>Ga0335077_10008684_pt1 | contig 12605 bp, 8 predicted proteins | sample Lox_Sample_31_FD_207151 | JGI IMG/M metagenome (GOLD analysis project Ga0335077, IMG submission 207151) | Soil microbial communities from Loxahatchee National Wildlife Refuge, Florida, United States - Lox_Sample_3.1 | ecosystem: Environmental > Terrestrial > Soil > Wetlands | place: USA: Florida...
ACGCAACAACCGGCTGATCCGTTACGATCCCCGCGGTACCGGGCTGTCTGATTGGGACGTCGCCGATATATCCTTGGATGCCTGGGTCAGCGATCTCGCGACCGTGGTTGACGCGGCCGGTCTCGATCGCTTCCCACTGTTCGGACTGTCGCAAGGTTGCGCAATATCGCTTGCCTACACCGCACGCAACCCCAATCGGGTGTCGCACCTCATCCTCTGTGGCGGTTTCGCGCTCGGGGCGAACAAACGCGCTCCGGAGGCACAGGAGAGGCGCAAGGCATTTGCGACACTGATGCGGTCGGAGTGGGGCGCAGATAACCCCGCCATCCGTCAAATGTTCGCCAATTATATGATGCCGGGCGCCACCAAGGAGCAGCTTGATTCGTTCAACGAGTTGCAGCGGAAGACAGCTTCGGCAGAATGTGCGACGCGCTATCTCGAAGCGACCGGAGATATCGACGTTGTTGCTCTCCTGCCCCGGATTCACGTGCCAACGCTGGTGATGCATGCACGCGGCGATAGTCAAGTTCCGTTCGAATGTGGACGGCAGCTCGCCGCACAGATCCCGGGCGCGAAATTCGTCGCGCTTCAGAGCAACAATCACGTTCCGCTGGAACAAGATCCGGCTACCGAGCGCCTTTTCGAAGAGATCAGCCTCTTCTTGCAATGATCCGCGCCGCCAACGCCGACAGGTCATCGAGATCGCGGTGTCGGTATGGCGAAGACGAAGCGCGCAGACGCGGCAGGAATGCGCCGAAATATTCCGGCGCCACTCTCATATTGGTCTCAACTTGTTCGATTTGAAAGCCCGCATCCGCAAGGCAAATCATATGGTCGCTGAGGCGACGGCGGTTTCCTCGGCCGACCCGACCGCGGCTGACGCGGAGCTGCCGGCCGGCGGCCTCGTGCAACAGGAATTCGAGAGGACGATCGAAGTTCCAATGATCGCGAAAATCGATCTGGTGAATGCCAAGACCACCTGGCCTGGTGACCCGCGCGAGCGCACGCCACACCCTCGGCAAGTCGTAGACATGCTCCAGCACCGCATTGGAGAGGACAACGTCGCAAGACTCGTCGGCAACCCCGACCAGCTCCTCGGCCGGTTGCGCGACGCAGGTGATGACCGTCGGCGGGTAGCCTTCGCCTGCAATGACAGCATCCAAGGCTTCGCTTGGTCCCTCCCAGCGTGCCTTGAAGCGCCGATAGAGCTCACCGTGGTAGGCGCGGTCCCAGTTGGCGAGAAAACGATCGGCGACGGTCACTCGAGCGCCGAGACCGGCGAGCGCGAGCTGGGGAGCGAAATCGCGGCCCGGGCCGAGTTCAAGGATGCGGGCGCCGTTGACTGCAACTCCGCGGTCCGCCAACAGGCGGAGGTAGCTCGACGTCAACGCCAAGGCATTGTCGACATCGCGGTCGATCGTTGCCGAATTCTGCAACCCGAGGCGGAACTGCGCCCATAGCGGCAGGTCCGCGAGCGCATGCCCTTGCCGGCAATCTCGAACACGTTCACGGCACGAGCCCGTTCTCACAGCGATAGACGTAACAATGCGTCGGGACGGCACATGTCCCTTCTCCGACGCCCGTCAATTGCAGATCGCCCCTTGTCAGTAAAGTAGCCGCTTGATCGACGCCGGCCGACGGCGATGTCGGCGCTGACGATGCAGAGTGATCGGGATCAGAGACCGTGGGGCTTATCTTGGCGCGGCGAGAAACGATTGGCGGTGTGGCGGATCACTGCTTGCCGTCGGTCGAGAGCGCCGCGGCATAGCGCGCGTAGTACATGTTCACGCGGTCGCGCCACATTTCAACGAAGGCACCGGAGGTCAGCTTCTCGACCGACTTCCAGGCCTGCTTGACGCTCGGCAGCGTATTTTTCCAGATCGCCCGCTTGCACCACTTCTCACCCTTTTCGTGGCCTTCGTCGGTGGCGCACATCGATTCCCAGGCGATGCGCTCAGGATGCGCGACGTGCTCGGCGGCGCCCTGCCAGCCCTGCTGATGGATCAGATAAAGATCGCTGAAGCTCGGCTTCCTGTTCGTCGCCCATTCGAACTGCACGACATCGGAGGCAAATTTGTAGGCGGCCGCCGTCGCGTTGTCGCGCGCGTTGGTGATTTCGCCGAAGCCATATTTGTTGAATTCGTAATTGCTGAGCTGGAACAGGCCGATATAGGAGCCGGTGCGCTGCTTGGGATCGAAATCGGACTCGATCTTGGCAACGGCGAGCATGAAGGCTTTGTTCACGCCGAAAATGCTGGAGGCGCGCTCGATCTCCTCACGCGGCGTGCCCATCGGAATTTCCCGCTCCGAATCGAGAACGATCTCCGCGGGCTTTTCGTCGGGCGGCAGTTCCGAATAGACGTAATATTTGAGCGCCGACAGATCCTGTTTCGGCGACGCCTGCTCGGCGACCTCTTCGTGAGGAGCGACGCTGTGGCCAAGCAGCGCCGCGACCTTGCGTGCGAGCGAATCGGCGAGAGATTTGGCGTTCGGCCCAAGTTCGGAACGTCCATCCGCCGCCGGGAACGGATAGGGCAAAAACTCGAGCCCGACGACAACCGCGGGCGATGTCTGCCGCGGCGGCCTGAACATTTCCGGCACAACGGTCAATCCGGTGGGCGATTCCATCGCGCGCTCAGTCGACAGCACGGCGTCCGGCCGAGCAGGCTCCGACCAATGCGCGATGAACTGATAGATTGCTGCAAGCGCTGCAACACCCGCAACGCAGGCGATCTGCCACGCTTTCATCGTCCCCCGATCGTGTCCACCACCGCCGCGCAGAACGCGGCTCCCACGATCATAGTAAACGCATGAAATACGATGTCGAGCGTGAATACTGCGCGGTTCCGCGAGCAAAATCGCGTGCCTTCAGGTGCGGAACCCGGCTCTCGGAAGGTCACCGAAATCATTATGAATCAAGCACAATTTGCATCTTTCCGAAACGGTGCTGCCATTTCGGCGGGCGTCGGTGACGGTAATGCAAAATTAATGGGGAAGGCGAAAATGTGTTCACGCGCAAACCGGCAACGCCGGACATGCGCGCCGCGTGGACGACAAGCGACAATCGCAACAGCATCGCGATGCAGCCGCGCCCCGCGTCGTTTTCAGGATTTCAGGCCGACGCATTTGTGCGGTGGAATGCCGATGACGACCGGCTGGCCAATGCGCAATTCGTCGTTGCGCAGACGCGCACGCAATTCGCCCTTGCCGATGTCGACGATGTAGTCGACGACCTCGCCGAGAAAGATCCGATTGCTGATTGTGCCTTTAAGCACGTTCATGCCGTCGGGCGGCGCAGCGGTGAACAGGGCGATATCTTCGGGTCGTGCGGCGAGCAGCGCCCTGGCGCCGGCCGCGATCGGCTCGGCGAACTGGCAGCGCATGAGGCCGTGCGCGGTTTCGATCTGAGTCAAGCCGGCCGCGGTTTCGCGTGCCGTGCCGGCGATAAAATTCGCCGAACCGACAAAGTCGGCAACGAACGGACTCTTCGGCTCGCGATAGATTTCCTGCGGCGGGCCGCGCTGCACGACGTGGCCGTGATCGAACACCGCGATCTCATCAGACAGCGCCAGCGCCTCCGCTTGATCGTGCGTCACATAGACGGTCGTGATCTTGAGCGCGCGCTGCAGGCGCTTGAGCTCGAGCCGCATCTGCTCGCGCAGCTTGGCGTCGAGGTTCGACAGCGGCTCGTCGAGCAGCAGGATCGCCGGCTCGTGGACGAGGCCGCGCGCGAAGGCAAGTCGCTGCTGCTGGCCGCCGGAGAGCTGCGTCGCCGAACGTTGCGCGAGGGCGCCGAGCTGGACCATGTCGAGCATGCGGCCGACGCGGTCCTTGATCTCACTCGACGAATATTTGCGACTGCGCGAGACGCGCAGCGGAAAGGCGACATTCTCGAACACCGTCATGTGCGGCCAGATCGCGTAGGACTGAAACACCATGCCGATGCCGCGGTCGCTCGCCGGCACGAAGATCTTCCTTTCGGAATCGAACACGGTGCGGTTGCCGATGACGATGCGGCCCATCTGCGGCCGCTCGAGACCGGCAAGGCAGCGCAGCGTCGTCGTCTTGCCGCAGCCCGACGGGCCGAGCAGCGTGATCAGCTTGCCGCTGTCGACGCCGAGGCTGATGCCGTCGACGGCGCGCACCTCGACGCCCGAGGCGATGTAGCTCTTGTGCAAGTTCTCGATCGCGAACATGAATTCAGGCCGTCGCGCTTTCTTGGTCGCCCGCCGCGGCGCGTGCTTCGGTGCGGCGATGCACGCGGGTCTCGAGCCAGCGCAGGCCGGCGACGATGACGAGAAGCGGCATGATCTGCAGCACGCCAAGCGCCGCGACCGCGCCGTAGCTGCCGCCCTCCTCCCACATCGTCAGGCTGATGGTGCCGAGCACATGCGTTCCCGGCCCGACCAGGAACACCGAGGCGCCGAGCTCGCGTACCGAGAGTACGAAGACGTAGATCCACGCCGCCAGAAGGAACGGCAGGATCAGCGGCAGCAGGACGCGCCGGAAAGTCTGACCGATGCGCGCCCCGGAGACCTCGGCCACTTCCTCGAGCTCGCGGTGGATTTGGGTGATGCCGCTCGACGCAAAGCGCATGCCGTACGGCAGATAGAGCGTGACATAGGCGATGAGCAGGATCCAGATCGTGTCATAGACGCCGATCGGGATGGCGAGATAAGTGAACAGGATGCTGGCGCCGACGATCACGCTCGGGATCGCGATCGGTGCCGAGGCGAGCGCGTCGATGAGCCAGGCGAATTGCGACGCCGAGCGCCGCGCCAGCCACGCCATCACCAGCGTCAATGCCACCACCACCGTCGCCGCCATGGCTGAGACGACAACGCTCGTTTGCACCGCGCCGAGAAAGATCGGATAGCGCAGGATGAACTGATAATTCTCCAAAGTCGCCGGCGTTGCCGAACCCATGAACGGCTGTGACAGATTACGGAAGAACGACTGCCAAGCGAGCGTGAACAGCGGCAGGCCGAGCGCAACAACAAAGATCGCGGCAATCGCCGCCGATACCGGCCAGCGCCAGGAACCGAGTTCGATACGGGTCGGCATGTAACCCTTGCCGGTGATGGTGGCGAAAGCCTCTGCATTGCGCGTGGCGCGGCGATAGAAATAGACGGCGACCATGCAGACCACGAGCAGCGTCAGGCTCAGCGCGCTGGCGACGCCGAATTCCGGCGGCGCCGCGGTGGTGGCGCCCTGGATCTCGGTGGTGAAGACGTCGATGCGCGCCGGCCGGCCGATGAGGCGCGGCACCTCATAGGACGATAGCCCCATGATGAAGAGCAACAAAAGCGCCGAGAGAATCGCCGGTCGCAGCAGCGGCAGCGTAATCTTCGGCAGCACCTGCCAGTAGCGGCCGCCGGAGACGAGGCCCGCTTCCTCCATGCGCACATCGAGCGTGCGCAGCGCCGGACCAAGCGCGAGGTAAGCGAGCGGGAAGTAGTGACTCGACAGCGCCCAGATCATGCCGGCCATGGAATAGATGTTGATCGGCGCATTGGCGAGACCGAATGTCGATTTGAGCAGCGCGTTGACCCAGCCGATATTGGGGCTGAGCACGAAAATCCAGGCCATCGCCATCAGCAGTCCGGGAATGGCGAAGGAGAGCAGCGCGAGATTGTGGAACAGCATGCCGCCTGGAGCGTCGGTGCGCTCCACCGCCCAAGCGACGAAGCCGCCGATCACAAAAGTGACGACCGCGGTGCCGCAGGCGTAGATCAGCGAGTTCAAGAACAACCGCCAGATATGCGCGCCCGCATAGGCCTCGACAAAATTGTCGAGCGTCCAGGCGCCGAAGCCCATGCCGGTGTCTTCGGTGAAGGCGGTCAACAGCAACGCCGCGACCGGCACCAGAACGAGCCACAGCCCGATCGCGACGCAGGCGATCAGCACGATGTTGGGTCGCCAGCGGGCAACGGCGGCGTCGAGAGGTTCCGGACTGGACACAAGCTGGGCGGCAGTCATTCCTCGCACCGCACGATCGCACAATCGGTATCACGCCCCGCACCGGCAGGGCATCCCGTCAACGACAGCGCCGCGATTGTCATCGGCGCGCAAGGTTCGACCGGATCATCCGCCATCGCGGATGGTGACGGCACGCGGCTCACCGTCCCTTGAACAATTGATTGAACAGCTTCTGCCACTTGCCCTCTTCCTCCGGGGTAAGCAGCGCGGTGATGACCTTGTGCTTGTTCATGGCGCCGACGATGCCGGGCGGGTTGGATTCGACGTCGGCGCGGGTCGGGATGCGACCGAATTTGGCGAGGAAGGTTTCGCATTCCCGGCTGATCATGAAATTCGCCGCGAGCAGCGCCGTATTGGGATGCGGTGCCTTGGCGCTCACCCCGACCGCGCCGAAGAACAACGCCACCGGATCGAGCGCGAAGTAGTCGATCTTGCCGCCGGCAAGCTTCACGTTGACGGTGAGATTGACGTATTGATTGAGCCCGAGCCAATACTCGCCGGAGCCGACCGAACGGGCCGCCGCGAGATGGCCGTCGGTGACGACCGGCTGCAGCGCGGCGACCAGGTCCTTGATCACCTTGGTCGCCTTCTCCTCGCCGTAAAAGTCGAACATAGCCTTGAGCCATTCATTGTCGGTACCGTCGATCGAGACGTGGCCGGCCCATTCCTTGTGCTGGGCGAATTCCTCATAGCTCTTCGGCAGGTCCGACGCCTTGACGTGCTCGGTGTTGTAGTTCGGCGAATTGTAATTGGCATAGACGCCGTACCAGCGACGGTTCGGATCGCGCGCCTCGGGCGCGATGTTCTTGGCTTCCGGTGGATCGAACTGCAGCAATTGCTGCGGCGGCATCTTGTTGATCGTTGCGGTCTGCGCGATGTCCCAGGACTTCTGGTTGCCGCGGAATTCAAGCGTCATGCGCGACATCAGCATGGCGTCGGCACCGCGGACGTAATTGACCTTGATCCCGGTCGCATCGGTGAAAATCTTCCACAGCGGCAGGCCTTCGCCCTCGTTGGTCGACGAGTAGATCGTCATCTCGCCGCCCTCGGCCTTGGCGGCTTCGAGCAGCTTCTGATCGAGCCAGGGATGGTCCTGGGCGCAGGCTTGCGAAAGGCCCGCCGCCAGCACGAGCGTGGCAAGTCCGGCTGTCGTCACATCGCGGAACACGGGCACCTCCCCTTGATTTGATTGCGCGCGATTACATCACATGCCGAACCAGCCGTCAGCGTCGTCGTCATGCGGCAGACTGCGGCATGAAGCCGAAGGTGCGCTCGAAGCGCTTGGCGTAATCGGGCCAGACCTGCGGATTGACGATGCGCGGCACCGGCTTGCCGTCGAGCGCGTCGAGCATCTGCTCGGCGGCGATCTGGCCCATCTTGATCCGCGCCTCCCGCGTCACACCAGCCATGTGCGGGGTCACCATGACGTTGTCATATTTCATCAGCGGATGGCTCGCCGGCGGTGGCTCCTTCTCCCAGACGTCGAGACCGGCGCCGGCGAGCTTCTTGTCGTGCAGCGCCCGCTCGAGCGCCGCCTCGTCGTGGATCGAGCCGCGCGCCGTGGTGATGAAATAGGCGTCCGGCTTCATCAGCGCGAACTGCGGCGCACCGATCATCTTTCGGGTCTCATCGGTCAACGGGCAGTTGATCGAGACGAAATCGGCGCGGCGGAGCAATTCGTCGAGCTCGACCTTGGTGGCGCCACGCGCGCGCATCACTTCGGCGCTCAGATAGGGATCGTAGGCAAGCACCTCCATGCGGAACAGGTTGCCGGTGAGTTCGGCGATGCGCCGTCCAACATTGCCGAGGCCGACAATGCCGACGGCCCTGCCGAAGGCTTCGCGCCCGATGAAGTCGCCGCGGTTGTTCAGGTTTCCGGCGCGCAGCGCGCGGTCGGTCTCGCCGACCCGCTTGACCAGGCACAGCATCATGCCGACGACATGCTCAGCGACGGCCTCGGCATTGCCGCCCGACTGATTGACGACAAGAACGCCGCGCTCGGTGCAGGCCTTCGCGTCGACGGTGTCGTAGCCGGCGCCGTTGGTCGAGACGATGAGCAGGTTCGGCGCCCGGCCGAGGAGTTCGGCGCGCGCATGATAGTGCGGCGCGAGTTCGTCGCGCGCCGAACTCAACTGATAGGCATGGGCATCGGCAAGGACTTTGAGCGCGGCCTCGTCGGGAAGCTTCTGCTCGAGCATGTCGAGCCTGATATCGCCGCGCTTGCCGAGCATCTCGCCGAAGCCGATTGGCCGGTGCGGCGCAACGCAAAATACCCGCTTGTTGTTGACCACATTGTTCATCGCTTGCTTCCCCAACCTGCGTCCCCGCACTTAGCCCGCGCCCTATTCGACGCGGCCGGCAGCATCGACCGACGGGCCGGGAAGTGCAAGGACGGCGCGCCGCCCTTCGCCGCGCTCTGGGCGGCCGCAGAAAGCGGCGACGCGGGCTGTCCTCGACGCAAGACGGGCGCGCCTTTTGCAACCAAGGTCCGCGCTGATGACGTCAGACCTGGGGCCAGCGACGGCGGGATTCGTTTGGTTGGAAGCGCCACGCTAAGGGAAACTACCGACCCGCCGGGTAAGCATTTCCGTAACACTTTGCCGCATATTGAGCAGATCGATTGCTGGCGTCTCGCCACGCCAGTCCGTTATCGATTGGTTGATGCAGACGCGCGCTGGCGAGGCAATTCGTTTAGAGGCGGTTAGCGCTGTCTGGTTATGATGTATTCGCGGGCGGATTGCGCCCGCGTTGCCGCCGCAGCCGCTTCGCCGATTGCGGTGTTGAAATGGTGCTGCGACCAGCGCAGCTCGCCCCCGGTTGATGAACTCGTGCTCCGCGCCATGACACTCGATCTGCCGACGCTGATGGTCATGCAAAGTTTCGCCATGGCCTTGTCCGGTGCGGCGCTCCTGTTCGCCTGGACGCAAAATCGCAGCGTTCGGGCGTGGGGCCTCGGTGGCATCGCCAATCTGTCCGCCGCCGCCGGCATCATCGCGCTGATGCTCGGCCATAAATTCAACGAGCCGAGCTATTCGCTGATCGGCAGTTGCCTGTTGCCGACGCAGGCCGCCTTGCTATGGAACGCCGCCCGCTGGATCGACCACAGGACGGCGGCGCTGCGGCTGACGCTGTTGGGGCCTGCGACTATCGCGTTGTGCGGCGCGGTCCCGCCGCTGCACGATGCGATCGGCGCGATCTCCATCACGGTCGGCACCACCTATTCCTTTGCGACCGCGCTCACCTATTGGCAGGGTCGCCAAGATCGATTGGCGGCTCGCTGGCCGCTATGCATCCTAGCCGTGGTGCACGGCGCGGTGCTCTCGATCGGCATCTACAGCACGTTCGACGGCACGACCGGCGGCGATTCGGTGCCGTCGCTCACCAGCCTGTTTGGCGTGATCTATTTCGAGAGCATCATTTTCACCGTCGGCAGCGCGATGTTTCTTCTCGCTCTGATCAAGGAGCGCAACGAAGCGGCGAGCCGGGCCGAAGCGCGCACCGACCCCCTCACCGGCATCGCCAATCGGGCGGCGTTCATGGCCAATGCAACGCGCATGCTGCAACGCTGCAAGCAGGACGGCACGCCGGCCTCGATCCTGATGTTCGATCTTGATCACTTCAAGTCCGTCAACGACCGCCACGGCCACCGGGTCGGCGATGCAGTGCTGAAGATGTTTTGCGAAACCACCGCCGCCACGTTGCGGCCCACGGACCTGTTCGGCCGAATCGGCGGCGAGGAATTCGCCGTCGTGCTGCCAGGTTCGGGCATCGAGGCTGCCCACGCGCGGGCCGAACGCATCCGCATTTCGTTCGCGGATGCCTGCCGCTTTGTCGCCAACCGGCAGGTCAACGCCACGGTCAGCGGCGGCGTAGCGGCCAGCAACAGCGGCGAGCAGACGCTGGACGAATTGCTCGAATATTCCGACCGGGCGCTCTACGACGCCAAGGCCGATGGGCGCAACCGCACCAAGCGCGCCGATCAGCCGGCCGAGCCCGGCGCGCCCTCGAACGTCTTCCGCGTGGCCTGAGCCCGCGGCCTGCCCGGCTCGACCGGCTCCGCCGGCATTCTCATCCCGCCCAATCGACAGTATATCTTTTGCGCCCCCGCCGCCCCGCGATGGCAGGTGCGGCGATGACGGGCCACGGAGGAGCGCGTGAACAAGTTCGGCATCGGCCAGCCTGTCCCCCGGGTCGAGGACCCCCGTTTCATCACCGGCCGCGGCCGCTATGTCGACGACATCGACCTGCCGCAGCAGTGCTACGGCGTCCTCGTCATGTCGCCGCACGCGCATGCCCGCATCAAGCGCATCGACAGCACCAAGGCGAAGGCGGCCGACGGCGTGCTCGCCGTGCTCACCGGCGCCGACGTCGTTGCCGACAAGCTCGGGCCGCTGGCGCCACCGATGCCGGAAGACATGGGCGGGCCGAAGGGGTTTCGCACGCCGCGCTCGATCCTCGCCGTCGACAAGGTGCGCGCGGTCGGCGACCGCGTCGCCTTCGTGGTGGCGGAGACGCTGCTGCAGGCGCGCAACGCCGCCGAGCTCATCGAAATCGACTATGAGCCGCTGCCGGCGGCAATCACCGTCGAGGACGCCGTGAAGCCCGGTGCGCCGGCAGTGTGGGACGAGGCGCCAAACAACATCGCCTTCACCTTGATGATGGGCAACAAGGACGCGACCGAAGCGGCCTTCGCCAGCGCCAAGCACGTCGTCACCCTCAAGCTCAACAATTCCCGCATCACCGCGAATTCGATCGAGCCGCGCGCCGCGATCGGTCAGTACCATCCCGATGCCGACGACTACACGCTCTATTCGACCTCGCAGAACCCGCACGGCACGCGTTCCGCGGTCGCCGGCCAGGTGCTCAAAATCGCCGAGACCAGGCTGCGGGTGATCTCGCCCGACGTCGGCGGCGGCTTCGGCATGAAGCACGGTGGCTATCCGGAGGATGCGCTCGTCGTCTGGGCGTCACGTCGCGTCGGCGGCCGGCCGGTCAAATGGGTGTCGACGCGTTCGGAGGCGCTGCTCGGCGATTCGCACGGCCGCGATCAGGTCGTCACCGGCGAGCTTGCGCTCGACGCCGGCGGCAAGATCCTCGGCCTGCGCGTCAACGCGCTGCACGCCATGGGCTCGCATGTGTTCGGCGCCTCGATGGTGGTGCCGCTGTTCGCGCTGCGGCTTGCGCCCGGCGTCTATCAGGTCCCGGCGGTACTCGCGATCGGCAAGGCCGTGCTCACCAACACCATTCCGCTCGCGCCCTATCGCGGCGCCGGCCGGCCGGAAGCGACTTATCTGATCGAGCAATTGATGGATCGCGCTGCACGCGTCATCGGCATCGATCCGATCGAGATCAGGCGGCGCAATTTCATTCCAGCGGCGGCGATGCCGGCCAAGATCGGCACCGGCATCACCTATGACAGCGGCGATTTCGTCCATGTGATGGACGAGTGCCTCAAGCTTGCCGACTGGAAGGGCTTCGCCAAGCGCGCCGCCGAATCGAAGAAACATGGCAAGTTGCGCGGCCGCGGCATCGGTTATTTCCTCGAAGAAGCCGCCGTGTTCAACGACCGCATGGTGCTGCGCTTCGATCCGAGCGGGATGCTCACGATCCTCGCCGGCACGCATTCGCACGGCCAGGGCCACCAGACCGTCTATGCGCAGATGGTGACCGAATGGCTCGGCGTGCCGTTCGAGAACGTCCGCTTCGTGCAGGGCGACACCGACGCGGTGCCGATCGGACGCGGCAGCTACGGCTCGCGCAGCATGCATGTCGGCGGCAATGCGCTCAAACGCGCCGCCGATGCCATCATCGAGAAAGCCAAACCGATGGCGGCAATGATGCTGGAGGCCGCGGCCGGCGACATCGAGTTCAAGGAGGGCAAGTTCCGCATCGTCGGCACCGATCGCGCGCTGGCGCTGACCGACGTCGCCAAGGCGTTCTATCGGCCGGCGATGCTGCCGCCGCAATTCGACGTCGGCCTCGAAGCCTCGGGCAACTTTGCCGCCGAGCCGCCGAATTATCCGAACGGCTGCCACGTCTGCGAGGTCGAGGTCGATCCCGAGACCGGCATCGTCACGCTCGACCGCTATGCCGCGGTCGACGACGTCGGCAAGATCATGAATCATCTGCTGTGCGAAGGGCAGATTCACGGCGGCGTCGCGCAAGGCGTCGGCCAGGCGCTGATGGAAGCGATCGTGTTCGACAGCGCAGGCCAGCTCGTCACCGGCAGCTTCCAGGACTACGCCATGCCGCGCGCCGACGATTTGCCGGCGCTGCAATCCGAGCTCACCGAAGTGCCGGCCAAGACCAATCCGCTCGGTGTCAAGGGCGCCGGCGAAGCCGGCGCGACCGGCGCGCCGCCGGCCGTGATCGGCGCGATCCTCGATGCGCTCAAGCCGCTCGGCATCGAGCAGATCGACATGCCGGCAACGCCGGCGCGGGTCTGGGCGGCGATCCGGGCGGCGGGCGGCGAGAACAAGGCGGCGGAGTAGTTTGCGCCTCAGCATGGATACGCGGGTCAAGCCCGCGTATGACGACGCCGCGAGCCGATGACCGCGCCGAGCGAATCTTCGCGCGTGAGAGTGCGGCGCGCGTCGTGTGCCAGGGCTGATCGTCCACAGAAGTCC
>Ga0335077_10008685_pt1 | contig 12605 bp, 14 predicted proteins | sample Lox_Sample_31_FD_207151 | JGI IMG/M metagenome (GOLD analysis project Ga0335077, IMG submission 207151) | Soil microbial communities from Loxahatchee National Wildlife Refuge, Florida, United States - Lox_Sample_3.1 | ecosystem: Environmental > Terrestrial > Soil > Wetlands | place: USA...
AAATACGTGCCGATCACCGAGGCGAGGATGCAGACCGCGCCGATCGTCAGCGGCAGCAGCATCATCGTGTCGCGCAGCGGCGGCTGGAAGAAGATGTTGGCGAGCAGCATCGTCGCGACGATCGTCACTGCATAGGTCTCGAACAAATCGGCGGCCATGCCGGCGCAGTCGCCGACATTGTCGCCGACATTGTCGGCGATCACGGCCGGGTTGCGTGGGTCGTCCTCGGGGATGCCGGCCTCTACCTTGCCGACGATGTCGGCACCGACATCGGCGCCCTTGGTGAAGATGCCGCCGCCCAGCCGCGCGAAGATGGAGATAAGCGATGCGCCGAAACCCAGCGCCACCATCGCCTCGAGCACGGTGCGCAGATCGTCGCCCGGCAGCGTCGCGCGAAGAAAGAAGTAATAGCCGGCGACGCCGAGGATGCCGAGGCCGACAACCAGCAGCCCGGTGACCGCGCCGGCTTTGAAGGCGATCGCGAGACCCGCGGAAAGCCCGCCCCGCGCTGCCTGCGCGGTGCGCACGTTCGAGCGCACCGAGACGTTCATACCGATATAGCCGGCCGCGCCCGACAGCACCGCGCCGATCAGATAGCCGAGCCCGACACGCCAGCCGAGTGTCGCCGCGAGGATGAGAAGGATCACGATGCCGACGATGGCGATCGTGCGGTACTGGCGATTGAGATAAGCGCTGGCGCCGACCTGCACGGCGCCGGAAATCTCCTGCATCCGGGCCGTCCCGGCGTCGGCAGCCAGCACCTGGCGGCTGGTGACGAGCCCGTAAAGCAGCGCCACCAGTCCGCAGGCGATAACCAGGATGTCAGCTGGAGGCATCGTAGGTGTTTCCCCCGAAAGTACCGAAAATAAAACCCGCCCACAGGTCCGCGCCCGGCGCGGCGGGGGCAGGTCAGGCTCGCTCGAACATGCCAGAAGCCCAAGTTTCAGGCAACCGCACCCTGCGATTGGCTCCATCGCGCGGATGTCGCGGGCGCACCGGTCGCAAAACGGCGCCGGCCGCCGCTACTGACCGGCGTATTGCGCGGCGGGGCGCGCGGCGCCGAACTGCAGCCACAGGATCGCCGCCGCGGCGACCACGACAAACGGCATCACCGCCACCTGCACTGCCGGCCAGCCGAAGCCGGCCAGCAGCGCGCCCGAGGAAAACGACGACACGGTCGAGGTGCCGAAGATCGTGAAATCGTTGAACGCCTGCACCTTGGCGCGCTCCTCCGGCGCGTAGGTCCGGGTCAACAGCGTCGTCGCCCCGACGAAGAGGAAATTCCAGCCGACCCCGAGCAGCAGATTGGCCGCCCAGAAATTGCCCTCCGCGATGCCGGCGAGGTTGATGGCGCAGCAAGCGAGCAGCAGCACCGCGCCGGCCAGCAAGATCGGCGTCAGGCCGAACCGCGCGATCAGATGCCCGGTGAAAAAGCTCGGCCCATACATGCCGAGGATGTGCCCCTGGATGACAAACGCGGCCTGGGTAAAGGCGAAGCCACAACCGATCATCGCGATCGGCGTCGCGGTCATCACCAGCGACATGACGCCGTAACCGACCATCCCGCACAGCAGCGCGACGACAAACCGTTTCTGGCGGATGATCGCCAGGAGCGGGCGCCCGCTGCCGCGCATGGCGCCGCGCGGCGGTGGCGGCGGCAGCCGAACGAAGGCCAGCAGCGCGGCCGCCGACATCTGCAGCGCCACGATCACTGCGAAACACCCGGCGAACAGCACCGGCGCAAAGAGGTCGCGCGACCACTGCGCCGCCTCAGGCCCGAACAGGCCGGAGACGACGCCGCCGGCCAGCACCAGCGAGATCGCCTTCGCGCGGAACCGGTCATCGGCGAGTTCCGCGGCCGCAAAGCGGTATTGAAAGGCGAACCCGTTCGAGCTGCCGATGAGGAACGTCCCGAGGCAGAACAACGGAAACGAACCCGCCCACAGCGCGTTGCCGGCGACGATGGCGCCGCCGGCGCCGACCGCCGACCCGGTCCAGAACCCGCCGCGCCGGCCGATCCGCCCCATCAGCAGCGCCGCCGGGATCGTCGCGCACATCATGCCGGTCATCTGCAGCGCCACCGGCAGCGTCGACATCGCCTTGTTGGCGGCGAGCATATTGCCGATGATCGCCGAGGTCGTCGCCAGTACGCTCATGCTGGTCATCGCCAGCGCCTGGCAGCCGGCGAGCAGCAGCACCGTCTTGCGGTTGTTGCCGGCCGCCATCAGAAATGCCGCCAGCCGCCGGCCGCGACCGGTATCTCGCCACCCGTCGCGTCGACCAGCCGCACCCCGGCGCCGTGCGCGATCGCGCCGATCTCGACGATCGGCAACGCGAGGCCATGCGCGAGCGCGGCGATTTCCGGCTCCGCGTCGGGCGGTGCGGCGAACAGCAGCTCGTAATCGTCGCCGCCCGTCGCGAGCAGCGGTCGCACCGTATTGTCGAGCGCGACCACCTCGCGCGCCGCCGACGACAGGGGGATGCGCTCAAGCTCGATGGTCGCGCCGACGCCGGAGACCTCGCAGATATGCCCGAGATCGGCGACCACCCCGTCCGACACGTCGATCAGCGCATGGGCGATCCCGGCGAGCCGCGGCCCCAGCTCGACGCGCGGATCGGGCAGCTGAAAGCGCGCGATGAGCGCCGCGCGGTGCTCGGGCGCCAGTTCCGGATAGAAGCCGCGCAGGATGTTGAGCCCGAGAAACGCGTCGCCGATCGTGCCGCTGACCCAGACGCGGTCGCCCGGTCTGGCGCCGGCGCGGCGGATTTCCCGGCCGGCGGCGATCTGGCCGATCGCCGTCAAGGTCAGCGCGACCGGGCCCGGCGTCGAGGTCGAATCGCCGCCCAGCAGGGCGACCGCGAAGCGATGCTGATCCTCGGCCAGCCCCAGCGCGAAACGGCGCACCCACGCGTCGCCGCAGGACTGCGGCAGCGCGGTCGTCAGCAGATAGTGGCGCGGCGTCGCGCCCATCGCCGCGAGGTCCGAGAGATTGCGCCGCAGCAGCTTCTTGGCGACCAGCTCGGGCGGGTCGTCGGCGAGGAAGTGGACGCCCTCGACCAGCTGATCGACGGTGATGACCAGGCGATAGCCGGGCGGGCATTCCAACAGCGCCGCGTCGTCGGTGAGCTCGAGCGCTCCCAGGCCTGCGAGCGGCGCGAAAAACTCGCGGATCCGGCCGAACTCGCCGAGCCCTTTGCGCTTCATCGGCTCAGAGGTCGGCGGCGCGCAGCGCCCGGGCGAGGCGATTGAGCACGCCGTTCGCCAACACCGGTTCCTTGCCGTCGAAGAAGGCATGAGCGATGGCGACGTATTCGGCAAGCGTCACGCGCGGCGGGATATCGGGCCGGTGCGCCAGCTCATAGGCGGCGGTTTCGACAATCAGGCGCAGGATCATCTCCAGGCGCGACAGCGGCCAGTCTTCGCTGAGCGCGGCGGCGATCATCTGATCGAGGTGCTCGCGGTGGCGCACGACGCCGCGCACCAAATCGCCGAACAGCGCCTCGTCGGCTTCGCCATAGACATCGCCGTCGATCTCGCGGCCGAGCCGGTGATGGACGAACTCGCCAATCACCGAAACCGGATCGAGGCCGGGGTTGAGCGCCAGCTGATAGAGCGCCTGCACCGCGGCGAGCCGGGCAACGCTGCGCCGTCGGCTGCCGGATTGCGGTTCGCGCTGATCCGCGGCGGCAGCCGCGCTCATGGCATGCCGCCGGCGAACTGCCGCTTGACGTCGACCATCGCCAGGCAGGCACGCGCTGCCGCGCCGCCATGGTCGCGCCCGTTATCGCTCGGCGAGGCGCGGTGCAGCGCCTGCGCCTCGTTCTCGCAGGTCAGGATGCCATAACCAATCGCCAGCCCCTGATCGACCGCGAGCGTCTGCAGCCAGTGCGCGGTCGTCTCGCAGATATGGTCGTAGTGGGTGGTCTCGCCGCGGATCACGCAGCCCAGGGCGACAAACCCGTCGAACCGGCCCGCGGCCTTCGCCGCCATGCCGATCGCGCCCGGGATCTCGAACGATCCAGGCACCTGCACCACCTCGAAGGTGGCGCCGGCGGCGGCGATTGCGCGCTCGGCGCCCTCGCGCAGCAGCGCCGCGATATGCGCGTAATACGGCGCCTCGACGAGCAGCAAATGCGGCTTGCGCTCGGCCATCACCGGGCTCCGCGCGCGTCGAGCAGCCGCCCGACATAGCGCGCGATCAGATCGATTTCGAGGTTCATGCGCGTCCCCGGCCCGGCATCGCCGATCGTGGTGTGGGCGAGCGTGTGGGGGATGATGTTGACGCCGAACGCTGCGCCGGCGACCTCGTTGACCGTCAGGCTCACGCCGTCGAGCGCGACCGAGCCTTTCGGCGCGATGAATGCCGCGAGGTCCGCCGGTGCCTCAAACGAGAACCGCACCGACTCGCCGTCCGACCGGCGCTCCACCACCCGAGCCACGCCGTCGACGTGGCCCAGCACCAGGTGGCCGCCCATCTCGTCGCCGAGCTTCATCGCCTGCTCGAGGTTGATCCGGCTGCCCTCGCGCCAGTCGCCGAGCGTCGTGCAAGAGAGCGTCTCGGCGGAGGCGTCGACGGTGAACGCACCGGGGGTCTTTGAGACGACGGTGAGGCAGGCGCCCGAACAACCGATCGACGCACCGACCGCGATCGCGCCGGTGTCGTAGGCGGTGGCGATCGTCAGGGTCGCACCGCCGTTGCCGTGCCGCACCTGCCGCACCGTGCCGATATCGGTGACAATTCCGGTAAACATGGCGGGGAAAGTAGGAGCGTCGCCGTCGATTAGCCAGCCCTTTCGCGGTCGTTCCGGGGCATGGGTGCCAACCGCAATCGTCCGGCTTTTGCCCGCGCAGCGCGTGGTTTTGCTGCAACCGCTAAGCGCGGCGGCGGTAGCTCTCGACCAGATCGCCGCCGACGATCTCGCTCGCCGTCAACTCGAAGCGCGGCGCGCCGGCGAGGTCGTCGAGACCGAGCGCGGCGATCGCCGGCAGCCCATCGCCGCCGATCGCCAGCGGCGCGCGCATCCAGACGAGCCGGTCGACGAGCCCGGCGCGCAGCAGCGACGCGGCCAGGGCCCCGCCGCCCTCGACGAGCAGGCGGGTCAGGCCCTCGTCGCCGAGCCGCTGCAGCAGCGCGGCGAGGTCGACGCGACCCGTCGCGTCGACCGCGGTTTCAATCACGTTGACGCCCTGTGCGGCCAGCGCCGCCCGGCGCGCCGGGTCGGCGGAGGCAAGCGTCGCGACCCAGGTCGGCACGTCACGCGCCGTGGCGAACATCCGGAGCGTCGCCGGCAGGCGCAGCGCGCGGTCGACGACGATGCGCACCGGCGAGCGCTGCTCCAGCCCGCCCAGGCGACAGGTGAGCTGCGGGTCGTCGGCCAGCGCCGTGCCGGTGCCGACCAGCACTGCGTCGTGCGTCGCACGCAGCAAATGCGCGCGCTCGCGCGCCGCCGGTCCGGTGATCCAGCGGCTCTCGCCGCGCGCCGTCGCGATGCGCCCGTCGAGCGAGGTCGCGAGCTTCACGGTGACGAGCGGCCGGCCGTGCCGCACCCGGCAGAAGAACCCGGCGTTGAGCTCCTCCGCCGCGGCGGCGCACAACCCCGTCTCGACCGCGATCCCCGCCGCCTCGAGCTGCGCGATCCCCGCGCCCGAGACGCGCGCATCGGGATCTTCGACCGCGGCGGCGACCCGCGCGATCCCGGCGGCGATCAGCGCGTCGGCACAGGGCGGCGTCCTGCCGTGATGGCTGCAAGGCTCGAGGCTGACAAAAGCGGTGGCGCCGCGCGCCAAGGTACCGGCGCGCGCCAGCGCCTCGGTTTCGGCATGCGGCCGGCCGCCGGGCTGCGTCCAGCCGCGGCCGACGATGCGGCCGGCATTGACGACGACGCAGCCAACCGCCGGGTTGGGCCAGACATTGCCGAGCCCACGCCGCGCCAGCGCGAGTGCGGCGTGCATATGCGCGAGGCCGCGCCCGCTATCGTCGCCGCTCGTCGCTATCGCGCGGCCTCAGCAGTCGCCGTCGGCGGTGACGCGGCCGACAAACTCGCCGAAATCCTTGGCCTCGCGGAAATTGCGGTAGACCGAGGCGAAGCGGATATAGGCGACCTGGTCGAGCGAGGCCAAGGCCTCCATCGCCAGTTCGCCGATCATGTCGCTCGGGATGTCGGTCTCGCCCGAGCTTTCGAGCTGGCGCACCATCGAATTGATCATCCGCTCGACGCGGTCGGGTTCCACCGGGCGTTTGCGGATCGCGACATAGATCGAACGCGCCAGCTTGTCGCGGTCGAACGGCTCGCGTTGGCCGTTCTTCTTGACGACGGTCAACTCGCGCAGCTGGACCCGCTCGAAGGTGGTGAAGCGCGCCGCGCAACTCGGGCAGAACCGCCGCCGGCGGATCGCGCCGCGGTCGTCGGTCGGCCGCGAATCCTTGACCTGCGTGTCGTCGGTTCCGCAGAACGGACAGCGCATCTCTCTCCCCCGCTTGTCTACACCCGCCGTCTTGCGACGACGGTTATCACCGCCCGAACCCTTGTGCCGGATAGACCGGGAAGCGACCGCACAGCGCGCCGACCTCGCGGCGCACGCGCTGCTCGACGCCCGAATTGTCGTCGGGATGTTGCGTCAGGCCCCGCAGCACCTCGCCGATCCACCGGCCGACCTGGCGGAACTCGACGATGCCGAAGCCGCGCGTCGTCGCCGCCGGCGAGCCCAGGCGGATACCCGAGGTGACGGTCGGCGGGCGTGGGTCGAACGGTATCCCGTTCTTGTTGCAGGTCATCCCCGCCCGCTCGAGCGCCCTCTCCGCGTCGCGTCCGGTCAGATCGAGCGGCCGCAGATCGACCAGCATCAGGTGCGTGTCCGTGCCGCCCGAGACGATCGCCAGCCCTTCGGCGACCAGGGTCTCGGCCAGCGCCTTGGCGTTGGCGACGACGGCGCTCGCATAGTCGGCGAAGCTCGGCCGCAGCGCCTCGCCGAACGCCACCGCCTTGGCGGCGATGACATGCATCAGCGGCCCGCCCTGGAGGCCGGGAAAGATCGCCGAATCGATCCTTTTGGCGATGGTCTCGTCGTTGGTCAAAATCATGCCGCCGCGTGGGCCGCGCAGCGTCTTGTGCGTCGTCGTCGTAACGACATGCGCATGCGGCAGCGGGCTCGGATGCACCCCGCCCGCAACGAGGCCGGCGAAATGCGCCATGTCGACCATCAGATAGGCGCCGACCTTGTCGGCGATCGCGCGGAAACGAGCGAATTCGATGATCCGCGGATAGGCGCTGCCGCCGGCGATGATCAGCTTTGGGCGATGCGTGTCCGCCTGGCGCTCGACCTCGTCGAAATCGATCCGGCCGTCCTCGGCGCGCACGCCGTAGGCATGCGCATCGAACCATTTGCCCGAGATGTTGGGCCGCGCGCCGTGCGTCAGGTGCCCGCCGGCGGCGAGTGACATGCCAAGGATCGCGTCGCCCGGCGACAGCAGCGCCAGGTACACCGCCTCGTTGGCGGGCGCCCCGGCATGCGGCTGCACATTGGCGAAGCCGCAGCGGAACAGCCGCTTCGCCCGCTCGATCGCCAGGCTCTCGGCGACATCGACAAACTCGCAGCCGCCGTAATAACGCCGGCCCGGGTAACCCTCGGCGTATTTGTTGGTAAGCACGGAGCCCTGCGCCTCGAGAACTGCCCGCGAGACGATATTTTCGCTGGCGATCAGCTCGATTTGCGATTGCTGGCGGTGCAGCTCCCGCGCCAGCGCGGCCGCGATCTCGGGGTCGGCTGCGCCGAGGTCATCGGCAAAAAATCCGGCGTTGGCAGCAGCGTTGACCTGGGTCAGGAAACACCTATCCGGCTCGAGACGGCGGCGCTCGCAGGGGCGAGCCGCCGCACGGGCCAGTGTACCATATCTCGGGTGGAGATGTCAGCCGGCTACCAGACCTCGCGTTCCGCGCCGCCGCTTCGTCTGTCGCACGCTGCCTAACAACGGCCGAATTTTTCAACCGACCCGGCAAGCACAATCCTTGTGCTATTGCCTCCTGCGTCCGCGATGCTGCGGACAATCGCGGTATTGACTGCTATAACAAAGTCGCTGCGACTCGCCGATGTCTCTTATTACTTTTGAAGACGCCGTCTTGTGTTGACACTCTGATATACCGCTGCAATTATGACAGTCGCATAACCCTCTCGATTCAACGGGGCATGGCATGGCGGAAGTCGCAGCATCGAAGACGGCAGACGATGAACTGCTCAGAATGACAACCGAAGTCGTGGCTGCTTATGTCAGCAACAATACATTGGCCACCGGGCAGCTCGGCGACGTCATTCATGCCGTGTACAACTCGCTGCGCGCGCTTGAAGGCCCGGTCGCCGAGGCGCCGGCAGAAGCGCCGAAGCCGGCGGTGCCAGTGCGCAAGTCGATCACGCCCGAATACCTGGTGTGTCTCGAAGACGGCAAGAAGCTGAAGATGCTGAAGCGCCATCTGCGCTCCACCTACAACATGACGCCCGACGAATACCGTGCCAAATGGGGTTTGGCGCCCGACTATCCGATGGTCGCGCCGAAATACGCGCAGCAACGTTCCGAGTTCGCGAAGAAGATCGGCCTGGGCCGCGGCACCGGCCGCCGCTCGCCGCGCGCCAAGAAATAGGCGCGCGACACGCCGAGGGGGGCGCCTCCGGGCGCCTCTTTTTCATGCGCGACGGCGCCGCAGCCTTCCGTGTCATGCCGCTGGGCTCATCCAGGTCTTGAACCAGTGGGCGACCGCGGCCTGGCTCAGCCGGCCGTCGAAATACGCGAAAAGCTGCTCCTCGGCCCGTTCGCGGTTGTCGCCAAGCTCGACCGCGATGCCGTTGGCCTCGAGCAGCGCAAGGGCGGCGCGATAGGCGGTGCGCTCGTTGCCGGCGGTAAAGGCCCGGGCGCCGGCGATCGCGACCAAGAGCGCCGTCGCCAGCCTCGCCATGTCCCGGTCCATGAAATACACCCAGATGTTCCACGGACGCCGGACCGCGACTTCGAGTGCGGCGCGGTCCACGAGGCGATGCGGCTCGCCGGTTTCCGCAACCGCGTCCCGGTTGAGCGCGAGGACGGCGTCGACCGTGAGCCAGTGCGGCTCGCTCGGCAAGGCGGGCGCTACAAGAGGCGCGCGGCGAGTACCGGCAGCGCCGCGATGTCGACCCCGTTCCGCGCGCCGAGCGCGACCAGCGCCGCCGGGTCCTCGCCCTCACGCACCCGGGTCAGTGCCCAGACCATCGTCGAGCGGGTGCCGCTGCGGCAATGCGCGACGAGGGGATGCGGGGCGCTCTTCAGCACCTTGTCGAACGCGTCGATCGTCGCGGCGGTGAGGGTCGCTCCGACAAACGGGATGTGGTGATAGGCAATGCCGTGCGCCGCGCAGAGCCGGCGCGCCTCGTCGGCCGGCAGCTGACCCGGGTCTTCGCCGTCCGGCCGGTTGTTGACGATCGTCTTGTAGCCGGCGGCGGCGAGCGCCTCGATATCGTCGCGCCCAAGCGCCCCGGTAGCGACCAGACCGGGGGCGAGCTCCATCAACGGCGGAAGAGACGGCATGGCGACCTCAGCGGAAATCGGAAGGAAGAAAGCGGACAAGACGAAACGGGCTGCAGAGTTGCAGCCCGTCGCCGTGGCGTCACCAGAAAAATCGAGGGGGAAGGCCCTGCCGCGCGCGTCTCGTCTGCCGGCCGCGCTGGCGCAAAGACTCAGGCGGCGTATTGTCCGGGGCGCTGGACGAGGTCGCCGGCGCGGATCCAGAAGCGCTCGAGGCGACGCAGCGTCACGGTCGCCGACGTCAGGTCCTCGTCGGTGATCGCGGTTTGGTTCAGCATCTCGACGTGGCGCTGGTGCATGGCGTGGAGCCGGTCGCGCAGCTTCGAGCCCTTCTCGGTGAGACGCACATGGATCGAGCGGCGGTCGTGCACCGAACGCTCCTGCGCCAGATAGCCGTTTTCGACCATCTTCTTGACGTTGTAGGAGACATTCGAGCCGAGGTAGCAACCGCGCAGGGTCAGCTCGCCGACCGTCATCTCGGCGTCGCCGATGTTGAACAACATCAAGCCCTGAACGTTGTTGATGTCGTGGATACCAAGTCCGTCGAGTTCGAGCTTGACGACCTCAAGAAAATGTCGGTGAAGCCGCTCGACGAGCGAAATCACCTCGAGATAGCCATTGTCCATTTACGCCTCGCTAGGGCCGCTTCGATCGAAAACCTAGCGAGGTTTGTGTTAATTTTTCGTTCTCACCGATTATTGGCGCTGTGCCGAACCAGCTGCATGATCGCGGAAAAGTCGAGGCCGCCTTTCCCGCCATCGACAAAGAGTTGGTAAAGGTTGGCCGCCGCCGCGCCAAGCGGCGTCGCCGCCGCGGCGGTGCCGGCGGCCTGCTGCGACAGGCGCAAATCCTTGAGCATGTTGGCGGCGGTAAAGCCGGCCGTATAGCCGCGGTTGGAGGGCGCCGCCGGCACCGGACCCGGCATCGGGCAGTAATTCGTCATCGCCCAGCACTGGCTGGTCGAGGTGCTGCAGATGTCGAACAGGATCTGCGGCGAGAGCCCGAGCTTTTCGGCGAGCGCGAACCCTTCGCACACCGCGATCATCGAACAGGCGAGTATCATGTTGTTGCAGATCTTGGCGATTTGGCCGCTGCCCGAGGTACCGGCATGGACGATCGTGCGCCCCATATTGGCGAGGATCGGCCGGCCCTTCTTGAACGCCGCCTCGGTGCCGCCGACCATGAAGGTAAGCGTGCCGCCCTGCGCCCCCATGACGCCGCCCGAAACCGGCGCGTCGAGCATCTGCAACCCGGCCTTGGCCGCCTCCTCGGCGACGAGCCGCGCGGTCTCGACGTCGATCGTCGAGCAGTCGATGAGCAGCGCGCCCTTCTTAGCCTTGGCGATGATGCCGTCGGGGCCGAGATAGACCGCGCGGACCTGCGGCCCCGCCGGCAGCATCGTCACCACGATGTCGCCGGCCGCCGCCGCCTCGGCGGCATTCGCCGCGGGCCGGCCGCCCTGCAGCTCGAGGTTGCCGAGCGGCGCCGCGACGACGTCGTAGCCGGTCACCTTGTGCTGGGCCTTCAACAGGTTGGCAGCCATCGGCGCCCCCATGTTGCCAAGGCCGATAAAGCCGATCGTCGCCATCTCGCTTGTGCCTCCGTCAGTCGAAACTCAGTTCCCGGTCGCCGAGCGAGGCGAAATAGGCCTCGACCGCCGCCGCGTCGATCTCGGCAAGGCTCGACGGCCGCCAACGCGGCTTCTGGTCCTTGTCGATCAGCGCCGCGCGCACCCCTTCATAGAAATCGTGCGCCGCCATAACGTGCTGCGTCAGCCGATATTCGAGCGTGAGGGCTTGCTCGAGATCGAACCCCTGCCCCAGCACCAGCTGGCGCAGCGTGATCCTCAGACTGATCGGCGATTTCGACAAAAGCGTGGCGGATGTCTCGGCCGCCCATTCAATTTCCGCGCGCTCGTCGCGCAACGCCGCGAGGATCGCCTCGATGCTGTCGCCGGCGAAGCAGCGATCGATGACCGGCCGCCGCTGGCCGAGCGGCGGCGGGCCCGGGTCGGCGGCGAAACGGGCGAGCATCGCCGCCACTTGCGCGCGCTCCTCGCCGGGGCGCCAAGCGATGGCGAAGAGCGCCGCCTTCAGCTCCGCCACCCGCTCGCTCGGCACGAAATGCGTCGCGAGCCCGCAATAAAGCGCGTCGGCCGCGCCGATCCGCGCACCGGTCAGTCCGAGATAGCGGCCGATCCGGCCGGGACACAGGTTGAGAAAGCGCGTCGCGCCGACATCGGGAAAGAGGCCGATGCCCGTCTCCGGCATCGCGAACATCGTGCGCCCGGTCGCGACGCGGAAGGCGCCGTTGACCGAAACCCCGGCGCCGCCGCCCATCGTGATGCCGTCGATAATCGCGACATAGGGCTTCGGATAATGATGTATGCGCCGGAGGATGCGGTATTCCTCGGCAAAGAACACGGCGGTGAAGTCGCGCTCGCCGCTGATCCCCCTGCCCGCCTCGTAGACCGCGCGCACGTCGCCGCCGGCGCAGAAGGCGCGCTCGCCCGCGCCCTCGACCAGCACCGCGCGCACCGCCGGATCGCGCGCGAACTCACGCAGCATCGGGTCGAACCGGCGGTACATCCCGAGGGTGAAGGCGTTGAGCGCCTGCGGCCGGTTCAGCAGCACCGTGCCGACGCCGCCCTCGCGCCCGAACAGGATATCGTCGGTATCGCTCACAGCGGGATGGCGAGCAGCGTGTCGATCTTCTGGCTGTCGAGCACGACGAGCCGCTCGATGAACCGGAACGGCTCCCGGCCGACATCGATGCGGTCGAGGTAGCGGCCGGTCGCGAACAGGCTCGTCGTTCCGTCATGCATGATGCGCGCGACGAAGAAGCTGGAGCGCGCCTCGGCGACGCCGCCGGCGAGCGTAAGGACCCGGGCCGGGCCGACCAGGTGGCGGTAGCGATGCGCCTCGTACACCAGAACGCGGCGCAGGGTCGTGACCCGGTCGATCAGCATGCCGCGCGAGGCGCAATAGATGACGCCGTGCTTGAACCCGGCCTCGTGGCTCTCGCGGTCGGTGACCAGATAACGGCAGTCGTCGACAA
>Ga0335077_10008687_pt1 | contig 12603 bp, 12 predicted proteins | sample Lox_Sample_31_FD_207151 | JGI IMG/M metagenome (GOLD analysis project Ga0335077, IMG submission 207151) | Soil microbial communities from Loxahatchee National Wildlife Refuge, Florida, United States - Lox_Sample_3.1 | ecosystem: Environmental > Terrestrial > Soil > Wetlands | place: USA...
GATTCGTGGACGGCGCCTGAAGAAGCGACTGGGTCCGCCGAGGTCAGTCTCCGGACGACTAAAGACCAATTTTCGCCGTCCCGAGGCCGCAGACCGGGTGCGATGGGCCGCCCGTCCGCGGGACGCTAGATGGCCCCCGATATGCAGTCGAGATGGCACGAGGAGGGCTGCGTGCATGCGCTCTCCCCTTTCAGGGAACGGAGTGAAGATCATGAGGAAGATGATCCATCTCGCGGCGATCCTGGCTCTGGCGTCGGCCTACTCGGGGGCCCTGGCAGCGGATGCTGGCAATCACCCGAACGAGACGCAGGCGACCGCGAAGAAAGCGACCGGGGCGAACGATGCGGCTTTTGCGAAGTCGAAGGCGTCCAGGTGCGATGACTCGAACGCCTGCGCCCCGACGGCGCGCGCCTGGGATCCCGAGGCGACCCGCCCTGACCCGGAGCCGTAGGGGACGGCGGCAAAGGGCCGGCGCGTTCGAGGCCGGACTTGGGGGCAGGGGGGATGGTGAGGTCGGTCGAGTCGGCGGGGGCTCAAGGCCGCGTGCGTCCCCCTCCACTCCCTCCCCCGTGCATGGGGTGAAACCGGCCTTTCCCGCGCGTGCTACGCGCGGAGCTCGAAGAGGCCGACGCACTCCAGGTGATGGGTCTGGGGAAACATGTCCACGGGCACGACCGCGGCCAGCCGGTACCCGGCCGCCACCACCGCCCGGGCGTCCCGCGCGAAGGTGGCGGGGTCGCAGGACACGTAGACCGCCCGGGGAGCGGCGAGGTCGCGCAGGAGGGGCGCGAGCCCCTTCATGCCCTCCCGCGGCGGGTCGAGGAGCACCGCGCCGAAGCGCCTCCCCTCCCGGGCGAGCGCCGAGGCGAGCGCCAGGGCGTCTCCGCCGAAAAACCGCACCGGTGCGCCCGAGAGGTCTGCTCGCGCGAGGTCCAGGGCCGGGCCCTGGGCCTCGACGGCAGAGACCGAGTGGGCCCGCGCCGCGAGCGGTCCGGTGAAGTTCCCGGCCCCGCAGTAGAGCTCGAGGACGTCCTCCCCGTCCGGGCGCAGGAGCGCGAGCACCGACTCGACGAGCCGCGCGTTCGCGGCCCGGTTCGCCTGCTGGAAGACGTCGGGCCGGGTGCGGGCGAGCCCTCCGCCCGGCACCCCCGGGACCCGCTCGTGCCTTAGGACGGGGTCGCCGACGCACGCCACCACGCGCTGGCCGCGGAGGTCGGGCTCCCCTTCCAGAACGGCACCCCGAAGCGTCGGAACCCGCCGCAGGACCTCCTCCACCCGGCGGCGGGAGCCGTCCCCGGCATCGGGGCAGCGGAAGAAGGCGGCGCCCCGGTCCTCGTGCTCCGACCACTCGAGCGCCACCTCCCGCGGTTGGAGCCGCGCCTCGACCGCCGCCGGGCCCACCGCCTCCCGGAGCGCGTCGAGGCCGGGGACGAGCAAGTGGCACTCGGAGAGGGGGACAGGCTCGTGCGACCGGCGCCGGAAGAAGGCGAGTCGGGCCGAGGCGCGATCCAGGTGGAACTTCGCCCGCGTGCGGTACCGCAGCGGCCGCGGCGATGGGACGGCGGGGTGCAGGGGATAGGAACCGGGCTCGAGGCGTCCGATGCGCCGCAGGGCCTCCTCGAGGGCCCGGCGCTTCTGCTCGAGCTGCAGGGCGTAGTCGAGGTGCAGCCACTCGCACCCGCCGCAGAGGCGGTCCGGCTCGCCGCCGAAGGCCGGCCCGAAGTGGGGGCAGGGCGGAGAGACCCGACCCGGACCAGGCTCGAGGACGCGGAGAAGGCTTGCGTGCACCGCTCGGGCGCCACCCTCGCCCTGCAGCTCGACCTCCACCCGGTCCCCCGGCGCCGAGAACGGCACGAAACAGGGTTGGCCTCCGCACAGAGCCATCCCCTCGCCGCCTGGGGCGAGGCCCGAGATCTCGAGGGTGAGGGGCACTTCTTCTTCTCCGGGGAGGGAAGCGCGCCGCGGACCTAGGCGCCGAGCTCCTGCCGGAGCTTCTGCACGAAGGCTTCGATCTGCTCTCGCTTCGAGGAGTCGATGTCGGTGAACTCGATGCCCATGCCGGGCACCACGTTCACCTGGTTGTCGAACTCGGCCACGCGGGTGACGCGGCCCGAGAGGTCCACCGGGAAGGCCGCCACGGGGAGCTGGATGAGGATCTTCACAAGCGTGCCGACCGGCAGGGGATGGCGGGTGTTGATGAAGAGGCCGCCCTGGCTGATGTTCGTCGCCCAGTCGGTGAGGAAGCTCCCCACGCTTCGGTAGGCCACGGGGAGCTCGTGGTAGAGCCGGCTCGAGCGCCGCTGGTTGTCCGGAGTCCTCGTCATCTCGACATCCACGAGTGTAGCAGGGGCGCGCTCGGGCACAAGCTCCGGCCTGCCGAACTTCACCACGACGGGTGTCCCACGCTGCACTCCGAGTTCCCGGAAAGCGCCTCCCTCGCGCACCGCGATCTCCAAGCGCCCGCCGCTCCCGACGAGCGCGAGGAGCTCTCCCGGAGCCCCGTCGCCGAAGGTCCGCACGAAGCGGGCCGGCCGGCCGCCGACCACGACCTCGCGCACCGATCCGCCCCGGAGGTCCTCCGCGCGCACGCTGGTGAGCAGGTTCCCGAAGGCGTCGGCGAGGAGGCAGGTCCCCTCCACCTGGCCGTTCTTCCGGGACGCGACGGCCCACTCGATGCGCACCGGGTCGGAGAGGCGTGGCCCGAGGCCCCGGGGTGCGCCGCCGCCCGCGAGAAAGGCCGCCGCCGGAGCGAAGACGTCCCGCCCGTGGAAGGTGGCGCTCGGAGGATCCGGGGAGCGGGCGGGGCGCTTTATCCAGTAGACGGCCGCGCCCTCGAGGAAGGGGGTGAAGATCCCGTTGTCCGGGCCGACCATGCGCCGCCCGCTCGAGTCGACCACGCAGACGGGCCGCCGCTCGGTCCCGACCCCGGGGTCGACGACGGCCACGTGGACGGCATCGGTCGGGAAGTGGGGCACGCAGGCCTCGAGGACGAGCGCGCCCCCGAGGACGTCGAAGGGCGCCACCTCATGGGAGAGGTCCACCAGGGTGGCCCCGGGGAGGATGCGGAGCACCTCCCCCTTCATCTGCGCCGGGTATCCGGAGCCGGTGCCGAAGTCGCTGAGGAAGGTCACGATCGGAGGTCCGGGGCGGCGGGCCGCCGGGGGGATCCGCCGCGCACCCGCTCCTCGGCTCTCGCGGCGCACAGCTCGCTCGCGCCGCTCGCTCTTCCGGGCCGGCATGCGACCCTAGGACGCTCGCAGGGGGCGCACGTCGGGCCCCACGATGAGCTTCGGCTCGGTGAGGCGCTGGACCTCCTCCGCGGTGGTGCCGGGAGAGAGCTCTCGAAGCACGAGCCCGTCCGCGGTGACGTCGAGCCAGGCGAGGTCGGTGCACACCGCCGAGACGCAACGGCGGCCGGTGATGGGCAGCGAGCACTGGGAGAGGATCTTCGGGCGGCGGTCCTTGGTGGCGTGCTCCATCATCACGATGACGCGCTTCGCGCCGGCTACGAGGTCCATGCCCCCGCCCATCCCCTTCACCATCTTTCCGGGCACGAGCCAGTTCGCGAGGTCGCCGCGCTCGGACAACTCGAGCGCCCCGAGGATGGCGAGGTCGATGTGGCCGCCGCGGATCATGGCGAACGACTCCGCCGACGAGAAGTAGGCGGTCCCCGGGATCTCCGTCACCGTCTCCTTGCCGGCGTTGATGAGGTCCGGATCCTCCTCTCCCGCCAAGGGATAGGGGCCGACGCCCAGCATCCCGTTCTCGCTCTGGAGGACGACCTCCACGCCGGGCGGCACGAAGTTCGCGACCAGGGTGGGCATGCCGATGCCGAGGTTCACGTAGAACCCGTCCCTGAGCTCCCTCGCCACGCGCTGGGCGATCTCTTCGCGGGAGAGTGGCATCGATTCACCTCGGTTGCGAACGCAACGTCCGCCGCTCGATGGGTTTCTTGAGTCCCTGGGCCAGGACCAGCCGCTTCACATAGATGGAGGGGACGTGGATCTCGTCGGGCGCGATCTGGCCGAGCTCGAGGATCTCCTCCGCCTCGACCACGCACACTCGGGCGGCCGCACACATCATGGGGTTGAAGTTCCGCGCCGTTCGCCGGAAGACGAGGTTCCCCCACTTGTCGGCCTTCCAGGCGTGCACGAGCGAGAAGTCGGCGCGCAACGGCATCTCGAGCAGGTACTCGCGCCCCCCGATGACCCGGGTCTCCTTCCCGTCGGCCACCACGGTGCCGACGCCGGTGGCCGTGTAGAAGCCGCCGATCCCGGCGCCACCGGCCCGGATTCGCTCGGCGAGGGTGCCCTGGGGCACGAGGTCCACCTCCAGCTCCCCGGCCAGGTACTGGCGCTCGAATTCCCGATTCTCGCCGACGTAGGAGCTCACCATCTTCCGGATCTGCCGCGCCTGCAGGAGGATCCCGAGCCCCTCCTCGGTGGTGCCGCAGTTGTTGGAGATGACAGTCAAGTCCCGGACGCCCTTGCGGTGGAGCGCGGAGATCAGGTTCTCCGGGTTCCCGCACAGCCCGAACCCGCCCACCATCAGCGTCGCCCCGTTCGGGATGTCGGCGACGGCCGCCTCCGCGGAGGGGAAGATCTTGTTCATGGGCGCTCCACCACCAGGGCCACCGCCTCCCCACCCCCGATGCATAGGCTGGCGAGGCCGCGCTTCCTCCCGAGCTGCTTCATGGAGTGAAGGAGGGTCACGAGGATCCGGGTCCCCGACGCGCCGATGGGATGGCCAAGGCACACCGCCCCTCCCCAGACGTCCACCTTCCTTCCGTCGAGGCCGAGCAGCCGCTGGTTCGCGAGCGAGACCACCGCGAAGGCCTCGTTGATCTCGAAGAGGTCGATGTCCTTCGCCTCGAGCCCGAGCTTCTTCAGGGTGAGGGCGATGGCGTCCGACGGCGCCAGCGTGAACTCCGCCGGGGCCCGGGCCGACCCGCCCCACCCCAGGATCCGGGCGAGGACCGGCCGGCCCTCGCGCCGCGCCTGCTCGCCGCTCATGAGGACCACGGCAGCGGCTCCGTCGTTGATGGAGGAGGCGTTGGCGGCGGTGACGGTCCCGTCCTTCTTGAAGACCGGCTTCAGCGACGGGATCTTCTCCGGACGAGCCACCTTCGGCCCCTCGTCCTCGGACACGAGGACCTTCTCCCCCTTCTTGCCCTCGATCTCGACCGGGACGATCTCCGGAGCGAAGAGCCCGCCCTTCTGGGCCTCGACGGCCCGCCGGGTCGACTCGATGGCGAACTCGTCCTGGGCCCCGCGGCTGATGCCGAACTTCTCCGCCGTCCACTCCGCGCACATCCCCATGTGGACACCGTCGTAGGCGTCGGTGAGGCCGTCGAAGACCATGCCGTCCACGAGGGCCACGTTCCCCATCCGCGCCCCGGTCCGGACCTTGGTGTCGTAGTAGGGAACGTTCGACATGGACTCCATGCCGCCCGCCACCACCACCTCGGCGTCGCCGAGGGCTACGGCCTGGGCACCGCTGATGACCGCCTTGAGCCCGGAGCCGCACACCTTGTTGAGCGTCCAGGCCGGCACGTTGTCGGGGAGCCCCGCATAGCGGGCCGCCTGGCGGGCTGGCGCCTGACCCTCCCCGGCCTGGAGGACGTTCCCCATGATCACCTCCTCGACCCGGGAGGGGTCGAGCCCCGCCCGCTCGAGCGCGGCTCGGACGGCGACGGCTCCGAGCCTCGGCGCCGGCAGCGCGGAGAGGGTCCCGAGGAAGGACCCCACGGGGGTTCGGGCAGCGCTCACGATGACCACTTCGCGAAGGGGCATGGCGGACCTCGGGAGGGGGGGCGCCGGTCGCGGCGCGGGCCTCCCTCGACGATAAGGAAACGGAACCTCTAGCGTCAAGGGCGGCGACCCGCTTGCGCCCGGCCCGGAGGTCCCCTACCTCCCCACCCATGCCCGAGAGAGAGAGCCGAGAGAGCCCGGCGGTGGCAGTCCACGGGGGCGCGGGGACGCTCACCGCCGACGACCCGGCGAGTTCCGGGCAGCCCCCGGGGGCCCGACTCGCGGGGGTGAGGGAGGCCGCCTCCCTCGCCGTTCGGATCCTCCGCGAGGGCGGGAGCGCCCTCGAGGCGGTGGTGGCGGCGGTCGTCGCCCTCGAGGACGACCCCACCTTCAACGCCGGAACCGGGGCGACGCTCACCGCCCTGGGAGACGTGGAGCTAGACGCCTCGGTGATGGACGGGGCGTCACTCGCCGCCGGAGCCGTCGCCGGAGTGAGGGACGTCCGCAATCCCGTCCTCCTCGCCAGGGCGGTGATGGAGCGCTCCGGCCACCTCTTCCTCGCGGGAGCCGGCGCCTCGAGCTTCGCCCGGGAGGTGGGGTTCCCGGCGGTCGAGAACGCATCCCTCGTCACGCCCGCCCAGAGGGCGCGGTACCAGGCGCGGTCGAAGGTTCCCCCGGGAGGCGGGACGGTCGGGGCGGTGGCCCGGGACGCAAGCGGCCACCTCGCGGCGGCCACCTCCACCGGAGGGACCTTCCTGAAGCGTCCCGGCCGGGTCGGCGACACCGCGCTCGTGGGCTGCGGCACCTACGCGGACGACGGGCTCGCCGCGGTCTCGGCCACGGGGGAAGGCGAGCGCATCATCCGCGTGACCCTCGCCCGGGCGGTCGCCGACCTCGTGGGGCGCGGCCTCTCGGCGACGGAGGCGGCGGAGGAAGGGGTCCGCCGGCTCGCGGACCGGGTCCGGGGGCAGGGAGGGGTCATCGTCATGCCGCCCCGGGGGGAGCCGGGGTTCGCGCACAACACTCCGGTGATGGCCCGCGCCTGGACCGACGCCGCAGGCCAGATCCTCACTTCGCTGTGAGGGGGCGGGGCTCCCCGCGCTACTTCGCCGAGTCCTTCGACTCGAGGAAGGGGCGGATGAGGTCGAGGGGCAGCGGGAAGATGGTGTTCGTCCCCTTGTCGCTCGAGATCTCCACCAGAGTCTGCAGGTAGCGCAGCTGCAGGGCTCCGGGGGAGCGGGCGATGATGACCGCGGCCTCCCCGAGCTTGGTCGCCGCCTGGAGCTCTCCTTCGGCGGCGATGACCTTGGCGCGCCGCTCGCGCTCCGCCTCGGCCTGCCGGGCCATGGCGTGGCGCATCTCGTCCGGGAGGTCGACCTGCTTCACCTCCACTGCGGTCACCTTCACGCCCCAGGGCTCGGTATGCCGGTCGATGATCTCCTGGAGCTGCCGGTTGATCTTGTCCCGCTGGGAGAGGAGGTCGTCCATCTCGACCTGACCGAGCACCGACCGGAGCGTGGTCTGGGCGAATTGGCTCGTGGCGAAGAGGAAGTCGGTGACCTGGAGGAAGGCGCGGTCGGCCTGGACCACGCGGAAGAAGATGACCGCGTTCACCTTCACCGAGACGTTGTCGCGGGTGATGACGTCCTGGGGCGGGACCTGCTCCGCGGTGACCCGCATGTCGATGATTATCATCCGGTCAATGAAGGGGACGATCCACTTGAGCCCGGCGGTGCGGAGCCCCACGTAGCGCCCCAGCCGCAGGACCACCCCCTGTTCGTACTCGTTGATGATGCGCAGACCCAGGATGAACCAACCGACGACGAGGGCCACCGGAACGAAGAGACCGATCGCTGGCATCCTTCCTCCTCCTCCCCAGGCTCCCCACGGGCCCGGGCCGAACCGAACCTCAGTGTGGGACCGCTTCCGAGCCGGGCCGGGGCTCCACCTCGAGCAGGAGCCCGTCGACGCTTCGCACCGTCACCGCCGCTCCCCGCGGAAGGACCGACCGGGAGCGTGCCGCCCACAGTTCGCCGTGGACGAAGACCTCTCCGCGATCGGGGCCCACCTCGGAGGTGACCTCGCCGACGAGGCCCACCATCCCGGCAGCGCCGACCACGAGCCTCTCCCGGCGGCTCCTCGCCACTTTCCAGGCGACGAACCCGAGCAGGGCCGCGAGCGCGATCGGGGTGGGCCACACCACGACCGGAGAGAGGGTGAGCCCCTCCGGGTCGAACCGGTACTCGGCGGAGGACTTGTCGATGAAGAGCAGCGTGCCCACCACGATGGACACCGCGCCGAGCGCACCGGCGACGCCGTGGGTGGTGACGTAGCCCTCCACCACCAGCAGCGCCACCCCGCCGACAAGGAGCGCCACCGCCCCCAGGTTCACCGGGATGACCTTCATGGAGAGGAAGGCGAGGAGCAGGCACAGGCCCCCCACCGCGCCGGGGGCGATGGAGCCCGGGTGGTAGAACTCGAGCGCGATCCCGAGCGTGCCCACAAGCATGAGGACCGCCACCACGTTGGGGTCGGAGAGGAAGCCGAGGGTCTTCTGGCGTACGGTCCTCTCGAGCGGCTCGACCACTGCGTCCCGGGTGTGGAGGATCCTCGGCCCGCTCGCGGTCACCACCTTCCGGCCGTCGGCGGCGGCGAGGAGCGCCGGCACGTCCGGCGCCACGAGGTCGATGACCTTGAGCGCCTTCGCCTCGTCCGCGGTGGCGGAGACGCTCTGCCGCACCGCCTTCTCGGCCCATTCGGCATTCCGCCCCCGGGTCCTGGCGATGCTCCGGGCGAAGGCGGCGGTGTCGTTCTCCACCTTCCTCGCCATGTCCTTGCCCGCCTCCTTCTCGACGTCGCTCCCGCCGGCGAGGACCGGATGGGCGGCGCCGATGTTCGAGGTGGGGTGCATGGCCGCCACGTTCGCGGCGAGCGTGAGGAAGACGCCGGCCGAGCCGGCCCGGGCGCCGGCCGGCCCCACCCAGACGAGGACGGGCACGTCGCTCGCGAGCAGGTGCTGGACGATCTCCCGGGTGGCCTCGAGGTGCCCGCCGGGGGTGTCCAGGGTGACGAGCACCGCCTCGTCCCCCTCCCGTCGGGCCTGCTCCAGGCCAGCCTCGATGTACTCCGCGGTGCCGGTGGTGATGGCCGACTTCACGTCGAGCGACAGGACGCGGGGGCGGGCCTGGGGCACCTCGGCCCCGGAGGCGGAGAGGCCCGCGGCCGCCGAGAGGGCGGCGACGAGGGCGAGCCACGCGGGGCGCAGCGCCTTCCTGGACGTGGGCGGGCTCATCTCTTGGGCGGCGACCGGCCGAACTCCTTCATGACGAGTTGCAGGTCCTCCCAGGCGGCCTTCTTCTCGGCCGGGTTCCGCAGGAGGTAGGCCGGGTGGAAGGTGGGCATGAGCCGGACCCCCTGGTACTCGCGCCAGCGCCCCCTCTGGCGGCTCACCGGCGTCGGGTCCCGGAGCAGAGTCTGCACGGCGAAGCGTCCGAGCGCCACGACGACCTTGGGGCCCACTGCGGCGATCTGGGCCTTCAGGAAGGGCTCGCAGGCGGCGATCTCGTCCGGCTCCGGGTCGCGGTTGTTGGGCGGCCTACACTTCACCACGTTGGCGATATAGACCTCCTCGCGGCGAAAGCCCATGGCCTCGATCATCCGGGTGAGAAGCTGTCCCGCCTTGCCCACGAAGGGTTCCCCCTGTCGGTCCTCCTCCGCCCCCGGCCCCTCGCCCACGAAGAGGAGCTCGGCGGCGGGATTGCCGACGCCGTAGACGAGCGTCGTCCGCCCTGCGTGAAGCTTGCAGCGCTGGCAGTCGCCGATCTCGGCGCGAATGGCGGCGAGGGCCTCGCTCCCGCAACCCTTGCCGCTCGCGGCGGCGATCGGGGCCGGGAGGCCCCCTGGAGGCGCGGGGGCGGGGAGCGGCGCCGCGGGATGGGGAGCAGGTAGCTCGCGCACCCCGCTCTCCTTCATCCACCAAAGGTGACGCAAGGTCTCACCCGCGACCTCCCGGAGCTCGCTCGTCGCCTCCTGTGCGCCCGGGCTCACCTTCTCTCCGACCTCTTTCATGGCGTTGCGCCCCGCGGACCTCGCGCCTAGACTCGCCTGTCGATGCGCCGCCTCTGCTTCCTTCACCCTCTCCTCACCGCTTCCCTCGCCGCGGCCTCCGTCGCCGCCCTGGTCGTGCCCACTGCGGCGCATGCCTGGGGGCCGCTCGCGCACCTGAGCTTCTCGGCGCAGGCGCTCCAGCAGATGTCTGCCGCTCCCCCGCCCATCCGCATCCTCCTCGCCGACTTCGCCCACGAGTTCCTCTACGGGTCGCTCGCCGCGGACATCGTCGTCGGCAAGAACCTAGCGCGGTATGTGTACCACTGTCACAACTGGCGGGTGGGCTTCAACCTGTACCGCCGGGCGAGCCCGGGCCCGGAGCAGGCGTTCTCGCTCGGGTTCCTCTCCCACCTGGCCGCGGACACCGTGGCCCACAACTTCTTCGTCCCCTACAAGATCGTGGGGTCGTTCCACAGGCTGCGGACGGGGCACGCCTACTGGGAGCTCCGCTACGACCAGAGGATGGACCCGGACCTCGTGGGGCTCGCCCGAAGGGTCTCGCACAAGAGCTTCCGGGAGCACGACGCCTTCCTGGCTCGCTCGCTTCGGGGGTCCTCCGTCCTCCCCTTCCGGATGTCACGCCAGCTCTTCGGGTCTCTGCTCGCCTCGGCCCGCTCCCGCTCCTTTCAACGCCTCTCCCGCCTCGCGCTCGCCCCGGACCGGAAGCTTCCCCTCGAGAACGACCTCGTCGCCGAGACGAACGCGCTCTCCGTCGCGGCCATCGTCGGGCTCTTCCGAGAGCTCGAGGGCTGCGCCGCGGCGCGGGCCGACGCCACCGGGTCCCGCAACATCCGGGTGGCGAACGACCTCCGCCACCGGCTCTTCGCGCGGGCCGGGACGAGATCCCTCTCGGTCGGGGACGCGCACGCCATCGCCCGGGAGACCCGCGAGGCCTTCCGCGAGTCCATCCAGGGTCGCCTCGACCTGCCCGACGCGGCGGCACGCGCGGCCGCCTGAGGGCGCCCTACGGAGCCTGCGGGCGGGGCCGCCGCGAGTCCAGTATCGGCGCCACCCAGTCGAGGATGGCGTCGGCGACCGCATCCTTCGTCCCCTCGATGTCCGCGATCTCGGCGGGCCCCACCAGGGCCACCCGGTTGTGGTCGGCCCCGAACCCCTCCCCCGGCCGACCCACGGCGTTCGCGACCACGAGGTCGCAACCCTTCTGGCGGAGCTTCGCCCGCGCGTTCGCGACCACGTCCTCGGTCTCGGCGGCGAATCCCACGAGCACCGGCCCTCCCGGCTTCCCGCCCAGGCGCTCCCCCAGGGTGGCGAGGATGTCCACGGTCCGGGTGAGCACCAGGGTCTCGTCGCCCGGCCCCTTCTTCTTCTTCGACGGGGAGGGATCGCGCGGCCGGTAGTCGGACACCGCCGCCGCCGCCACGAAGGCGTCCTGGGTCGCGGCCTCGGCGAGCACGGCGGAGGCCATCTCCGCGGCCGTCGCCACCCGCACCACCCGCACCCCGGCCGGGTCGGGGAGCTGGGAAGGCCCGGTGACGAGGAGCACCTCGGCGCCGCGGCGGGCGGCGGCCCGGGCCACGGCGAAACCCATCTTCCCGCTCGCGGGGTTCGAGAGGTAGCGAACGGGATCGATCGGCTCCCGGGTCGGCCCTGCGGTCACGAGTACCCGCCGGCCGGCGAGGTCGCTCGGCCCGAGCAGGCGTGAGGCGGCGCGCGCGATCTCGGCGGGCTCCGCGAGCCTCCCCTCTCCCACGTCCCCGTCGGCGAGCTCCCCGCTCGAGGGTCCCACCACCGCGCAGCCGCGCCGTCTCAGCGCCGAGAGGTTCTCCTGCACGGCAGGGCTCTGCCACATGCGGGTGTTCATGGCGGGAGCGAGGAGCACCGGACAAGTGCAAGCGAGCGCGGTGGTGGTGACGGCGTCGTCCGCCATTCCGCTCCGCAGCCGGGCGAGGAGGTCGGCGGTGGCCGGCGCCACCACCAGGAGATCCGCCTGCCGGGCGAGCTCGAGGTGCCCGTAGGAGCGTTCCGCCTCCGGGTCGAGGAGGTCGACGAGCACCGGGTGGCCGGAGAGGGCCTGGAAGGTGAGCGGCCCGACGAAGCGGGTGGCGTTACGCGTCATGGCGACCCGGACCGCGCCCCCGCCCCGGACGAAGAGGCGGGTGAGCTCGCAGGCCTTGTAGGCGGCGATGCCGCCTCCCACGCAGAGGACCACCGTGCGACCTCGAAAGACCTCCATGGCCCATTGTCACTATCATGGGCGCCTGGACCCATGGAGAATCCGCAGACCGATATCGCTCCCGAGGCGGTGCGCCCGGAGCGCTGGGAGAAGAGCGCGCTCGGCTTCTTCGCCGCCATCCTCGTCCTCTACGCGCTCTTCGGGTCGGTCGCCCAGGCCGGCCACCCGGCCCTCGGCCTCGCCTGGACCGAGGTCTTCGTCTTCCTCGTGCCGGCGCTCGCGGCCGCGGCGGGCTCGAACCTCGAGCCTGGGGCGTTCCTCCTCCTCCGCAGGAGGCCCACGCCGATCCAGATCGCAGCCGGCGCTGGGATAGGGGCGGCGCTCTTCCTCGCGGCGAGCGGCGTCATGACGCTCACCACGCTCGTCGTTCCCCGCGGCTGGGTGGAGACCTTCGACCTCACCCACCTCTTCCTCGGCTCGGGGCGGGAGCCCGCGGAGATGGCGGTGGTCGCCACCTTTCTCGCTCCGGTGGCGGAGGAGGTCGCCTTCCGCGGCTACGCCCAGTCGGCGCTCCGGACCTGGGCGCGCCCCTGGCCGGCGGTGGCCTCGGGG
>Ga0335077_10008688_pt1 | contig 12600 bp, 10 predicted proteins | sample Lox_Sample_31_FD_207151 | JGI IMG/M metagenome (GOLD analysis project Ga0335077, IMG submission 207151) | Soil microbial communities from Loxahatchee National Wildlife Refuge, Florida, United States - Lox_Sample_3.1 | ecosystem: Environmental > Terrestrial > Soil > Wetlands | place: USA...
CGCTGGAGATGTATGGCAAGCTGATGGCCATTTCGGATGACAAAATGTGGAAGTACTACGAACTGCTGACGGACCTGCCGGCAGGCGAAATCGAAAAGATGACGCGGGAAGCGCATCCCATGCAAGCTAAGAAAGATTTGGCTCGCCGGATTGTCGCCGATTTTCATTCCGCCGATGCCGCCACCAAAGCCGCCGAGGACTGGGCCAAACAGAGGCAGCAGGAGCTTACGCAAGACAATCTTCCAAACCAGCTTGAAGAGATACCTGTTAGTTACGAGAGGGTCAAAGCAGATGATACACCCGGCGCTGGAGGCGACGCGTACCTGTGGATCAAGCTCGATCGCCTTCTCGTTACCTGCGGGTTGGCCGCTTCCGTCACCGACGCCGCGAGAAAACGGAAGGCTCGTTCGGTCTACCTGCTGCGACCTGACGCCACGAGCGGGGCGGTGTGCACAGATCTGGTGCTTCCCGTTGTTTTCTCGGGCTTTCCTGTAAAACTGCCCATCAGGGTCGGGAAAAAGTTCGTTGCGGCCCTCATCGGCCCTTAGGTTCCCCGTTTTTCTAACCTCTGTCATCTGTCATCCTGAGCGAAGCAGCACGACCCGCCTCGCGGATCGTGCCGCGCAGTCGAAGGATCCCTACCCGGGCGGCAGCTCTGAAGACATCGAAAGGAATTCTGTCCGGATCTATTAGAGAATCCCTCGCCGCCTGGGTCACGACCATCAAGCTCCGAGGGATCTTTCGACTCCGCAATACCTGTCGCAAGCGACAGCCATCTCTCTCGCTCAAGATGACACTAGGGATCAGATTCCCGCGGCCTGCGCCAATCCCCCGACCGACTCCCGCACATCGACCAATTTCCCTTGCTCCAACACCAGAATTATGTTGCAGCTCCGTAACGTATGCAGGCGATGAGCGATCATGAAGGTCGTCCGTCCTTCCATCAGCTTTTCTGTGGCTTCGAGAATCGAATTTTCGGTTTGCAGGTCGACCGAACTCGTCGGCTCGTCCATGATCAGGATTGGGCTATTGCGCAGGAATGCCCGGGCTAACGAAATCCGCTGCCGTTCGCCCCCCGAAAGGCTGGCACCTCTCTCGCCGGCCGGCGTCTCATACTGTCGCGGCAGTTTCATGATGAAATCATGAGCGCAGGCGGATTTGCCCGCTGCGACGATCTCATCATCGCTGGCGTCCGGCTTCCCGTAAGCGATGTTTTCCGCAAGGCTGGCATCGAACAGCACCGGCTCCTGCAGCACCACGCCGAATTGACGTCGCAGATCGGCGATCCTGAAGTCACGCAAATCCACTCCATCGAGCAACACCTGGCCGCGGTTCGGATCGTAAAAACGCATGATCAAATTGAGCAACGTGGTTTTCCCCGCACCAGTCTCCCCTACAATTCCGACGCGTGAACCGGCAGGGATGCGGAACGAGATGTTGTTCACGCCCCGTCCACTGTCGTCGTACTCAAATGAAACCCTGCGAAATTCAAAGCTGCCACTCGCCCGGCCGATTGGAACCGCACATGGACTCTCGGCGATCTCCGGCTCCTGGTCGAGCAGAACGAACGTCCGCTCTAGGCTTGCGATCCACGTCTGCAGGTCTGTAATCTTGGTGCTTGCCAACTGCAGCGGCTGATACATTTGCGCGATGTAGGCCATTACCACTAATAACGAACCGACGGTCAGGATCCCGGCTCGCACGTGTTGAACGCCGATGTAGAGCGCGGTGGCCGTGCCGCCTGCAATGGTCAACCCGATCAGCGTGTTGAAGTTAGCTTGTGAGAGCGCGAGCTTCACCTGCTTGTTAAGCCGTTTATCCGAGCGGCGCACGAAGCGCCGGTGCTCGCGGTCCTCTTGTCCAAAAGCCTTAATGACGCGAATGCAGCCCAGCACCTCCTGGATCACCGACATCGCGCTGCTATCAAGCTCCTTCACGCGCTGCGCACCGAGCCGCACTCGCCGGCTACAAGCCATAGTCAACGCAAACAGAATGGGGGTGATGGCCAAAGCGATAATGGCGAGCCAGGAATCAATTTTTGCAGTGACATAGACCATCCCAAGCAACGAAAAAACCGCGCTAACCAGCGGGATCAGCCCTTGAATCGCCACATACTGAATTGCCGGCGCGTCATGCTGAATGCGATATACCGAGTCGTGGGCGCCGTAGCGCTCGAGCAGCGACAGCGGAAGCCGCTGCACGTGATTCAACAATCGGGCTCGAAAATCCCAGACCAGCTTTTCTCCGATATACGTTTGCAGCCACCAACTCGCCAAACCTTGCAGATTCACCATGACTGCAATCGCTAAAACCATTCCGACAGCCCAGAGCACCGCCGCCTGAGAGCGAGCCGCCGGAAAGGCTCGCATCAACAAGGCAGGTAGTGGCTGGCCGCCGAGTGCACTGTCCACCACGATCTTCAGCGGAACGGGATAAAGAAGTGTCAGCGGAAGTGACAAGAGGCTGAGAGCGCTTATTGCGGCCAGATGCGGCCAATACGGACGCGACTGGCCCAGCGTACGTACCAGCACGGACAACTTCCGCGGCGCAGCTACCGATGTCACCACTTTTGCCAACGCGAGTACCGGCTGGGCTCACCATACGCGGGGTACTTAGCTCACACAAGGACTTTGTATGCGCACTGATTTCCTTAGTACTTCTGCGGGAAAAGCGCAACCAATTCGCTGCAGGAGTGATAGCAAGAATCGGGGCGAAGCAGGGCCAGGTCCTCAGAGCGATGGACTCCGGTGCTGACTGAAATGATTTCCGCATTTACTTGACGCGCCGCCCGGATGTCATCCGGTGTGTCACCGATGAAGCAAACGGTAGCGTGCTCACCCAAACGCTCCCGCGCCTGGAAAAGCGCATGCCCGAAGATATCTGCTCGCCTCTCACATTTATCGCCAAAACAGCCCAACGAAAAGAACTCGCGCAGCCCGGCGGCTGAGATCTTGTGCCATCCCACAACTTCCAAGTTTCCGGAAGCTACACCAAGCAACTTTTCGTGACGCCGAAGTTTCGTAAGCAGTTCCAGAATGCCGGAACAAACCTCCGGCCGAAGTCCTCCAGCGTTCGCTTCGACCTCGCGGCAAATTGTCGCGAGTGCAGTCGGCAGCCGTGCCTCGAAGCTCGCACCCGAGATTCCGCAGCGCTCCATTGCCATTCGTAAAATGCCAATATCGGTTTTCCCGTGATAGGAGAGGCCCTCGATGGTGGTGTCTACGCCATATGCTTCCAGCATCGCCTGATGCAGTCCGTTCCAGTGCACCAGGTCTCGTGTGACCAGAAGAGTTCCATCGATGTCGAAAATATAGGCATCAGCACTGAGAACCTGCCGGGCATCCGACTTGGTTCCCAATTCACCGTCGGTCAGCATAGGAATATTGCTCATTGGATGCGCAACGCACAATTCCGCTGCCGCCAGGCCCTCCTAGCTCGTACAGGGCATGTACCCGGAAACTCGAGAAAGAGCCCGATTGTGACCAGGCTGCGCGTCCAATAGTCTTGAAGGGTAAACCACTCAGGAGGAGCAGAGTAGCTATGTTGAGTCTCAAAAATGTCCTTAATGGCGCGATTCTAGTAGGTTTAGCTGGCGGGTTGGTGTGCATGGCTCCCGCACAGACAACAAGTTCGTCTTCCATGCCAAGCTCTGGCGGCAACGCCGCTCAGATGACCCAATCAGAAAAAACATTCGTCAAGAAAGCTGCGGAAGGCGGAATTGCCGAAGTAGAGCTCGGCAAATTGGCGACCGAGAAAGCTGCCACCCCAGAAGTAAGACAGTTTGGCCAGCGGATGATCGATGACCATAGTAAGGCGAACGATCAATTGAAACAGGTCGCGGAAAACCAGGGTATCCCCCTCCCGACTCAGCCCAGTGCAGCCGAGAAGGCAGAAAAGGAAAAACTTTCAAAGCTCTCCGGCCCGCAATTCGATAAGGCCTACATGTCAGCCATGCTGAAGGATCACAAAGAGGATATCGCCGAATTCCGGCATGAAAGCAGGTCTGGCAAGGATGCCGCGGTCAAAGACTTTGCCCAGCAGACTTTGCCGACCCTCGAAAGCCATTTGAAGGACGCGGAGAGCATTGCTCCCAAAGAGGGCGTGCAGACCAGTTCAGCCCGCCAGCAGCAGGCACCGATGACAAAGTAGTTCAGTTTTGTCGCTTGAGTCGGAGGAATTCGGATTCGGACGGCAAACTCTAAACGGCAACGGTCACTGACGTCTCCGTACGCGTGACCGGCCGATAGAGAGTATCCCGTTCGACGGGTTCGCGTCCCGCCTCGCGAATCAGGCGGAGCAGTTCCTGGCGGCGCATGCCCTGAGGAGTAGTAGCACCCGCATCGTGATAAATCTTTTCCTCCACCACAGTTCCATCAATATCGTCAGCGCCAAATCGCAAGGAAATCTGGGCGATTTTCGCGGTCATCATCTGCCAATAAGCTTTGATGTGAGGGAAGTTGTCCAGCACCAATCGGCTGACGGCAATTTGCTTGATATCCAACATGCCCGTCGTTTTCGGCAGATGTTGCAGCGGCGTATTGTCCGGATGGAACGCAAGCGGGATGAAGGTTTGGAATCCACCGGTTTCATCCTGCAGGGCGCGTAGCTTCAGCAAATGATCCACGCGGTCTTCATCGTTCTCGACGTGTCCGTACAACATGGTAGCGTTGGATTTCAGTCCGATCTGGTGCGCCAGCCGGGCAGTTTCGAGCCATTGATCGCCATCAATCTTGTGATCGCAAATGATGTGGCGCACCCGATCGGCAAAAATTTCGGCGCCTCCGCCGGGTAACGAATCCACCCCCGCAGCTTTCAGTTGCTCCAGCGTTTCGCGGGTGGAAAGTTTGGCGCGGCGGGCGAGATATGCAACCTCGACCATGGTGAACGCTTTCAAGTGGACCTGCGGAAAGCGCTGTTTCAGCCCGGAGATGAGATCGAGAAAGTATTGGAACGGGAGATCAGGGTGCAATCCGCCGACAATGTGAAATTCTGTGACGGCTTCATCGTAGCCCGACGCGGCAGTCTCGAAAGCTTCTTCAAGCGCCATTGTATACGCGCCTGGCGTATCCTTCTTTCGACCAAACGCGCAAAGCCGACATGCCGCCACGCACACGTTCGTCGGATTCAAATGCCGATTGACATTGAAATAAGTCCGGTCTCCATGTAGGCGTTCGCGGACATGATTGGCGAGCCAGCCAACCGCGAGAATATCTCCGGTCCGGTAGAGCGTGAGCGCCTCATCTGCGTTCAGGCGTTCGCCAGCCAGCACCTTATCGTGGATAGGATAAAGTCTCGCATCCTCACTTTGAAATGAGTGCGCAGCCGCCGGCATCCTTCGATCATATCTCAGCCGGCGCGTGAAAGTCACAGGTGGGTGGTGACTCAGTTTGAATTCTCCCCTGTTGGCAGTCATCCTGAGCGAAGCCGTCTTTCAGGCGGAGCGAAGGATCTCGCGTGGGGTGCCCCGGAGCTCCGCGCCAGATCCCTCGCCCCGCTGGTGAAAACGCGGGGCGTCGGGATGACGCACCAACAGGAATTTCAAACTGACCCACTACCCGAGCATGGCGTTTACTTGACAAACTACGGTTTTGACTCATAATGGCCGACCAGCAGGAGGCACTATGGCAAAGCGCATTCTTCTTGCAGGAATCCTGGGCGGAATTGCCATGTTTCTATGGTCGTCCGTAGCGCACATGGTTCTTCCGTTGGGCCAAGCTGGTATCAAAGAGATCCCAAATGAGCAATCGGTCTTGAGCGCAATGCAGACTGGGCTCGGTCAAACCTCGGGTATATACCTGTTTCCTGGCACGGGCGTTGGACCTGATGCCACTCGGCAGCAGAGAAATGCAGCCATGAGAGACTACGGACAGAAATTGGCCGCGAATCCTTCTGGCCTGCTGATTTACCACCCGCCCGGCGCACCCGCGCTGACCGCTGGCCAACTTACGACCGAGTTCCTCACGGAGTTCGTCGAGGCCCTGCTGCTCGCTTTCTTACTGGCCCAAACACGCGCCACAACGCTAGGTTCACGCGTAGGCCTCGCTATCGTCATTGCCCTTGTAGGTGCAATCACCACCAACATCCCTTATTGGAATTGGTACGGATTCCCTCTGAGCTACACGCTCCCGTACGCGTTCACACAGATCGTGGGCTATGCGATTGCCGGAATCGTGGCTGCGTCTCTTTTGCGAACAAAGACGACACAGGCTGCAGCCGCCCGAGCTTGAGAAGCGCACGATTGGACTGAAAGTCGCAGGAAAATCATCACGCCCGTACTGAACCGATCAAGCGGTCGGCCGCAAGGAAGATAAAGAACACCACCGAGATCACGCCGTTCATGGTGAAAAACGCCGCGTTCAGCTTTGACAGATCATGATCCGAAACCAGCGAATGTTCGTATGCAAGAAGCAGCCCAACAGCTACTACCCCGGCGATCGCCAATTTTCCCAGCCCGAACGCGCCCACCAGGCTGATCAATAGCAGCAGCATGAGAATGTGGAAGGCGCGTGCGATCCAGAGCGATTTGCCGATTCCGAAATAGCGAGGAATCGAATGCAGCCCGGTTTCGCGGTCAAATTCGTAATCCTGGCAGGCATAGAGGACGTCGAAACCGCCTCCCCAGAAAGTGACGGCTGCCGTGAGAAGCAGAATTCGCGGATCTAGTGAGCCCCGAACTGCGATCCACGCCGCCGAAGGTGCGATGCCCATCGCAAAGCCCAGTACCAGGTGAGACCAGCGGGTAAAGCGCTTTGTGTAGGAATAAAGTAAAACCATGGCGAGCGCGATGGGCGACAGGACGAACGACAGACGGTTCAGTTGCGAAGCGGCTACGACGAAGAGCGCACACGAAACAACCACAAAGGTCGCAACGAAAGCCGGACTAAGAGTTCCGGTCGGCAAAGCTCGCGTGCGCGTGCGCGGATTGGCAGCATCGATGGACGCGTCGGCAAGCCGGTTAAATGCCATTGCGGCCGAGCGTGCAGTCACCATTGCGACGATGATCCAGGCAAGCGCGTGGGCAGATGGCAACCCATTCGCGGCCAGGATTGCGCCACAGAGAGCAAATGGGAGCACGAAAACCGAATGCTCCCACTTGATCATCTCCAGGGTGACGCGCAAGTTGTGGAGTATCGGCACAGGACGATTCTAAAGGATTCGTCAGCAGTTCCGTTCACCACAATCCCTACCAGCCTTCCGGGTAGCCTTGTCCGCCGATTAACGGCACGAACCGGCATCCCTCTAAAATTTCGACCACAGGTTCACCCTTCTGCTTTCGTACCAATTGCAAGTCCTGAGCATTCGCTGGACCAACCGGAATGACCATGCGCCCATTCTCGGCGAGCTGTTCGAAAAGGGCCGAAGGGACGTCCGGCGCCGCCGCTGACACGACAATCGCCTCGAATGGGGCATGCTCCGGCAGGCCTTGACTGCCATCGCCCACAAGAACATGAATCTTGCGATACCCGAGCCTTAGCAAAACCCGCTCAGCGGAATCAGCCAGTGACGCGTGCCGCTCGACCGAATACACCTCGGCCGCAAGTTCGGCCAGTAAAGCCGTCTGATACCCGGAACCCGTTCCGATCTCCAACATCTTTTCTGATCCGCTCAGAGATAGTGCTTGCAGCATGATGGCCACAATGTAGGGCTGTGATAGCGTCTGGCCTTCTCCGATGGGAACGGGATGGTCTTCGTAAGCCTGGTCGCGATATTCGTCGGCGACGAACATGTCGCGAGGAACGCGGGCCATGGCCGCGAGCACACGCTCGTCAAGAATTCCGCGGGCACGCAGTTGGGTCGCCACCATCAGCTCGCGCTGCGTGGCAAATTGAGCGGCATCGTCTTCGGGGCTCACGGATGTAAATCAAGCATACCGCGAAGCCTCCGCAGAAAATGCGCGCGAATCTTATCGCTCCTTTCTGCATCTTGTGTTCTTGTACTCACCAAAGGCGATACAGCGTGACTGAAGCGACTCGCTTTGCCCCCGGATGGCCAGGGATTGAGCCGCGCTGGACCTCCAGCGCAAAGACCGGCATAGGCACTTCTCTTAGCCTCAACAGTAGAGTTTGGTTCACCACCAGCCACGGCATATTGGACGAGGTTTACTACCCGCGGGTCGACCAGGCTTGCACCCGCGACCTGGGACTGATTGTCGCCGACGGGAAAAGCTATTTCTCCGAAGAAAAACGCGATTGCAGCTTCGAAAATATGCCGATCGAGTCCGGCGTTCCCGTCTTCGAGCTACTCAATAGCGAGTTACACGGACGCTACCGCATCGAAAAGGAAGTCTTGACTGACCACTATCGCAACGTTGTCCTCCAGAGAATTCGCTTTCTTCCTCTCAAGGGTAGGCTCTCGGATTACCACCTTTACGCGCTCTTGGCCCCGCACCTCGGTAATTGCGGCGCACATAATACCGGCTGGGTCGGCGACTACAAAGGCGACCCCATGATGTTCGCCCAGCACGATGGCGTCGCACTCGCATTGGGATGTTCAGCTCCATGGCTGAAGCGATCCGCTGGTTTCGCGGGTTTTTCCGATGGTTGGCAGGATCTCTCAAGAAACTTCCGCATGAGTTGGGAGTATGAGCGCGCTGAAGACGGGAACATCGCTTTAACCGGTGAGATTGATTTGGTGGCCAGCCAGGGCGAGTTTGTTCTGGCGCTCGGTTTCGGCGGTAGTTGGACGCAAGCCGGCCAACAAGTTCGGTCTAGCCTGCATGAGCCGTACGAATATCTGCGTATGCAATACGTAACACACTGGAGAGAGTGGCAGAACAAGTTGCTAAAACTGGATGAACCGCCGCGGGAACGGGATCTCTATCGGGCAAGTATGGCGGTTTTGCGATCACACGAATCCAAGGATTTTCTTGGCGGCGTCATCGCGAGCCTCTCCATTCCTTGGGGCTTCAACAAAGGGGATGAAGACCTGGGCGGCTATCACCTGGTTTGGCCGCGGGATTTGGTCGAAACCGCATTCGCGTTTCTTGCGGCTGGCGCGAAGGGTGATGCGGTTCGTGTCTTGCGCTATTTGGAATCAACACAGGAAGCCGACGGTCATTGGGCCCAGAACATGTGGCTGGATGGACGCCCTTATTGGCTTGGTCTGCAAATGGATGAAACCGCCTTTCCCATTCTTCTGGTAGATTCCCTCCGCCGAAACGCGCCTGCGGAACTGGGTGATCTGAAGCGTTGGTGGAAGTTGGTTCACCGCGCTGCCGGTTTTATAGCTCGCAATGGCCCGGTCACCCAACAGGACCGCTGGGAGGAGGACGCGGGCTATTCGCCATTTACTCTAGCGATCGAAATCTGTGCACTTCTGGCCGCGGCGGACCTGGCGGAAGCTGTCGGAGAATCCGCCATGGCCCAATATATCCGCGACACCGCCGATCGCTGGAACGACAACGTCGAGCGTTGGACCTACGCCACGGGTACTGACCTTGCGCGCGCGATGGCGGTGGAAGGCTACTATGTCCGGATTGCTCCGCCCGTGACTGAATCTGCGGCCTCGCCACTGCAAGGCTTCGTGCCCATCAAGAACCGGCCGCCGGGGCAAAGCTATGACGCGGCGGTGCATCTCATCAGTCCGGATGCCCTGGCATTGGTTCGCTGCGGATTGCGAGCCCCGGACGATCCGCGAATTCTGAACACGATTAAGGTGATTGACTCCATCTTGCGAGTGAAATTACCGCAAGGCTTTTGCTGGTACCGCTACAACGGAGACGGCTACGGTGAGCATGAAGATGGCTCGCCATTTGACGGCAGCGGAATTGGCCGGCCTTGGCCATTGTTGGCGGGAGAGCGCGCCCACTATGAGCTAGCCGCTGGACGACCTCGTGCCGCCGAGGAACTGCTAAAGGTGATGGAGTTCTCGACCGAAGGCGGGCGTCTGCTTCCAGAGCAAGTCTGGGACAAAGCGGATATCCCCGAGCGGGAATTATTGCAGGGAAAACCCACGGGCTCTGCGTGTCCACTGGTGTGGGCACATTCGGAATACATCAAGCTCCGGCGCTCCCTCCGCGATGGAAAGATCTTCGATCAGCCGCCTCAGGCCTACCAGCGTTATGTGGTCGAAAAACGCAAGTCGCCAAATGCCGGCTGGCGCTTCAACAATAAGGCTAGAAGCATTCCGCAAGGCAAAAATCTGCGCATTTCTTTGCCTGCGCCGGCTTTGGTTCACTGGACTTTTAATAACTGGGACACTACCCACGATGCCGATACAGTCGATACAGGACTTGGCTTGCATGTGGCCGACTTGGCCTCGCATGTACTGGACGTTGGCAGGGAAATTCTCTTTACTTTTTACTGGAAGAACGAGCATCGTTGGGAAGGTACAAATTTTGCCGTCGTCGTAGGCTAGCTCCAGTCTAGGCTGGCAAAAGTTATGCCGCAGGGCGCATGGAAAATTGAACACCTGGATTCGCGCTCCACGCTGCATTTTCTGCAGGAGCTTTTGGCGGACTACCATCCTCGCGATTTTGCGATCGTGCTGTGGGACGGGCAGCAATGGCCTCCCGAGAGCAATCAGTTTCGCCGATTCACATGGAGAATCAACGACCCCAGCGCTCTGCGTAGAATTCTGGCCTCGCCGAGCGAACTCTCCTTAAGCGAAGCCTATATTTACGGCGACTTCGATATCGATGGCGATATCCGAGCCATCTTTCCTCTTGCCGAATATTTTCTAAACAAGCACTGGGGACTGAAAGAGAAGCTGCATTTTGGCAGACGGCTTTTGAGGTTGCCCGGCAATTCACATGCAAAAGGCGCGCCGAGATTGCATGGTCACCTGCATTCTCAGAACCGCGATCGCGCGGCTGTCACCTATCACTACGATCTCTCCAACGATTTTTATGCGCTTTGGCTCGACCGACAAATGATCTACTCCTGCGCCTACTTTCAAAAACCCGACGACGATCTGGACACCGCTCAGGAACAGAAGCTCGACTATATCTGTCGCAAACTGCGCCTCAAACCGGGAGAGCGGTTGCTGGATATCGGCTGCGGCTGGGGCGCATTAATTATTCACGCCGCACGTTGTTATGGCGTGCGTGCTCTGGGAATAACGCTGAGTGAACGTCAACTCGATTTCGCCCACCAACGCATTCAACAGGAAGGCCTGTCGGACCTCTGCGAGGTGCGTTTGCTCGATTACCGGGAAATCGAGGAAAACGGCTCTTATGACAAACTGGTCAGCGTTGGCATGGTGGAGCACGTGGGCGAATCCAAGCTGCCGGAGTATTTCGAACGTGCCTTCCAGGCGTTGCGGCCCGGCGGTGTCTTTTTGAATCATGGCATCGGGCGGGCGGGAACTCGGAATGCGTCGCGGGAAGCCACGTTTACCGATGTTTACGTCTTCCCGGACGGCGAGCTGCTCCCAATCGCGCATATGCTCGATGTCGCAGAAAAGTGCGGCTTCGAGGTGCGGGACGTAGAAAATCTGCGCGAGCATTACGCGCTCACTTTGAATCACTGGCTGCAGCGCCTCGAAGCGAACGCCGACGAAGCTCGGCAGCTCACCGACGAAATCAAATATCGGATCTGGCGTCTATATCTCGCCGGCTCCTGGTTCTTCTTTCGCACCGGAAAGTTGGACATTTACCAAAGCTTGCTGGTCAAAACCAACACCGGGACGAGTGGCATGCCCTTGACCCGGCAGGATTGGTACCCGAGTTCGCCGGCTGAGAACTGAGAACTGGCACCTGAGAACTGATTTTCCTATCCCATCAACCGCAAAACCCTGAATTCCACAGCTTCTGCACAGATGCTATATTCACTTCAGCTCCGCTCTGGCTCACAATCCTCTTATCTTCATGGCCAATCCCGGGGACTTCGCTTATACGGTCAAACAACAGGCGGACATCGTTCGCATCGTCGGCGACTACATAAAGCTGAAGAAGGCGGGCGCGCAAAATTATTCCGGCCTCTGCCCATTTCATGGGGAAAAAACGCCCTCTTTTTCCGTTCACGCTACGCGGCAGTTTTATCACTGTTTCGGGTGCGGCGTCTCCGGGGACGTCTTCAGCTTCGTGCAAAAAATCGAAAACATCACCTTCCCGGAGGCAGTCCGAGCCGTCGCTCAGAAGCTCGGAATCGCACTGCCTAAGGTCACCTTCAGCACGCCGGCAGAAGCTGAACAAGCCAAGCTCCGCGCGGTTCTCCTTGACATACACACTCGCGCCTGTGAATTTTTCCAGGAGCAACTGAAACGCCCGGAAGGCGCGCATGCTCGCGAATACCTTGCGGGCCGCGGAATCGACGAAGAGATCATCAAAAACTTCCGCATCGGCTACGCGCCCGAATCAGGCTTCTTACTCCGTGATCGATTGCGCGCCGACTTCGACGACAACACCTTGCGAGAGAGCGGCCTTTTTTCCTGGAAACAAGCTGATGACGCAACTCCGGGTAAATCGCCAACGGCCAACGACCAACGACCGGTGGCTGCCTCCATCTATTCCAAATTCCGCAATCGGGTGATGTTCCCCATCGCCAACGAGAGCGGGCGAGTCATTGCTTTCACCGGCCGAACTCTTTTGACCGACGACAAGGCGGGTCCCAAGTATCTCAATTCGCCAGAAACCGCCATCTATTCCAAATCTCGGGTTCT
>Ga0335077_10008689_pt1 | contig 12599 bp, 7 predicted proteins | sample Lox_Sample_31_FD_207151 | JGI IMG/M metagenome (GOLD analysis project Ga0335077, IMG submission 207151) | Soil microbial communities from Loxahatchee National Wildlife Refuge, Florida, United States - Lox_Sample_3.1 | ecosystem: Environmental > Terrestrial > Soil > Wetlands | place: USA: Florida...
CTGCTGGGCGAAATGCTGGTGGTGGGCCGGGACGCGGAGCGCCGCGCGTTTGCGCTGCGCGACTTCTGCCCGCATCGCGGCATGCCGCTTTCCGCCGGCCATTTCGACGGCGAGACGGTGGAATGCTCCTACCACGGCTGGCGGTTCGAATGCCGCTCGGGGCAGTGCCGGGAAATTCCGTCGCTGGTTCCCGGCGAGTCGAAGCTGAAGGTGGAGCGCATCAGCGCGGCGGCATTTCCGGCCGACGAAGCGGACGGTTACGTGTGGGTGTACTTCGCACCGGAGGGGCGCGCGCCGGAAGCGTCCGGAACTGCGCCGGGAGCTGCCAGGGTCGCGGAAGTGCCGCCCGTGCCGCGGCTATGGCGCGGCGAGGGACGCAGCCGCACGGTGCACCTGTGGTGCGATCTGGCCTGCGACGTGGACCAGGGCATCATCGGGCTGATGGACCCGGCGCACGGGCCGTTTGTGCATCAATCGTGGTGGTGGCGGAAACGTACGAGCATTCAGGTGAAGGAAAAAGTGTTCGAGCCGATTCCCGGGGGCTTCCGCATCCGGCCGCACGCGCCGAGCGCGAACAGCGCGCCCTACAAACTGCTGAAGGTGTACGGCCAGCCGGTGACGACCATCGAATTCGTGCTGCCGAACATGCGGTTCGAGCGGATCGAAGCGGGCAAATACTGGTTCTCCAGCCGCGCGACGGTCACACCCGTCACGCCGGAGCGGTCGCGCATCGATTTTGTGGCTTCCTGGAACATCTTCCGCTGGATGCCCGGCCTGCCGTGGATTTTCCGGCGGTTCGCGACCGTGTTTCTGCGCCAGGATCAGCAAACGATGGAGAAACAGGCCGAAGGCCTGGCGCGCAGCCGGCGGCAGATGCTGGTGGACGACGCGGACCGCCCGGCGCGATGGTATTTCCAGTTGAAGGAAGCGTATCTGGAGGCGCAGAAGACGGGAGCGCCGATGAGGCATCCGCTGGAAGGACCTGTGACGCTGCGGTGGCGCAGCTAATGCCCCTCGCTCCGCATCCCATCCGATGATGACCCTTTCCCGCCGGCTCGCGCCGCTCCCGGCCATCCTGGTGTTGCTCGCGGCCACCGGCCCGCGAGCGGCAGCGCCGGCCGGCGAGGGGCAGCAGCCGGAGCGGGCAGGCACCCCCACCTCCACCACGGGCGCGCGCGTGGAGTGCAGCGAGCTGCGCAGCAAACTGCTGGAGCGCAGTGTGCGCTTCTGCGCCGTGCTGCCTCCGCCCTACGATTCGCAGCCGGCGCGGCGCTTTGCGGTGCTCTACTGGCTGCACGGGCTGGGGCAGGACGAACAATCGTTCGTGAATTCCGGGGGCCTGGCGCTGCTGGAGGACCTGCGGCGGGAGCACCGGCTGGGGGACTTCCTGCTGATCACGCCGGACGCGGGCCGCAGCTTCTACCTGAACGACCACGACGGCCGGAACCGCTACGAGGATTTCTTTATCCGCGAATTCCTGCCCGGCATGGAGCGGCGCTACCGGATCGAAGCCGGGCGAGGGACGCGCGGAGTTTCCGGCGTATCGATGGGCGGATTCGGCGCGCTGCACTACGGACTGAAGTACCCGCAACTGTTCGGCGCGGTGAGCGCGCACAGCGCGGCGCTGATGGAGGAGCCGCCCGCGGCGTTCGCCAGCGGGGCGCGGCTGGGCTTTCTGGAAGACGTGTTCGGCTATCCCGTGGACCGCGCGTTCTGGGAGCGGAACAGCGTGTTCACCGACGCGCGGCGCGCGCCTGCGGGCGAGCACTGGAGAATCTATTTCGATTGCGGCGACCGGGACGACTACGGGTTCGACGAAGGCAACCGGGCGCTCGACCGCCTGCTGACTTCCCGCGGCATCCCGCACGAATTTCATCTCTATCCCGGCGGCCACGGATGGACGTATTTCGCGCGGCATATGCCGGCCTCACTGGAATTCCAGTGGAAGGCGTTCCAGTCCGCGGCGGGGCGGTAATCGCGCCCGAACGTCCGCCCGGGCGCGGGGCCGGGAACCAAATCGGAGGCGCGCGCGTAACACAGAATCGAGCGCGTGTGCGCCGGCATCCCCGGGCCGTCCCGCGTCGCGAATTGAGGAGGGCACATGAACGGTCTGTGGTGGGATATCAAATACGGCGCGCGAGTGCTGATGAAGAATCCGGGATTCACGGCGGTAGCGGTGCTGACGCTGGCGCTGGGCATCGGCGCCAACAGCGCGATTTTCTCCATCGTCAACGCGGTGCTGCTCAACCCGCTCCCCTTCCCGAATCCGGAACGCCTCGTGGCGGTGTACTCCACGACGGAGACGCTCGAGCAGAGTTCGATTTCGTATCCAAATTTTCTGGAGTGGCAGGCGCAGAACCACAGCTTCGAGCAACTGGGCGCGTTCCGCACCTCCAATTACAACCTGACCGGATCCGGGGAGCCGCAGCGGCTGCACGCGCACATGATCTCCGCGCAATTCCTGCCGGCCTATGGAACGCCGGTGCTGCTCGGCCGCAATTTCACGGTGGAGGAAGACCGGCCGGGCGGGGCAGCGGTGGCCATTCTGGGGTCGCGGCTGTGGAAGAGCACGTTCGGGGAATCGCGCGACGTGCTGGGCCGCACCATCACGCTGAACGCGAAGCCGTACACGATCGTCGGGGTGGCGCAGACCCACATCACGGGGCTGAGCGATACCGACATATACGTTCCCGTGGGCCAGTGGACCGATCCCACGTTTCTCAACCGGCGCATCAGCATGGGGCTGAACGCCATCGGCCGGCTGAAGCCGGGAGTCACCCTCACCCAGGCGCAGGCGGAAATGGACTCGATCGCCCGCAACCAGGCGGCGGCCTATCCGGAAGCGGACAAAGGGCGCGGGATCGGGCTGGTGCCCTTGAAAACGGACGTGGTGGGCGATGTGCGCGCCGTACTGTGGGTGCTGATGGGAGCGGTGGGCTTCGTCCTGCTGATTGCGTGCGCAAACGTGGCCAGCCTGCTGCTGGCGCGATCGACGGGGCGCGCGCGCGAATTCGCCGTGCGGACCGCGCTGGGCGCCAGTCCCGGGCGGGTGGTGCGGCAACTGCTCACCGAAAGCGTGATGCTGGGCGTGGCGGGCGGCGGGCTGGGCCTGGTGATTGCGCAGTACGCGACGCGGGGCCTGCTGGCCGCGCTGCCGCAGGGCTTGCCGCGGGCGGAGGAAGTGTCGCTGGACCCGCACGTGGCGCTGTTCACCGCCGCGCTTTCGATCCTCACCGGCATCCTGTTTGGCCTCGCGCCGGCGCTGCGCATCCTGCGGCCGGACGTCCACGAGACGCTGAAAGAAGGGGGCCGGGGATCGAGCGGCTCGCGCCATCGCATGCAGCACGTGTTCGTGGTGCTGGAAACGGCCATGGCGGTGGTGCTGCTGGTGGGCGCGGGGCTGATGATCCGCAGCCTGGCCGCACTGTGGGGATTGAATCCCGGGTTCGACCCGCACAACGTGCTCACCTTCAGCCTTTCGTGGACCTCGCAGCCGGGCATGACGCCGGCGATGCTGCGCGCCAAGCACCGCGCCATACTCGAAAACCTCGCGGGCGTTCCCGGCGTGGAGTCGGCGGCCATTCAGGCCGGATCGCTGCCCATGGCGGGCGACTCCGAAGTGCCGTTCTGGATCGAGGGCCATCCCAAGCCGGCCAACGACAACGAAATGCCCTTCGCGTTGTTTTATCTGGAATCCCAGGGATACACGCCTGCCATGCGGATTCCGCTCGAGCGCGGGCGGCTGATCACGGATCGCGACGACGATCACTCGCCCACCGTGGCCCTGATCGACACTACCTTTGCGAAAAAATTCTTCCCCAACGAGGACCCGGTCGGAAAGCACATCAACGTGGGATTGCTGGATATGCAGCCGGAGATCGTGGGCGTGGTCGGCCACGTGGAGCACTGGGGCCTGGGCTCGCGCGAGCATCAGAATCTCCAGGCGCAGATCTACCTTCCCATCTGGCAGATTCCCGACAAGTTCTGGACGCTGCTGGCGGATGGCTCGGAATACGTAGCCCGCACGCACGGCGCTCCGCTCAGTGTGGTGGGCGCCCTTCGCGAGGCCGCGCACAAAGCGGACGGGACCGCGGTCCTCTATTCCCCCCAGCCCATGGATGAGATCGTGCAGAACTCCATTGCCAAACAGCGCTTTGCCATGATGCTGCTGAGCGTGTTTTCGGCGCTGGCGCTGACGCTTTCCACCATCGGGATCTATGGGGTAATTTCCTACCTGGCGGGGCAGCGCGTGCACGAAATCGGCGTGCGCATGGCGCTGGGGGCCTCTGCCCGCGACGTGCTCCGCATGGTGCTGGGCGAAGGAATGCGCATGGCGATGATGGGAGTGGCCATCGGCGCCGCGGCGGCGCTGGGATTGGCGCGGCTGCTTACCAACCTGATGTACGGAGTGGGCGCCACGGACCCGCCGACATTCCTCGGCGTGGCGCTCGTGCTGCTGGGAGTAACGCTGCTGGCCTGCTACGTTCCGGCGAGGCGCGCCATGCGCGTGGATCCCATCGTGGCCCTGCGCTACGAATAGAGGCACAGGCCGGCCCGGGCGGTCCGCCGAAGGTCCGGAGACATCAGGTGTAGTAGAATCGCGCGGGAATTGGGGCGGGAGTGCGCCCCGGGCCTGAAAATGCTAAGGCCGGGATGCCATCGCTGAGGGGCCAAGGCATCCCGGCCTTCCTGCCCACTTCCGCAGAAAGCAGGCAAGACTCGCTCTGCGCGGGGAACGCCCCGCTGAATACGCGAGGAGGACTACTGCTCGTTCTCTCCGCGCAGGAATTCGTAACGATCGATGGTGGCCACCACCCCGAGTTCGCCGGTGCCCAGCTTTTCCGAGCGGTGCACGCGGCCCAGGCAACGCACCTGGACGGGGCCGGCCATGGTCAGCTCGTTCGGCAGCGTCATCACGATTTCCACCGGAGCCCCTTCGCTCACGTCCTTGGGCAGAAAGAAGTAGACGCCACGCGAACTCACGTCCTTGGTCGCCGTGGACACCTTGTCTTCAGCCTGTTGTCCGCAGCGGACCACCAGGGGCAGCTTCAGCTGAAATCGCTGAACGTTTCTGCGATCCGAATCGTTCAACTCAGTCCTCCCTATCACCGGGCAAGAATAGAGAGCAGGGCACTCCGCGGCAATAGCGCCGAGGGGCTAAAGGGAAGCTTCTCGCGGCGGTACCGGGGTACTAGAACTCAGCAGGAGAGGATATGCGCCCCGCGGGCGGAGGGAATGCTGGTGAACGGTAAACCCACTGCTGCTCAATAGTTTGGAGGGAGGCGGGCGGCCCGGGCGGCCGCAGGCTCAGGTCTGGTCCGTGATGCGGTGATGGATGGCGTAGAGGGCCAGCTCCAGGCGGTCGGATACGCCGAGCTTGTCGAAAATGTTGTGCAGGTGATTTTTCACGGTCTGCTCACTGATGAACAGCTTTTCGCCGATTTCGCGGTTGCGATATCCCTGGGCGACGAGCTGCACGATTTCCTTTTCGCGGTCGCTGAGCAGGGGCTTTTCGCGCCGGCCGGTTTCGGTGGATTTGGAGAAGGCCTTCATGACCTCGCTGGTCATGCGCTTGTCCAGCCAGATTTCGCCACCGGCCACCTTGCGGATGCTCTTGATGAGCAGGTCGGAGGCGGACTGTTTGAGGACCACGCCGCGGGCGCCCAGGCGCATGGCGCGGATGACGTCGCGGTCGTCCTCTGTGGCGGTGAGAACGATGACGCGGCTGGTCATGGAGTCGAAATTCATCTCTTCGAGGAGCGTCAACCCGTCCTTGTCGGGCATGCGGAGGTCCAGCAGCAAGATGTCCGGTTTGATTTTTGCCAGGAGCGCGGGGCACTCCGCGCCGCTGGACACCTCTCCCACCACCACGATGTCGTCTTCATGTTCCAGCAATTTGCGCAGGCCGTCGCGGAAAATCGGATGATCGTCCGCAATGGCCACCCGGATGGGGTTCTTTGATTTCGCCATTTCAGTTGACGGGGACCTCGACATGAATCCGCGCGCCGTGGCCCGGTGCGGATTCCACCGTCAGCCGGCCGCCGATCCCTCGGGTACGCTCCTTGATGGAAATCGGGCCGATGCGCAGCCGGTTGAGCTCCTCGCTCGGAAAACTTCCGGCAAAACTGAAGCCCTGGCCGTTATCGTCAATCACCAGATGGACCGAAGCTTCGTCCTGCCATAGTTTTATCACGACGTGAGTGGCCTGTGCATGCTTTTTCACGTTGTTGAGCGCCTCGCGGCAAATCTGGAACAGCTCCCGGCAGACGCGGTCCGACACGCGCAGATCCAGCTCTTCCAGCAGGCAGTCCACGTCGATTTTGGCCTCCTGGCGGTAGCGTTCGCAGTAGCCGCGGATCAGGTCAATCATATCCGCGCGGGCCACGCGGAGCGGCCGCAGGTCCAGAACCATTTTCCGCAGGTCGGCATTTTCCCGGCGCAGGGTGTTCTCCAGCTTTTCGAGGTCGGTGGCCAGGGCATGCCCCGTGGGCAGGCTCTTGCGCATCACGTCGAGCTGGATGATCGAACCCAGGATGGTCTGCAGGATGCCGTCGTGCAGGTCGTGCGAAATGCGGCTGCGCTCTGCGTCGATCACCCGGGCGCGCAGATGGCGCAGCAGGTACAGATTGTCGAGGGGCGCGCTGAGCGAGGTGGCGATGCGCTCGAACCACCGCAGGTCCCGCGGCGCCAGGCTCCGCTCCGCGTTGATCAGCAGCAGGCGGCCCGCGGGCTTCCCGTCGAAATCGAAGGTGGCCGCGGCGATGGACCGAATGTCCAGCTCCTTGCGGGAGATGCCGGGGACGCGGGGGATTTCCGGCAGCCTGCGGCCGTCCCGCCGGTCCCAGCCGAAGCCCTCCCCGCTGCCTTCCATGGAGTTCCAGCAGACGGTGAGGTTCGGGCAATCCACCAGAAAGGCGTCGGAGCGCTGGGGCGGGTAGGAGTCCGGGCTGATGCGCTCCTCTTCCTGACGGCGAGCGGTCCAGACGAACAGCCGCTCCATCTCCGCGTCCACAAAGACCAGAGAGGCCCGCTCGCACCGGAAGGTCTCCGCCAGAGTCCGGAGCAGCAGCCGGAGCGAGTCGGCCAGTCCGTGCTCGACGTTGAGCAGGGCGGTGAGCTGGGAGAGGAACTGCGCCTCCCTGCCGTGGCGCCGTTGGCGGTCGGCCAGGAATCCCAGGCCAACGCCGGCCCCGAAGGTACCCACTCCGACGGCGGGCCAGGCCAGCAAGGTCTGCCAGAGACCCGGGCCCATGAGGATGACGCGAAGCAGAAGGCCCAGGGAGGTGACCCCGGCCAGCACCACCGTCTGCTTCAACTCCCAGAAAATGGCGCTGGCAAAACACACGTACAAGTAAAGAAAAATCACAGACATCACCGGCGGCATGAGGGCGAAATAGGCGGCCAAGAGCAGCACGTCTGCGAGCGGAGGAAGCCGCAGGGCCGGCAGGCGGTCCGTGGAAGCCACGTAGGCCAGTCCCAGCCCCAGTCCGAGGTAGGCGATCAGAAAGAAGAAACAGCGCTGCCATCCCGGAGAGGCAGGAGTAGCTTCCACCAGGGCCACGAGCGCCAGCACCAGAAAGATGGGCCGGGCATAGGCCACCTGGTTTTCCAGGTAACGGATCTCGGCTGCCAGGGTTTCCATTGCGGCAAGTAAATTGAGTCTAGCAAGCCGGGAGAAGGGTGCAAGGCGGCCCGGCCGGAGGCGTTCCTGGAAGGCAGGGCGGCGGCGCGAGGGGGAACGGGCGCCAAGTGACTGCGGTCACATCGAAGGGTGACCGGAAATCCATAGTAATGCTTGACTTTCCGGGTACGCACGGGTATTTACACACCGATTCAGGCCGCATGCCCAGGGGGGGTCTGTGGTTGCCGGAAGGTCCACCAGCTATACGTGTATCAAATCTCTCGTGGAGGCCCATCGATGACTAGAATGGTTCGTATCGTTCTGGTGATAACTGCGGTGGCCGCGTTGGCATTGCCCATCGCGGCGCAGCAGGCGGATCACCAGAGTGCTTCGAATCCGCTCGTTCAGCTGTTGCAGTCGAAAGGCATCCTGTCCGCGGAAGAGGCCGCATCGGTACGCACGGCCTCGACCTCGGCGGAGGCCAACGAGCGGCTGGCTCGTCTGCTCTGGTCCAAGGGGTTGATCAGCCAGGAAGAATACAACACAACGGTAGCCGCAGCCGCCGTGTCCGCCAGCAGCAACGGATCGACCGGGGCGCACATGGTGAATGCGGCGGCACCAGCCGCTCCGGCGCCAGCCGCCATCGGGGCGGCGCCGACCGAAAAGCCCAAGGGGGCGAATTGGCCGGTAAGCGACATGATGGTCGGCTACGACCCGTCCGACGGGGCTTCAGCGGATGCGCAGACGATCCCGGCGATCGCCCCGATCCGCGTCCTCGCCATCGGCTTGCCCAAGAATCCGAAAGGCATCATCCCCGACATCAAGCTGGGCGCGGGACCAATGATCAACCTGTACGGATTCTTCAAGGCCAGCGCGGTGTACGACTCCACGAACAGCGGTGGAAGCACGTTCGGGAACAACGACTTCCCGCTTCCCCTTCTGCTCGGGGACACGGGGCCGGACAGGGGCGAGCAGTTCCGGATCAAGGCACGATCCGCCCGCTTCGGCGCCAACTTCTTCTATCCCATCAACGGACCGGACATCACGCTGACGGCCAAGCTGGAGTTCGACTGGGAAGGCGACTACACGACGGTGAACAACCGGAACATCAGCTCCGTGCGCTCCTCGCAGGCCAGCCTGCGACTGGCCTGGATGCGCATGGACACCAAGTGGGGCACGGTTCCCGTGTATGCCGAGTTCGGCCAGGACTGGACCCTGCTGGGATCCTCGACGGTCATGGATTTGTTCGAGACCACCGGTTTCGGGGTGGGGTTCGGCAACTTCTATGAGCGCATCCCGCAGTTCAAGGTCGGCGCTCAGTTCACCGCCGGGAAGCTGAAGGTGGTGCCCGAATTCGCCATCACCCTGGGCGCATTCGGCGACAGCGGCCTGAACAACTCCGTCACGCAGACTCTGTTCGGCTCCCTGGGGCAAGTGGCCACCGGCGAGCAGAATCAGACGCGGGAAGGGGCCATCCTGGGCCCGGACAGCACGCAGCCCGGAGTTCAGGGCCGCCTGGTGTTCGACTTCCCGCTCAACTCCAACTGGAAGGGAGTGCCCAACGCGGAGATCATCTTCAGCGGCGGCCATGCCGAGGCTGAGGAAATCGTGCCGTCAGGCAACATTCCCAACACACCGATCGGGTTGCCGGGGAACGCCGGCGGCGTCAATACCACAGCCAACTCGCTGATCACGCCGAACGCAACGTGCGCCACGTTCGGAGGCAATCCGGTGTCGGCCACCAACCCGGCCAGCGTGCGCTGCTATTACCCGAAGGGCCTTTCTCTGCAGATTCCGCAGAATGCCTTCTCGGCGGAAGTCCAGTTGCCCACGCCTTGGGTCACCGTTGTCGCCAAGTACTACCGTGGCGGCGACCTGCGGTTCATGTTCGCGGGCCAGTTGAACACCGCGTTCGCGGACACGTCCGTGGGCACGGCGCTCACGATTCCGGCGATCACCGTGAACTGCACGCAGACGCAGGCGAATCCGGGATGCCCGGCGGGCGGAACGATTGCCCTGGCGTCGAGCCAGCCCGTTTTCTCGCTGGCCGGCGACTCGATCACCTTCCGGAATTCCGGCGTCACCCCCGGCACTGCCGTGGTGGCACCGCTCCGTCCGATTCGCGGACAGGGCGGGGTCTTCCAGCTGGGCTTCCCGCTTTCGCGCATATTCGGCGCGGATCCCGAGGGCCGCAATTCCGGCTGGAGGCTGTACGTGGGTTACGGTGTGGACTCCGCCTTCGCTCGCGACGTGATCCGCAGCGGCGGCAACGGCCTGCTCCGTTCCGACTACATTCCCATCTCTCTCCGCTACAAGATCAACAAGTGGGCGGAGATCGCCGACGAAGTCACCTGGTATGACACTCGCGTAGCCGACCCGCTCCTGGTATCGCCGTTCACCCGGGAAGTCAACGTGGCCGGGGTGCCCGCGCGCGTCAACCACGACATCCGTCAGGAATTCGGCACCATTTTCACCTTCTAGGCCGGATTCCCAACCAGCGGCGGGGCGTGCCCCAGTGCGCCCCGCCGGTTTTCTTGATTCCCAGCAGGCGCTTCCGGCAAGCCCGGCCTTCCGTCTCCCCCTGCGGAACCCGGCTGCGGAGCGCGCAGGATCCCAGCGCGTCAGGCCCTGGCGCCGGCCCTTGCGGAGCCGCCCGCAGTTGCCGCCGCGCGGGGGCGGACGTAGAATACGCGCGGCCGCACTTTGACCGCGCGCGGGGGGGCCAGGGCAGTCCGGCACGCGCGCTCGCGCCCGGATGATTGTTTCAGGCCGAGTCTTCCCGCCTCCGGCGGGCGCGGGACACCAAAGGGCACAGGAACGGCGAAGGTCAGGATTGCTGATTCTTCCAAGGAGGTACGGAAATGGCAAAGAAGCGCGCACGAACAATGACTCGCAGGGAAATGATCAAGACCACGGGTACGGCCGCGCTGGCGGCGGGAATGGGAAGCACATTCCTGTTTCCCGAGCGCGCCAAGGCCCAGCAGAAGACGCTGAAGATTCTTCAGTGGGCCCACTTCGTTCCCGCCTGGGACGAGTGGTTCGACAAGCATTACGTAATTGAATGGGGGGAGAAGAACAACGTCCATGTAGTCTCGGACCACATCAACCTGGTGGACCTGCCCGCGCGCGCCGCCGCGGAAGCATCCGCGCGAAAGGGACACGACATCTTCATGTTCCTCTCTCCGCCGGCTTCGTATGAGAAGCAGGTGGTGGACATGACCCACGTGTATCAGGAAGTGGAGCGCAAGCACGGCAAGATGATCCCGCTGGGACACAGGTCCACCTACAATCCCAAGACGAAGAGGTATTACGCCTTCTCGGACGCGTACACGCCCGACCCGGGCAACTGGCACAAGCAGTGGTGGGGCGAGGCCGGATTTCCCAACGGGCCGGATACCTACGACGATCTGCTGAAGGGGGCCGCGAAAATCCGCAAGGCGGACAAGACCGGCCCGCCCTGCGGCGTGGGCCTGGCGCAGGAGCTGGACACCAGCATGGCCATGCGCGCCATCCTGTGGTCGTTCGGCGGGGCCGAGCAGGACGAGGAGGGCCACGTCACCATCAATTCCCCGCAAACCATTGAGGCGCTCAAATACGTGAAGGAGCTGTACCAGCAGGCGGAGACTCCCGAGGTGTTCACCTGGACTCCGCCTTCGAACAACCAGGCCATGCTGGCCGGGCGCGTCTCGTTCGTGATGAACGCGATCTCCATCACGCGGCAGTCGGAACGCGAGCACATGCCCATCGACAGCCAGATCATGATCAGCCGCGCGCTGAAAGGCCCGGTGCGGCGCATCGCCGCCGAGCACGTGATGAACTGCTACGTGGTCTGGGAGTTCGCGGAGGAAAAGGAGCTGGCCCAGAAGTTCCTGATCGATTACATGGACCACTTCCACGAGGGGTTCGTGGCCGGGCAGTATTACAACTTCCCGTGCTTCCCGAAGACCGTGCCCGATCTGGAGAAGTTGATCTCCAACGACGATCGCGCCCACCCGCCGGAGAAGTACAAGGTGCTGGGCGACGTGCTGAGCTGGGCCACCAACGTGGGGTATCCCGGCTACGCGACCGCGGGGATCTCCGAAGCGTTCACCACGTGGGTAATTCCGACCATGTTCGCCAAGGTGGCTCGCGGCGACGAGACGCCGGAAAACGCCGCCAAGGCCGCCGAAGCGGAATACAAGCGCATCTTTGCCCGTTGGGCCTAGCGGCGCGGGGGTGCGATGGCCGTCGTTGAAACGCGAAACCTGACCAAGATTTTCAAGCAGGGCGAGGCGGGAGCGGTCAACGACGTAAATCTGGCCACCCGTGAAGGTGAGTTTCTGGTCTTCCTGGGGCCTTCCGGCTCCGGGAAGACCACCCTTCTCCGCATGATTGCCGGCCTGGAGACCCCGACGGCCGGGGAAATCCTGATCGGCGGAAAGGTGGTGAACGAACTTTCTCCCCGGGAACGCCGCATCGCGATGGTGTTCCAGAGCTACGCACTCTATCCCCACCTGAGCGTCTACAACAACATCTGCTTCCCGCTGAAGGCGCAGAAGGTTCCGCGCGACCAGCACCGCCAGAAAGTGGAATGGGCCGCGGGCCTGCTGGGAATCGGCAGGCTGCTCAACCGCAAGCCGCGGGAGCTCTCCGGCGGGGAGCGCCAGCGCGTGGCCCTGGCGCGCGCGATTGTGCGCGAACCCGCCGTCTTCCTGCTGGACGAGCCGCTCTCCAACCTGGACGCCAAGCTGCGCGCCTCCGCCCGGGAGGAGCTCGAGCAGTTCCACAAGAGCGTGGGCACCACCACCATCTACGTCACGCACGACCAGGTGGAAGCCATGGCCATGGGCGACCGCGTGGTGGTGTTGCATCAGGGCGTGGTCCGCCAGATCGGCACTCCCAAGGATGTTTACGAAAATCCGGCCGACACGTTTGTGGCCACCTTCCTCGGCTCGCCGCCGATGAACCTGATCGAATACTCGGACATCATCGTGGGCTT
>Ga0335077_10008691_pt1 | contig 12597 bp, 9 predicted proteins | sample Lox_Sample_31_FD_207151 | JGI IMG/M metagenome (GOLD analysis project Ga0335077, IMG submission 207151) | Soil microbial communities from Loxahatchee National Wildlife Refuge, Florida, United States - Lox_Sample_3.1 | ecosystem: Environmental > Terrestrial > Soil > Wetlands | place: USA: Florida...
GAGATCCTACAACCGTGCCGTATAAAGCCGAGGCCATGGCAATGCCGTGCACGCTGTCACTTAGTCCCCAGAGAGCTTGGATTGTTTTCTCCGCGCCGGAGATAACTACCGTGTCGAAGCCGAACAGAAATCCGGCGAGCGCCGAGGTCAGCGACCAGAAGAAGATGCGGGCGTTCATAGTTGGGACGCGCGCAGCTTATCACAAAATCGTTCGATTCCTGTGAGAATCGGGTCACCCCTTCACGAGGGGATATGATTTCTCGCGCCATCCCCGGATGCCGCCATCCATCGAGATCACGTTTGTGTAGCCCATCTTTTGTAAATTGTCGGCAGCGAGGGCTGAGCGGAATCCGCCGCCGCAATACAGAATCATCTCCGCACTCAGGTCGGGTACACGCCCTTCAATGTCGCGTTCGATTACTCCCTTGCCTAGATGAATCGCACCAGGAAGATGATCCCTGGAGAACTCGCTCTCCTCGCGCACGTCAACCAGGAGGAATTTGTCCCCGCGATCCATCCTTTTTTTCACGTCGTCCACATTGGTTTCACGAATACGGGTTCGAGCGTCGTCCACAATCTTGAGAAAACGCGGTGGGTGCTGATGAGCCATAAGATCTCCTCTGCAGAGTATGGTAGCAAGGTGGCTGCAATCTCCGAGGAGTGGTGCGGGCCGGCCGCCTTGGCCATCCCGCCACGCTGGGGAAGTCGCGCTTCGAGTAGCATGGAACTGTGGCCGAACATGACTCGCGCAGAACTGGCCTGGCTCGTGCCCTGTCCAAGCTGGGCTACTGCTCACGCTCGCAAGCTGCGAAGCTCATTCGTGCCGGCATTGTGACAGTTAACGGTGCCATTCGTCGCGATCCCGAAACTCCCTGCCACATCGACCGCGATCGCATTGAGGTGGACGGCCACGCGGTGAAGCAAGCGCGGCGAATCTACCTGATGATGAACAAGCCTCGCGGCTTGGTAACCACGACTTCCGATGAGAAAGGTCGAGAAACGGTGTATTCCATTCTCAATCCAGAAGAGCGATCTCTCTCATGGATAGCGCCCGTCGGCCGGTTGGATAAGGCCAGCGAAGGACTTCTTCTTCTTACGAACGACTCAGAATGGGGAGCCCGCATCGCCGCACCCGAAACGCATTTGCCTAAGATTTATCATGTTCAGATTGATGCGGTCGTGGGTTACGAAGTGACCCAGATGATAGAACAGGGAGTCAAGGTCGACGGAGAGCTTCTGCGGGCCAAACGATGTCGGCTTTTGCGTAGTGGCGAAAAGAACTGTTGGCTTGCGATCACCCTCGACGAGGGTAAGAACCGCCAGATCCGCCACCTGCTCGCCGCTCTCGACAGAGAGGTCCTTCGTCTCATTCGCGTGTCAATCGGGCCGTTGCAACTTGGCGCGCTAGGAAAACGCTCATACCGCCATTTGACAGCCCAAGAAAAAATGGCTCTCGATCGCGCGATGAAACCAATCCGCTCCGGCGCGCGGCGCTGACCGGCCGCCTCATTCGCTTTCGCTCGTCGGGAGTGCAACCGAAACCAGTCTTACAGCGTCTTCTGAAACAAAGAGGATCACATAGCCGGTGCGGTCGGGGACAATCTGTGGCCTGGGGTTGAAGTCCATGGCACCGTCTGACCTAACAGGCGTCCTTGAGGAGCAACATCGATAAAAATGAATGCAAGACTCCAATAGAAGACGCAGAGATAATTGCCCGGAGCAAACATCCAATCCTCAAAAATCGCGTGCAAAATCCCGGCGATCATAACCCCGGCTAAAACAAAAGCGGGACTGGCAATGGCCCCAGATTTGTGCACAAACAAGACCGTGCGCACGATCTTGCTAATCAACAGGAGTAGCAGGGCAGCAAAAGGAATTGTTCCCAGGATCCCGACCCCTGCGACAATTGATAGATAACTGCTTCCATTTTCCGCTGTCACAACTCCCGACGACACGAAAGTACCCTGCTCTTGTTCGGGACCACCGCTCGCTGCTGTGGTACCCAGCCCCATTCCAAACCAAGGGTGATCGCGGATGTTGTCGATGGCAGATTGCCACGGCGATACTCGAGAGTCCAGAATGCCGTAAGAGTTGTTCTTGTATACCACGGATGAAGTGAGAGATGCGATGAATCCGGAATTAAACAGCGAAACGGCCGCTAGTGCAATTATCAGCAACGTTGTTCCCTGAATCATCAGTTTGTACCTGTGCATTGCCAGACACAGCACCGCCGAAGAAACAAATGCGGCCCCAATGCCGGCACGTGCATGACTCACGAATGCGAGAAAGATGCATATCCCATAGAGCAGTAGTCTACGCCGGTACGCATTACCACCTAGAAGAGCACCCCATAACAGTATTGGCGCCCCCATCCCCATGACAGCACCAAGTGAATTCGGATTCCCCATGGCTTCTATGCCGAGCGCGTAGAAAGCGGCGTTGGCGCCCACAAATATTTCACATCCAGTGAGCAAAGCATGGAAAAACTTGGTTTCGCGCGCGGGTACAGCAACTCGTGCCCCCGTCGCAGCATAGACGAACAATAGAAGAAGGCTAAGCACCTTAAGGCGCGCGACATCCGGATTGAGCGAGACCGATGCAGATATCAGACCGGCGAGGACTGCAAAAAAAGCAGCTAGATGAAAAAAACCGAAGTGATACCCCCGATGTTTCAGCACCATCAACACGCCGACGAACGCTCCCACACCAAGAACTGGCCATCGCGCAGCCGCCCATCCCCTGCCAACAGGCAGGTTTAGCCCAGCCAGAAGGAACGATAGAAGCACAAAGCCGAAGAAGACTCGCCGGTACATCCAGATCGCGACTGCTAAGATTTCGAGAAACAGGATTCCGCCGAGATAGGTATAGTCGGTGAAATACCAAGGGCGCGTATAAGCAGCATAGAGGGCAAGAAACACCGCCACCAGAACAACGCCTACCAACACGCTCTTTGGAATCCGCTCAAACATTTGTAACAAGATCGCAGCCGCCGAGGCGGCCGTCAAGGGCAACCTCGGAGAAGAATGGGTTTGACTGCATTGCGTTCCTGTCTGATCGAGCAGCACCGTGACGCAGTCCGTACGCGCGGGAATAGCCTTCCGTTGCGCTCACTTTCTTGCCTCGCAATGCCACTCGTATCGGCGAAGCAAATTGAGTGCGTCCCGATTTATCGAGTCGGCTTCGGCTGAGCAGCGTGCGATGTAGGCACTTCGAAGGTCGCCGCTTCCGTAGCGATCGGGAAACTTAGGTCCCGAGAATGTGATCCATGTGCTGTACCCCAATGCTCCAAACCCGGCAAGGGAGAAGAGGGCCGTATACCCAATCAAGGTCCATTTAGGTACCCTCGCGAATATCCGAACTATCGCCTTCCAGATTGCCACAACGACATAGGGCATCACGGGCATCCAGAAGCGCGGGTCCGTGTAAGGCCACGGAAGTATCAGGATGGCGCACCCCGTTAAGTAGAACGAAATCAGAGCTGAGGACTTGTAGAGTGCGATTACTCCGATGAAGAACGCAACCAGGCCCGCCGCTCCGGTCACGATGATCAATTCGGCGGTCCAAGCCGGGAGCTTCGTCCAGGGGACGTTGATGATCAATTGTCCAAAATCCTCGCAGTGTGTCACGCTCGAGAGCCAGAGGAAACGCCGCAGGCCATAAATCTGGAGAAGCGACGAATCTGTAGCGAAATAACGCCGCACAGTCCAGATCCCGATGGCCAGTGAACACGCCAAAACCGAGCCAAGGGGAACGAGAACCTTGGGACGCCTTGCGGCAGATTGCCAGATGAGAAAAGCAATTGGTACAAACAGTGCGAGTCCAAGGAGTCGAACTTCCACTGCGCACAAGCTTGGCAAAACAGTGAGCCACCTGTACCTGGTTCTCTTCGTCATAAGCCAGAACGCAAACGCCGCCAAGAAGAAAAAGAGGAAATCGCTCATCGCTTGTGTGACGTGTTTGACAGTTGCATAGGAAAGATAAGTGAACAAGCAGCCTATCGATGCAAGCTCACGCTCAACGCGCAGGTTGATCAAAGCTCGAAAACTTAACGCCAATGCCAGCGCAAGAAAGATCAGATTCGAAGCAACGAGAGTGGCCGATGAGAACCATCCCATCCGCATCAAGGCGAATAAGAAGAACGGGTATCCCTTCGGAAGGTAAAAGTTGCTATGGCGGATGGCACTCAGTCCATTGCCTTGAACGGCTGAGTCCGCAAATGAGAGGTAGGAAATTCCGTCGGTCGTGAGCCGGAGCGGAGTGAATATTTGAACCAGGTAGAGCAGCGTAGCCAGTCCGAAGATGAGGACAAACACCCGTTCACGTGCCTTGAGAGCGAATCCGGCCGCGTCTACACTCTTAGAACTACTCAATGACAATCTTTCTTCGATCTCCGAAATCACCGACTTGGGTCGGTAAAGTACTCATTGCAGCCCGCTACAAAACCAAACGATCGTATCACGGCGCCTAATGCACAAGGAGGAAGCACTGGTAATAATGGCGGATGCAATTGCCCCCGCCTCTGATCAACTTCTGCCAGTGGGTTCCAAAATTTTTACTCAAAGAGAAATCGCAATGACCGATCTGACACTTGCACCGGCTGTTGAAATGAGGCTACACATTCGCGAGAAGAGAATTTCGCCCCTGGAACTGGCCGACCTGCATCTAGCCAAGATTGAGCGCTTGAATCCCAAGCTCAACGCCTTTGTGCAAGTCGATCGCGACAGTGTGCGCCGAAGAGCGCGCGAAGCAGAAGCCGCACTCACGACCGGCAGTTTTCTTGGCCCGCTGCATGGTGTGCCGATCAGCATCAAGAGCTCGATCGATGTTGCCGGTATGAGGTGCGAAGCGGGAACGCGTCTGCGAGCCGGATATGTCGCCAGCCTCGATGCTCCGTTGGTCGAGCGACTCCGGCGTGCTGGAGCGATCATTCTCGGGGTGACGAATACCCCAGAACTTCTGATGGCATGGGAAACCGACAACCTTCTCTACGGTCGGACGAACTCGCCTTGGGATCTACAACGCACACCGGGCGGTTCGAGCGGAGGAGAGTCGGCGGCCATCGCTTCGGGAATGTCCGCTGCTGGCGTTGGCAGCGATGGTGGTGGCTCGATTCGCGTTCCCGCGCATTTCACCGGAATCTGCGGGTTGAAGCCAACGCCAGGTCGGATTCCTTGCACCGGCCACTTCCCGCCGTCCGGAGGGCCATTTGCGCTGCTCGGAGTGGTCGGCCCGATGGCCCGCACAGTTCAAGATCTCAAGATTCTATTCGAGGTCCTGCAAGGTCCCGATGACGGCGAGACTTGTGCCGCCCCGGTCCCGCTCCGCTGGCCGGAGGAAAGTGAACTCAAGCGTCTCCGCATCGGCTATTTCGAAGACGATGCTCGGACACCGGTCACTCCGGAAATACGGAGTGCCGTCCGAGTTGCCGCTAAAGCGCTGAGCCGTACTGGTTTCCACGTCGAACCATTTCGTCCCGAGGGTCTCGAGGAGGCCCGCCTTCTGTGGAAGAAGTTCTTCGTCAAAGCTGGCGGCATGTTGATTGACCCGATGTTCAAAGGCCGCGAGAAGGACAAGACTCCCATACTCACGCAGTTCCTCGACTGGTCAGCCGCAGAGCCAAGCCTCTCCGGACAAAATGTGATCGATGCATGGATTGCTCGTGATGTTTTACGCGCGCGCTTTCTCGAACAGATGCGCAGTTATCCAATCCTGCTCTGTCCGCCGGCGGCCATTCCCGCCTTCCGCCATGGCGAGCGAAACTGGATCATCGATGGCAAAACTGTCGAATATCTCGACGCCTGGAGTTATACCGAGTGGTTCAATCTGCTTGGCAATCCAGCGGCGGTGGTTCCTGTGGGTCAATCGCCCGAAGGCCTTCCTATCGGAGTGCAGATTGTCGGAAGACCCTGGGAGGAAGAAGTGGTCTTATCGGTGGCTGCGGTCCTTGAAAAGGAAGTCGGCCCGGAAAGGACGCCGCCCATTCCCTAGCCGGCAGAATTGGCGTAAAGCGTGCCGAACAGAGGCTAAAGACTGTCTCTGATTCTTCCGATGGTAGTTAAGGCGGGGAGTTGGCTCGCCCCCGTGTTGTGTCCAATGGCCAAGGTCTTAATTGCTGACGACTCCCGCTTTCAACGGCAGATGCTGGCGTCATTTCTGTTGCCGAACAAGTTCGAGATTCTCTTTGCGGTTGATGCCCTGCAGACCTGGATGACAGCGCTGCGCTCCACTCCCGACCTCATCCTGCTCGATATCAACATGCCCGGCGGCACCGGAATCGAAGTCCTCAAACGCCTGCGCCTGTCCAGCAAAACCCAGCAGATTCCTGTGATTGTAGTCAGCAGCGAGGAAAAAACAGCGACGGAGGCGACGGCACGAGAACTCGGAGCGCTCGATTTCCTTCATAAGCCGGTCGACCGCCTAACACTCTGCGCAGTCGTTGATCACGCGCTCGGGGTCCAACCAAGGGACCTGTAGATCAGGGGTCGCCAACGTCGTCCGAGACACCACAGAGTCCGAGCACTCTAATATCTTTCTATTATTCCTCAGTCCGGAACGACTAGCTAAGTTAGAGGGCGGCGCTTAGGTCACTGTGGGACCGAGGCGAAACATCCTCTTGCTGTCGCCATTCGGGAAATGCCAGCTTCCGGAAGAAGTATCGATCGAATCTTACAGTGGCTGATTGCTTTTCTAGCTGCCTCCGCGGTTTACCTCTACACGTTTCCACAAGCGAACGTCTTCTATGCGGTCATTGTGTTCCTGCATGCCGCGGGAGGCGTGCTAGCGACCGTACTTTTGCTTCCCTTACTGATTCGTCTTCTGCGATCAGGCAGCTATACCACCCGAGTGGGCTGGCTGCTGATGGCCGGCGGTGCCGTGCTGGGGCTGGTTCTGATCAAGACTGGAACGCTGCGAACCGAGTGGAACAAGCTCTATCTACACATTGTGCTTTCGGTGGCCGGAGTGGGCCTGCTGCTGGCCGGCCGTTGGTGCGCACGCGCTTCATCGGACGCCGGGTCGATCGGATCTCGACTGGCGGCCAACGCGATCCGCATGGTGGTCGTTCTGGGTTTGCTCGGCGGTGTTGGATACAGCGCGCGTTACATCCGCGAAAGCTGGCAGACTCGCAACCACATCCAGAATCCCACAATGCCTCCGGACACCATGAATGGCGAGGGTGACGGCCCTGAAGGCTCGTTCTTTCCAAGCTCTGCGCAGGTTTACGGCAATCAGAAAATTCCCAGCAAGTTCTTCATGGAGTCCGATTCCTGCAAACGCTGCCACGAGGACATCTACAACCAGTGGTTCAGCTCCGCGCACCACTTTTCTTCTTTCAATAATCAGTGGTACCGCAAGTCCATCGAATATATGCAGGACACGATCGGCACCAAGCCATCGAAGTGGTGCGGAGGTTGCCACGACCCCGCTGTGCTCTACGCGGGTCTGATGGATACACCCATCAAGGAGATCGTCCATCGCCCCGAGGCCCAGGCTGGACTCGGCTGTATGATGTGTCACTCCATTGCCAAGGTGAAGAGCACGATGGGCCAGGCGGATTTCTACCTCGAATATCCCAAGTTGCATGAACTTGCCGCGACCAAGAATCCGATCGCACGCGAGTTGCATGATTTCCTCATCAAGCTGAATCCCGAGCCCCACCGCCGAGTTTTCCTGAAACCGTTCATGCGCGATCAGACCGCGGAGTTTTGCTCGTCTTGCCACAAGGTCCACCTCGATGTTCCCGTTAATCACTATCGCTGGTTCCGCGGATTCAACGAGTATGACAACTGGCAGGCTAGCGGCGTGTCAGGCCAAGGTGCTCGCTCGTTTTACTACCCGTCCAAGCCGCAGCAGTGCGCTGATTGCCACATGCCCGCCGAAGCGTCAAAGGACATGGGCAACATCAACGGATTCGTGCACTCGCACCGGTTCCCGGCGGCGAACACCGCGGTGCCTACTGCAAATGAAGACGCGGCGCAGTTGAAGCTGACGCAAGATTTCCTCCGTAGCGGCCAGCTGACGGTGGATATCTTCGCGTTGTCTCCCGCACAGTCTCCGTTGAAGCCTGGCGCGGCGACGCAATCCGATATCTCAACGACATTCGCGGTCGGAGAGGAATCCGAGAGCAAAGTTTCGGTAGCCGCTGCGGGCGATGTCGCTCCTATCACTGCCCCATTGAATCGTGTGCAGCCGGCTTTACGCCGCGGCGATACAGTTCGAGTCGATGTTGTGGTACGAACCAAGAAGGTCGGCCACTTCTTCCCGGGTGGCACCGTCGACGCCTACGACACGTGGCTGGAACTGAAAGGCAGCGATGAGAAGGGTCAGACGATCTTTTGGAGTGGCATGGTCGAAGACAACGGCCACGGCCCGGTGGAGAAGGGAGCCCATTTCTATCGCTCGCTGCAGATCGATGCCCACGGCAACCCCATCAACAAGCGCAATGCGTGGGCGACGCGCGCGGTTGTGTACGTCCGTTTGATCCCGCCAGGTGCGGCCGACACCGTCCACTACCGCATCCACATACCTGAAAATGCCGGCAACAAAATCACGCTGCATGCAAGACTCTGCTATCGCAAGTTCTCCTGGTACGGCACACACGAAGCGTTTGCGGGGGTCCCAGATCAAAGCAAGCCTGACGCGGTCGCGCCCGATTACGATGACCGCCAAACGCTGTTCACGGCGTCCTTGAACGGAGTCTCCGCTAAGCAGGAGGAGATTCCCGATCTGCCCATCGTCCCCGTGGCCGAAGACGAAGTTACATTGCCAGTAATCGCGCACAACGCTCCCACACCGCAGCCGACTACGATCGTCCGCAAAGAAGAGTGGCAGCGCTGGAATGACTATGGCATCGGGCTCTTCCTGCAGGGAGACCTGAAGGGTGCTGCTGCCGCTTTCGAAAAGGTCACCGAAGCCGATCCCAACAATCCAGACGGCTGGGTCAACATCGGCCGCTGCGCCGTGCAAGAAGGGGACATGGCGAGAGCGCGTACGGTCCTCGAAAAGGCTCTATCGTTGTCTCCAAGTCTGGCACGTGCCAACTTCTTCTACGCCAAAGTCCTTCGTTCTGATGGCAACTATGATGGAGCGGCGACGCGGCTCCACAGCGTGTTGGCACAATACCCGCGGGACCGCGTGGCGCTAAACGATCTGGGCCGCGTACTTTTCCTCGAGCGCAAATACGACGAGGCAGTCAGGGTCCTGCAATCTGTGCTCGAAATCGACCCCGAAGACTTGCAGGCGCACTATAACTTGATGCTCTGCTACAACGGCCTGGGCAACGAGAAGCTGGCCAAAGAACACCAAGCGCGTTACATGCGGTTCAAAGCCGACGAGTCTTCACAGGCGATCACCGGCCCATATCGCCAGCTCCATCCTGAAGACAACAATGAGCGCCAATCCGTTCACGAACACGTCTCGGTCCCCTTGCCATTAGGCACCACGACTCATGTGGGGAAAGCCGCTAAGCCTGCGCCTGCGCTGAGCACAGTCGAAGGGGCTGTCCGGCAAAGTGAAGCGAGCCACACTTCAACCGCAGCCGGAGCCTCCCGATAAAATGTTCCTTCGGAAAAGAGAATTCAATAGTGAGTCATGGAGCCACGGAGCACGCTGTTGCTCAAGATTCCTCCCTGTCCTCGTGTCCGCCCGGTTCATCTTATGTTCTCTGGTTCTCCCTGCCCAGGCCCAAGTTCATTTCCGTGACATCACTACTGAGGCCGGCATCCACTTCACCCACAACAATGGAGCCTTCGGCAAAAAATGGCTGCCAGAAACAATGGGACCCGGATGCGCCTTCATCGACTATGACAATGACGGATATCCTGACATTGTCCTGATCAACGGCGACGATTTCCCTGGTCATCCCCATGGCGGTGCAACAACACTAAAGCTCTATCACAACAATCACGACGGCACCTTCACTGACACGACGCGGAAGACGGGACTCGCCGTCCTGATGTACGGATTCGGTGTCGCCGTCGGTGATTACGACAATGACGGCTTCGACGATCTCTTCGTGTCCGCGTTAGGCCAGAGCCACCTCTTCCACAACAACGGCAACGGGACCTTCACCGATATTACGAAGGCTGCCGGCATGTGGGGACCGAGCGAATTCTCCTCTAGCGCTGCTTGGGTCGACTACGATCGCGACGGCAAACTCGATCTCGTAGTCGCGAACTATGTCCAGTGGAGCGAACAAGGAGATCTCTACTGCACAATCGACGGTGCTCATAAGTCCTACTGCACACCCGAATCGTACAAGGGTACCTCGCTACGTCTCTGGCACAATCTGGGTGGCGGCATGTTCGAAGACGCCACGCAGAAAGCCGGACTCGGGGATCCCACTTCGAAGAGCCTGGGTATCGCCATTCTTGACGTGAACCTCGACGGCTGGCCCGACATCCTGGTCGCCAATGATACGCAGCCGAACAAGCTCTACCTGAACAGGAAGAACGGTACTTTCGAAGAACGAGGCGTGGCAGCTGGAATCGGCTTCAGCGAAGACGGCGTTGCGCGCGCCGGTATGGGTGCGGACGCCGCCGACTACGACCGCAGCGGTCACGCGAGCCTGATTATCAGCAACTTTGCCAACCAGATGGTCTCGCTCTATCACAATGAAGGCAACGGCCTGTTTGTCGACGAAGCGCCACAATCGGAGATCGGCCGGGGAACTCTCGTTACGCTGGGTTTCGGCTGCTTTTTCTTCGACTATGACAATGACGGCTGGCCCGACATCTTCGTCGCTGACGGCCACATCGAAAACGAGATCGAGCGCGTGCAGAAGCGTGTCAGCTATGCCGAACCTCCGCACCTGTTCCGCAATCTTGGTGGAGGAAAATTCACCGAAGTCACTGCGCAGATGGGCAAGTCCTTTGCCGCACCCAAAGTTGCCCGTGCTGCTGCCTACGGTGACATTGATAATGACGGTTTTCCGGATATCCTGCTCACGACCAACGCGGGTCCCGCTTATTTGTTCCATAACGAAGGAGGTACGAATCAGAGCCTGCGGATCAAGCTCGTCGGTACGAAATCCAATCGCGACGGCATCGGTGCTATCGTTCGCGTCATCGCCGGAAACGACAAGCAGTGGAAGATGCTGCGCTCTGGCTCGAGCTATCTCTCCCAGAGCGAACTCATCCTGACCTTCGGCTTAGGCCCGCACACCAAGGCCGATGCGATTGAGATCCACTGGCCCAGCGGCCAAGTCGGCAAACTCTCAAACGTCAACGCTGGCCAGACGGTGACGGTGCAGGAAGGGAAGGGAATCATCGCCAATCGACCGTATTCCGCACGTGCACATGCTGAGAAGCAATTAGCGGTTGGTAATTAGCAATTGGCCAACCGGTTGTCATTCTGGGCTATATACCACCTCATCGCTAATCGACAACTGCCATTGCTGCGTCCGGTGTCTCCTCTGTGGTTAAATCTCTATGGAATGAGTGTGAGAATCCCATCAGCCTTCTTAGCCGCGATCCTGGCCGCCCTAGGCGTTTTGGCCCCCGCGTCTCAACCCGATCCTGTAGAAGCTGCGCGGCACAACAACCTGGGTTGCGCCTATATGAATCAGCAACTCTTCGAAAAGGGATTGAAAGAATTTCAAGCAGCGCTCTCCGCCGATCCCAAGTTCATGATCGCACGCCTGAATGAAGGTGTTGCCTATCTCAACCTGCAGAAAATCGACGAAGGCAAGGCGGCCTTTGAGGACGCGCTCAAGCAAGACCCAAAAAATCCCAACGCATGGTACAGCCTTGGCCTGCTGTCGAAGAACACCGGAGACGCTCCGGCCGCGATCGACGCCTTCAAGCACGTTACCGAAATCGATCCAGCCGACGCCGACAGCTGGTATTTCCTCGGTACGGCCTATGTACAGGCGAAGGAGTTCCCACAGGCGATCCAAGCCTTCGAGCAAGCTCTGAAGATCAACCCTCTGCATGCCTCAGCTGAGTTCGGTCTCTCACGCGCCTACCAGCAGTCCTCCGACGGAAGTCACGCTCGCGAGCACCTGAAGAAATTCCAGTACATCACACAAAACAAAATCGGCTCCCCCATGAGCCTAGCCTATGGCGAGCAGGGCCAGTACTCGCGCGCGGTCGAGTCGCTCCAAGCGCAGTTGAAGCCGCCGCCGCAGATCAAGGTGCAGTTTGTGGATGTGACGAAGTCGGCTGGATTCACATTCAAGGCTCCCACGGTATCCGAATCATCCCGAGATTTCGGTCCAGGTGCATGCTTCCTCGATTATGACAACGACGGCAAACCCGACATTTTCATCGCAGATAATGGCTCTCAAGGTGGCGTGTCTCTATACCACAACGTGGGGAGCGGAAAATTCGAAGACGTTACTCCAAAGATGGGGATAGACTCGAATCTCCACGCTATTGGTTGCACCGCCGGTGATTACGACAATGATGGTTTCACCGATCTAGCTATCAGCCGGAACGATGACGTGCTGCTGCTCCATAACGAGAAGGGAGTCAAATTCCAGAACGTCTCAAACGAAGCTAACGTTCTGACGAACAATTTGAACCTCGGGCTTACCTTCATTGACTATGACCACGACGGCGACCTCGACCTGCTGGTAACCCGAAGCGGGGACAAGGCGGA
>Ga0335077_10008692_pt1 | contig 12597 bp, 11 predicted proteins | sample Lox_Sample_31_FD_207151 | JGI IMG/M metagenome (GOLD analysis project Ga0335077, IMG submission 207151) | Soil microbial communities from Loxahatchee National Wildlife Refuge, Florida, United States - Lox_Sample_3.1 | ecosystem: Environmental > Terrestrial > Soil > Wetlands | place: USA...
AGAACACCCTGTCGATGAAGAACGGGACGATGAAGTCCGATCCCCATCCTCCCGCCATCTCAATTCACGCTACACACGACCCGACCTCCTGGGTGGCCTCCGAAAATTGGGACGGTGGCAAGCCGGAAGTCGAGCGCTCTTTCTCGGATAGTTTCTCGGGGCTGGTTGCTTCCATCAAATATCCTGGAACGACCATCGCCGACATGGGCACGAAATTTCTCCACTACAACTACACTGTCCTCGCCGCTCTTTCGCTCTTCATGATCGGCGGCATTCTGCTGACTTATCGCAACATCTCCCGCGAGATGAAGCTCGCCAAGCTCAAGTCCGATTTCGTTGCCAACGTTTCCCACGAACTGCGTACGCCGCTGGCGCTGATCCGTCTCTACGCCGAAACCTTGGAACTTGGCCGCCTCAATTCCAAGGAAAAATACCAGGAATACTTCCGCATCATTCGTGAAGAGAGCGAACGCCTCACCGCCCTCATCAACAATATTCTCGACTTCTCGCGCATCGAGGCCGGCCGCAAGGAATACGAGTTCAAGGAAACCAACCTCGCCGAGCTGGTTCGCACCACCCTCGAGTCCTACCGCTTCCAGATCGAGCAGCACGGCTTCGCCTTCGAGGAAAACATCTCCGCTGACGTTCCTCCCGTCACCGTCGACCGTGAGGCCATCGCCCGCTCCTTGCTCAATCTCGTCAATAACGCCCTCAAGTACTCCAAGGACAAGAAATATATCGGTGTGAGCCTGTACCGCGCGAATGGCTCTGTGAACCTCGAAGTCTGCGATCACGGCATCGGCATCGCTCCCGACGAGCAGGAAAAAATCTTCGAGAAGTTCTATCGTTGCGGTGATCCGCTCGTCCACAACATCAAGGGCTCGGGTTTGGGTTTGTCCCTCGTGCGCCACATTGCCCGCGCGCACGGCGGCGACGTCAAGGTCGAAAGCGCTCCGGAAAAGGGCAGCAAATTCATTATTGCCTTGCCGCTCGATCCTTCCGTACGGACGGGCGCGGCAATGGCCTGAGAGGTTTAGCTTATGGTTGTCGCCACAGCAAGCCGTAAAGGCGGAGGAGCGGTCATGAGTACGACCAAGATCTTGATTGTAGAAGATGAACCAAACATGGTCGCGGGCTTGCGCGACAATTTCGAATACGAAGGCTTCCGCGTCGCCACCGCACTCGACGGCGTCGAAGGTCTCGAGAAAGCCCTTCAGGATTCCCCGGATCTCGTGATCCTCGACGTCATGATGCCTCGCATGAGCGGCCTCGACGTCTGCCGCCAGCTCAAGGCCAAACGTCCCTCCATCCCCATCATCATGCTTACCGCCCGCGGCCAGGAGGTCGACAAGGTCGTCGGCCTCGAACTCGGTGCCGACGACTATGTCACCAAGCCCTTCTCCATTCGCGAACTCCTCGCCCGCGTCAAAGCGGTGCTGCGCCGCTCCCAAACTCTTCCTAAAGAGCAGGACCGCTACAGCTTCGGCGATGTCGAGGTCAACCTGCGCAGCTACCAGGTTTTCCGCAACGGCCAGCCCATCGAGTTTTCCAACAAGGAATTCGAACTGCTCAAGCACTTCCTCTGTCATTCTGGCGAAACCCTGAGCCGTGACCGCCTGCTCGACGAAGTCTGGGGTTACGAAAATTTCCCCACCACCCGCACTGTCGATGCCCATATCGTCCGCATCCGCCAGAAACTCGAACCCGTTCCCGACCAGCCACGCTTTTTTCTTACCGTGCATGGCGTCGGCTACAAATTCGTAGGTTAGGAATGTGATGATGCCCTTAATCGAACCAATCCCCGCAATCTCCCGCGTTGGCTTGCCGCACCGCCCGCCTCCGCCGACCATTCATTCCGTCCGCGAAGAGCTCGACCGCGAACGCCGCGAACACGGCATTCTCCAGCAGGCGGTTTTTGAAGCCGCACAGATCCAGCGCCGCCTCTGCGCTCCCCGCGAGCTTGACTGCCAGGGCTACGAAATCGCCGGCGAGATTTTCCCGGTCCGCCATCTCTCGGGCGATTTCTTCAAAGTGATCGAACTCGATGGCCTGCTCGGAATAGCCGTAGGCGACATCGCCGGCAAAGGTCTGACCGCCGGCATCTGGCTCGCTCATCTTCTGAATCTCGTTCAGCGTTGCGCTCGCAGTTCTGCCGATCCTGCGCGTGTCGTAGCCGAAATCAATCGCGAACTTTGCCGGCAACAGGACGAGCCGCCACTGACCGCCCTCTTTTTCGCGATTCTCGATCCGCACACTCACCAACTCACCTTCACCAACGCGGGATTGCCGGCTCCGCTGCTTCTGCGCGCCAATCACGCCATCGACCGCCTCGATGCCGGGGGGCCCATGCTCGGCGCGATGGAAGCGGGCTCCTTCGAGGCCGCTACCGTCACCCTCCATCCCGGCGACATGCTGGTCGCTTACTCCGACGGCGTCACGGAATGCCGCAATCCGGAAGACCAAGAGTTCGAGGTTGACCGCCTCGCTGCCGCGGCCAGCGCCGCCTTTGGCTCCAGCGCCAATCCTGCCCTCTTCTCCATGCTCGGCTCGGTTTTGGATTTTGCCGATTCGTCCACGCCCGGCGACGATCTCACCCTTCTCGTTCTTCGTCGCCAGTCGGGTAGCGCGCTGCCACCCGCCGCGGACGCAAAGGGTTCTTTCGCGCCTCACAGGAAGGCTGCTTCGCTCATTCGACCGAAGAAAGCCGCCCCGCGAGGTCGCTGCTCTAAATAATGCCGCACTCCTCGGTCCGCGTTGTGGCCGAGCGGATCAGACACTGGAAGTGTGCGCAGATTCTGGGGAGGAACAACCATGGCGACACCCGCATCATTCATCGCCGACGAAATGACCCTCTATTCCGCCTTCACCCACTCCGGGTCCGCCTCGCAGGATTCTCTCGCGCTCATCTACGCCGCGCACTACCGCCACGTGCTTCACGTCTGCCGCCGTTTCTTCCGCCACCATCAAGACGCGGAAGACGCCGCTGCCGAAGTTTTTCTCAAGCTGCCCAACGTTCTTGGCCAGCGCAACCAGTCACTCCCGTTTCGCCCTTGGGTCTCCCAGGTCGCCGGTCGCCATTGCATCGACAAACTGCGCAAACGCAATCGCGAGCGCTGTTCTCTGCTTGTTGCTGAAGAGTGGGACGTTGTCCCCGACGATTCCAGCCCGTCGCCTCTCTCTCAGGTGCTGCGCAACGAAAAACAGCGTCGCGTCCGCGAGCAGCTCAATCGTCTCCCGGACTGTTACCGTCTCCCGCTCATCCTGCGTTACTACCAGCGCATGAGCTATTCCGAAATCGCCAGCAGGCTGAATCGCCAGATTCCCACGATCAAAACTCTCCTCTACCGCGCGAAGAACAAACTCCGCCGCAATCTCCGCGGCCTCGAGTAACTGCATTCCCTTCGTAGGGGCGCAGCAAGCTGCGCCCCATGTTCGCAAGATTCATCCGTTCGCGTCGCCTTGGGTTTTTCTTTTGATTTATGCACAAACGCGCGTCATTTCGAGCCTGCGGCTTTTCCCTTGCCGAAAGCTCGTCATTCCGAACGGAGTCCGCGCAGTGGGGGGGTATCTCTTTTCTTTGCCCCTGCGCCTCCGCTTTTTGCTCGCGGAGAAGAAACCGTCATTCCGAGCAAAGCGAGGAATCTCTCTTTTCTCGTCTCTCGGCTTGCCTGTAGCCAAAAAAAGCCTCCTAGCGCTGCCGCCCCCGTTCGCCCGACTGAAACGCCGGCCACAGCCCAAGCCCTTGCAATTGTTTGTCCAGGCCCGTCTCTTTCATCAGCGCTTCCAGCTCCGCGCGCGTTTGCCGCTTACCGATCGGCTCCGTCCGGTCCGCAATGCCCCACGCAGTCACTGCCGCCAGCACCGTGTTCAGTTTTAATTCCCGAATGTCCACCTTGTCGAACGTATCCGACGCCGCATGATAATTCTGCATGTAATTCGCCACTTCCTGATTTGCCACCAGTGTCGGCACTCCTTCCAGCAGAAAATCCAGATGATCCGTTCCCGTCGAAACGTCTACCGTCTGCTGGTTCACGCCCCATCCGCTGAACGGTTTCAGGATTCCGTTCAGCGCTGCCTCGATGTCGCGCCGACCTCCTAGCGAGTAGCCGGTCACGCGCCCGACGCCATCATCAAAAATCACCACGCCGCGGTACTTGTCCATCTCCGCGCGATGCTCCCGCACGTATGCCCACGAGCCCAGCAGTCCTTCCTCTTCGCCGGAAAACAGAATGAACCGAATCGTGCGCCGGGGCAGCAGGCCCGTCGCCTTGATTGCCCGCCCCGCTTCAATCACTAACGCCGAGTTGCAGCCGTTGTCCAGCGCGCCCGTCCCCAGTTCCCACGAATCCAGATGCGCTCCCAGCACCACAACCTCATCCGGCTTCTCGTATCCGCGAATTTCCCCCACCACATTGAACTGCTCCACCGGGCCCGTGACCTTGTTCGGCATGGTCAGCCGCAAGCGAACCTTCCCCGGATTCGCCACCGCTGTCCGCTCCAACCGCAAGCCGTCTTCCCGCGCCAGCACCGCTTGGGGCAGATCCTCCAGCCGTCCATCCGGCGAATTCGTGTGGCGATACAGCAGCTTCCGTTCGCGCTCGCCCACCCACAGAATCGCCGCCGCTCCCCCCTTCACTGCGCGCTCAATAATCGGCGGCGGCAAATCATATTCGCGTTCCAGGTCTGCCCACGTGGTGCTCACCTCCGTGTGCACCAGCAAGATTGCGCCTTTCACTGCCGCTCCGGCTCGCGCAAACTCCGCTTCCGATCCATCGCCGATAAAAACCAGCGGCGCCTCGATGCCGCCCGCTGGCGTCGCCGGCGAAAGCCCCACCGACACCAGCGACACCGGAAAACCCACCGGCGCCAGCACTTCCAGCTTCGTGTCGCCCTCGCTCCATCCGTGCGGCATCATGTATTTTTCCGTGTGTACGTCCACTCCCGCCGCGCGGAATGCCGCCACGCCCCAGTCAATCGCTTGCGCCATTTGCGGCGAGCCCGACACGCGCCCGCCCACCACGTCCGTGAGCCTCCGCAGATTCTCTTCCAGCGGCGAATCTCCCATCACCATCGGCATGATCTTCGCCGCCGCTTGCGCGCACGAGGACACATCCGTCGCCGAACATCCCGCCGCCCCCTGAATCCCTTGCCCGGAGGCAACAGGACTTGTCTGCACTGGCGGCAACTGCGCCCCCACCGGCGAATCCAGCAAACATAGCAGTGCAAACATCAACCAACCGTGGCGCGTCCGCATGATTAGTTCCTTTTAACGCAGCATGAAGAATTGCGTCCGAATTATAGCGTATGCCAATTCCGAATTGCTTTTTGTCCCTCGCGCGGTATCCTCAATTCGATGGAATATCCTCCACTCGCGCCAACCGATACGGAAGCCATCGAACCCAGCCTCTGGTACGCGCTGTTCGGCCTGCCATTCTTCCTCGTTGGCATCTTTCTCGCAGCTACTTCGTATTACACCGCCACCCGTCAAGTCGCCGCCAGCCTGACTCAATTTATCGTTCCCGGCGGAGTCCTTCTTGACCTGCAACCTGACCAAACCTATACCCTCTTTCTGGAAAAAGGCTCTGTGGTCAAAGGCAAGACCTACTCGGATTGGCCTCAAATCGACTCGATGAACTGTTCGCTCATAAAGGTCTCTGGCAGCCAGACCGTCGATTTGCACTCCCCAAAGTTCAATATCGCCTACACATCGGGGACCCGCGAGGGCAAACCGCTCTTCGACTTCACCGTGCCCGCATCTGGCAAATACGACTTCACGTGCGAGAAGAAGGGCGATGCGCCTCCGCCGGATGCGGTACTTGCCATCGGGGCCGGAATCGGCGAGAACATGAACAAGGTGCTGTCCCACTGCTACACGGCATTGGTTGTTGGCTGTGGCCTCGGCCTTCTGATCTTCGTGATTGTCGAAATCCAGCGCGAACTTTCCAAACGCCGCATCCGCGCGGAAGGCCTTCGCCCCATCTAGCGACTCTTCACCTTCGCTATTTCGTCGGCCACTCGGCTCACCTGCGCCATCTCCGCCACGTCGTGCACCCGCACAATGTGAACGCCGCCCAGTATGCTCGCGGTCACCGTTGCCGCCGTGCCCCACACTCGTTCCTCCGGCGGCGCTGCTTTTCCCGTTTTTGACTCCAGCGTCTTTCCAATAAATCCTTTGCGCGATGTTCCCACCACCAGCGGATAACCCAGCTTTGCCAAAACCGCTAGTTTTGCCAGCAACTCGTAGTTCTGTTCAAACGACTTCCCGAATCCGATCCCCGGATCCAGAATGATCTGTGATTTCGCCACTCCGGCTCGCCGCGCAATGGCAATCGACGCGCGCCATCCGCTGGTCACATCTCGAACCGCATCCTTCGCAAACGGAAGCTTCTGCATCGTCTCTGGCGTGCCGCGCATGTGCATCAAGATCAGTGGCGCCCTATGCCGTGCCGCCACCTCCGCCAATCGCGCATCATGCCGCAGTCCCGACACGTCATTTAGAATTTCCGCTCCTGCGCCCACCGCAATTTCCGCCACTGTTGCTTTTCGCGTGTCTACCGATATCGGAATTTTCAGCCGCCCGCGCAACGCTTCCAGCATCGGCAGCAGCCTCGCCAGTTCCTCCGCCGCCGAAATCCCGCTCGAACCCGGCCGCGTTGACTCCGCGCCAATGTCCAGGATGTCCGCGCCCGCCCGCTGCATCTCCAGCGCCGCTGCCACCGCTTTCTTCACCGAAAAGTATTTCCCGCCGTCCGAAAAACTGTCCGGCGTCACGTTGAGCACTCCCATAATCAACGTGCGCGCGCCCAGCACCAATTCGCAGGATCGCAGCTTCAATCTGATTTTTTTGCGCTGGAGCATTCAGTTAGCAGTGTAGCGCAACCATGAAAGCCACATTCGCCGGCGGGAATTCCTAGTCTAAATCGATATCGCGCAGCGGCTTGCCCGCCGGCGCGTCCTTGGCCTTCTTCATCGCTTCTTCAAACTTCTTCGCCAAAATGTCTTCCTTGTGCGTCTCCTGAAAGAACGAATCGGCAAACTTATCCTCGCGTTGTTTCTTCTGTTCCTCCAGGATATTCGACGCCTTCGTCAGGTCGACGTTCGGCCCGGGCTTCACCGGCGCCGTGTGCGAGAGCACCGTTCCAAAAATCGGATCAATGACCAGCTTTGCTTGGCAGCACGGGCAGGTCACGTTCAGGTTTTCGCCGTCTTTCAGTCCCATATTCCCTCATTCTACGACAATTTCTCGAAAACGGGTTTTCCCACCAGGTCTTCTTCCATCCCACCTCCATAGTCCGGACGGATGCGAAAGTTTCCATACAGCAGCTTCCGCAGAATCGCGATCGGGCGCGTGTACCAGCTCGCCCACGCGAGCGGCGTGTCGCCGTTCATGTCTCTTGCGTCGATCTTTGCCCCGGCATCCAGTAGAAGCTGGATCGCCTCCTCATCCCCGAATGCTGCCGCTCGATGCAATGGCGTCTCGCCCTTGGTCCGGCAGTCGCGCATGAACCCACCTGTCTCCACCTTCGGCTTGGTCGCGCAATTCGGATTCGCCCCGTGCGCGAGCAAGACCTTCATCACCACGTTGCGCCGTAACCGATTCGCCGTGCACAACGTCGCGTGTAACGGCGTTTCTCCCGTGTCGTCCTGTGGACGGTTCACGTCTGCCCCGCGCTCAATCAGGAATTTGCATAGCCGCCAATGTCCGTGAAAACAGGCCCCGTCCAATCCCAGGTTTTCGCCAAGCGATTCAATCAGCGCCCCATTCGCCAGTAGATGCTTCATCGCGCTCACGTCGCCGTAATAGGCGCACCATTGCAGCAGAGATACTCCGTCTTCATCGCAGGAAGACGCGGAATTCCCGCCGGCGAGGTACTCGAACACCAGGTCCGTCCGCCCATCCGTGATTTCGTCCAGCATTCCCATAACCGCCGTACTCTACCACAGCCTAGACCAGCTTTCTGGTCCAGAAAATGCCACCCTGTAACGCCGTTAATGCCGAAAAAACAAAACAGGCGCAATACCTCGCGCCTGCCTAAACAGCTTGCGGGAAAAGTCCGTTTCTGTCATTCGAAGCGGACTCTGCGCAGTGAGGAATCTGTTTTTTCCACTTACCACTTACAACTTTTAACCTTAAACTCTCTTTACGCTTTTGCCGGTGAATCCCCGCGTGTGAACCCCGGCGCCGGCCGCAATTCCGGCCGCACCACCTTGGGGTCCGTGCTTGGCGCGCCTTGCGGCGGCGGTGTGGGAGGCGTCCGCGGCTTTTCCGGCAGCGTCTTGCCTTCCATCAGCATCTTCACTTCGTTGGCGTCCAGCACTTCGCGCTCCAGCAGCGCCGTCGCGATTCGGTCCAACGTGTCCCGGTTCGTCTCCAGCAAGCTATGCGCTTTCTCATACGCTTCGCTGACAATCCGTTTCACTTCCTTATCGATCTGCACCGCGGTGTCTTCGCTGAAGTCGCGATGCTGCGCGATTTCGCGGCCCAGGAAGATCGCTTCTTCCTTCTTTCCGAAGGCCAGCGGCCCAAGCTGGCTCATGCCCCACTCGCAGACCATGTTCCGCGCGATGTCTGTGGCGCGCTCGATGTCGTTACCGGCGCCCGTGGTGATGTGTCCGAGGAAAATCTCCTCAGCGGTGCGCCCGCCCATCAGCACGGCCAGCGTGCCCTCCAGAAATTCCTTTGTATACGTGTGTTTGTCCGCTTCCGGCAATTGCATCGTCAACCCCAGTGCCATGCCGCGCGGAATAATCGTCACCTTGTGCACCGGGTCGGCGCCCGGCGTCATTGCCGCCACCAGCGCGTGCCCCGCTTCGTGGTACGCCGTGTTTTTCTTCTCCTCGTCGGAGAGAATCATGGACTTGCGCTCCACGCCCATCAGAACCTTGTCCTTCGCCATTTCAAAATCCGCCATGGCCACAAACTTGCGGTTCTGCCGCGCCGCCCACAGCGCCGCTTCGTTCACCAGGTTCGCCAGGTCGGCGCCGGAGAAGCCCGGCGTGCCCCGCGCGATGATCGAAAGCTCCACGTCATCCGACAAAGGAACCTTGCGTGTGTGCACTCGCAGGATCTCTTCGCGGCCCTTCACGTCGGGACGCGCCACAACCACGCGCCGGTCGAACCGGCCCGGCCTCAGCAACGCTGGGTCGAGTACATCCGGCCGGTTCGTCGCCGCAATCAAAATCACGCCTTCGTTTGACTCAAATCCGTCCATCTCCACCAGCAACGCGTTCAGCGTTTGCTCGCGCTCGTCGTGTCCGCCGCCCAGGCCGGCCCCGCGATGCCGTCCCACGGCATCAATTTCGTCGATGAAGATGATGCACGGCGCATTCTTCTTGCCTTGCTCAAACAGGTCGCGCACCCGGCTTGCGCCCACGCCCACGAACATCTCCACGAAGTCCGAACCGGAAATCGAGAAGAATGGCACATTCGCTTCGCCGGCAATCGCTCGCGCCAGCAATGTCTTGCCCGTTCCAGGAGGTCCGACCAGCAGCACGCCCTTCGGAATGCGCCCGCCCAGTTTCTGGAATTTCTGTGGGTCTTTCAGGAACTCGATAATTTCCTGCAACTCTTCCTTCGCTTCATCGCTTCCCGCTACATCCTTGAAAGTCGCCTTCTTTTGTTGCGCCGAAAGCAACCGCGCCCGCGACTTCCCGAAGCTCAGCGCCTTGTTTCCGCCCGCCTGCATCTGCCGCATCAGGAAGAACACGAATCCAGCCAGCAGCAGCAACGGCAAGGCATTCAGCAGGATCAGGACCCAGTCGCCACTCCGCACTTCTTTCACGCTCAACATCACCGCTTTTTCTCTCAGCGTTTTGGTGATTTGCGGCGTTTCTTCCTTGGGGATCGTTACGCGGAACTTCTGGTTCGCCGGGTTGACGTATTCGCCTTGGAGTTCGTAGCTGTTGGGGGACAAGTACAGCGTCGCTTCCTTTACATCGCCCTTCTCGACCTGCACCAGAAAGTCGCTGTAGCTGGGTGTTTGCTCGCGCGCCGTCGCCCCGTTATTCGATACCAGCTTCCAGAGCATCACTCCCAGAAACACGATCGAAATCCAAAACAGAATCGTTTTTGCCGTAGAACTGGAATTCACAGTAACCTCTCAGATTCACCTGTACCACACTACCAAATCCTTGCCTGCTCTGCTCAACGCCGCTTCTTGCCGCCACCGGGCTTCCCGCGAGCCCCGGACGAACCCGCCGTCAGATTTCTTCCGCTGCGCCCTGTCCCATTGTTCGACGCCAGCCCATACCCGGACCACACTATCTTAGATGCGGTTTGGAACCCGAAGTAATCGGGCTCCAGTGCCACGCGCCGCCGGTCCACCTTGTCCAGCAGCACCGCCAGCCGCAACGAACGCGGCTTGCTCTCGCCGATCCGCCGCAGCAGAAAATCCTGCGTAATCCCGCTGTCCAGGATCACGTCCAGCAATAGCACGTCCCGCCCCTTCAGGTCCGATTGCCCGCTCGCTGCTCCGCTCCCAAAAAATACTTCTCGCCTCACGTGCCCCGCGTGCTCTACGTCTCGAATGTCTTCCCGTACAAAATGCAGCACCACCGGCCCATCCAGGTGCCGGATCAGGTCGGCCGCAAACATAAACGATCGGTCCATGGTCACCACTATATCCAGCCGCCGCCCCGCGGCTTCGCGCGAAATCCGGCGTCCTAATTCCTTGACGCGGCTGGCAATACGTCCGGCGGAGTACGTAGTTACCTTTGCCATTTAGGTTAGCGGAACCTCTTCAATCACCACCACTTTGCGAGTCGATGGGCCCGCGGCAAATTCCTTTGCCACTGCCAATCCCCGGCTCCAGGCGACCTTGCCACCCGACGTCACCACCGGCCACCACTCCCTCTCCCACCGGCTGACACCCGTCTCGCTCAGCAGACGCGATAATTTGTGGCTTTTCTGGTGGCCAGCGATTTGCGCAGCATCGCCTGGCTGCCAGTTACGCACCACAAGGGGTAGGGTTATAGCACCACGGTCCAAGACCGCCCCTGTAGCCTTAGTTTCTCGCCCTTGGGGGGGCCAGTCAATCACCCTAAACCTCAGCGCATACGAATGTTCCACCACGTGCACCACCACCTCGCCACCCGAAAGCTCCACCGGGAATGTGTACCCTCTCGCCCGGTTGGATCGACTGCCACGATCCCTGAGCGCTCGGAAACTCAGCCAATCCCGCTCCCGCCGTACCTCCACCCCGCCCGGCAACTGCAGTTGTTTGCCGCTCTCCGGTCGCAATACCAGTCCCAGCACCGCGTCCACATGCACAGAACTCAGTTGGCCGGAATGCGGCTTCGCCTTTTCCACCAACATGCGGATCAGCCGCTTGCTCATCGCCGCGGGTGCCTGTCGAATCACACCACTTTCCGGATCACCCGCTTCGCGTGTTTGCGATGCAATGAGCTCGCGCAACGGAATCCGCCATCCTCCTTTTTCTTCTTTCGCGCTCAGGAACAATCGCAATTCCGCCGAACTCTGCAGCCACGCGTCATCTTCCCGCGCCAGATTCGCCAACTGGCACAGGTGTTCCACCGCGGCGGGCGAGAACTTTTTCTCCAAGAAGGGAAGCAGCTTGTGGCGAATGCGCGCCCGCATTCGTTTTGTGTCCCGGTTCGTCGCGTCTTCCCGCCACGCTTCGCGCCGCTCGCGCAGATATTTGCGCAGCTCTCCGCGTCGAAATCCCAGCAGCGGCCGGAAAACGACTTCCGCCTCGGGATGAATCCCCCCAAGCCCGGCAAGCCCGGTTCCCCGCAGGATATGGGCCAGCACCGTTTCGGCTTGGTCATCCGCCGTATGCGCCACCGCAATCTTGTCCAGCTTCTCTTTCGCCGCTACACCTGCGAAGTACGCGTAACGCGCGCGCCGCGCCGTGTCCTCTAGGTTCGCGCGGTCGCGTTTTGAGCGCGCCGCAATATCTTCATGGCCGGAAAGAAAAGACAAACCGTGCAACGCCGCCAGCCGCATCACGAACGCTTCGTCGGCACGCGAAGCTTTGCCACGCAGTTGATGATTGAAGTGCAGCACCACCAGGACGATGCCGAGTGGTTCGCGGATCTCCAGCAGCAAATGGAGCAGCGCCACGGAATCGGCCCCGCCGGAAACCGCCACGCCGATGCGCTGGCCGGGAAGCACGCGCCCGCGCAATTCATGCAACAGGCGCATGGCCAGAGCAGAGCGCTTGGCGTCCCGAGCCGCGTCGCAAAGAATCGATTTGGGCATGGCCGTCTGCGGGTATCCTAACAACCCGCGTCCGGCAGGTCGAGCGCCCCGCGGCTACAGTTCGCGGGACATGTGGAACAGAAACAGCGCGGACAATTGCAGGTCGCGCAGCAGGTTCAACGGCACTTTGTGGATGGGAATGCGGAACCAGTGCTGATCGTCCCAGCGCTGCCGTACATTCGTCCAGAACGCGTGCAGATCGGCGCGCGTGAACACTTTATTCTGCACCAGCAGCGGGCTCCACTTGGCCCAGAACAGGTGCACCTTCGACGGCACGTGCAGCGAAGGGAAGTGTTCCTTGGCGCGCTGGTAGGCGTCCTGCAAATCCCCCAGTTTGATCTGGTCGTACTTTTCGCGAATCTTGGCCAGCTCTTCGA
>Ga0335077_10008695_pt1 | contig 12595 bp, 10 predicted proteins | sample Lox_Sample_31_FD_207151 | JGI IMG/M metagenome (GOLD analysis project Ga0335077, IMG submission 207151) | Soil microbial communities from Loxahatchee National Wildlife Refuge, Florida, United States - Lox_Sample_3.1 | ecosystem: Environmental > Terrestrial > Soil > Wetlands | place: USA...
CAAGTTCGAAAAAATGCTTGCCGAAAGGCGCGCTGAGAGCTCGAAGAAGAGAGCTGAGCGAATCAGCAAATTCAAAGCGGACCGGAGACGCGATCACATCATGCTGGCCCAACTCACGAAGGCCTTCGATTTTCGCCTTCAGGGTGAGCAGGTGGTCGACGGCCACAAGGTCTACGTGCTGAAAGCGACCCCGCGCGAGGGATATCAGCCTCCGAATCGCGACAGCCGCGTGCTGACTGGAATGGATGGGACGCTCTGGATCGACAAGTCAACCTTCCAGTGGGTGAAGGTCGAGGCCCACGTGATCCGTCCCGTATCGATTGAAGGTGTCATGGCTAAAGTGGAGCCTGGAACTCAGTTTGCAATCGAGAAAGCGCCGGTCGAAGGCAATATCTGGCTTACGACGCACTACGCCATGACCGCATCAGCGAAAATCCTGTCGGTGCTTCCTCATCATTCCCAGGAAGATGATACGTACTCCAACTATCACCGGCGGCATTCCTCCAATGAAAAATCTTCAGACGACTCCAAGCGTGGCGATTCCCAGCACAGCAGCCAATAGCAAAGCCTAACGGGATTGCCAATCGAGCGAGTAAACGTCCTGGGTACCGGTGTCGTGCAACAGAATGGGTTGGTCGTCGGGAGTGAGGGCGAGCGCCGCCCCATAGCGGCCAGTGGAAGAAAAATCTTTCAGGTCGGCCACCTGCTCGACCGCACGGTCCGCGGCCCCAATCCGCACTACCGCGTTCTTTCCCTGCGAATCGAGCACGTAGATATATTTCCCATCATGCGACCAGTTCAGCCAGCCTAGCGATCCACTGGCCAGTTCCGTCCACTTCTGAGTCTGGAAATCGAACACGAGCAAGTTTTTCGAAGCCGCCGATAAAGCTGCGATATACCGTCCATCGGGTGACCAGCGCGGCGAATAAAGTCCGTCGGAGCCCGGGAGCTTCGAAATCTGCTGGCCCCCCAGATCGAGAATATGAATGGCCGAAGAAGGATTGTTGGACTCGCCGGCATACACGATCTTGGTTCCGTCCGGCGACCAGTTGGGATCTAATTGCTGGGTCGTATCGTCCGGCAGAAGCAGCTTAGGACTGCCGCCGTCAGGAGAGATTGTGTAAATCCGCGCCGGTTTGTCGGCACTCAGAGCGAACTCGAAAAACAGGATTTGTTTGCCATCTGGCGACCAGCGCGGCAGCACGGGATACATTGGTGGATAGGTCAGCTGCAGACGATCGCTGCCATCCACTCTGCTTCGCCAGAGCGTTCCATCCCGATACGAGACATAGCTGATCCACCGCCCATCCCTGGAGAAGGCGACATATTCGGCGGAAATTCCCCCAAGAAAAGGAGTGAACTGGCGCGAGTGCGAATCGTAACGCATCGATTCTCCGCGGTAGCTGCGCCCGATCACAAATAACTTCTTGCCGTCCTTGCTGGGCAGTGGGGACGAAAGCGTGAGCGGACTGGAAGTCAACGCCAGAGGCTTATCGGCGGATTGGAAGACTCCTGCTCCCGCAGGCAGCGCCCAAATCTGGCCTTGCGATTGAAAGACGAAAAATTTTCCGTCCGCGGTCCATTTTCCGCAGCACTCGTCTGGCGGATTGTGCCAGCCACCGAGCAGGCGCCGCAGTCCGGTTCCATCCGCCGCAACTTCCCATTCCAAATGCTGTCCGATGGTGCCGGCGCTTTCGGTCGAATCAAACCGCAGGCGAGAATTGTCCGGCGACCACGCGACATTCCGGATATCACCCTTCACGCTGAGAAGCTTACGCGGGTTCGATCCATTTACCCCGGCAACAAACAAATCCCCCAACCGCGTAAACGCGAGCCTCCGGCCATCATGCGACCATGCTGCCGTTTCCGCGATCATGTCGCCGATCCGGCGCGGCGAGCCTCCCAAGATGGGAATGCTGCGCAGTGGTCCCTGTGGCGGCGCACCCTGTCCGTCGACAAACAGGAGCTCCGATCCGTCCGGTGAAAGATCGACGGGCACCATATCGATCGAGTTCATGCCGTCGATTTTCTGCGGCTGGCCGCCCACCACCGAGATTTCCGCGATTCCGCGCAGGGCCAAGCTGGCCGAATTTCCCGCGCCCGATCCCAGATAGAGCCGCGTGCCGTCGGTGCCGATCAACGACTTGGCTTGTCCATCATGGGTGAGCTGTACGTAATTTGCGACCTGCGGCGTGGGCGCCGGCCCGAGCAGGAAATAGGTCGCGATCGCGGCCATGAGCACTCCAGCCATCACAACCGCGGGCACGAGAATCTTGCGCCGCGGCTTGTCCTTTACCACGGCATGCAATCCGCTCATGGTCGAGGCGGTCGGGTCGGCCAGCGCTTCCAGCGCAAAAGCCAGGTCCGAGGCAGACTGAAAGCGTTGCTCTGGATTCTTCTCCAAACAGCGGCGGATCACCCGTTCCAGCGCTGCAGGCGTTTCCGGCGCGAGCTCGGAAATCGGCGGCGGATCTTCATTCAAGATCGCGCTCATCGTGTCGGCCGAAGTCGCTCCACCGAAACTGCGCTTGCCCATCACCATCTCATAGAGGATCGCCCCGAAGGCGAAGATGTCGGTGCGGTGATCGGTCGGCAGGCCGCGCACCTGCTCGGGAGACATATATCCCGCCGTTCCCAGCACAATGCCCGCCATCGTGACCGTCGGCGCAAGCGTCCCAGGAGATTCTTTTGGTTGCGTGAGCTTGGCCAGACCGAAGTCAAGAATCTTGACGCGCCCATCTTTCGTCACGAACACGTTGTCCGGCTTGAGGTCGCGGTGAACGATGCCTTTCTCATGCGCCGCACCCAATCCGTGCGCGATCTGGACGCCATAATTTATGGCTCGGCGCGCACTGAGCGGCCCGCGACGGATGTTCTCGGTCAGTGTCTTGCCCTCCAGCAGCTCCGTCACCAGGTACGGAGTTCCGGCAAAGGTTCCCATCTGAAAGATGGCGAGAATATTGGGATGATTCAGTGCGGCTGCGGCTTTAGCCTCAGTCTCGAAGCGGCGCAGACGTTCCGGATCGGCGGAAACCAGTTCGGGCAGAATCTTGATGGCGACGTCGCGATCGAGGCGAGAATCGCGTGCCCGGTAGATTTCGCCCATGCTGCCCGCGCCAAGCGGCTCGAGAATCTCATATTGACTCAGCTTGGTTCCGGGGGGCAAGGGCATCGGGGTGCGCCCCATTATAGACGTAAAGTGTTTAGGGACCGGTGACTAGGGGTTAGAAATTCGTAAGGCTCTCGCTATTCGTGCACTGCTAATCACTAACCTCTAGCCGCTAGCCCCTGCTTTACATCCGTGTGCGTTCCAGGCCAGCCGTCTCAGTAGCCGGTGCCGAACTGGCTGCGGCGGCAGCCACGGACGCGGGAGCTCCCGGAACCGGAACTGGAACCGCGACGGGACGCTTGATGGTAAAGCGCTGAATGCGAATCTCTCCGCGCTCGTATACAGCCAGCAACGCCTTTACCGCATCCGGATCCAGCCGCTTTCCGGCAAGATTCTTGATGATCTGCAGGGCCTGTTCAGGCGTGTGCGCCTGCTGGTACGGGCGGTTCGTCGTGAGCGCGTCGAAAGTGTCGGCCACCGCGATGACCCGCGGCAGTAGCGGAATCTGATCGCCTTTGAGTCCATACGGATATCCGCGGCCGTCGAGCGCTTCATGATGCAGCTCGATGCCAGGCAGCATCTCCGCCAGCTGTGTGACCGGACGCAGAATGTTGGCGCCCTTGGTGGTATGCGTCTTCATCACTTCGAATTCTTCTTCCGTCAAAGCGCCAGGCTTTTTGAGGATGTGATCTTCGATTCCGATCTTGCCCACGTCGTGCAGCTGCGCGGAAATGCGCAGCGTCTCCATGAACGATGAGGGCAGATTCATCTCTTTCGCAATCAGCAGCGAATAGCGGGTCACACGATCGGAGTGGCCGCGAGTATAGGGATCCTTTTCGTCGACTGCGCCGGCCAGCATCTGGATCGATCCCATAAACAGCGCGCGATTTTCTTCGGCCGCGCGCTTCAAGTCTTCAACGAAGTGTTCGAGTTCTTCCGACATCGTATTGAACGTCTGCGCCAGTTCGCCGATTTCGGTGCTGCTGGCCAGTTGCACGCGCTGCGAGAAATCCCCACGGGCCAGCGCGCGGCTCGATGCCGTAAGCACAGATAGAGGATTGGTGATGCGTCGTGCGGCAAAAATGCTGACCAGAATGCTCAGCAGTACCACCGCAACGGCCAGAAGCCGGGCGATGCGCTGCATGTCGTAAATATCGCTGTAGGCTTCGCGGCTCGGCTTCTGCACGACTACTGCCCAGTTCAGCGACGTGACCGGACTATACGTGCCCAGCATCTCAACCTGTTCGGAGCCATTTTTGGTCGTGAATTCCTTGGTCTCGGAGAGCTGCGCTTTATTTTCGCGGCCGACAAAACTCTTCACAATGTCGAAAGTCTTCATGTCCTGCCCGGTCGCAAACTCGGGAGCCGCTGCCGCCACCAGGCGGCCCTGTGAGTCGACCACATACGGAGTCAGTCCGCCGGCGCTCGCTCCACGCAGGCGGCGAATCAAGAACTGCAGGTCGACGGCCGACGCGATCATCCCCAAAAAACGCTGCCCATATTGCACCGGTGAGCTGACCAGAAAAACCGTGCGCGCCGATTTTCCTTCACCGACCACCAGAGCCTGTCCGTTGTAAACCCGGCCGTCGCGGGCGGCCGCATAAGCGTGCTCCAGTTCCCGCTGCAGGAAGGCATCAGGAACAATGCGCCCCGCCGAAATGCCCTTGGCCTCAGAGTTCAACAGGGTCGCATATGCGATCTCATCCGAGGAAGAAACGTAGTTTTCCAGCAAGGCGCGCAATTCGGGCGCTTCGATGTTCTTCTCGCCAATATCGCCGCCGCTGGCCACCTGAATCGCCGACGACAGGTTCTCCAGCATCAGACGTTGCGAGCGCTCGTGCTCGGCCAAATCATCCGCCAGCGAACGCGTGATGGTGTTTTGCAGCAGTTGCTCGTTCGTCTTCAGCCGCTGACGATTATTCCTTTCCACCTGCGTGGAATAGAAGTACATCGGCACAGTGCTGATGGCCAGCAACACGCCGAGAATGACGTACAGAATAGGGACGCGCGCGGGATGGGTAGCGCTAGCGGGCAAATCTCTCCCTTCGCTCCTCGCAGACGCTGGGGGAAGTGGCGGCAGCTTTTGCGGGTACCTCTAAAATTTTACTGGGGAATGGCCAGGCTGGAGCGAAAAGCCGCCGGATTTGCCATTACCAAAGTACCTCTGAAAAGGTACGTCCGGCGCGGGTTTGGCATGGAAAATCAGAAGCGCGTTCGCCACACTCCCGCCCTTAAGGTTAGGATATTGAATTCGTACCTGATTCGTTCCGCCTTCGCTTCCGAACCGTCGCGTTTGAGCAATGTCAACACCGTGGCCCAGCATTGATGAGTATTTGCGCGAACGGCTGATGCCGGTCGAGGGTGCAATTCCACGCATCCCAGGCATCGAAATGTTCGGCAATTCGATTCCTGCTGGAACCGTCGGTGGCGATCTATTTGAGTACATCAACTTCCAGCAGCGATACGACATTGATGCGCGGATTCAGCGAGCCGAGCGCCTGGCGAAGAATTTCCTCGAACCCCTGCCTCCTGGCATTCCCGTGCGCAATCCGGTGGACGATCATGTGCAATGGCTCAAAACCTCGCCCGGTTACAGGCCGGAGATGGAGACCGAATACAGATTCGCGAAGAGCTCTGAACAAAAACGGGTCTCGGAGAATCTGCGCGACCTTTATTCCACCGCGGGAGTTCTGCTCGTGGATGCGCAGGGACACGGAATCATCTCGGCCAAAATTGCTTCGACCGTCCACGACACATTCCACGCTCTGATGCTTCCCGAGCTCGATCGCTACGGAAAAACGACACCGGAGCTATTCGAATACCTCAATCTGCGGCTGGCTCAATCGGTCACCGCCCGCAACGCACTGGGAATCAACGAAGGAGAAAACAGCCGGGAGATCGCGACGATGCTGTACGGCGAAGTGGACCCCGTCGGGCATTTCCGGTTCGTTAATTTCGGACATCCTCCGCCGCTTGTGTACTCCGCGGAATACAGCAAGTTCATGAAGATTGACGAGAGCCACATGGTGCAGTTCATGGCTCTTGGCCTCCAGATTCCAGCCGATCACCCGGATCGCAAGAAGTACTATTCGTTAAGCTTCCGGCAAAGCGGCTTCAGTTCCTCCGACATCGCCCAGATTACCTTGATGAGCCCGGGCGACATTCTTGTTCTTTATACCGATGGGGTCTACGACGGCAGCGATGATGAGGTGCGCGCACAACTGGAAGAAGTGATGCGCGACCACTTCCGGCAGCCCGCTCGAGTTGTCTGCAATGCGTTACTCGATCACGCGGTGAAGCACGATGAGCGATTGCGAGCCGCGGGCGACGCGGACCTGATCGATGACAAAACCGTATTCGTCATCAAACGGACCTGAACCGATTCAGATCGGGCGTTTCTTCGAGTGCTCTTCACCGCATCAGCTTCTTGATGTCGCTCCAGTGAATCAGAATCACGTGATTGTCTTCGAGCGCCTTCCGGAAATCAAGGCGGGTGATCACGTCGTAGTCCCGCTGCCGCCAGGCAGCGCCGTAATCGGGATGATCGACCATGACGGCCTGCATCTCAGCATCATCGTGGCCCAGGTGCACGATGATCTCCGTGAGTCCCGGCTTCAAGTTCGTGATCGCCTCGAGATAAAACTTCTTCCAGTCCGCAGCCGCAATCGTCGGATTCGCAATGATGACTGAATCGAGAACGATGTCATTGGGCGAAAGCTGCGAGGACATCTCCTTCGGTGTATTGGGCCCGAGAGCCGCCAGAAAGGGAAGCTTGTATTCATGGGCGAGCTTCACATACACGCCGAAAAGATCGGGCCGTGCGAACAGCACTCCCATGTGGCTGTCGAGGTGCGTGGGATGAATTCCCATCGCCAGCGCGCGCTCGATCTGCGCCCGCAGCTCCCGCTCCGCTTCGTCGGCTTTGATGTGCTGCGCCGCCGGCTCGGTCTCCGGCCATAAATACCCGGACGCATCAAAAAGGCTGGGCACCTTGTCTTTTGGCGCGACCGATCCCCAGCGGTAAGTCTTCCACTCGCTGGTCAGCGCGAGATGCAAGCCGAGGTCTGCCTCGGGGTGAGCTTTTGCGTAATCGGCAACCTCCGTCAGCCACGGACCGGGAACGATGATGCTGGCCGAGGTCGCGGCGTTTTTGTCGAGCGCGTCGAAGCTGGCGACATCTTCGGAATGCGCGACGGCGAGATCGTCGGCATGGATGATGAGCAGCTTCGCATCGCGCGGATAGCCAAGGCGCTCGGCAACGGTTTTGTTCTGCGCAGAAATGAATGGGACAGAAAGAAGAAATAACAGGACCGCTGCAATGAGACTAGATTTCCGCATATAGGCTCCAAATTCCCTATGTCCGCCTGCGGTCCCTGCGGTTGAAAAAACATTAACCACAGAGCGCACAGAAGCGCACAGAAACATCAAAACGGAAGAGAGTAACACGTCAGGAAGTGCCGGTCTCGCTCTTGCCGGTTCGCGTCATCAACTCCTGAATCGCTGCCCGCGGAGATTTGCCGCGATGCAGGATCGCGTCCATCTGCTCCGTGATCGGCATCTCGACGCCTCGCGCCTGCGCCAGCCCCACCGCGGCAGTGGTCGTGAAAACGCCCTCAGCGACCATGCCGTGCATCCCGGCAATGATCTCCGGCAACTTCTTTCCGCGTCCAAGTTCAACCCCCACGCTGCGATTGCGCGACAGACCCCCGGTACAAGTCAGAACCAGGTCTCCCAGTCCCGCTAGCCCGGCCATGGTTTCAGCGCGTCCGCCGCAAGCCATGACGAGTCGCGTCATCTCCGCCAGTCCGCGCGTGATCAGCGCCGCGATCGAATTGTGGCCCAGCCCGAGACCATCGCAGATTCCGGCGGCAATAGCGATGATATTCTTCAGCGCGCCGCCCAGTTCCACCCCCACCACGTCGCTGTTGGTATAGACGCGGAAACTCGCATCGCTGAATTCCTGCTGCACGATGCGCGCCAGATCCGCATCGGCGGAGGCGATCGTGATCGCCGTGGGATCTCCACGTGCGACTTCCTTCGCGAAGGAAGGTCCGCTCAGCGCGCCAATGCGGGGATGCGATACATCGCCGTGTTTCAGTGCGTCAGCAATCACTTCGGTCATCCGCATCAGCGAACCTTCTTCCAGGCCTTTGGTTGCGCTGACGATGAGCGTGTCCGGTGGCATCATTGGGCGGATTCGAGTGAAAATTTCACGGCAATGCTGCGAGGGCATCACGCTGACGACGATCTCCGCTCCGTCGAGCACTCCCGGCAAATCGTTGCTGGCTAAGACGCTGTTGGGAATGTGCTCGCCAGCAAGAAACCGATCGTTGCTTCGTTTCTGATTTACCGACTCGCAGACCTCGACTTCATGCGCCCAGAGCCGCACGCGATGCGCACCTTTGCGTCCGAGCACGATCGCCAGTCCCGTGCCCCACGCGCCTGCTCCGATTATGGCGATCCGGCTCATGGATTTCCTTGATGGACGGCCTTTTTCGCCCCTAACCTGTTTTCCGTCCCGGCCAGCAGCCGCCGGATATTCGCATGATGCTTCAACACGATCGCCAGCGAGGCCAGTGACACGCATCCGAGCGCGGCCCAGGACTTGCCAAACTCATTGAATGTCCAGGTCAGTGTGGGAAACAGGCACACCGCAACAATCGACCCGAGAGAAACGTAGCGGAAAACGAGAACGATTACCAGGAAGATGGCTGCTGCCGCGAGCACTGCCTTGGGCGCAAACATGGCGAACGCGCCTAGTCCGGTCGCCACGCCTTTGCCGCCGCGAAATTTCAGCCACACCGGAAAAAGGTGTCCGAGAACCGCGGCCAGCGCCGCGAAGGCTGCCCAGGGCGCGATCTGCGGATAGTTAGACGCGGGCAAAATATGCAGCGATAGAACGTGCGAAGGGGCTATGCGCTCAAAAATTGCCGGACTGAGAATCACACCGGTAAATACCGCAGCCGATCCCTTCAGCGCGTCCAGCAAAAGAGTTAACAAGCCTAACGCCGGCGATTTTCGCGCCACATTCGTTGCCCCAATATTCCCGCTTCCGCTGGCACGCACATCTTCACCGCGGAAAATCCGCACCAGGATATAGCCGAAAGGAATCGAGCCGAGCAGATAACCTACACCGGCGATGACGAATACTCGCTCCATAGTGGCTAAGGAGTCACGACTCAGGACTCAGCGCGAATCTCTCCAGCTTCGTGTACTTCGATCCTTTCGGCGAAAGCTGGCTTTGATACAGAAAGAACTCGCGCGGCGTCATCGTACCAAACTCGGGCGTCGGCAAGGCTGCAAGCTTTTCTTGCAGCCGCGGAAAGACGCGATTCGGGCCGTCCCCTTTTCGCCAGCGCGGCGAGCCAGAGCCGCTACCCCCGCGCGCCAGTGTCAGATGTGGACTGAACGCTCGACTCTCTTTCGGAATTCCGAGGTCTGACATCTTGTCATCGATCGCCGAAGCTAACTTCGTGAGTTCAGGCCCTGCTTTCATTCCGATCCAGAATACGCGCGCCGATTTTGCCGTCGGGAAGAATCCATAACCGCTGAAGATAATCTCCGGAGCGTCGCCGCTTACAGTTTTGAGTGCATCCTTGATCTTTTCCACTGCTGCGTCGGGTTGCTCGCCGATAAATTTCAGCGTCACATGCAGGGACTCCGGTTTAACCCAGCGCGCGTCCGGAGCGAAGTTGCGCACGCCTTCCATGAACCGGCCAATCTGTTCGCGAATGGCGTCGTCGATGTCGAGTGCGATGAAGAGGCGCATCTTCAGCTTCGAGCTTCGAGTCATGAGCCACGAGCCAAACTGCTGAAGCTCGGGGCTCGCTGCTCGGAGCTTCTACATTAGCTTCTTTCTGACCATATCCAGCGCCATGGTCGAGGCGAAGCGCCGGATGCGTTTCCGGTCTCCGGGAAAATTCCGCTGCACGACTTCCGTCCCGGAGTCGCTGGCCACAGCATGAAACACCAGGCCCACAGGCTTCTCCGAAGTTCCGCCAGACGGACCCGCCACGCCCGTGATCCCAACGCCCAGCGTCGATTCGCAGCGATAGCGAATGCCTTCCGCCAACGCCGCCGCAACCTCGCGACTCACAGCGCCATGCCGCTGAATCATCTCCGTGGGTACTCCAGCAAGCTCGGTCTTCAATTGATTGGAATACACAACCGCTCCGCCAAGGAAATAGCGCGAGCTACCGCCAATCGAAGTAATGCGCTCGGCCAGGAGCCCTCCGGTGCAGGATTCCGCCACGGCGACGGTCGCATTCCGCATCTGCAGCCAATATCCGACGATCTGTTCCAGCGATTCGCCATTACGCGAGTACACCGCATCGTCCAATTCGTCTTCGACAAGTCCGGCGACCTCATCCGCGCGCGCCTGCGCCGCCTCCAGAGTCACAGCCCGAGTTTTGAAGTGCAACTCGATCTCACCCGCGCCCGCCAGGATCGTCGTCTCCACATCCGGATATTTTTTGTAGATCGGCGCCACCCGTGCATCCACCGATGACTCGCCCAGCATGGCAACCTTCAGCGTGCGTGTGAACAGATAGGCCGCCGGAACTTTCTCGCGAAGCCGCTCACGCACTTCTGCCTCAAACAGGGCCTTCATTTCATGCGGTGGGCCGGGCAGCAAAGTGATAACGTGCTCGCGGCCGTCGAATTCTCCGCTGATCCATTGTCCGGGAGCAGTACCGTTGGGATTCGATAGCACCGTCGCGCCTTCAATGACGTCGGCTTGCTTGGCATTATTGGCCGCCATCTTCCAGCCACGGGCAGCGAATCGTTCCTCCAACTTGCGCACCAACTCCGCATCGCGCCGCAGACTTACGCCAAGCGCTTGTGCGACCGCTTCGCGTGTCAGGTCATCTTCGGTGGGGCCAAGGCCGCCGCTGAAGATCACGATGTCCGATCGAAACAGCGCATGCTGTGCCGCCGCGACCAGCCGCTCCAGGCTGTCACCGACCACGCTCTTGAAAATGACATCTACGCCGAGTTGGTTCAACTGCTCGGTCAGATAGAGCGAGTTCGTATCCATGCGGTAGGGCGTCAACATCTCGGAACCAACCGCGATGATCTCAGCGTTCACGGGTAGAAGTGTAAATGATGGGAGTACTGCGCATGGGACGGGAGAACCTGGACTCGCCGTGAGTAAATTGTGATCCCCTCCCTTCGCGTCCCGAAGGTTCGGAATGCCAAATCTCAAACGATAACCGCGCGGTCCTTCCCACGAGCGGACCGAGAGCGATGTCATTCCGACGTGCGCAGTGAGGAGGAACCTGCTTTTTTGACTCGAATCTTACTCGGCAATGAGCGGCAGCCCTTGAATATTCCAGGAAAGATGATGCACCGCGCTGGTCGTCGCCAGGATCACCGAGCGGCCGGGAGCGAATGCCAGTCCGACGAGCCCCTGTCCGGAAACTTCCAGACTGGCTTTCGCTTCGGGCGTGATTTTCACGATGCCGCGTGTTCCGCCCAGCGACGCGGCCACATAGAGATTTCCGTCCGCATCGAACGCCATCCCCTGGGGACGTCCCAGCCCCTTGAAGAATGTGCTGACCGTTCCGCTCGGATCGACCCTGTAGACGCGATCATTCGGTCCAGTCACGAACAGGTCGCCCTTCGGCCCAAAGGCGAGATGGTAAGCCGAGACGCTGAGTTCCAGCGTGGCGAAGACGAACATCTGCTGGTCGCGGGCAATCTTGAAGATCGTCCCGTTGCGGTCGCCGACGTACAGGCTCTGCTCGCGATCGAAGGCGATCCCGGTGGCGATCCCCATGCCCTCGGCGTAGGTCGTCATCGTCCCGCTGGGAGCGACCTTGTACACCGCGCCATCGTAGCGCGAGGAAACGTACATCTGCCCCTCGCGATCGAACGCAATGGCCGTCGCGTTCATCATCTCGGAGACAAACGGCTTCACGCCATAATTCGTGTCGATTTTGAAGATGGCGACCGGAACCTTCTGTCCGCGCGATCCGGAAAACGTGACGTAGATGTTGCCTTCGTGATCGAGCGCAGGACTCGTTACGGGATGCAGATTCTCGGCGATCGGTACGGCGATTTTCAGAGTTTGAGAGTTGCTGACATGGCCGTCGGTTGCAACCACAACCGGACCTGATGTCGCGCCTTCGGGGACGCGCGTGACCAGGAATCCGTCAGAACTGACGACGATCGTCCCTTCGTGTTCTCCAAAGCTTACCTTGGGCCGCAGGAGTTCCTGCGGACGCAGTCCGGAACCCATGATGCGGACTTCGCCTCCCGCTAGAGCCGATGCGGGCACCAGCGAATCAATGTGCGGTCCGCCATTAACGTTCTTTTTGCCAAGAATACGGTCGGAAAATCCCATGACAGTGCCGAGTACCGTGTGCCGCAGCGACTCGGTACTACTTTATTACAACAGATTTCGTAGCCCCAGTCGGAGCAGAAGTTGCATCACAATTAGCGCGTAGATGCCTGCCGCAACGTCATCAAGCACAATGCCGGTCCCTT
>Ga0335077_10008696_pt1 | contig 12594 bp, 4 predicted proteins | sample Lox_Sample_31_FD_207151 | JGI IMG/M metagenome (GOLD analysis project Ga0335077, IMG submission 207151) | Soil microbial communities from Loxahatchee National Wildlife Refuge, Florida, United States - Lox_Sample_3.1 | ecosystem: Environmental > Terrestrial > Soil > Wetlands | place: USA: Florida...
AAGAAAATTGCGGCGATGGCTCCCGATCTGCGCGATCCGTTTGGGATTATCGTCGCGGCAAGGGCCGCGGGAGCTGCGGCGGAAGTGCCGCTCACCACGGGCGACGTGATCCGGACCCTCAATGGTGAGCCGATGACCACTCTGGACCGGTTGCGCAATGCGCTGCAGGCCCTAAAACCGGGGGCCGCGGTGGTGCTGCAAATCCAAAGGGATCAGAAGCTGATGTACGTAGCGTTCACGCTGGACTAGGGAGTAGCGTGAGCCCGAAGAGAGATTCTCCGCGAAGAACACGTTAGGCAAGACCGAGCTGTTTGCAAATTTCGGCGACCATCGCTTTGGGGGAGAGTCTGGCGTCCGCCGTGATCGCATTCGCCGGCTCCTCCAGGTCTCTAAACTGCCCGGCCAGGATGTCTTCCTTGGCGAAATGTCCTTCGCGGGAGTGAATTCGCTGCGAGAAGAGCGCGTAGTCGCCTTTCAGATAAACCAGCCTTACCTCTGAGCTGATGAGAAGCTCATCGCGATAACGCTGCTTGAGCGCAGAGCAAGCGAGAATCGTGTTGCGATTGGCGGCCAGCCATTCGGTGATTTTGTCATGCAGAATGGCCAGCCACGGGGCGCGATCTTCATCGGTGAGGGGAATTCCGCGGCTCATTTTCGCAATACTAGCGGGCAGATGAAACCCATCGGCGTCGGCAAAGTCCCAGCCCAGGCGGTGCGCCAGAAGCTCGCCAATGGTGGTTTTGCCGGAGCCGGTAGTGCCCATAATTACGACAATCAAGGTTGTGAATCCTTCAATTGGCAACTTGTCGCGGTTCGGGCGGCTGAGCCGTAACAAGCTGAGAGTCTTGCATACCTTATCTTGACTTTCCCCAGTCCCAGGCCCAGAATGTCGCATCGCCCGGTCAGAACGTGGTGTGTCCCCGTCGCGTCCTTCTGTGGTGTGGCCCCCTTCGTTTGGTATTGAACGTCGGGCAAGGTGCCGATTCGTGCCCGATGGCTGCAAATGTTCCTTGCGATTCTACGCAATTTCAGGAGCGCTTCGAATGAGATCGTCTTCCCGCACTGTGTGTGCCGTCCTCTGCTTTGTCTTCCTTGCGACGGTGTTCCTATCGCCGCAAGCCGACGCCCAGGTGGCTGGACAGAACGTTAACATGGTGTCCGGGACGCAATGGCCGAATGGCGATCCGTTCCTGCAGCGGCAGAATGAGCCGTCCATTGCCGTCTCCACCCGCAATCCTTTGCACATTTTAGCGGGCGCGAACGACTACCGGTCGGTGGACCTGGAACAGGTGCTGACCGGCGGAGCTGAGACGGGTGATGCGTGGCTGGGGCTCTTCAAGTCGTTCGACGGCGGGTTTACCTGGCAGAGCACGCTGTTGCCGGGATGTCCATATGCCGTCGGGCAGTGCAAGGACAGCGGAGCACTTAGCCTGGGCAACTACCAAGCGGCAGCCGATCCGGTAGTGCGCGCCGGGACAAACGGCATGTTCTACTTTGCGGGACTGGCCTTCGACCGCGCCACCGGCCCGACCACCGCAAGTCCGATGAGCAGCATCTTTGTGGCGCGCTACAACGACTTGAACAACAACGAGAACCTAGACCCCATCACCTACATTGACACGCATATCGTCGCCACCGGTAACAGCACGCAGTTCCTCGACAAACCCGCCATGGCCGTGGATATTCCGCGCTCCGGGGCAACGACCTGCACGTTCACCGCGAATGAACCGGGGGCCGGACCAAACGCCGGAACGCTCGCCGTGCGGCAGTCCTTCGCTGCCGGCAATATCTATCTGGCGTACACCGATTTTCTGGCGGCGACCAAGGCTAACAGCACGCCCACGCATTTGATGTTCACGTACTCGACGGATTGCGGAGTCACGTGGAGCACGCCGATCCAGATCAATACGGGAACGACCACCAGCCAGGGCAGTGCTATCGCCGTCAATCCGATTACCGGCGCGGTGTACGTGGCGTGGCGCCAGTTTGGGACGCCAGGCGGCGTACCCGACGCGATCATGATCGCGCATTCGACGAACGCTGGAAAGTCCTTCAGTGCGCCGACGCAGATTTCCAAGTTTCAGCCGTTTGATCAGGGCACAACGGGCACCTCGTTCCGCACCAACGCTTATCCGGCGCTCACCACGGACATGTTTGGCTTCGTCTACGTTGCGTTTTCCGCACGCGGCCTGAGCGCCAGCGGCGACGCGCGCATCGTTGCGGCGGGATCTATAGATGGCACGCACTGGACACCGGCCATTATGGTGGACAATCCGCCACAGAGCGCAAGCAATCCCTCCGGCCGCGGCCACCAGATCATGCCGGCAATGACCTTCGCCAACGGGCGATTAACGCTGCTCTATTACGATCTTCGCTTGGACCACTACGCCGGGACCTACAATCCCAATCCGGCGAGTCCCGGAACTTATTTGGAGACTCTGCAAGCAGAAGGCGAACTGGCGCCGCCAAACGCGCAGCCGAATGAAGTGTTCACGCCGTACATCGATGACGCGGGTTTGACGCTGCGGCGCCATACATTGGACTTGCGTGTACTGGAATTGGGAATCTTTCCGACGGTCGTGCTGGGACCTTCGGTCCTCGTGTCGCAGTACGAGTATGGGTGCTGCGTGAACCCGGAAGCTCCGGACATCGAGCAGTTCAAATTCAATGTGCCGAACTTGCCGCTGTTCGATCAGGGCCAAGAGGCGTTTCTGGGGGACTATCTGGATATCGTTCCATCGCCGATGTTTCTTCCCAACGGCAGTTCCTGGTCTTACAACTTCATGCCGAGCGTAAATCCGCTTTTCCACGCAGCGTGGACTGATAATCGCGACGTGGTGCCGCCCCCGCCGGGTGGCAGTTGGGAGAATTATACGGCGCCGGTTGTCGCCGGTGCCGTGAGCGTCGAAAATGGCAATCCCCTGCCGGCCTGCGTGCCCGGTCAGGAAGGGATGCGCAACCAAAACATCTATACTTCGCAGATCACCGGCGGGCTCGTTGTGGGGGCCCCCGGGAATGCGAAGCCGCTCGGCACCACCACGTTTAACGGGCAGACTGTGCCCTTCCAGCGGGCATTTCCCGTGGAAGCACAGAACTCCACGTCTCAGCCTCTCAATGTGCGCTTCACGATCGCCAATCAGCCCCCGGGCGGTGTAGCGTCGTTTCTGCAATTTTCAACGTTGACGACGCTGGACGTCACCATCCCTCCGTACTCCTCGGTTTCGCGCAGCGTCTTTGCCACCTCCACCAACGCGCAAGCCAGCATCACCGTCAATGTCGCTCAAATCACGGCGATTGGCGGCTCCGTTGTGACCAACGGCCTTTCGTCCACGGCGGTGCTGAATCCGGACATCACCAATCCCAACATCACGAATCCCAATATCACCAATCCGAACATCACGAATCCCAATATCACCAACGCCGAAGCCACCAATCCCAATATCACCAATCCGAATATCACTAACCCGAACATCACGAACACCGCCACGGCAAATCCAAATATCACCAACCCCAACATCACCAACACTTCCTTCTTGAATCCGAATATCACGAATCCGAATATCACGAACCTGAACGTCACCAACATCAGCGCTACGAATCCAAATATTACTAATCCTAATATTACAAATCCTAACATCACAAATCCCAACATCACCAACCCGAACATCACGAACCCCAACATCACCAACCCGGACATCACCAATGGTTCGATTCAAGACGTGACGTATCCCATCACGAACAACGGGAATACCACGGCGTCGTACACGGTCAAGGCGGCGTCCAACGTCACGGTGCCCAGCGGCATCGTGTTGCAGCTGCTCATCAACAAGCTGTATCAGACGCCAGTGGCGGTGAACTGCCAATTGGGTGTGCAGACGCATTGGATCACGGTTGCTAACATCACGAATCCGATGCTGTTCACGGCCTCGAATCCGAACATCACGAATCCGGATATTACGAATTCCGCACCCAACGAGGGAACGGTCACATTGGCGCCGGGCGAGACGGCGTACATCACTTTGCGCGTCGTGAATCCGAGTCCGGCGACGATTCAGTTCAATCCGCTGACCGCGATCACTCCAGTAACCGTTCCGCAAGCGGTGAACACCACGACGGTTCTTTCGAATCCGGGCAATCCAAATCTGACGGCCCCGCCGGTCTATCCTCCACTCACCGTGGCCACGCCAGCCCTGCCTGCGACCGATCGCAACGACGCCGGTTACTCCGTGCAGCTACAGGCGGCGGGCGGCAAGCCGGGCGTGGACACGTGGTCGGTTGCCGGCGGGGCTTTGCCTCCGGGCATCGGTCTGAGCGCCTCCGGCCTGGTTTCTGGGACAGCCGCAACACCAGGAAGCTATCCAGTCACGATCCAAGTGGCGGACAGTTCAGTGCCGCCGAACGTGGGGTTGCAGAACTACACGTTGAATGTCAGCATAACGCCTCTGACCGAGCAATTTGTTACGGTGCCGCCGGATGGCGTGGTCGGGCAGCCGTATGTATCCACGCCGCTGGCGGTGAACGGTGGGACCATGCCATACACGTGGACCGCAACAGGTCTGCCGGCAGGGCTGACCATCAATGCGAGCACCGGTCAGATCACCGGCACGCCGACGGCGGCGGTCCCGACTGGCTCGGCCGTTACGGTCACCGCGACAGATGCGGCCTTCCCGACGGAATCGATTTCCTACAACACGACCATTCGCACCGGCAATCCGCTGGCGATTGGTCCGGCGAGTTTGCCGAGCGGCAACATTGGCGTGGCGTATACGGCACAGCTTACGGCGACGGGAGGCATTGGTGGAGACGTGTTTGGGCCACCGCAGCCGGCGCCCGGCGTATCGCTGGACAGCAATGGCCAGCTGACCATCGCGAGCCCGCAGACAAGCACGCTGACGTTCAGCGTCTCGGTGCATGACAGTTCGCAGCCGACGTTCCAGTCGGCGACGGCGACGTATACCATCACGTTCGCGGGGACGCCGTCCGTCAACATTCTGTACATCACGCAACCGCCCAATTACGTGCAAGGGCAAACCAATTCGAGTTCCCCCGTACATATCCACGTGCAGGACAACACGGGAGCGGCCATCGCGGGCGCAAACGTGACGATGTCGTTCAATGGCACGCCGCCGTGCGCCGCGGCCGTTCTGACCGACAACGCGGACACGCTGACGCAGACAACCAACGCAACGGGCGATGTGTTCTTCACGTTCATGACCATCAATCGCGGCGGAGTGGGCTACACGCTGAATGCGACGGTGGGTGCCTTCTCTGCGATTTCCAATGCGTTCAACGTCGCCGGCTACTGTGAAACCGGGAACATGAACACGGCGCGGCGCAACCACATCGTGCTGACACTGCCGAATGGCAAAGTTCTGATCACCGGAGGCGCCACGAACGCGGACGCGACGGGAGTAACGGCCAGCGCGGAACTGTACGATCCGGTGGCGCATACGTTCACGACCATCAGCCCGATGAACACGGCACGCGCCGACCACACCATGACACTGCTGAACAACGGCAAAGTGCTGATCGCAGGGGGATTCAATGATCAAGCCACGCTGGCGAGCGCGGAGGTCTTCGACCCATCGAACAACTCGTTCACGCTCACAGGCGGATCGATGACGTCGCCGCGTGCGCAGCACGCAGCGACGCTGCTGCCGAACGGAACGGTACTGATCGCCGGAGGAAACTTCACAGATACACTGTCGAGCGCGGAGATTTTCAATCCGAACGCAAACGGTGGCACTGGAGGCTTTACAGCTACCGCGAACCCGATGAACTCGGTCCGCCAACTGCACCATGCGGATCTACTACCCAATGGACTGGTGCTGGTGAGCGGCGGCCTGGACAATTTCAACAACGCGCTGACGTCCACGGAGCTGTATGACCCAGTGGCGGGCACGTTCACGTTGTCCGGGAATATGAACACGGCGCGTGGCAACCACGGGACCGCGCTGCTCAGTAACGGTCAACTGCTGGTGCAAGGCGGACTGACCGGGCCAGGAAACGCGCTTGTGCTGACAGCGACGGCCGAACTGTACAACCCGGCCACTGGGACGTTTACTACTACCGGAAGCATTTCGCAGCCACGTGGCCAGTATTACGACGAAATCCTCGCGGACGGGACCGTCTTTGTGACCGGGGGCGCGCCATTGCCAGGTGGTGCGAACTCTGACATCTACGATCCGGTGGCAGGTACATTTTCCGCCACGGCGAACTACACCGCGGTGCAGACCGGATTGCGCCCCGCGCGCTTGCTGGACGGCACGGTGCTACTGGCGAGCGGCGTGGACTCTATACCTGTCACCGTACCCAATTCGGAAATCTACCTTCCGCTGCCGGTGGCCAATGGGATTACCGTGACGAGTCCGTCGACGCTACCCACGGCCGTGCAAAACGCGCCGTACACGACGATCTTGCTGCAGAAGGGCGGCGTGGGAATCGTAACCTGGCAAGGGCTGGGCATCCCGGCGGGACTCACATTGAATTCGAATGGCGTCCTGACCGGAACACCGACGAGTGCCGGCACGTATGACGTGACCTTCACCGTGACGGATACGAATACGCCACCACAGTCGCTGACAACCACGCTTACCCTGAACATTGCACCGGCCCTAAGTATAACGACTACCAGCTTGCCGGACGGGACGGAAGGGGTGGCTTACTCAGCGACGATCAATACGACGGGTGGAACGCCGCCAATCTACTTCTCGCTGACTAACACGGCTTTCCCGCTGGGGCTGACGATCACGCAGCCTCCAACCAGTTCGACAACCGACACTCTGACCGGAACGCCGTCGCAAGCGAAGGTGTACACATTCTCGGAATCCGTGGCAGACAGCGGAAATCCGCAGCAGATGGCTTCACAAAGCTACACGGTCACTGTCCGCCCGCAGCCGCCGACGAGTCTGATCGCCTCGCCGCAAGCGACGGGACTCATCACGCTAACCTGGAGTCCGAGCAGCTCGGGGGACGTAGCCGGGTACAAGGTGTACCAGGGAACTTCTTCCGGGAACTACACGACGACAATCAACGCCGGCAGCGGAAACAGTTACGTGGATAGTGGCCTGACTTCCGGCACCACGTACTACTTCGTAGTAACTGCGGTGAGTGCTTCCGGCGTGGAAAGCGTGGTCTCCAACGAAGCCCACGCCACCGCGCCGTGATGACCGTGGGGCAACTAATAGATTAGCCGCAACTAATGAGATGAGATGCGGCGCTGGGCGTCCGTGACGAGCGGATCCCCGGCGCCCTTTTCTTTGATGGAGATAAATTGCTTGTAGGACTCCGAGGCGCCCGGGCTGTTCAGGCCTTCGCGGGCGCGGCCCTGGTAGTAGTACACCGGGGGCAGGAGGTGATAGCTCGGAACGTCGTCGAGAAACACCGAGGTGGCTTCACCGCGGCGCTTCAGGCAAACGTCGAACTCCGAAGATGCTTCCGTGAACGCGCTGAGATCGAGATAAGCGCGGCCCAGGTCGAAATGGCCGAGCCAAGTGTCGGCGAGCTTCTGCGCCTCTTGAAAGGTATTTAGCGCGTCGCGGGCATTGCCTTTTTTTAGCTGGGCTTCGCCGGCGAGCAATTTCGCGTAAACCTGCGGCTCGGGCTCCAAGCGCTGGGCGAGGGGCGCCACGAGTTGCAAGGCTTTGGCCTCCTGGCCAGCGGCGATGTAAACCTGCGCGGCGCGATAGAGCACGCCAGGCTCCTTGCTGCCTGCGGCCGCCTTGCCGGCGGAAGCGAGCGCTTCCTGGGTTTTTCCGAGGGTCGTCTGGGCCAGAGCGAGCGTGGCGAGGCGGTCCGCAGCGGATTCGGTGTCCTTGGCCGCAAGATCCACGGAAATTGCCTTCTCGAGGATACCTGCTGCGTCGGCAAGCCTGCCTTCATACAACGCCAGATCCGCCAGCCCGTTCGCAGCGATGGAGGCGCCGTACGCGTTTACATCCTGTAGCTTGACGTAAATCTGGCGAGCCTGTTCATTGTGGCCCAGTCCCAGATCCGCGAGCGCAGAGGTGCGCAGTGCCTGATCAAACTTCGGATTCTCCTGCACTAGCGCTTGCGCCTCTTTGACAGCGGTATCGAAATCTCCAGCGTAAAGCGCATACATCGAATAATTCACGCGTTGCAAAACGCTATGGGGAGTGATTTCGAGCGCGCGCTTTTGCTCTTCCAGCGCCTTGTTCATGTTCCGGTTGTAGAAGTAGGCCAGCGCGAGGTTGGCGTGGCCTGAGGTGTCCGCGGGATACTCGCTGACCAGAGCGTTCAGCTCTTGCATGGCTTTGAACTGGTCGCGCATGAGGAGGTAATAGCCGCTACGCGTGCGATATTTTTCGCGGTCGGTCATGCGGTCGATGTGTTTCAGAGCCAAACTGTAGTACTTTTCGGCCTCCTGGCGCTTTCCGAGATTGGCGTTAATGACCGCCATGCCTGCATAGGCGCGGCCCAGGTCGGGATCCAATTCCACGGCATGCGCGTAGGCCTTCAGGGCATCGTCCCACTTGGCCGCCAACTGAAAATCCTGGCCTACGGCGTAGGCGTGTGCGGCCTCGAGTGAACTCGCGCTGAAAGTTTCCGCAGCCGACAGCTGCGCGGAAGCGGGCGTCGTATCACCCAACCCTTTGCGGACGCCCTCGGCGAGCTTTCCGGCCACCGCCAGAACGTCTTGCTTGTTCGAGGCGCTGCGTTGCTCGGTGACAATCGGTTTGCGCGTAGCGGGATCCAGCGCCTCCACGGAAACCTTGTATCCGCTGCCTTCCTGGGTGATGGAGCCGCTGACGACAACGTTGATGCCCTCGCGGTCGGCAACCAGTTCCGAGACGCCCGCATCCAGGTGCGTCCCACCGGGTTGCAACTGGAGAGCGATTTTCTTTGCCTGGCCGCGGTTGAAGGACGAGATGAAGGGTGCGCCTTCGAGAGCGATGCCGAGCATGGGTTCCAGCGTGCCGTCGAATACGGGATCCCCAGTTTTGTTGTCGAAATCGGCGATGAGCAGCGTGACGGGGGCGTGTGGCGCAGCAACACGGGGTACTAGTTTTGTGCGAAGAAACAGTCCAGCGGCAAAAAGAACAACGCCTGCCGCGACTGCCACCCATTTTGCGTAGGGAGGCCAAGCGGCCGCTCGCGCGATAATGACGCGCGTTCCGGCAGCAGGCCCTTGCCAAGCTTCAATGCTGTGGAGCAATTCCGCAGCGCTGGCAAAGCGCTTCTGCGGATCGATCTCAAGACATCTGCGGACGATGTCGCTCAGCGCCTGGGGAATGGCTTTGTCCAGTTCGCCGAGAGGCTTGGCAGGTTCGTTGGTGCGCTTCCAGAGCTTGCCCATGGTGGTGTCGGCGTCGAAAGGCACCTGTCCGCTGAGCATTTCGTAGAAAATGATGCCCACGCTGAAGAGGTCCGAGCGCACATCCAGGGCGAGCCCCTTCGCCTGCTCGGGAGACATGTAATCGGGCGTGCCGATCAGGGCGCCGGTCTGTGTCATGCCTTCGCCGAGCATGGAGCGGGCGATGCCGAAGTCCATCACGTAGGCGCGGCCGCTCTTGTCCAGCATGATGTTCTGCGGCTTCAAGTCGCGGTGAATGACGCCCTCGGCGTGCGCGGCCTCCAGGGCGCGACAAACCTGCGCCATGATGTTGGCGGCTTCCGCTGGTTCGAGTTTTTTCTTGCGGCGGAGGACCGCCTGCAAGTTCTCGCCGTCGATGTACTCCATGGTGATGAACTTGAGGCCATCGGCCTGGCCCAGGTCAAAGATGCGGATGACGTTCTTGTGGGTGATCTGGCGGGCGAGAATCAGTTCCTGCTTGAAGCGCTTGAGAATTTCCGGATTCGCGGCCATGTCGCTGCGAATGAGTTTCAGGCCGACCTGGCGCTCCAATTCACGGTCGCGAGCCTGGTACACCGCACCCATGCCGCCTTGACCGAGAAGGCGGATAATCTCATAGCGCTTGCCGATGACAGTGCCGGGAGTAAGTTCGAGGAGAGAACCCGTTGAGACGGCCACTTCCCCGGCCGGGACGGACCAGCCTCGGCCGCTGGTAGCGAGGGTTTCGTTACTCAGCGGAAGCGGCGTGGTGCACCGCTGACACTGCGTCGCGGATTCCGCGTTTTCGTAGCTGCACTGAGGGCAAACCATCTAGCGCACGCCCTGGTTGCGTGAGTGCAGTTATTATGTAGGCTTTGGGAGGAAATTCAAACATGCAACGCCGGCGGTGTGTTCGCAAAGTCCTTGCAAAAACAGTACTTCGCAATGGGCCGCACGTTCGCTATCGAACACAAAAGCGAGCGGAAATGTAATTGAGCCGGTCCGAAGAAGAGCCAATCCATGAGTTGAGAAAAATTGGCTGGGAGACCTGGACTCGAACCAGGATAGCCAGATCCAGAGTCTGGCAAAAATCTCATAAGTAGTTGATTCGTCTAGCTTTTTCCTGTGTCGTAGTAGCTCGTTTTATATGGTTTTTGGCGGGTTTTGTTCCCAAGTTGTTCCCAAGTTGTGGGCGGTTTCCAATGTCGGGCGAACTCTGCCTGCCTCATGCAGCCGATATGCACAGAACTCGACGGCGAGCAGACATTTTGCATCTAGACTGGGACGCTCTTGGCAGGGCGGCGATTCGCCGGAGTTTCCGCAATTGAATGACGACCTCAGCGACCATGAGCGGAAATGGCCAGGATCTCCGACGCATGACGCTTCGGCTTGCCTGCGGCCTGTCCGCGCCCGGGCGGGCCACTAGGCGCGTCGGCGCGGCTTCCACTGTGACACCGGGACTTTGGCTCGGCATCTCACTGGCGTGCCGGAGCCGGCGTCTGTAGCAGCGCGTTTAATCGCGCCGAAAAGGTGTCAACTGCACCCTGGCCTACCCGACGCCAGCGACGCACTTCGGCGCTCGTTGTGTTTGGAGGCAGGAACCGGACGGGCGGGCCGTACTGTTGCGAACGGGCGAACCCCCGGGTTGCTTTAGCTTCCGCGTCGGGAGCGAGCCATTTGGCGGCCCTTTTCCGCATTTTAGTTGCGAGGCCGCATGCTGACGGCCCGCCAGTTTCGGCGAGCGGCACCAAGGATAAGAAGAGGTTGTAGAGTCGCTGCGCCGCTCGAAGGGAGCACAACATGGCGAAAGGGATGTTCCACGCGAGGTTGTGGGCAATTTTGCTCCTGCTCGGATTTGTAGCAGTGAGCCAGGTCCAGGCGCAGTATTCGGACCATCTCTGGAACGACAGCATGGGTGGGTCCTTTAACAATCCCATGTCGGCGTTTGCTTCGACGCTGATTTGGAACCACATCAACGAACAAGTGATGGCAAACGCTGTCCGGGGCCGCCAGGCTGGCGCGGTTTCCGGGCCTGCAGGTTCTTCCGGAAATTCTTCCAATGCGGGCGGTCTCGACCCGCAAGCACAGCGGGCCCTCGACGCGCAGATCAACAAACTCGTGCGTTTCCAGCCGACGGGAAGGAGGGTGATGCTCAAGACGCTGACGGAACGGCTGGGTGGCAACGCCAATCAACAGGCGCAAGTCTCGCAGGTCCTTTCCGCGCTCATGCAGAGCTATGAGCAGGAAGCGGCTAGCAAAGGGTACCCCAACGACCTGGCCTTGGCGGTCAGTTCCTTTATCGCCTTTAATTGCGCCGCGTATCAGCAAAAAACCATCGCGCCGGATGACAAGATTCTGGTGCTGCGCGAATTGATCGGAGTGCTCGCGGTACAGAAGGGCGTTTTTGCCGGCTTGAGCGACCTGCAGAAACAACAAACCTATGAAACTCTGGTGATGACAGGCGGGCTGGCCTACCTTTCCCACGAGGACGCCCGGAAGCGGAATTCGCCGAGCGAAATGGAGCTGTTCAAGCGGTTTGCGGGTCAGAACCTGAAGGCCGTTCTGGGTGTGGATCCCGCCACGTTGGACTTCACGGCGGAGGGCCTGAACTCCGCCAGCGGCGCAAACAATGCAACCGTGGTATCCGACGCTATCCCGGTCTCGGGCGGTCCGATGGATATCGGTCAATTCCGTCGCGACTATTCCGAGAATGTGGTCCGCGCCGATCAGATGTACAAGGGCAAGCGCTTTCTGTTCACCGGCACGGTGATTGATGTCAGCGCGACGTATTACAAGTCCAAGGGGCAAGACGCCGTTGGTCGCTATACTTACGCCAACATGGGAACAAACCTAAGGGTCGCCAACACGGGAGGGGACGCGCTGATTGGTTGGGGCGTTTATTGCTTTTTCCGGGACAACCAGCAGCTGGCTTCGTTGAGCCCACGGCAAAAAGTCACGTTTGAGGCGACGGTACAAGGGAAGGACGAAGGCGGCACCAACCTCATTTTCGTCAATGCGGTGCTTCGATAAGACAGGGGAGAGCCTCTAAGGATAGCAGCGGCATCGGAGCTGCTTGCTCAGACGCGGAGCAGCAGACGCCGTTTGTCCCAGCTTGGATCGTCTCTCTCTGGACTGCGAACGCCACACTGCCCTTCTGGATCACAGTTGAAACCACCCTCCGCGTTTTCAGTTGGCCTCACGCGCGGTGCAACACATCCGCGTCAAAGCTCGTTGCTCCTAGCACTCCTCGCCAAGTTTATTGACAATTATCCGTAAGAGGAGCGCATGCCTCGCCTTGTTTC
>Ga0335077_10008697_pt1 | contig 12594 bp, 12 predicted proteins | sample Lox_Sample_31_FD_207151 | JGI IMG/M metagenome (GOLD analysis project Ga0335077, IMG submission 207151) | Soil microbial communities from Loxahatchee National Wildlife Refuge, Florida, United States - Lox_Sample_3.1 | ecosystem: Environmental > Terrestrial > Soil > Wetlands | place: USA...
TGATCGGCGAGATCATGCGGACCGGGCACCCGCCGGTGCTGCTGGCCACCCGCCCGGCTGAGCTCGCCCCCTATGGGGGGACGCCCCGCCAGGTGGTCGACCTGACGACGGTCCAGGACGCCCATGTGCTGACCCAGCCGCCGGCGTCGGGCTGGCCCGTCCGGTATGTGTTGTGGATGTCGGGACCGGGGACAGGTGGCGGGCTGGTGAGCGGAACGTGATTTGCCTCCGTGGTGCGCGGGCCCTACAGTGAAGGAACCCGACGCGGGGTGGAGCAGTTCGGTAGCTCGCTGGGCTCATAACCCAGAGGTCGCGGGTTCAAATCCCGCCCCCGCTACCAGTAAGTGCAGGTCAGAGGCCTGATCGCCAGGAGGCGGTCGGGTCTCTTGATCGTTTGTCCGCGGTTCGTCCGCGGAATCCTGCCTTCGGCGGCGCGCCCGTATTTGACCTGGCCAGGCGGCGATGAGTTCATGGGCGGCCGCGGGAAGGTAACGAATCGGTGCCGCTGATAGCAGCGGCACCGATCTCTGGGCGGCCCCCTTGGCTACGGCGATCGCCATGGCCCCGCCTGGCCATCTGGTAGCTAGCGCCCCAATCCCGCCAGCGCCAGCGCGTCGGCGGGGTGCTCGGGGCGGTCAGGGGCTGCCACGGGCTCGGGTCCGGCGGTCTGGGCGCTGTGACCAGCGGCCGGCTGCGGGCCCCAGTCGGGGTGCGTCAGAACCATCCACATCGGGATCAGATACCAGGCTCCGAAGAAAACCGCGGCCAGCGGGATACTCAGCCAGAACCACAACATTTCGGCCCTCCCTTGCACGTGGGGCCTGTGCCCGGCGGCGGCAGCCGGCCGGTGGGTCCCCCATCCGATTGCCGGTCTGGATTGACCAACTGCCGCCAGCTTGCCCAGCCGTGAGATCGGTGTCAGTCACGTAGCTGACACAGCCGCTGTCGGCTCGCTGACAGCTGGTAACCCGGCGAACCGGGCCAGCGCTGCGGGCTGCTTGATGGTCACGGCCCGGCCGTGCATCTCGATCCAGCCCCGCTTTTCGAAGCCGCGGAGGGCGGCGTTGACGCTTTGCCGGGCACCGCCGGCCAGGTGCGCGAACTCCTCTTGGCTCATCTTCTGCCTGATGACGCCGTCGTCGCCCTGGGGCTGGCTGAGCAGCACCTTCGCCACCCGGCGCGGCAGATCCAGGAACACGAAGTCGGACGCCTCCTCCGTGAGTCGCCGCAGGGTAGCTGCAAGGGAACCCGCCAGCGCCTGCGCTACCGGCGGCAGCCGGGCGCACAGGCCCTGGATCTCCTCGCGCGGGACGAACAGCAGGCGGCATTCGTCTAGGGTTTCGGCGTCGGCGGACCGGGGGCCGCCGTCGGTGACACTCAGTTCGCCTAGCGCGCCACCCGGCCGGATGACCGTCAGCGTTAGCTCGCCGCCGTCGGCAGAACGAACCACCACCTTGACGGCGCCGGAGACGACCACCACCAGGCTGTCGCCTGGGTCACCGGTGGTGAACACCACCTGGCCGCGGCGAAAGGTCCGCAGCCGCGATGCCGCAGCGACGGCCTCAAGCTCCCCGGCCGGCGCCGACCGCAGCAGAGCGGTCTGGCGCAATATGCCCGTCACGTCAGTGGTCATCGCCGCCCTCCGGGCCACGGCATTGCTGGCCACCGCCCGCAACACCGCCTTGACTTCGGACGGCGCCGGGTGCGGCCTCATACCCAGCAGCCGACCACCAGCAGCCTGTCACAACAAGGGCGCTGCGAGCGAGCCGCCAGGGGAGGCAATCACAACGCACGGCAGCCAGCCCGGCGCCGTTGCCGAGTCGCGAAGGTGCGGCGCTGCGCGGTTTTGGTCGTGGCGATGAACCGAGGTAAAAGACAGGTCGGCGACGGTGAAGCAGGGCGCGCTGGCCTGGTCCGCCGATCAGGTGTCGCCAACCTGACAGTTGCGCTGTCGGCTACGTGACTGACCGCCAGCGCCGGTTTGGCGATGCTTAGCGGCAATTGTGTGCCGCGGACTGGCAACCGGCAACCAGATGAGGCCAGGGTCGCGGCGGGGGCGCATCCCATCGAAGGGGGGCTGGGGCGATGTTCACATCGTCTGTTTGCTACGCGGGCCTGCTGCTTTTCGTGTCGTGCGCGCACATCCTGCTGCAGCTGCACTTCGCTTTGCAGCGCTCGCTCGAGGGGCTGCGCCGTACTAACGATGAGCTACAGGCCTCGCGGGCTCGGATTGTGGCTGCCGCCGATGGCGAGCGCCGCCGCATCGAGCGCGACCTGCACGACGGCGCCCAGCAGCGCCTTACGTCCCTGGCCGTCACGCTGGCGCTGGCCGCCGCGCTGGCTGGGCAGGACCCCGGCCTGGCCGGACTACTTGAGGACCTCGGCGCCCAGCTTGCGGACACCGCACAGGGACTGCGGAACCTGGTGCACGGGATCTACCCCCCGCTGCTGCGCGGCAACGGCCTTGCGGCCGCACTGACCGATGCGGCCCGGCTCTGCACGCTGCCCACCACGGTTCGCGCCGCGCCGCTCGGCCGTTACCCGGCCGGCATCGAGGTGGCGGTCTACTTCTGCTGCCTTGAGGCCCTGCAGAACGCGTGCAAGCACGCGGGGGAGCGGGCCACGATCCGCCTGCGGGTGCGAGAGGAGCCCGGAACGCTCACATTTGAGGTGATTGACGACGGCGCGGGATTCGACACGACGGGCCGCGGGCCAGGCGCGGGGCTCCGCAACATGACCGACCGGGTGGGCGCGCTCGGCGGTCGCCTGCTGGTGGAGTCGGCTCCGGGCGAAGGCACCCGGGTCACCGGCGCGGTCCCGGTGCCGGCCCCGGTCGGCGTGGCGGGCCAGCAGGCCGCGGCAGATCCGGTAGAGGACGGGATTGACCAAGCCCAGCGATCCCCATCGGTCCCACACCGGGCAAACGTTGCCTGACGCGGCACCAGTGAGGCCAACTGGTCACTGGATGGCTACGCGATGCGCACGTCGCCGCAGCTCTGCGCGGCTGGGCCCGGCCGCACCAGGTGATCCATGTGCGGCCGGTTCTTGCCGGGAAACGCTGGGTGGCACCGCACCGTGATGGCTGGTGTTGAACAGTGCCGTCTTGGCTCATAACCCAGAGGTCGCGGGTTCATGTCCCGCCCCCGCTACCAGTAAGGACAGGTCAGAGGCCTGATCGCCAGGACGGCGGTCGGGCCTCACAGATCGTTTGTCCGCGGGTTGTCCGCGGGATCGGGTCCGCGGGATCGGGCTCCGCGGGATCGGGCCATGGAGCCCGGCAGCAGGCGGGGTGGTTCGGCAGGCATTGGCCACATGGACTGCAGGGCGCCGCGACCGGGCTTGAGGGTTCCCAATGCAGACGGGGGTACTGGCCAGTGCGCCGTCGCGAGGCCCAGCTGGCGGCCAGTGGGGAGACCGCCTGAGGCAGGGGCTTGACCAGCGATGGCTTGCCGGGCAAGTTGTGGATGTGGCCGACGTTGCAGAAGATCTCTCGTGCGGCCGCCGCCCTGGCTGAATTGTCGGTACGAGATTATTCAAGGATCTCTGTCACCCAGCCTCACAAGGGCTGCCAGGCAGGCAGCAACACCCAACATGCGGGCGCCGATCGCGAAGGTATCCTTCCCAGCCAGGCCCTAGCCGCCAGCCGGCAGCAATCCTGCAGCCCTCCGCTGGGCGTGGACCGCGGGGGGGACGCTGGGCCCGGCCCGCTGTTAAGCCTGCTTGCCTGGTCGGCCGCAGGCCGCCGTGGGCCTGGCGGGCCCAGGCAGCCAGAGGCGCTGTGGGCGTAGGCCGTCGGCCACGGTGATCCGCGTCCCGGCCACCCTGCGGACGCTGTGGGACCGCCTTGTGGGCAGCAAGCATTCGATGGTGGATCCGGGGTCGGCCCAATTACCGCTCATGGTTGATATGTAGGTGATCGTGAGGCCCCAGGACCAAGGGCACTGCGCCTCGATCACCTACATGATCAGGGATTATGTGGCCCGAAGGGCGAAGGTGATCTTCGATCACCCACAGAATGCCGCGATTGGCGTGATGGCGGGAAGATCTCTTGCCGCCTGTGTCGATCTGCGGTCCTGGCGTTCGACGCGTGGGCGAAGAACAAGGTTGCGGTGGCCACGGCTCGCCGCCCGGTGCAATCGGGCCCGGCGTGACCGGTGGTCATCGCGGAAGTGAAGGGGCACGGAGAATGCGATTCTTGGGTTACACACTGGCCGACCCGTCGACGCCGATCCCGGAGCCGACTCCCGAGATGTACGCCAAGATGGGCGAGTTCGTGGCCGAGGCCACTAAGGCCGGGGTGGTGCTGGCCACCGGCGGCCTGGCGCCGTTTGAGGAAGCGACCAAGGTGCGGTACGTCGGGGGTGAGTTCACCGTTGTCGACGGGCCCTACACCGAGGCCAAGGAGCTGGTGGGGGGCTGGGCGCTGATGGAGGTGCGCGACAAGGCCGAGGCGATCGAGTGGACCAAGCGCTTCCTGGCCGCCGCGGGCGGGGGGGAGTCCACCATCCGGCAGGTCTACGGCCCGTGATGGGTCAATCCCGGCGGGGCTCCGGCTTGAGGCCTCCGGGCCCCGCTGGAACTTGCCTGGCCGCATGGCCGGTGGTGTGATCTGACCTTGTGACGGGCTCGCAGACCCATGCCGCGGTCGAGACGGTCATCCGGCTTGAGTCCTCCCGGCTCATCGCGGGGCTGGCCAGGTACGCGGGTGGTGACATCGGTCTAGCCGAGGAGCTGGCCCAGGACGCCGTGGTTGCCGCCCTCGAGCAGTGGCCGCAGGCGGGGGTCCCGGTTAATCCGGGCGCATGGCTGATGACTGTCGCCAAACGCAGAGCGGTCGACCAGTTCCGCCGCAACCGGGAGCTGGAACGCAAGTACGCGCAGATCGGGCGGGCGCTTGTGGCCGAGCCGGACGACGGCACGGCGGACGTGGAGCGGGTGGTCGCCGACGGCATCGACGACGACCTGCTGCGGCTGATCTTCATCTCCTGCCATCCCGTGCTGCCGGTGCACGGCAGGGTCGCACTGACTTTGCGCCTGCTTGGCGGGCTGACCACGGCCGAGATCGCCCGCGCCTACGTTGTGCCTGAGCCGACGATCGCGCAGCGCATTGTGCGTGCCAAAAAGACGCTCGCCGCCGCGCGCGTCCGGTTCGAGACACCCGACAGCACCGAACGCCCGGCGAGGCTTTCCGCCGTTCTTGAGGTGATCTACCTCATTTATAACGAGGGCTACTCGGCGACCACCGGCGACGATTGGATGCGCCCGGCCCTGTGCCATGAAGCCCTGCGGCTGGGCCGGGTCCTTGCTGAGCTTGCGCCGGATGAGCCGGAGGTCCATGGCCTGGTGGCGCTCATGGAGATCCAGTCGTCCAGGATCGCGGCCCGGACCGGGCCATCGGGGGAACCAGTTCTGCTGCTCGACCAGGACCGGGCACGGTGGGATCGGCTGCTCATCAACCGCGGCCTGACCTCCCTTGCCCGGGCGGAGGCGCTCGGCGGCATGCGTGGGCCTTACGTGCTGCAGGCCGCGATTGCCGCCTGCCATGCGCGGGCGTTCCGGCCGGAAGAGACCGATTGGGCGCGCATCACTGTTCTGTATTCCGTGCTCGCTGAGGTGATGCCCTCGCCGATCGTGGAGCTGAACCGGGCGGTCGCCATGTCGATGGCGTTCGGCCCGGAGGCGGGCCTTGATCTGGTCGATCAGCTCGCCGCCGAGCCTTCGCTGCGGAACTACCATCTGCTGCCGAGCGTGCGCGGTGACCTGCTGCTCAAGCTCGGCCGGGCGGCCGAGGCCCAAGCGGAGTTCCAGCGCGCAAGCGAGCTGACCCGCAACGCGAGGGAACGAGAGCTATCCACACAGCGAGCCCGCACGGCCAGCGCACAAACCACCGACGCCGCGCCTGTCCCCCCTGAGGGACCGCCCGAGCGTCCCGGCACGTAAAACCATCCGAGTGCGGTCACTGGCGGTACCCTCTTTCGAGCGCACACTGGCGATCTGCCAGTAATTCCTGGTCAGCGGGCTGCGGCGGCGCCGTCACTGCCCATCACGGCCCAGGCCTAGAGATCGTCGGGTAGGAGCCTGAACCACTGGTGCGGGGTGAGAGGGCGCATCGCGCGGAAGTCGCGCCGGTCGAGCGTGAGTACCGCATCAGTCCGGTACTGGGCCGCCAGCGCCACATTGACCGCGTCGGCCAGGTCTAGGTCGAGGCTTGCGTATTGCTGCTGGACCAGGCGTGCGGTGTCCAGGATCTCCAGTCCTGTTACGGGGATCTGAAAGCGCAACTGCCGGGCCTGGGCGAGGATGAAGTCGATGATCGAGGTCCGGGACCCGGATCCGAAACGGGCCTTGGCCAGATGATCAACCTCAGTGAGCACCAGCGGCGAGATGATCACGGTGCCTGCTTCCCGCAAGACTCCCTGGCAAGCCGCGGACTCGCGTGCGTTGCGGTCCGATGCAGCGATGATGCCTGAGGTGTCGGCGACGACAATCACTGGGTGGCGGCTGCCCGGGCAACCGTCTTTGTGACTTCATCGCTTGTGGCCGTCTCACCGGTTCCTTCGAAGGCGGGCCAGTCGAAGGGACCGTCCCATACCCGGTTGCTCATGGCTGCCAGGTGGATGCCTTCCCGGATGATCTGCGCCTCGGGCACGCCCCGGCGGGCGGCGATCTCCTTGATCAGTGCAAGATCCGCAGCGTCGGCGTAGACGTTGGTCCTCTTGAGAGACATGTACCTATGCTAACACACGTCCATACCCTGCCGCGTCCCTGGACTGGGTCCGGATGTGCCGTCCAGCCCGGTGCGTGGCCTTGACTGCTGTCCGGCAATGCCGGACAAGCGGGCGCGATACTGGTCCGTGTTGAACGATGCCTCTCTGTCCTCATAACCCAGAGGTCGCGGGTTCATGTCCCGCCCCCGCTAACAGTAAGGACAGGTCAGAGGCCTGATCGCCAGGACGGCGGTCGGGCCTCTTGATCATCCGTTGGTGGTTCGTTGGCGAGACGGGACCGCGGATCACGGCAGACTCTGTTCAAGGCTGGCAAACATCGGCACCTCGCAGTGAGTGCTTGCGATCCGTGCCGCGTAAGGGTGTTTCTCGGTGAGGTCGCTGGGACGGGCGCAGCGCCCGGCGAGCAGTCGTTGGCAATCGGGGTCATGCGCACGATCAGGCAGGTATGTCGGCCGCTGGGCCACTCTCTCATGGGCGCAGGCTGCTTGAATGGGCTGCCGTGGGTGACCGGCGTCGACGGGGACTTGGCAGGTGAGCCGCCAGGGGGTGGCGATCAACCGGACGCAGTGGCTTGTCCTGGCGTTCTTCCTGGCGGCGTGGGTCACCGTGATCATCATCCTCGCCGTATCGCCGCAGGTTTACCGGCCGGACCTGGCCCGGGCGCCGGGCAGCCTGCGGGTTGCGGAAATCGCGTTCGTGGTTGCGCTCTCGGCCCTGATCGGTGTGATTTCGGCTGGTGTCGTGCGGCGCTGGCGCTGGCTGTTCTGGCTGATCCTGGCGGTCTTCTTCCTGGGGGTGCTGCGCGTGCCGGTGACATTGCTGGAATTGTCCGGGCACATGACGGCCAACGGCCCGGCCTGGTACATCGCCGTGCAGGGCGTGGCAGCCGTGGTTCAGTTCGCCATCGCGCTGCTGATGCTCGCCGGCCATCGCCGCTCCGGCGTCTGGGGAGCCTTCTGAGCCGGCCGCCCGCAACTCATCAGCAGGGCATAGCGACGCACACCAGGCCAGGCGGCGGTCGGGGGTGCCAGGCGTCCTGGCTAAACTTAGTGGTGGTGCGCCGGGAAGCCTGGTCGGTAATGCCTTAGCCGTGACCGTCCCGGGAGAGCACCGCAAATGACCAGCGCCGAGCCGTTCGCCCTGCTGGTAGTGCTGCTGGCGGCAGCGGGGCTGGTCGCGGTGCTATCCAACCGCCTGGCTCATCGGGTAAAGCTTCCCGCGCCCGCGGTGTTTCTGGTGGGTGCGGCCATCGCGGCCGAGGTGATCCCCGCCCTGCACGGGCCGTCGCAGCATGCGGTGGAGCATGTGGTGGCTGTGGCACTGGCCTGCATCTTGTTTGACGGTGGCATGAATATCGGCTGGGCCCGGTTCCGGTCCGCAGCCGCCCCGATCGCCACCACTGGCGTGCTGGGCACGTTCTTGACCATGATCACCGCCGCGCTGCTGGTGCACTTCGCGTTCGGGCTTGCCTGGTATGTCTCGCTGCTGGTAGCCACGGCGATCGCGCCGACCGACCCGGCGGTGGTGTTCTCGGTCTTTGGCCAGCGGGAGGTCTCCGGCCGGGCCGGCATCGTCTTGAAGGGGGAGTCGGGCGCGAACGACCCGGTGGGGATCGCGCTGATGGTGAGCCTGATCGCGGCGGCCGGTGTCAGTGCGGGCGCGTTCGCTCAGGTCGGCGGCGAGTTTCTGTTGCAGATGGCTGTCGGGGTGGCGGTCGGCGTGGTCGGCGGCCAGGCGCTGCTGTGGTTCACGCGGCGGGTACCGCTGCCCAGCGAGGGGCTTTATCCGCTGCGCACCCTGGCGTGCGTGCTCTTGCTGTTCGGCATCGCCACACTCGCGCACGGATCGGGGTTCTTGGCGGTGTTCGCTGCTGGGATCGTGCTGGGCGATGAGCGTGCCCCGTTCAAGCGGGAGATCGAGGTGTTCCATGCGGCGCTGGCCAGCCTGGCCGAGATCGTCGCCTTCGTCGTCCTTGGCCTCACCATCGACCTCGCCGTGATCGCCCGGGCCGACGTGTGGATCCCCGGGCTCATTCTCGGCACCGCGCTGGCGTTTATCATCCGGCCGGTCCTGGTCGGGCTGTGCCTGCTCCCGGCCCGGCTGAAAAGCAACGAGCGCACCTTCGTCCTGTTCGCCGGGCTCAAAGGGGCCGTGCCGATCCTGCTGGGCAGCTTCCTGCTCGCGGCCCACCTGCCCGATGCCGGGCGCCTGTACGGCATCGTCGCCGTTGTGGTCGTGTTCTCCGTCGTGGTGCAAGGAAGCCTGACGCCCGCCGCCGCCCGGCTGCTCCATGTCCCCATGCGGGTGATGGAGCCCGAACCATGGGCGCTGGGGGTACGGCTGCGCGATGAGCCCACCGGCGTGCAACGGCTCACCATCAAGCCCAGGTCACCTGCCGACGGCCGCACCATAGCGGACCTGGCCGGCCTGCCCGGCGACGCCTGGATCAGCTTCATCGTGCGGGACGGCCAGCTCGTCCCGAACAGAGGTGACACCCGGCTGCAGGCCGGGGACGATGTCCTGGTCCTGGCACCCTCCGAACAGCATCAAGACTCGGCCACCGTCTTCGAAGGACGCCACCACAGCTGATCCGCGGAAGTCATCCGGCCACCGAGAGCGCTTGGCCGGGAGCCCCACCCCCGTGCCACGGAACAGGAGCCTCGGAGTTCGGCTTCACTGGGCGGAGATGTCCTGGTTCTCGTAGACCTTGCGGCGGCTGGACCCCGCCGCCGAACCCTCCGTCGAGGTGGCACCAACTGGCTGTTCCCGCAGCCTCGCCATGCAGCCGCACGCCAGAGCAAATCAGCTGATGGTGTAGATCGCGGCAATCCGGCTGCGGGAGCCCTGGCGGTCATGGCCGGCTCCGCGTGTTGAGCCCTGCTATCTGAACCAGCGCCGACCAGGCTTCCCGGCACACCTGGGATCAGATCAATCCCGCAGGCCGCGGCGGCCAACCCTCACTGTGGCCTCCGCGCCCCGCTGTCCGCGCATGTCACCTTGGCGGTGAAGGGGTGCGGGGCTCGTTTGGCCCATCGGCGGGCGAGCGGGACGCGGGCCCGTGCCCGGCGACCAGCTGGCGTACCGCCTCGGCCTCGGCGTGTGCGAGAGCGAGGTCGAGCGGCTGGGCGACCTCGCGTTCGGCGTCGGCGATGACGATGCGGGCCTGTTCTTCGATCGCCGCACACCGCTCCGGGTCGTCACCGGCCACGGCGGCGCAGTTGCCCAGCAGCCGGAGCAGCGCATGGGCGACGGTTGGCTCGCCGGCGCCGTAGCGGCGGATGAGCCCGCACATCGTGGCCAGGTATTCGGGGAACCGCCGCCCCGGGACGATCACCGCGGCCCCGTTGCCGTCCCGGACGACGTGGTTTCCCAGCGGCCGCTGGGCGAGCGCGCAAAAGATCACCGACAGGTGGTCGACGGCCTGGACCGCGGTGTAGGGATCGTTGACCGCCGGGGACAGCGCCTTGCACGCCACGTCGACCAGCTGCCGGATGCCGAGCGCGGCATCTTGCTCCAGCGTGCGCTCGAACCCGATCCGGACCCCTTCCCGCAGGACCGGCAGGAAGGCCCGGGGGTCGGGAGCAGGATCGCGCGGCGAGGTGGCCCAGATCCACGCCAGCGTCGTCCCCGCGACCATGTGTTCGCCGACCCGGGGCCGGAGCCGCAGGCAAATCCCGTGCCTGGCGGCCTCGGTGAGCAGACGGCCGGGACGCACCGACTGCACATACCCCGAGCGGTGCGAGGCGACCGGCACCGCCCACTCAGGGACCTCCGGTGCGTCCGGGGCGCCGGGGAGCAACCCGTCCCGGATCACCGCGAGCGTGCTGCGCTCCACCACGCGCATGATCGCATCGACCTGGAGGGAGTGCACCAGGTGGTCGGCGAAATACACCAGCAGGCCCAGGCTGATAAACAGCAAGACCAGCGCGCCGCTGACCGCCAGCCGGGGAAAGGTGCCGGTGCGGCTGCCGCCCGAAACGCCGACCGTGTACAGCCCCGCCGCGCTGTAGGCGAAGGTCGCCACAAAGACGCTGAGCACGATCTGATTCGGCCGGTCGCGGAGAAAGTTGCGCAGCAGCCGGGGCGAGTACTGGGTCGACGACAGCTGCAGCGCCACCACCGTCAGGCCCAGCAGCAGCGCGATGACCGTCACCATCGTCCCGGCGATCCCGATCAGCAAGGCGCGGGCATCATCGGAAGTCCCCTGAAAAGCCAGTGGCGAGTGCGGGCCGATGCTGACCTCTGACAGCAGGGACCCGGCGGCCAGGGCGGCCAGCACCGACAGCGTGGGCAGCACCCACAGCGACCCCCGCACATACTCCGACAGCGCATCACGACGGATCATCTCCAGCCCCTCCCGCACGCCGATGTCTCCCGCACGCCACCACAGCCCCCCGCGGCCCGGTCTCCACGAAGGGCGGCCGGCGAACCGGCCGGGCCGGGCCGAAGGGCTGCGTGTGGGGATGGTTTCATCTTTCAGGCAGGTGTCCCGGTTAGCTCTTGCATACTGCTCGATGACTGTTCCGGCGAGCAGGCCGGTCAGCTTCAGTGCGGCCATGGGGCCGCGGCTTTGGGGGTGGTGATCGGGATCGACAGCCCGGCCGGGGCGATCATGGCTGCGCCGATGCCCTGCCCCAGACGGGCGCCGATCAGCATGCCCGCGTCCGCGGCCAGGCGACCGGCCAGTGAGCAGGCCGCGAACAGTGTGGTGCCGGCGGCCAGCAGCCGCCGCCGCCCGGGCAGGTCGGCGGCCCGGCCGCCCGGCAGCAGGAAACCCCGTAGGTGAGCAGGTAGCCGCTGAGGACCCGCTGCAGGCCCTGCACCGGCAATCCCAGGTCGCGCCGGATCGGCGGCAGGGCGGCATTCATGATCGGCGAATCGGCGATGCCGGGGAACTGAACCGCGCACACAACAAGCAGCGTGAGCCTGCCGCGGCGGGTGGCGGGGAAGGAACCTGCCTGGACGGTCACGGCGCCCCCCAGGCTGGACTAAACGGTCCAGTTTACGGTAGCAGCTAGTGGACCGATTAGCCCAGGCCCGGGGCCAGGTAGGTCCGCACGTGCGCGAGCGCCGCCGCTACGGCAATCCGCAGCGAGGCCGCCCGCTTGCGCGCCTGGCTCAGCACCAGCCCGCCCTCGATGCCCGCCAGCAGCGCGGTGGCCAGCTCGCCAGGCGGCGCGTCCGCCCGCAGCTCGCCCCGCTCACGCATCCGCTCCAGCGCGCCCGACAACAGGCCCTCCCAGGCGTCAAAGGCCGCGGCCGCCTGCCGCCGCGCACCCTCATTGCGCCCGGCCACCTCGCTGGCCAGCGACCCGATCGGGCACCCCGGCAGGCCCCGCTGCTCAAACCCCGCGACAAACCCCGCGAGCATCGCCTCCAGCCCGGCCAGGGTCGCAACATCCCCCAGTGCCTGGGCCAGCTCGCCCAGCACCTGCGCACAGCGGTGCCCTACCGCCGCCTCCACCAGCTCATCCCGGCCAGCGAAATAGTGGTACAGCTGGCCCTTGCTCGCCCCGGCAGCCGCCAGCACCTCATCCAGGCTGGTCCCCGCAACCCCGCGCTCAGCGACCAGCCCCGCAGCGCGCTCCACAATCCGCTCACGGCTGGCACGCCCCCGCCCAGTCCTCGGCTCACCCGGCACACGGCCATGGTAGCCCGCCGCTGGACCGAACAGTCCAGGGAACGGCGACTGCGCGAGCGGTGAGAACTACACGTGCGTGGGCGCAACTCCCTGACGCCGAACTGGACGATCTGGAACCGCTGAAGCCCTCGACCAGTCACCCGCCGCCCCGACTGACCGGAACCTGAGCTGGCCGGAACCTGAGCTCCTGGCCAGAGGGGCCTTGCCCCTGCACCGAGCCTGGGA
>Ga0335077_10008698_pt1 | contig 12593 bp, 14 predicted proteins | sample Lox_Sample_31_FD_207151 | JGI IMG/M metagenome (GOLD analysis project Ga0335077, IMG submission 207151) | Soil microbial communities from Loxahatchee National Wildlife Refuge, Florida, United States - Lox_Sample_3.1 | ecosystem: Environmental > Terrestrial > Soil > Wetlands | place: USA...
TCTGGCCGTACGGCGCGATCCACGGCGCGAGCAGGCCGGCCAGGAACAGCACGGCGAGGATCACCACGCCGATCTTCGCCTCGCGCGAGAGGCCGAGGACACCGGCGAGGCGCGAGCGCCGCTCCGCCACCCCCGCCGGCTGCTCGAGGACGTCGATCGTGCTCATCGGCCGCTCAGCCTCACGCGCGGGTCGAGGAACGCCTGCACGACGTCGGTTGCGAGGCTGGCGAGCACGACGGCGGCGCCCGCGAGCAGCGTCAGGGCCTGCACGAGCTGGTAGTCGCGCTTCTCGACCGCCTCGACGAGCAGCGACCCGAGGCCGGGGAGCTGGAAGACCTGCTCGAGCACGACGGTGCCGCCGATGAGGAAGCCGATGTTGATCGACAGGATCGTCGCCGTCGCCATCACGGAGAGGCGGAGCGCGTGGCGGCCGACGATCCGCAGCTCGCTCATGCCGCGCGAGCGCGTGGCCTCGATGTGCTCGCTCTGGAGCACCTCGAGCATGCTCGAGCGGAGCGTGCGCACGACGACCCCCGCGAGCCCCAGCCCGAGCGCGAGCGCGGGGAGCGTCAGCGTCTGCAGGATCCCGACGATCCCGCCGCTGTACCCGGCGACCGGGAACCAGCCGAGCTTCAGGCCGAAGATCAGCGCCAGCATCAGCCCGAGCCAGAAGCCGGGGAGCGCGAACGTCAGGGTCGTGCCGAGCCGGATCGAGTTGTCCAGCCACGTGTTGGGGCGAAGCGCGGCGATGATCGCGAGCGGCACGCCGATCAGGATCGAGAGCAGCATGCCGTAGGCGATCAGCGCCGCGCTCACCCCGAGCCGCTGGCCGATGATCTGGGCCACCGGCGAGTCGAGCGTGAACGACGTTCCGAAGTTGCCCCGCAGCGTGTGCGAGAGGTAGAGCCAGAACTGCGTCCAGAGCGGACGGTCGAGCCCGAGCTGATGCCGCACGCGCGCGATCGTCGCCGGCGACGCCCGCCCCGCCAGGACGATCCGCACCGGATCGCCCGGGACGAGGTGGATGATGAAGAAGGTCGCGACGAGCAGGCCGAACAGGACGACCACAGCGAGAGCCAGCCGTCGAATCAGATAGCTCAGCACTGAGCGCTACCGCTCGTCGCGACCTCTTTCGATCAGGCACTCACCTCGCTCATCAATGCGTCATCCACGTGTTCTCGAGGTGGTCGGAGCCGAGCCCGTCGAGATCCGTGCCGCAGACGGTCGCCAGGTGGGCGTTGATGAACGGCAGCTTCAGGACGTCGATCACCGGCGTCACGTTCATCAGCGCCTGCTGGATCTGCGCCCACTGCTTGGCCCGCGAGGCCGCGTCTCTCGTCGACTCGAAGGCGAGCACCTGCTTGTTGATCGTCGGGTCCTTCCAGCTGGACTCGAACCCGTGGAACCCGTTCGACCAGTTGGCGAGGAAGTCGGCGTACTCGTCGGGGACGGTCAGGTCGCTCGTGAAGGACGCGAACGGGAACACGAGGTCGAACTTGCGGGTGAACCACGCGTTCGTCACGGTCGCCGTGTCCTGCGAGATCAGCTTCACCTTGATCCCGATCGCGCCGAACTCCTGCTGCAGGGCGAGCGCGAGCTGGTTGTAGAAGTCGGTGCCGGACGGGTAGAGCAGCGTCGTCGAGAAGCCGTTCGGGTACTTCGACTTCGCCATCATCGCCTTCGCCTGGGCGACGCTGTACGGGTACGGCTTCACGACGCTCGGCGGGGCGTCCATGGCGAACCCCATCAGCACGCTGTTCGGGATCTGGCCGAGGCCGCCGAAGATCTGCTGGTCGATGAGCGCGCGGTCGATCGCATACTGCATCGCCTTGCGCACGTTGACGTCGGCGAACTGCGGCCGCAGGTGATTCAGCCACAGGCCGAGGAACAGCGGCACCTTCGCCGTCTGCACGACGATGTTCTTTTCGCTCTTGAGCGACTTGATCTGCGAGAACGGCACGACGTCCATCGACTGCGCGTTCCCGGCGCGCAGCGCGAGGATGCGCGTGTTGCTGTCGCTCACGAAGTTGTACTTCACCGAGTCGAGATACGGCTTCCCCTTCTCCCAGTAGTACTGGTTCCGCGTGAAGGTGATGCTCGAGCCCTTGACGAAGGACTTGACCGCGAAGGGGCCGGTCCCGACGGGATGGTTGTAGAACGCCTTCCCTTCCTTCAGGACGAGGTTCTTCGGGAGGATGAACGCCGGCCAGATGCTGATGTCGTAGAGGAACGCGGCGACCGGCCTCGTCAGCTGGACGCGGACGGTCGAGCTGCTCACGACGGTCGCGTGGCCGTAGCCGACGGCGACGGCGGCCATGATCGCGTTGATCTTGGGATTGCCGAAGCGGTTGAGCGTCCACGCCACGTCCTCGGCCGTGACCGGCTGGCCGTTGGAGAACTTGATGCCCGGCCGCAGGTGGAAGGTGTAGGTCTTCCCGTCGGCGGAGATCGTCCAGCGATCGGACAGCGACGGCACGATCTTGTTCGTCTTGCCGGTCGGGTCGGAGCGGACGAGGCCGCTGTAGATGAGGTTGTAGGAGAAGATGTCGCCGTTTCCGTTCAACGGATTCAGCGGGTCGAGCGTCTCGGTGGCCGCCTGGCGCTCGTACACCAGGTTGCCGCCGCGAACGGGCGTGCCCGAGCACGACGCGGTGCTCGCCGACCGCGCCTCGCCTCCCCACGAGGCGAGGAGCGCGACGGCTCCGATCGCGACGCCGAGGAGTGCTCCTGTCCTTCCGAGTCGCCGTCTTGTCCTATGCATGCGGCCTCCTCTTCCTGACGTGGTGACCTCTATGAGGCGTTTGACTCGCAGTGGCGGACGAGGTTAGGCCGTGAGAGCCGTCGGCAGGATCCGCCGGCGAGTCGCTCCGGTGAGTGCGTCTATAGCAAACGTCCGAAATACGAATCAAGGTCCGAGCACAGCCGGCTCCGGCTCGAGCCGGGCGTCGACCGTGGTGGTGACCTGCTCGAGGAAGCGCTCGAGGATCTTCGACTGGCGGTCCGGCGAGACGCGTGCCGGATAGAGCACCGCCTCGAGCGAGATGCCTTCGACCAGGATGATCAGCTGGTGCGTGATCCAGTCCGCGTCGACGGTCGCGGGGATCTCGCCAAGCGTCTGCGCCTCGCTCACGCGATGGTGGAGCTCGTCCCAGAACCGCTCGAACTCGCGGTTCTGGAGCTCCCGGAGCGAGTCGTTGCCCATCGCGAGCGTGAGGAAGTTCATCTCGATCTGCGCCTCGAGCAGCCGTTCCTGGTCGAGCGGCAGCGCCTCGAGCATGATCACGCGAAGCGCCGCGAGGCCCACGAGCCCGCGCGTCCGCGCGTAGAAGCGCTCGTAGATCCGCCGATGCGAGAGCCGGAGCGCGAACCCGAGCAGGTCCTCCTTGTCCGCGAAGTAGTGCGCGAGGATCCCCGTCGACACGCCGGCCTCGCGCGCGATCTCGCGCATCGTGGCGCCGACCATGCCGGCCCGCGCGATCACCCGCCACGCCGCCTCGACGAGCTCTTCGCGGCGGGCATCGTGATCGACGATCTTCGGCACGGCCGTCTCCTTGCGCGTCGGGCTCAGTTGATGATCGAACGTCCGATATGTATCGTAGCGCCTCGTGGCCGGAAAGCACCCTGCACGGGGGACGCCGGAGCGCGACGAGCTGATCGAGCGGCTCAGGGACCGAGCGAAGTTCGTCCGGCTCGAGACGGTGCGCCTCACGCGGATCGCCGGCGCAGGCCACTACACCGCGACGTTCTCCGCGGCGGAGCTCTTCGCCGCCCTCTACTACGCGCAGCTTCGCTACCGCGCGGACGAGCCCGACTGGCCGGACCGCGACCGCTTCGTCCTCAGCAAGGGCCACGCCGCGATCGGCCTCTACCCGGTCCTCGCCGACGTCGGCTTCTTCGACGCCGCGCTCCTCGACGACTACACGCGGCTGGACAGCGCGTTCGGCGACCACCCCGACATGCGCAAGATCCCCGGCGTCGACTTCAGCTCCGGCTCGCTCGGCCACGGGCTCTCGGTCTCGGTCGGCATGGCGCTCGGCGGCCGCGTGCAGGGCCGCTCGTTCCGCGTCTACTGCGTGATGGGAGACGGCGAGCTCGCGGAGGGGCAGATCTGGGAGGCGGCGATGGCCGCACGCCAGTTCCAGCTCGGCTCGCTCGTCGGGATCGTCGACCGCAACCACCTCTCGATCGACGGCGACACCGAGGGCATCATGGGCGTCGAGCCGCTTGCGGCGCGCTTCGAGAGCTTCGGCTGGACGGTGCAGCGCATCGACGGGCACGACCTCGACGCGATCCTCGACGCGTTCGACGCGCTCGGGACGGCGGTCGTCGGGTCGCCCCAGCTCGTGATCGCCGACACCGTCAAGGGCCGTGGCGTCCGGCGGATGGAGGGCGACAAGCAGTGGCACGTCGGCAACCTCGTCGGCGACGACTACGACGACGTGATCGCCGAGATCGAGGCCGGGCTGCAGCCGCTCGCCGCGGGCGGAGTCGGATCCGATGGCTGACGGCGCGCGCACCGGGCAGGAGATCAGCGAGGTCTTCCGCGGGACGGCCGGCACGCAGGCGCCGAAGGACGGCGCAACGGGCAAGGGGATCGAGGCGAGGACGATCCCGGCCTTCGTCGCCGGCGAGACGCTCGCCGACCTCGCGGACTCGGACCCGCGGATCGTCGTTCTGACCGCCGACCTCGCGAACGCGAACCGCACGTCCGACTTCGCCGCGAGACATCCCGACCGGTTCTTCAACGTCGGCGTCGCGGAGCAGAACATGGTGTCGATCTCGGCGGGGCTCGCCTCCACGGGGCTCGTCCCGTACGCCGCGACGTTCGCCGCGTACCTCGCGCTCCTCGCCTGCGAGCAGCTGAGGACGGACTGCGCGTACACGGGGATGCCGGTGAGGCTGCTGGCCCATCACTCCGGCATGAGCCTCGGCTACTACGGCACGAGCCACCACGCCCTCGAGGACATCGCGGTGACGCGCGCGATCGCCGACCTGACCGTCGTCTGCGCCGCGGACGCGAATCAGCTGCGCGCGATCCTGCAGCGCTCGCTCGACCGGCCGGGCGCGATGTACATCAGGCTCGGGCGCGGGCGCGACCCGGAGGTCTACGACGCGGTTCCGGAGGACCTGGAGATCGGCAGGGCGATCCGCCTCCGCGAGGGCGCGGACCTGACGATCGTCGCGACCGGCTCCGAGGTACGGGCCTGCCTCGACGCCGCCGAGAGCCTCGCGGAGGACGGGATCCACGCGCGCGTCGTCGACATGCACACCGTCGACCCGCTCGACCGCGCGGAGATCCTCGCGGCCGCGGCGGAGACCGGCGCCGTCCTGACGGTCGAGGAGCACAACGTCACGGGCGGGCTCGGCTCCGCGGTGGCCGAGACGCTCGCGGACGCGGGCGCCGGCATTCGCTTCAGGCGCCACGGGGTGCCCGACGAGCACGTCGTGATCGGGCCGCCCGCCGCCCTCTACAACCGGTACCGGCTCGATGCCGCGGGCGTCGAGTCGGTCGCACGCGAGCTCATCGGAGCGGAAAAGGAGCAGCAAGCATGACCGACATCGCCGGCTGGGAGAAGGTTCGCGCGCACGACCTCGAGCTCCGGCGGCGCGCCGCCGCCGTGATCCCGGGCGGGATGTTCGGGCACATGAGCGTCGGTCGCCTGCCCGACGCGTACCCGCAGTTCTACGAGCGCTCCGAAGGCACGCACGTGTGGGACGTCGACGGCAACGAGTACGTCGACTTCATGTGCAGCTTCGGTCCGATGATCCTCGGCTACGGGCATCCGCGCGTCGACGCGGCCGCGGCGGCGCAGGCGGCGAAGGGCAACACCCAGCCCGGCCCCGCGCCCTGCATGGTCGAGCTCGCCGAGCTGCTCGTCGAGCGCGTCGCGCACGCGGACTGGGCGATCTTCGCCAAGAACGGCACGGACGCGACGACGATCTCGCTGATGGTCGCCCGCGCGGAGACCGGCCGGAACAAGGTGCTCGCCTCGGCCGGCGCGTATCACGGAGCCGCGCCCTGGGCGACGCTGCGCATGGACGGCGTCGCGCCCGAGGAGCGGGCGAACATGCACTACTACACGTACAACGACGTCGCGAGCGTCGAGCGCGCGATCGACGAGGCGGGCGCCGCCGACGTCGCGGCGATCATCACGTCGCCGTTCAAGCACGACGCGGGCTTCGACCAGGAGGACGTCGACCCCGCGTTCGCGCGGCGCCTGCGGGAGCTCTGCGACGAGCTCGGCGCGGCGCTCGTGATGGACGAGGTCCGCAGCGGCTTCCGCCTCAACCACGGCGGCAGCTGGGAGCCGATCGGCGTCGAGCCCGACCTCAGCGCGTGGAGCAAGGCGATCGCGAACGGCTACCCGCTCGCCGCCGTCCTCGGGCGCGGGCGGTACGCGGACGCGGCGTCGCGCATCTTCGTCACCGGCTCGTTCTGGTTCCAGGCCGTGCCGATGGCGGCCGCGATCGCGACGATCGGCGCGCTTCGCGACGAGGATGCGGTCGCCGTCATGGAGCGCGTCGGCACGCGGCTGCGGGAGGGGCTCGACCGGCTCGCGGACGAGGCGGGCGTCCCGATCAGCCAGACGGGCCCGGTGCAGATGCCGAACCTCGGCTTCCCCGGCGACGTCGAGTTCGCGAAGGCACGGGCGTTCAGCGCCGCGATGCTCGAGCGCGGCGTCATCGTGCATCCGCGGCACAACTGGTTCATGTCCGCCGCGCACGACGACTCCGACGTCGACCGCTTCCTCGAGGCCGCACCGGCGGGGCTCGAGGCCGCCCTCGAGGTCGACGGAGCGGACTAGGTGGCCGAGGAGCGCGCGCCGACCGTCCTCGTCGTCACCGGCGGCCATCCGTTCGAGGAGGAGCCGTTCCTCGCCACGTTCGACGCGCTCCCCGGGATCACGTGGCAGCACGCGCCGGTCCCGGATGCGCGCGACTTCTTCCGCCGGGAGCGCGCCGGCGAGTTCGACGCGATCGTCTGCTACGACATGCAGGGCTTCGAGTTCCGCAAGCCCGAGCCGCCGGCGCTTCTCGAGCCGCCCGCCGACTACGCCGAGGGTGTCCGCGGGATGCTGGAGGAGGGCCAGGGCTTCGTGTTCCTCCATCACGCGATGTCGGCGTGGCCGGTGTGGCCGCTGTGGGTCGACGTCCTCGGCGGACGCTGGCACTACCTCCCGGGGGAGCTCGACGGCCGGCAGTGGCCGGCGTCCGGCTACACGGTCGAGTCGCCGCACCACGTCTCGTGCCTCGACCCGTCGCACCCGGTGTGCGCCGGCCTCGAGGACGGCTTCGACATCGTGGACGAGATGTACCTGAACCCGATCCGCGAGGACCGCATCGTTCCGCTCTTCTGCACGGACTTCGACATGTCGCCCGAGAACTTCTACTCCGGCGAGCTCGCGGTGCGCGGGCAGCTGTGGTCGCGCGAGGGCTGGACCCATCCGCGCGGCAGCGGCGTGATCGGCTGGGTGAAAACGGCCGGCGCGAGCCCGATCGTCTACTTCCAGCCGGGCCACGGTCCGTCCGCCTACGCGAACGCGGGATTCCGGCGCGTCCTCTCGAACGCGATCGCCTGGGTCTCCTCGGACGAGGCGCACCGATGGGCCGCGGAGAACGCGACCCCGCTCGCCGCATGAGCCCCAGAGCCGCTCACGCGCGGCGCGAGGACGTGCTCGACGACGTCGTCCGCTACGCGCGCCGGATGTCGGACGACGGGCTCGTCGTCGGGACGGCGGGGAACATCAGCGTCCGCCTCGACGACGAGATCGTGATCACGCCGACGAGCATCCCGTACGAGCGCATCGAGCCCGGCGATCTCTGCGTGCTCGATCTTTCGGGCAACCAGGTCGACGGCCGGCGCCGCGCGTCGTCCGAGGCGCCGCTGCACGCGCAGGTCTACAGGACGACCGGCGCCGCGGCCGTCGTGCACACGCATTCGCTCTACGCGACGACGCTCGCCTGCTCCGTCGACGTGCTCCCGCCCATCCACTACAGCATCCATCGCTTCGGCGGCGACACGATCCCCGTCGCGGAGTACGAGCGCTTCGGGTCCGACGAGCTCGCGGAGAGGGTCGCCCACGCGCTGAGCGACCGCCGCGGGACGCTGCTGCGGAACCACGGGTCCGTCACGTACGGCTCGTCGCTCGCGGAGGCGTACGACCTGGCGCTGCTGCTCGAGTGGCTCGCGCGGGTCTACTGGCAGGCGAGGCAGCTCGGCGAGCCGCGGCTGCTGACGAAGGCCGAGATCGACGAGGTCGCCGAGGAGGCGCGACGCAGGCGGTACGCGAGCGAGGCGCCGGTCGTCGAGTGAGCGCGCGCAAGGTCGTGAGCCTCGGCGTGCACATCGTCGACGTCCTCGCCCGGCCGGTCGGCGCGCCGCCGCTCGACGGCGGACGGCACGTGGTCGACGAGGTGCGCATCACGGCCGCCGGAACCGCCGCGGGCACGGCCGTCGACCTCGCGAAGCTCGGAGTCGAGACGGCCGTGCAGGGCGCGATCGGCGACGACCACCTCGGCGAGCTCCTGACGCGGATGCTCACGGACTCCGGCGTCGACGCGACGCGGCTCGCGCGCAAGCCGGGGCTCCAGACGTCCGTCTCGATCCTGATGATCGGCGCCGACGGCGAGCGTCACACCGTGCTGCGCCTCGCGGGCGCGAACAGCCGCCTGACGCTCGACGATCTCGACTTCGACGCGATCGCGGACGCCGACTTCCTCCACGTCGGCGGCGTCGACGTGCTCGGCGCCTTCGCCGGCGAGCCGCTCGTCGAGCTGATGGCGTTCGCACGGGAGCGCGGCGTCCCGACGAGCCTCGACGTGCTCGGGACCTGCGACGAGCGGCTCTGCGAGCGCCTCGCTCCCGCGCTCGCCCACGCGCAGTACTTCCTGCCGAACGCGGAGCAGCTCGCCGGCATGACGGGACGCGACGAGCCCTCGGACGCCGCCGAGGCGCTCCGGCGCATCGGCGTCGAGTGCGTCGTCGCGACCCTCGGCTCCGACGGGAGCCTCGTGTCGTCGCCCGCCGGCGAGACCCGGCTCCCGGCCTTCGACGTCCCGGTCGTCGACACGACGGGCTGCGGCGACGCGTACGCGGCCGGCTTCATCGTCGGCCTGCTCTCGGGCTGGGGCGAGGCGACGGCGGGGTGGCTCGGCACGGCCGCGGCCGCGCTCGTCGTGCAGGGGCTCGGCTCGGACGGGATCGTCGACCTCGACTCGACGCTCGCGTTCCTCGCAGAGCGCGCGCCTGCGGAGGTGGCGGCGCTGGCGGACGGGCGCGGATGAGCAGCGGCGAGTCGACGATCGACGGGCGCATCGACTCGCTCGCGGCGAAGGTCTCGAACTGGGGACGGTGGGGGCCGGACGACGAGCTCGGCACGCTGAACCTGATCACGCCGGAGAAACGGCTCGAGGCGGCCGCGTGCGTCCGGTCCGGGGACGTGCTGTCGCTCGCGCTCGAGCTGCGCTCCGACCTGCCGCAGCCTCCCGGCTCGGGGCGCCTCAATCCGCAGCACGTCATGACCGAGACCGGCTCCGACGCCGCCCTCGCCGACGCGGTCAGCGGCTACTCCGACGATGTGCTCGCGATGTCGATCCACGCGGCGACGCACTGGGACGCGCTCTCGCACGTCTTCCACCGCGGCTTCATGTACAACGGCAGATCGTGCGCGAAGGTCACCGCAGGAGGAGCGCAGGTGAACGACGTGCTGCCGCTCTCGCGACGCCTCGTCACACGCGGCGTGCTCGTCGACATCGCGCGCCTGCACGGAGTCGAGTCGCTCGCGCCCGACCACGAGGTCACCGTCGCGGACGTCGAGTCCGCCCTCTCCGCGCAGCGGGTCGATCTCCGCGCGGGCGACGCGCTGATCGTGCGCACGGGCCACCTGGGGAGGATCGCCGCGTCGTCGGACTGGGGCAGCTTCACGGAGATCCACGGCAGGCTGCCGTGGGAGCCGGGGATCGGCGCCGACTGCCTGCCGTGGCTCCACGAGGCGGGCGTGGCGGCCGTTGCCTGCGACAACTGGGCGGTCGAGCACCTGCACGCGGAGAGCGGCGGCCGGCTCCCCGTGCACGAGGTCGGCATCGTCCACATGGGGCTCGTCCTCGGGGAGATCTTCCAGCTCGACGCGCTCGCCGCGGCCTGCGCCGGCGACGGCCGGTACGACTTCCTCCTCGCCGCGGGCCCGCTCCCGGTGCGCGGCGGTGTCGGCGGCGCCGTGAATCCGATCGCGATCCGGTGAGCTCCCCGAGCATGGAGCCGCTCCTCCTGGCGTGGTTCGGCGAGAACGCACGCGACCTGCCGTGGCGGAGGACGCGCGATCCGTACGCGATCCTCGTCTCCGAGGTGATGGCGCAGCAGACGCAGGTCGACCGCGTCGTGCCCCGGTGGGAGCGATGGCTCGGGCGCTGGCCGACCGTCGGCTCGCTCGCGGTCGCGTCGTCCGCCGACGTCATTCGCGCGTGGCAGGGGCTCGGGTACAACCGGCGCGCGCTCGCGCTGCATCGCGCGGCGCAGCACGTCGCCGCGCACGGCTGGCCGGACGACCTCACCGAGCTGCCCGGGGTCGGGCGGTACACCGCGGACGCCGTCGCCTGCTTCGCGCTCGGGCGCGACGTGCTGCCCGTCGACGTCAACGTGCGTCGCGTGTCCGAGCGCACCGGGGCGGGCTTCTCGCCGGCGGCGGCGCAGGCGCTGATGGATCTCGGCGCGACCGTCTGCCTCGCGCGCGTCCCGCGCTGCGGCGTCTGCCCGCTCGCCGAGGCGTGCCCCTCGCGCGGGCTGCGGTTCGAGCCGCTCCGGAAGCAGGGGCCGTTCGAGGGGTCGTTCCGGCAGCGCCGCTCGACGACGCTCCGGCTCGTCGCCGCCGAGGCCAGGCCGCTCCACGAGCTCGACGCCGAGGCGGTCGACTCGCTCGCCCGCGACGGGCTCGTTCGGGTGGCCGGCGACACCGTCTCGCTGCCCGCGTAGGCGGGTACCATCAGCCCGATGCTCGTCGCCTCCGCCTGGTACGTCCTGCTGATCCCGGTCTGGATCGCGCTCTTCGTCCTCGTCCTCGTCGGGATGCTGGCGCTCCTCGGCCGTGTCCAGAACGGGCGCTACCTGCGGCCGCTCTTCACCACGATGGCGAAGGTGCCGCTCCTGCGGCGCTGGCTCCAGAAGGCGTCGACCGCGGCGATGGAGCGCTCGAACCCGGAGCTCGCGTCCGCGATGCGGAAGATGCAACGGAGCGGCGCGATCAAGGACCCCCAGAAGGCCCAGGCCGCGATGTCGCAGATGACGCGCGAGGAGCGCCGCGCCCTCTTCGAGATGCAGGAGGAGCAGGGCCTGATGCCGGAGGCGACGAACCGCGAGATGCGGCGCCGCCTCGAGCGCGCCCGCAAGGACTCGCAGCGCAAGCGCTAGACGGGGTGCTTCATCCAGACGTTCGGCTCGACGTACGTGCCGGCGCCCTTCTCGAACCGCACCGGGACGAGGCCGCCCGGGATCACGTAGTCGCCGTCCTCCGGGAACTGGAGGCCGGTCCATTCCTCCCACTCCTCGCGTGAGCCGGTGATCGTCATCGAGCGCGGGCAGACGTCGAGGATCTCCGCGCCGAGCCGCTCGTGGACGCGGATCCACGGGTCGTACGGCAGGCCGTCCTCGCGGCGCCACAGCACGTAGCGCTCCATCGGCGTCAGCGGATAGCGCTCCTTCCAGCTCGGCCGCACGGGCGCGATCAGCTCGTCGAGGCCGTGCGCGGCCGCGACGCTCGCCATGCGCCGGAGCAGCGCCTGCGCGATCCCCTTGCCGCGGTACTCGGGGAGGATCGAGACGACGATCGCGGAGAGCGTCGAGGGCTCGCCGGCGACGCCGTTCGTCATCGCCCAGTCGACGCCGCGCGGCTCGGGGATCCCGTCCCACCGCACCGGGAGCGTGCACGCCTGCGCGACGGTCGTCTTCCCGTCGATCGCCCAGAGCTGGAAGTCCGGGTAGACCTCGTAGAGCCGCGGCCAGAACGTGTTGACGATCGAGTCGTGCTGCATGAACTCCGGGAAGACCTGCGGGAGCGTGCCGCGGAGATCCTTCTCCGCGTGCGTGAGGATCCGGAGCCTCATCGGCGGAGCAGCGCGACGGCCTGCGCCGCGAGACCCTCGCGCCGGCCGGGGAAGCCGAGCCCGTCGGTCGTCGTCGCGCGAACGGCGACGAGCTCCGGCGCGACGCCGAGCGCATCGGCGAGCCGCGCGCGCATCGCCTGCCGGTGCGGCGCGAGCCGCGGCTCCTCGCCGACGAGGACGACGTCGGCGTTCGCGAGCTCCCAGCCTGCGGCGCGCACGCGCGACCACGCCTCGCGCAGGAGCTCGACCGAGTCGGCGTTCTCGAGCGCCGGGTCGCCGGACGGGAAGAGCGCGCCGATGTCCTCGAGCCCGGCGGCGCCGAGCACGGCGTCCGTCAGCGCGTGCGCGAGCACGTCGCCGTCGGAGTGGCCCGCGAGCCCGCGCGGGTGGTCGATGCGCACGCCTCCGAGGACGAGCGGTACGCCGTCCTCGAACGCGTGCGCGTCGAAGCCGGTACCGACGCGGTACTCGCTCAGAGCCACGACGCGACCTTCTCA
>Ga0335077_10008699_pt1 | contig 12591 bp, 14 predicted proteins | sample Lox_Sample_31_FD_207151 | JGI IMG/M metagenome (GOLD analysis project Ga0335077, IMG submission 207151) | Soil microbial communities from Loxahatchee National Wildlife Refuge, Florida, United States - Lox_Sample_3.1 | ecosystem: Environmental > Terrestrial > Soil > Wetlands | place: USA...
GAACTCGGCGTCTTTCTCGTAACCCGTGCCATAACGCTGGCGGCGCAGGCGAGCGGCGGCAATACTGTAGGCAACACTGTCGGCCGGAACGTGGAGCGAGATGCGATAGGCCGGGCGGCGCTCGGTTTTCATCTGCGGATTGAACTGGTCTTCGTCGCCGTCCACGACTTCCTTGGCGTGGGGCTGGCAGATGATGTAGATCGGACTCTCCACAACGCCTTCGAGTTCCGCTTTGGGGACGCGAGCCTGCAGGGGATGTTGAGGATCAATCTCGATGATGCAGCCTGCGGGCGTGAGGCCGCGGCACTGGGTGACGGAGAGGCGCAGGGAATCGGCGTCTTCATCGAGCACGACGATGGGGTCATGACGAACCGAGCCACGCTCTGCTTCGGGCAGGCGTGGGCCGCCGCCGACCAGACCGAATGCGTTGGTGGCGTAGCGCATCATCCACAGGAGGGCGGAGTCGAAGTAACGCTCCTGACGCAGGAAGTGGTCCGGCGTGAGCAGCATGCCGTGTTCCCAGTTCACGGAGCCTAGCTTGATATCGTCTGAGTCCATAGTTGGAATTCCTCAGGCCTCCACCAGCGCGGGCCTTCCCAGGTGGGAGTTGATTCCCAGCCGGGCGTTTTCCACTTCCACTCCCAATCGCGGCGCTTTGGCAGGGTCCTCGACCAGCCAGGAGAGCCAATACTTGCGCTGGCTGCTCATGCACAGGTTCAGGATTGAGGTTACCAGCCTCTTCTTCTCCGGCTGCTGAAATTCGTAGTAGTCCGCGAGAGGGATGGGCCCCGCCACCACCCATACGCCCGCAAGGTCTTCGAGTTCGTCGCCGAGAATGTAATCCACGCCCAGACGGCAGAGCCTGCTTCCCAGAAGGCTGAGTTCTTCCTCCGGCAGCCCGCGAAAGGCCGGAAAATAGAAAATCTCTTTCACCGCCAACTGCAGCAAGAGCTGAAACACAAGGCGGATGCCGTGCTCGGTGGCCGCCAACTCCTGCATGCTGGGGAGCAACAGCGACAGGTTATACCAGGTTTCGGGCGGCCAGGAATCGGGATTCAGGCCGAACAGAGAAATCCACCGCGAACAGGCCTCGAAGTTTTCCGGCTGAAGGTCGAAGAGCCGGGCGCCTTCGCGGACCCAGTGGGCAGCTTTCTGCAGAGGGTCGTCCATGGCCTCGAGGATTTCCTGGGTGCCCATGCCGCTCTCGCCGCCTTTGTCCCACATGCCCACGGGCAGCGCGTGAAAGTAACCGAGGCCGGCGATGGAAAGGGTCACATTGACTCCCGCGCCTAACTCGCTGCCGGCGGGTGGGTCCTGCGAGACCACCCAGCGTGACGGATAACCGTGCCCAGCCATGCGCAGCGTGATGCGAGAAGGAGAGACGCCCATCTCGGCCAGCACCTGCAGGGCGGAATCCACGGTGTGGTGAAAACCGAAGAATCCGGAATCGAAGCAGGGCATTTTGACCTGGTTGCGGGTCATGATGCCACCACATCCACATCTACCTCGGTACCCATGGGAAAGCGGCTGGCCAGGTGCTTGAGCAGGCCGTCTTTCAGGATGGGCAGTTCTGCCTTGGGATCGGTGAAATCGTCATGGTTGATGCGCACACGAACTCTCTCCAGGCGCTTCAGGCCGTAGCGGGTGCGCTTGACCGCCGGCTCCACCTGGGCGTCGTGAATTCTGGGATCAAAGGCGCGAACTGCGTTGCTGAGGTCGGCGTGGGTGACAATGCGGCTTCGGGAGAGCAGGGCTTCGGAGAAACGTGCCTGGGCGTGAGTGAATTCTTCCTGGTTGGTGCCGCCCGCCGCGGAGGTGGGATTTGCTACCCGCAATCCGGCGATCTGGTTCTTCTTGAGGAATCCGGTGACCTGGCCCGGCCCCACGTTGTTTCCCAGCGTGCCGCTGGTAACCCACAGACGAAGGTTGGCGTAGTGTTCCTGGCTTCCATCCGGAGACAGAGCGGGCCGCAGTTCGATTCGGCCGTTGCGAATCGCGTAACGTCCAGCGCCGGCCTGGACGGAGGGTTCGGTCTCCGGCAGGTAAGGCGCGCGGCCTTCTCCGAAGATGGAAAGCGGAGCCACCAAGTGGCTTGCTGCACCGCCCTCCGCACGCGCGATGGGAATGGATGTGCCCTGCTTCTCAAAGACGACGGTCTGGTTGAAGCATTCGACGTTGGACGCGGTGATGGCATGCAGCACGATACCGCCCAGCGAGGTATGCAGCGGCGGAATATCGCCAGGCAGGGAAATGCGGATCCAGGCGCGATCCTCGGCCAGAGCTTTTTGTGATTCGCGACCGAAGATCTTGGCCAAGGCTGCTTCCATGGCGCGGGGAACCCTACAGCGGAAACGGCGCGATGGAGAAATCAGGGGCAGGAGAAAAGTCCGCGGCCCGTAGAAGCCCGTGGGCAGGAACGGCACTTCCTCGTCTGCCGACTGCGGTTTTTCTTCGGCCTGCTCCGGAAGCAGCCATTCCATGGCACGCACCCCACCATTGACAGGCTTGGGGCGCAGGATCCCGCGCGCTCCCAGTTCGCCGGCATTGTCCATCAGGCACCAGGTTTCTTTTTCCAGCGCCTGCTGGATGCGGTAGGAGTCCGGGCCCAGTTCGAAGAACAAAGAGTGCAGGCTCAGATGGTCTGGCGGCAGGTTTTCGATCGCGAGATACAGCGCGGGATTGGCGCCGAGGTTAACGCGGACGGGATCCGGGGACGGACGAAGCGCCTGCAATGTCTCCGGCATCTCGATGCCCGAAGCCAGACGGAGAGAGCCTTCCTGGTAGGCCGCGGCAAACGCAATGCTGGCGCGGGAAACGGCTGCCGTGGCATCGGTGATGAACGTCAGGCGTTCGCCGGTCTGCGCCTCGCCCACCAGTTCGGTGCCGGCCGCGATCAGCTGCTGGCCGCTGTCGAGCAGGAAGCGCACCACCGTTTGCGCCGGACGCGCCAGGCGAGGGGCCATGCCGAGGTTGGCGATCAGTTCATCGAGGAGTGCCAGGCGAATGCGATCGGTTTCCGCGTAGAGCAGTTCGAGTTGCTGGGCGAAGGTCCGGCATAGCACCGCCAGAACCGGGTCGGTGACTTCGGCGGAAATCCCGAAGTCCTTCACTCGCCGGCGAAAGTCGTCGCGCAGTTTCTTGTCGATTTCGACGGCGCTGGCGTTGGTATAGCGCATGGAATGTACCCGCAGAGAACGCTATTGCGTTTTGCCGTCCCACTCGAAGGAATAGGTTTTCGTCTGGTCCGTTGTGGAGACCAGATTCAACACCCAATGGCTGACCTCAGCGCCGGCCGGGGATTCACGAGTGATACTCTCCACGCGGAAGGTAACGATCCCCAGGTCCTCCAGCACGCGGTTCATCTCCTGCACGGCGGTCTGGATTTTTTCCGAGCGGATGTTGCCCTGCTCCAGCAAGTCCCGCAAGCCGAACTGGCGGCAGCCTGCCCAGGAGCCGTAAGGGGTATTGGCCATCACGCGCACCAGGGCAAGCACAGCTTCGGGCCCATCGCAACGCCGCAGGAAGCTTCCGTCAAAGCGCAGAGGAAACGCGATAAATGAGATGGGCCCCTCCTTTCCGTCAGTCCTGCTCAGTTGCTCATGGAAATATCTTTGAAGTTCTGCTGGTTGAGCGCGGGTTCCAGCTCCAGTACCAGCAAATGGTTGAGCTGGGCATCCTTCGCACCCTCGAACGCACCCTGGCTCGGATTGCAGGTCTGAAAGCTGCTGATCCAGCCTTTGAAGCTGTAGCTGCAGAGCGCGTCCTGGTGGGAATCGTCCTTCCAGAACTCGATCTTGACATCCTTTACTTTGTCGCGGGTAACGACATTGGCGAGGTCGAACAACTTCTTCAACCCCGAGTGCGGGAGATTGGTGTCGTCATGAAAGTCCACCCACACGCGGATATCGGTGTGCAAGCTGCCCATCTGGGGCATGCCGGCCCGGTCTTTATCGGTCTGGAATGCGACCACGACCGAAACCGCGTCAAATTTTGTACCGTCGATGGTGACTGTGCTGCGATAGGGCGCTGGCATTGGTGCCTCCTTGGCTGCCGCTAGTTGCTCATGGTGATTTCTTTAAAGTTGGCCTGGTTGAGGGCGGGCTCGAGATCCAGGATCATCAGGTGGTTCAGGTCATCGGGCGGCGCGGGATGGATGTCGGCCTCGCCGTTGCCCGACTGCTGATGCGGATTGCTGGTCTCAAAGCGGCTGACCCAGCCTTTGAAGCTGTAGCTGCAGAGGGCGTCCTGGTGGGAGTCGTCCTTCCAGTATTCGATTTTCATGTCTTTGATCTTGTCGCGCGTGACCACATTGGCAAGATCAAAGAACTTCTTGAGTGCGGAGTGGGGCAGGTTGGTGTCGTCGTGAAAATCCGCCCACACGCGGATGTTGGTACGAAGGCTGCCCATTTGCGGCATGCCCGCCCGGTCTTTTTCCGTGTTGAAGAGTACGCTGGTGGCGACGGCGTTGAACTTGGTGCCGTCTATAGTGACGGTGCAACGGTAGGGAGTAGCGGCCATGGGTGGCCTCCTTGCTTTTGAATCTGACTTGCAAAACTGAAACTGAGCGAGACGTGCCTGCAGAACTCGTCTCGGGGATCTTTGGATTTTCCCGGCACTTCCGTGCCGGGCCTTCGTGCGCCGTGCCTTCGGCGCTGGGTCGCCGGACACTCCTTCGCTTTCATTCCACGCGGCCGGAACGCATTTTCGCGTGTCCGCAAACCGATCGGGTTAGGCGGAGTCTGCGCGAGCTGCTCGCAGCTGCGAACAAACTCCCGCAGTGCCGGGGGTGTCCGGTACCCGGCCCGCTGCAACTGTTCGTTTGGGGGACAAACGCTCTGCCGAAGCTTTCCCGGTCCTGGCGCCGGGTACCTAGCCCTGCCCTTCGGGCTTCCCGCTGCTGGCCGCCTTAAATTCCGGCACATCAATCTTCAGGACGAACGTTTCTGCCGGCCCCGTAGGCATCACGCTCAACGTTATGTCGCAAATGCCCTGCATCCGCTTGTTCGAATCCTTATCCACGCTGAGGTCGTAACCCAGGATGGTCCCCTGCTGCACCTGTTCATCGAGCAAGCGGCGGAGGGGCTTTTCGATCTGCTCATCCATGAAGTCGCGGGTCAGGACCTGGCCGGCCACCTGCAGGAGATAGTGCCGGCAGCAGCGCTCGAGATAACGCAGAATCCGATATGAGGTGAAAAATTTCAGCACGCCGTAGGGATCATCCGCCTGCGTGCGGCAGCCGAAGAAACAGAGGTGGTTATCGGCGTCGCGGATGATGGGCACCAACTGGCGCTCCATGCTGAGGTGCTCCATCTCGCCGATAAGCGGTTCCACGCGGCACTTTTCGGAACCGGCGACCTGGCCGAAACGGGAACCCACCGGGCCCTGGGCGATGCCCTGGGCGTCGTCGGCGCGGGCGATCGCGCCGGCAAAGATCAGCGACGGCGGGCCATAGAGGTCGTCGCCGCCATCCACTTTCTTCTCGAACCAGTGGGCAGGGCGCAACTGCAGATATCCCATGGTGACCACATCTGCGGCGGCGCGATCTTCCGGGCGTTTCAGGAATTCATACTTCCCGCCCGGCAGGAAGTTGCGCTCCACGTTCTTGAACGATTTCTCGTCGTCGAGGTCGTTGATCAGGAGCATGCCCCAGGAGTTGGCGATGTCTTCAAACTTCTCGCGGACGGATTGGGGAATAAAGCCGGGGACTACCAGATTGCAGATGTCGTCGCGGAAGTTGAAATTGTCGTTGCGCTTGCGCACGAAGTTTTCGATCGCGGCCACGCTCATGCTGAAAACGTCCTTCATGGCCTTGGGATCGGAGTTGAGCACGAAGATCTCAACCGGCTTGCGGACTTTGCCGTCCGGCACCTTGGAATTTTCGAAGAACAGCATGAGCTGGCGGTAGCTGCGCTCGATGGGGCGAATCTGCTCGAAAATCTGCGCCAGAAGCTCGTCGCGGACCGATTCCGCCTGGTCGATCTGGCTCTGCATCTTCTTGACGGTGGATTCGTAGGAATCGCTCTCGCTGAGCAGTTTCTCGAAGTTGGTCAGCTGCGAGAGGAATTCCGTGGCCGACTGGGGAGTGAAGATGCTGGTGACGTCGCGGCTCTCATCGATGAAGCCGGGATGCAAATCGGCGAAAATGTCCTGCAACAGCTCACGCGCCGGAGTTTGTCCCAGGATTTCCGCCGTGGTCCTCGACTTTGTGGTCGCGTCGGCCATTACTGCGCACCTCCTTTACCGGCAACCTTCTCCAGTTCCTCACGCAGACGGCTCAGGGCCTGCAGGATGTCCTTGCGCTGTTGGTCGTTGTTCCAGGCGCGGCGCACCGTCGGCAGCTTCCAGCGGTCCTTGAGACGGTAGAGGAGATCGATGTGGTTCTTCAGGTCGGCGATGTCATTACGCAGATATACGGTTTCGCCGTCTTCATTCTTGATTTCCTGGCGCTTCTGCAGGTTCTCGGGATCGAAGTCTTTAATATTGCGAAAGCGGAACTCAGCTTTAAATTCGGTTTGCTCGGCGCCGGCATTGCCCTTGAAATTGAGAGATGGCTGGAACTTTTTGAAGGCGTCCTGAACGTCCTCGACTTTAGTCGGCTCTTCGCTTTCGGAGGCGGCTTCTTTGCCTACGCGATCCAGGGACATGGGGAGAGTTACCGCACAAGTGGAAGTGGGGACCTTGCGGACTGAGGGAGTCACTCCCTTGCGGACGACTTTGATCAGCGGCATCTATGCGTCTCCTCAGAGCGGCCGGCGCTTTTGCAGCGCCTTACGTATCGGGCAGAAGCCGGCTCATCGCCGTAAATCTTAGGAGCCAGCATGGGGAGGCAGGGATCGATTTCCGAAGGGCCAACCACCGACTGGCTTCTGCCCTTTCACCTGAGACCCACACTCCGGGCGGGACCCGTAACAGGCGCGAAACTAATATTTATTTTCACAATTGTCAATAGGGTTGTAGGTACGGCGCTACGCACCGGCATTGCGGTTGGGGTCTAGGAGAGGCGTCTTCTGACCGGCGAACCCTTCACGAAAGTGCGCTCCCAATCGTATTCTTCGGGCTTGCGCACCGCCTGGCACAGCAAAGGAAGGGTGATCGGCCGGGACGGGCTGCGGTACCACTCGAGAGCGGCGGGCTGCATTAAGTGATCGGCTTCCTGGTTGACCAGTTGCCAGGTGAGCACACGCTGGAGTTGGACAACTGCCTCAACCACGGTGTCGCTGGGAGAGAAGCGTCCCCAGAGACAGACGAAGCCGTTTTCGGGGTGCACATTGGGGTGAAATACCGGGTGCAACAGGCTGGCTTCCATGGGAACGGAGGGGAAAAACCGGGGAAAGTAAACGCTAATTTCGTGTGTTTCCCCCTGAGCCAGTCCCTCCTCGGTTTGGATGAGGGCGGAAGTCTTGTGGAGCGTGAAGGCAAGGACTTCGCCGTCCGGCTCTCTCCGCGATTCCCGCTTCGCGAGGAGACCTGGGTTGGCGTCAATGAGCGCCTGCAGCAGGTTGCGTTCCTGCTCGACTCGCCTCTGGTGAAGGTTGGACATCAGCCGTTCGTGGCGATGGTGGAGACCCGAAGAACGTCGTTGGGGCGGACGCCCTGCTGTGGGAGAGCGCGGGCGAAGTCGAGGAACTGGCCGTTCCACATCACCTGGGGCTCGCCGTCCCCCTGCAGGATTTCACCGCGCTCGCGCAGGTCGTAGAGGATCTCGTCGAGCACCTGGTCGAGGAGCTCCTCGTCGTCGATATCGACGTTGAACTTGCTTTCGCCTTTAATGGTGTCGAAATACATCTGGTACTTGGGCATAAGCGCTCCTTAGCGGGCCCGTGATGGTCGTCGCACTTCCCGGCCCGTGGCCTCGGCGGTCAGAACGTACGGCCGCAGAGACTCGGGCAGTTCCTCCATCGTCCACTGGCAGCGGCTGCACTGGCCGTTGGCCGAGTCCCAGCAGTCGCGGCAGTGCGGCCGTCCGCATTTCCGGCAGGCGCGCAGATCTGCGTCCTGCGCCGGCACCTGGCACAACTGGCAGCGTCCGTGCTCGGTACGCGGGCCGAGCTGGCGGTCCCACCAGCGGGCATCAGGGGGGAAGATGGGGACGCGGTTCTGCTCGCACAGCCGGCAGCGGCTGGCTTCAAAGACCCAGCACGAGTCGCACACCGTAAGGCCGCAGCGCGGGCACGCGAAAGACACTCGTCCACTCAACCGCCGGTTGCAGAGAGCGCAGCGCTTCGAACTGCCTTGCTTTACTCCTTCAATCGTCAGCGAGACCCCCAATGCAAGCGCGCAGGCCAACCAGATGTAAGCCGGCTGGTTGTTGCGGGAGAAATACACGATGGCAACTGAGACCGCGCTCGATGCCGTGGGCAACACGACGCCGGCCCAGGCAGCCAGCTCAATTTGAAAGAACTTCAGTAACAAGGCGGAGAGCGCCCCCACCGCAGCGCCGCACACCAGTCCTGTCACCGGCCCAACCAGCAAGCTGACCAGTTGCACCAGCAGCAGCAGAAAACTACAAGCCACGAGCGAAGCGACGGTGCGAGTGTTCATTATGCGGGCGATGTTGGCAACGATATTACGGGCGGACGCACGCTGTACCAGTGGTCTGCGGGCAATTGTAGCGCGGAGGGGGTTTGCCACGCCCACGATGAGTCCCGCGCAATCGCCCGGATCGTTTGCAACTCCAGAATCTCGGGCGAACCGCACTCTGGACAGCGGCCCCGCCGGCGCAACGCTGCCAGACGCAGCATTGGAGGCCATTTCGTCCCGCAATCCTGGCACTTCGCTTCCACGCAAACAGGCCAGTCGAGCAGCAAAGAGTCTGAGTGACTGCGGTTCAAGAGCTCCTGGAAGGTGCAATCTGCCTGGGGAAGAGGTTGAAGCGATTCTTCGAAGCCATGGAAGGGGCAATCCACGCTGACTGGAACCGTGAACTCCTCTATTCGGCGGGAAGGATGAAGCTGGACTTCCAGGCTGCGCGCCGTCAAGCAGTCATCCTGAAAAAAGTTACGCAGACCCCACTCAACCTGGATACAACCTACCACTCCCGCCATGGTGGGGGTACTCACCAGATCGGTGCCGGCGGCAGCGTCTGCCGCGCACGGGCGGACCGTCGCCTGCCAGAGTTCCAGGAGGTGGCCGCGTTTACTTGGGCTTAACATGCACCCGTAGCAGGCCTGGCCCGGGTTCCCGGGGAAGTAAGTTACCCGGCCGTGGGAGTAATTCTGGCGTCCCAGGCCTCCATCGATTACCGGAAGCGCGAGTTTCGTCGAAATATAGGCGATTTCCAGGCGGGCGAGGTCGCTGTCAACGCAGCTGAACAGAAGATCGGCGTCCGCCAGCGATCCGAAGCCTACGTCCGCGATCTCGCTGCCGGTCGCCGTCCAGCGCGTGTCCGGAAACATTTCGCCGGCAGCATCAACCAGGGCGCGGGCCTTGTTGTGTCCGATGGAGTTTCCCTGGCAAAAAAATATTGAGCGGGGAAGATTGCTGGTTTCGACGCGGTCGGGATCAACCACGTGCACGCTGCCTGTCCCCAGCAGGCCAAGAACGCGGGCCACTTCATTGCCCAACGCCCCAGCTCCGACAACCACGCAGGCCAGCTGGCCCAGCCGATCGCGAGTGAATGGAGTGTGCTCCAAACGCACGTAATCTGCGTGATGAGTCTGTGGGTACACGGTGGCCATTATAGGCTATACTTTTGCACCAGACTTGAGTCAGAATCGAGCGCGTCAGCCGGAGCTTCCCGGCGCTCACTGCAAGCTCGTCTTATGAGCCTCTATCAGACCCTGTATTTCATGTCTCTGGTCGGGGGGATGGCAGGTTTGTCTTCCTGGGTCCTCACGGCGTTAGTGTCCACGGTGCTGGTAAATCAGCCGGGGTGGGTTTCGGACCTGGTTTCGGCCACGATTCTGGGAGGTTTCATTGGCGGGTTGACGGTGGCATTCTCGGATCACTGGTCGGGGAACCGGGTGCTGCCGCGCTGGGTGATTTCCGGCATTCTCATCGGCATTGTGGCGGGCGCTGCCGCCGGGCTGATTCAGATTCCGATCACCAACAACCTGGGCGAGCAATTGCCGGTGCTGACGCGGCTCATCGCATGGATGCTGGCCGGCTCGTTCATCGGATTTGGCCTGGGGTTGCGATGGGTGGGAGTGAACCGCGCCCGCGTGGCGCATGCCTTCGCCGGAGGATTGATTGGTGGTGCGCTCGGTGGACTGATTTTCGCGGGACTGGCGGCTTCCGTGCCGGATCTTTCGCAGGCGCTGGGATTCGTTTTCGTCGGTGTGGGGATATGTTTTGGGGTGACGCTGGCGCCGATTCTTCTGCGCGACGGGATTTTGCAATTTGTCAGCAGCGGCGACGCCCGCGCGCAAAGCAAGTTTGGCCGCACTCATAAAGAGTGGGAGATTCAGCACGGGGACTCCTACGTGATCGGCAGCCAGAGCCAGGATTTGTCACGCAGCCGGTACCGTCCGGAGATTGACGTCTTCATTCCGGACGCTGGAATCGCCGCGCGTCATGCCATTCTGCTGGGCAAGGGCGGGCGCTTTTATCTTGCGCGTCATCCCAGCGCGGCGGATCAGGCGTCCCTGGCTCGCTTTCAGCTTCGGGTGCGGGGCAAGACGGTGGTCACCTCGCAGGAACTCCGCGACTCTGATGACATTCTCGTCGGCCGCACTGCCCTCAAGTTCGTCAGCCGGAAGGAGAAGTGACGGCGATGCTGCGATCTCTGTGCCGGCGGTTTTTGTGCCTGGATCGGGCACGGGCGCGCCTTGGACGGTCGTTCGCGGACAGGTGTGTCCGCGCCACATTGTTTTTTATGTTGTTCCCCGGACTGGCATGGGCGCAGGCGGGGCGATTGGAATTCGCGGATCGGGTGAAGCTGGTGAGTTGCGATCCCTCCACTCCCAAGCCCTGCTTTCGACTTGCCTTCAACGTGGTGGACAACCAGGGAGCGCCGCTGAGTTTGAACCTGCCGCCGGCGAAAGATCTGCGGGGACAGTTGAAGGTCAATTTAGACGATCAGGAAATCGAACCCTTCTTCGCCGTGGCGCAGAGCGGGCAGACCAAAGCGGTGCGCGGCCGTCTGGCGCTGATTCTGGTCGACATCAGCGGCAGCATGAATCATGTGCTTCCGTCGGGCAGAACCCGTTTTGAGACGGCCCAGGAGGCGCTGGAGCAATTCCTCGACAACTTCGATAACTCCGTCGACCGCGTGGCCATCGTTCCCTTCGAAAGCCACAACGTGGCCGCGCAGATCAGCAACGCCGAATTTGCTAATACGAAGGTCGCTGCACTGGCGCAGATTCAGTCCCTGCAGGCGCCGCAGCCCAAGAACAACACGGCGCTCTACTCCGCCGTAGTGCTTGGCCTTCAGGTGCTGGCGCGGCAGGCGGCAGGCAGTTCCGGAGTGGCGCCGGAGACCCTGCTCATTGTGATGACCGATGGCAAGAATGAGGTCTTGCGGGGAGACGATCCCGGGCTGCTCGATGGCCCCGTGGGATTGCAGCAGGCGGCCGGCGCCATGCAGGCTTCGGGAACACAGGTGATCGGGGTGGGCTTCGGCGATCCAGGTTCGATCGACGAAATGGCCTTGCGCCAGCTCAGCACCAAATTTTATATGGCGCAGGACGCCGACCGGCTGAAGCAGATTTTTTCTTTTGCACGCAGCCTGCTCACCAACCGGATTGTGGCCACGTTCGCCTCGCCGTGGAACGACCGCAGTTCGCTTGAAGGCAGGACGTTGCACCTCAAGGCCGCGCTGGGCCTGAGCGATGGCAGGCATTTCGAGAGCGGGGAAAGAATCTGGCAGGCGCCGCAGATGAGCGTGCCGACGTTTGACGGCAAGTGCGACACGGAAGAACTGAAAGCGGCGCTGCAACTCATTCCCGCCTCGGGCGGATGGCTGACGATCCTGCGTCCGGTATTGGTATTCTTTGGGCTGGGAACCCTCCTGCTGGTGTTGTGGTTTTGGGTGCCTCGACTGGTGTGGCCGGAGCAGTACATCGGCACCTTTACCACCCAGTCCGGAGGCATGCGCTGGGCCGACAAGTCGCTGGTGTGGTCCAAGAGCCAGGCGCGGCCTTCTCGTCCGGCGCCCCCGGGCTTTGCCACCCGGAAAGGCGGCGCGCAACCCCCCCGCGCGCCCGCCGACCGCACTGTGGTGCAGCCGGATTTTTCGAAGAGCCGCTTGCAGAAGCGTCCGCCGGCGCATGATGAAGATTGACGGGCTGGCTTCTGGGGCGTGGCTTTCGTAAGTTTGACGCAGTACCCGGCGGCCGCACCCGTGTGGCCGGCCGGCTTTTCATCGCAGTTTTCATGAGCACCGGGCACCCATGCCGCCTCTGAAGAAGATCAAGGGCCGTTACGAGATCAAGACCGTCCTCGGCGAGGGCGGCATGGGAGTGGTGTATCGCGCCTACGATCCTCCCCCCATGGACCGCGACGTGGCGGTCAAGACCCTGCTGGAGCTTCCCGACAAGATGTCGCTGCAGCTTTTCTATAAGGAATGCGAAGTGCTGAAGTCCATGAGCCACCCTAATATTGTCGAAATCTTCGACATGGGGGAGTTCGATGACAACGGGCACCGCAAGCCAT
>Ga0335077_10008701_pt1 | contig 12588 bp, 12 predicted proteins | sample Lox_Sample_31_FD_207151 | JGI IMG/M metagenome (GOLD analysis project Ga0335077, IMG submission 207151) | Soil microbial communities from Loxahatchee National Wildlife Refuge, Florida, United States - Lox_Sample_3.1 | ecosystem: Environmental > Terrestrial > Soil > Wetlands | place: USA...
TGCTCAAGGCAAACAATATGTCGGCCAAATCCTTCATCTTGAGCATGAATGAGACGCGAAACCCGCCAATAGCGCAAGCTCTATATATGGCGCCGGCGCCAAATCCGCTATGTTGTGCAAGGTCTCTCCCTGTGCTCCAGCAATGGTCGGAGTTAGCTGATGCACCGGAATTTGACCCTGCAATTGTCATAACATTGCGAAGGCCTCCGCATAGCAGATCGCCATCTAGCTCTAATCTAGTCCCAGCATGCGGCGGTTCGTGCCGCGATCCGTTGTCCCGCCGGCCCAATCCTCGAAGGAGCGATCCACTGCCTGGATAATGTGGCGTGCGATAAACGGCGCGCCTTCCGCTGCGCCCTGTTCGCTGCTTTTGATGCAACACTCCCATTCGAGCACGGCCCAGCCATCGTAACCATACTGAGCAAGTTTCGAAAAAACCGCGCGGAAATCGACCTGCCCATCGCCCAGAGAACGGAATCGGCCGGCGCGTTCAGCCCAAGATTGATAGCCGCCGTAAACTCCCTGGCGCCCGGTGGGTCGAAATTCCGCATCCTTCACGTGAAACATTTTGATGCGGTCGTGGTAGAGATCGATGAATTGCAAATAGTCCAATTGCTGCAAAACAAAATGACTAGGGTCGTAAAGAATGTTGGCACGAGGGTGATTATCCACTCTCTTCAGGAACATCTCCCAGCTGGCGCCATCGTGTAGATCCTCGCCAGGGTGGAGTTCAAAACATAGATCGACGCCAGCTTTGCCGAAAGCATCGAGAACGGGGCACCAGCGCCGGGCAAGTTCATCGAATGCAGTTTCAATTAGTCCAGCCGGCCGTGGCGGCCATGGATAGATATAAGGCCATGCCAGCCCTCCGGAGAACGTGACGTGTGCCTTGAGGCGGAGATTCGCCGAGGCCTTGGCTGCCAAAAGCAATTGATCTACGGCCCACTTTTGACGCTCTTTGGGTTTGCCACGCAACGCTTCGGGAGCGAAAGCGTCAAATGCCGCATCGTATGCGGGATGCACCGCTACCAATTGTCCCTGCAAATGAGTAGAGAGTTCGGTCGGCTCCAATCCATGATTTGACAACACACTGCGGAATGCATCGCAATAGCTTCGGCTCTCGGCGGCGCGCTGCAGATCAAAGAGGCGAGTATCCCAGGAAGGAATCTGCACCCCTCTGTAGCCCAACCTATTGGCCCACGCGGCGATCTTCTCTATGGTATTGAAGGGCGGCGTGTCAGATACGAACTGAGCCAGAAAAATGGCCGGTCCACGCAGTGTATTCATCGATCCGCTCCAATCGTCCTCTAGCCTACACGCACACAAATCTCGGTTCCAAGCGGAATGCGGTTGCTGCTCTCGCATGATCCAAAGGAGCTGGACATGCATGCTGCATCTGAGAAGACAAAAGTTTCAATGGTGCGCGCCTTTAGGCGACGCTCGGGGATGGACTCGCCAGCAGCCCCTTGTTGGTAGAAGTAGACCACGGCCCCTGCGAATCGAAAGACCACTGTCCTTAAACTGCTCCTCTGTACAGCTGGCAGGTTGCGCTCAAACGGGTAGTTTGCGAAACACAGCCCTATTCTCAAAGTCGAAGCTTGGAGGCACTGTGCGCAGCCTCAAATGCCTATGTGTGGCCCTAGCGTTTAGCGTGACGCCGCTGGCTGCTACCCGACAACCGACGATCCCGAACGAAGTGGTGGACAAGATTGTGGGGCAGGAGCAGGTCGAGATGCACTTGCTTCGCCAATACTCGCCTCTGGTGGAGACCTACATCCAGTATATCCGCCCGGATAAGCAACTGGGGGAAGCGCTCGACGGCGACAAATATTTCCTTGGCCGGGCCGAGCTGGCGAAGGGCGTGGAGCTCGAACCGTTTAGCTTTGACGCTGCTATGAAGCACAAAATTTTCGGAGGCTGGGGAGAGTTCTTCTCAATGGAATTCCTCCCGCGCGGTTTCCTGCAGATGATTTACCTGGATATGAATGGCTTCGACCGCCAGCACTATACGTTCGAGTACATCGGACGCGAGTTTTTGGGCGAAGTTCGTTGCCTCGTCTTTGACGTCAATCCTCTACCAAAGGCCGGCAAAGGACGCTTCGTTGGCCGTATCTGGGTGGAGGATCAGGGTTACCACATCGTGCGTTTTAATGGCATCTACGGGGGAGCCTCCCTTACCAGCAACTATTTCAATTTCGATAGCTGGCGAATGAATGTCGGAAACAACCTGTGGCTCCCGGCCTTCATCTATTGCGAGGGACCCAGCGTTCACGACTCAAAGGCAAGGAACTTGGGATTCAGAGCCTTCAAGGCGCAGACGCGCCTTTGGGGATTCGATCTTGGCCACGTTCGAAAACAGCAAGAGCTGAGCAAAGTCCTGGTGGAGATGCCGACCCAAGTTGTGGATCATTCTGAAACCACCAACGATTACTCCCCGCTTCAAGCGGAGCGTTCCTGGGACCGGATGGCCGAAATCAACGTTACCGATCGCCTGGAGCGGCAGGGCTTGGTGGCCCCGCCTGGGGAAGTGGATAAGGTTCTCGAGACCGTAGTCAACAACCTGGAAGTGACCAATAATCTCGACATCCAGCCGGAGGTTCGCTGCCGAATTCTGATGACCTCAACGCTTGAGTCGTTTACCGTGGGCCACACCATCGTCTTGAGTCGTGGGTTAATCGACGTGCTTCCCGACGAAGCCAGTCTCGCCGCCGTCCTGGCGCACGAGCTTGGTCACGTCGTGCTTAGACATCATATGGACAACCAATTTGCGTTTTTTGGCCGCCTCCGGTTCGACGAAAAGGGGACGTTCCATCACTTTGACTTCGCTCGCACAGCGGAAGAGGAACAAGCAGCGAACCAGAAAGGGATTGAACTGCTGAAGAACTCACCATACAACGAGCGATCCGACACCGCGCGAGTCTTCCTCCAAACGCTTCAGGACCGCTCGAAGAAGATTCCCAATCTTGTGAGCCCGCATCTCGGCGACAGGATCGTGGGAAGCTGGACAATCAGCTCCGCGAAGTTGCCCTCACGACCGCCCGACGCAAAGCCAACTGCGAACCCCATTGCTGCGCTGCCGCTTGGCGGACGCATCAAGGTCGACCCGAGGAATGACCGGCTGACACTCCTGAAGGCCAGGTCAGTAGGCGCCGTGGCCGAAGATGAGAAGAAGCCGTTCGAGATCACTCCGTTCCTATTCTATCTGACCCGCCAGGAAGAAAACTCGTCGACAGAGCCTCCTTCCGCCGCAGCTAAGTTTGTTGTAGATAGACCGTAGGTAGAACGACCAATCCACGCCTATTTCTTTACAGACGTGTCTTTAGTTGCTTAAGGCGAACAATGTGTCCGCCAAGGCAGCCGCCTTTGCCCCAAAACAATCACCATACTTTGCTTGGACAGGCCGACACCAGAGCGACCTTTCCAACGAGCCCCAGCCTCGATCTCACCACATCAATTCAATTCCCCAATTTGTCGCCGTAGAAGAAGGACTGGAGGTACTCATCCCGCCGACCGTGAGATTGCAGGACGCAACTCGGCATCCACTGTGCGACCGACTCGCACGACGATCTAGGGCAGTGCCTCCATCTATCTAGCCCACGGGAGCGTCTGAAGTGCAAATTTCCAACCCCCGCGGAGCAGGTGATAGACAAACGAACCGAGGCAGAAGCTGCCGATGATGACCCCCAGCCCGGCAGCCAGGAAAATCGACTCCACCACGTACGCCGCAAGACTGAATCCGGTGTAAATCAGCAATGCGGAGGCTAGCGCCACGGTTCCGGCCTCTGTTTCGGCGGCGCGCCGCGGAGCCGGAGAAGGGTCAAGGCGAAACGCCCCCGGACGGCTGCCAAGAGTGCCGTTGTACAGCGCACGAAACGGATTCAGTTTCGGAAACAGGGCGCTCCACCACAAAAGGGCTGCGAGGACCGCGAAGACGGCTGGGGATTGGAACAGAATTCCGGCAACGACACCGATGAGCACGACCTTGGGCTGAAATACAAGCGCCGAATACTGGAGCGAGCAGACCGCAGGAGCCGGGTCCTCGAACCCCTGCTGAAGAATGAAGTTGCGCTTCGCCGCATTCCGCCCTGCCCCGGGAATGCCACCTCTGGAAATCCTCGTGGTGCCAAGCCGTGGAGTAATCTGGCCTCCGACGATCATTTCGCCTCCATTCACTTCGTATTTCATTTCATCCTCCTTTTGTCCTTCGATTTTGACTCTCTCCAGTAAGGTTGAGTAGCGTCGTCTTCTCTCGCGCAGCCTCCTCGCCGTGCGAGACCGTCAGGCGCAGTTCAGAATCAACTCTCTGCCCGATTCGGGCGACGATTTCCGGCACAGCTTCTACATCGGCTTGAGCAGTGTGAAAATTCACGATGCACGCACGCAACAGATAGCGACCGTCGACGACTGCATTGGAAACGAAAGTCTCACCCCCGCGCTGCAGTCGATCCAGCAGCTCACGATTCAACGCGTCCAGGTAGCTTTCGACCTGCTCTTCTTGCAGCCTCGTTCGAAGATCCGCCGGAACGTAGCGGAAGGTTGTGATGCTCAAGTTCTGGGTAACAAGTTGCACGTCGTCATGGCGACGGATAGCCTCAGCCATCGCTCGAGAGAGGCGAATGTCGTCCGTGATCATCTTTCGGTAGCCCTCGGCGCCGACATGTTTCAAGGCAAGCCAGACCTTCAGCGCACGGAATCCCCGCGAATTCTGGGGTCCATAGTCGAAATAGTTCGTGGCGCTCTCTTCGAAATGGTAATAGGGAGGATGGTACGCGAACGCCGCGCGCAGTCTATCGGGATTTCGAACGAGCGCGCATCCTGCCTCAAGAGGCGCGTACAGCCATTTGTGGGGGTCGACTGCGATCGAATCCGCGTGGCTTAGCTCGCGCAAGTCGTCCGGTGCCTCGGGGACGGTGGCCGCAAGCCCACCATAGGCTCCATCGACGTGAAACCATAGGCCATACTCCTTGCAGAGAGCACGGATCTCTGAGAGAGGATCGACCGCGCCGGTGCTTACGGTTCCCGCAGTCCCAACGACCAGGAACGGCAGATCTCCCGCAGCAGTGTCTGCGGCAATCTGACGTCGCAGCTGGTCTACGTCCATTCGGGATCTTCTGTCAGTCGCGATCCATCCAATCGACGCGGTTCCGAGACCACTCAGGTCAGCGGCCTTTTGAATCCACGTGTGCGTTTCGGCCGAGCAGTAGACGCGGAGCTTGCGGCCCGAATCAGTTGACACGCCTTGTTCGCGCACACTCCAGCTCGCCTTTGCGGCACGGGCAGCCAGAAAACACACGAAGTTCGCCATATTGCCACCGCTGAGAAGCAGGCCACCGCAATCGGTTGGATAGCCGATAAAGGACGCAATCCATCGTATGGTCTGTGACTCAATTTCAGTGGCTGCCGGTGAGAGCGTCCAGGCACCGACATTTGCATTAACAGCTGCTGCGAGAAAATCGCCAAGAATCCCGATGGGCGCCGGTGGTGCGGTAATGTACCCAAAGAAACGCGGGTGCCCGTTGAATAGCGAGTGCGTGAACAACTGGTTTGCCGTTTGTTCGAGCAGTAACTCGGGGTCCATTCCCGACTCAGGCAATGGGCCAGTGAGACTCAGCGCGTCGCGAACAGCGGAAGGGGATTCATCACATGTAACAGGACCCCGGGGCATCGATTCGAGGAAGGTCGCGATCTGATCGACAAGACGATTCCCCAGTGTGCGGAATGTGCTTGCATCCATCGCGAGCGGAGCATTCCTGCCAAGACGCACCTCCGGGATGGATGACCTTGCTGCAGCTTCGTTTGTCATGCTGATATTCCTTCTAGGAGATCCGTTTCCCGCCCCCGTCCGCCATTCACTGTGCTGAAGACACGGTAAAACGATTGCTGCCCCCACAACGCCTCGTGGTCATCTGCCGATAAGTGCTTCAACTGCTCGTAGGCTGTGATCTGTGATTCGTGACAAGAAATTGCCCGCCAGACTGTCGGCCACCAACTCCGCGTGTCAATTTCGGTCGTGATTGCCCAGTTCGGCCATGGCACAGCTTGCCGCTCAACGCCATCGACGTGCACGACTAGTTTCCGAAAAACCGCCTGATACGCCTTCCACGCCGATTCTGGCCAGGCGATGTAGTAAAGCTTGGCCACCGCGTGCGGCGGCAGGGATTGCGCTCCTTCGGCGGGGACCGCAGAGTGCGCTGCAGCCACGATGGCCGCAGTCGTAAATTGCGAGATCGCGATGTGGTCAGGATGTCCGTATGCGCCGTCTGGTCCGAAGGTAAGGACAACGTGTGGTCGTACCCGCCGAATGTGTTTGGCGATCGCGGTCACTGCTTCCCATGGTCGCGCTTCGTCGAGCAGCGAATCCCGGTAATCCAGTAGAGTAACCTCCCGCACCCCCAAAGTTGAAGCGGCAGCGCGTAACTCCGCTTCGCGGATCCTCGCCAACTCTGCCGGGCCCGGATGCTCTGGGTCCCCGCGGCGAAAACCTCGGTAGCGGCCGCTTTCGCCACGCGTGGCCGTGAGCAAAAACACGTTGGTGCCTTGTACGGCGTATTTGGCGAGGGTGCCGCCCAACCCAAGGGATTCGTCATCGGGGTGAGCGAGCACTGCTAATAGCCTAGGACCTTGCATGACTTATCTCTTTCTGTTGAATGATCAGCACTGCGTGGCATTCAACAAACGCCGTCTCTGGCAAAGAGTCGGCCTCGCTGATGGTCCGCCTAGCTTAGCGGCTCACCAACTTAGCGCCCTTCGGATGGCCGCAAGATGGTGTAGACTGTGACCCAGTGCATGCTCCTCAATCACCGTCTGTGCGGTCACGGGCCTGCCGGAACTCAGCGAAAAAGGTGCCACGCGGTCTAATTCGTCGTCCGTGAAGGTCCGTACTGTGTCGGCGGCTTCCCTACTGTTTCGACGCAGGAGCCCAATGGCGACAGGCTTTGAAATCCCGACATTTTCCTGAGCATGGTTGGCATTCATCTGAGCGACTACCTCCCAAGTGACATCGGTAACGGCCTTGCCGCTGGCTATAGCCCGCGCAAGATCAATCTCAACGGGGTAAACGCTGGCAACATGGTGCACAATGACTCCAATCGATCGAGGATCCGTGGGGGAAACAGGCGTGCGCCATTCCGCCTCCGTGAGCTCTTCCGCAAATGCTGCCAACTTTGCGGCGCCCAGTTCGATCCGGTCGGCCAGGGATTGAGCACGACGGCTGACGGCATCTTCGGCCGTGCGGGCGGAATTGATGCCAAGCTGCAACTCCTTAGTCGCTTTTGTCTCCTTAGCAATCGGATTCATCAGAGTTTCTCCTTTTTCACTGGCTCTTAGCCTTAGCCTTGTATTGCGCTCTGAACGCTCACCGGTTCGTCCTGCCGGGCGAGGTTCGGAACTAGCATCGGCACATGCCGGCGATACTCCGCATACTCCGGATGTTCTCGCATCAAGTCCCGTTCCTCGAAACGGATGGCAACGAGGATGTACGCAGTCGTGACTGCTGCAAAGAAAAGGTGGGTGACAGTCATAGTCGGAGTGATCCAGAAGACACACAACCAACCCACATAGAGAGGATGGCGAACGACCCGATAGAACAAGGGAGTCGCAAATCGAAGCTTCTTCTGCGGTTGTCCCTGCAGATGGAGCCATACTTGGCGTAGCCCGAACAAATCGAAGTGGTTAATCGCGAAGGTCGCTGCCAGAACCAATAGCCAACCAAAAGCATAGCCTCCGTAAAGAGCCCCACGCCCCACACTGTCTTCAATGGTCCAAACGGCGCCGCCGAGGGGTTGCCACTTCCAGAAAAGGAAGAGCAGAGCCACGCTGCTCGCCAGAACATAGGTGCTGCGCTCTACTTCGACCGGGAGTACGCGCGAAATCAGATTCTTGAAGCCGCGGCGGGCCATCACGCTGTGTTGAATAGCAAACAGAAGCAGCAGTCCCAGGTCAATCAGGAGCGCGCTCTGCCATGGTGTAGTAGAGGATGAGTCCATCGACTTCGGCACTCCAAAGTTGCCGATGAATCCCACCGCGTAAAGAAACGTAGCAAGGAAAGCAAGGTAGCTTCCCAGGCCGTACGCGAATGCAATCGTCCTCTTCATCGATATCCTTCCTTTCATCATCTCGTTGGCGTTGCGGGATCCTCGCGCCACAGGTAGAATTCTCCGACGGTAGCCGAGACCGGTCCATGCTCAGCCGACCGAAGGATTTGCTCTGACGTCCAGGAAGAACGGAATTATTTGCTGACCGTCCAATATAAATTGCAGCGAGTCCGGAAGACGCCATGGATGCATTTTCAGAAATACTTTCGGCCATGAAGTTGACGGGAGCGACATACTTCCGCGCCGAGTTTTCATCACCGTGGAGTTTTTGCTCTCCACCGTCGAGGGAATTGGCGTCCATCCTCGCGCCCGGGGCGCCACATCTGGTGATCTACCATCTTGTCATCGAGGGCAGGGCGCTCGCGCGATTGACAGAGGGAAAATGGCTCGTCCTCGATGCAGGCGATATCGTCGTCTTCCCGCACGGCGACTCACATGAAATATTCAGCGATGAACGAGCGCGCAACGACGTAACTTCCGCGATCCTGAACAAGATATCGGCGCACGATCTGCGTCCGTTGCAGGCTGGAGGAGGCGGAGAGAATGTCCGGGTGGTTTGTGGTTACATGGTGTGCGATCCCTTTGTTTGTAAGCCCCTCCTAGAGGGCCTGCCTAGGATTATGAAGGTGAACATTCGTGCGGATCGTTCGGGGCAATGGCTGGAAAACTCGATTCTTCACTTGGCCGATGAAACGACGTCCGCCCGTGCCGGCAGCGACGCGATGCTCGCCAAGCTATCCGAGGCCTTGTTCGTAGAAACATTGAGAATTTACATCGCGGGACTGCCCGAGGCACAGACGGGGTGGCTCGCAGGAGCGCGCGATCCGATTGTCGGGAAAAGCTTGGCAATCCTGCACAGCAAAGTAAGTCATCCTTGGACCATCGCGGAGCTGGCGAAGGAGGTGGGGATGTCCCGCTCCGCGCTCGTGGAACGATTCAGTCGATTCTTGTCCTTGCCCCCTATGACCTATCTCACGCGGTGGCGACTTCAGTTGGCCGCCCGCGCTTTGACCACAACGCCGCGGGGTACGGCCGACGTCGCCGCTGATGTTGGCTACGAGTCGGAGGCCGCTTTCAACCGCGCCTTCAAACGGGAGTTCGGGTTGCCACCCGCGCGATACCGACGCGAGGCCAAACACCCGCCGAGATCAAGCAAGCTAACTCCTGGATCACCGCAAACTCAGAAAGCGTTGCGGCGGGAACCCGCGCAGACCGCCTAACGGGCTCTTCATCAGACTCATGAAGATGAGCCCTCCAACTGCGGAGTGACGGCAGTCCGGAAGCAATCCACCTGGCTGGCAAACCCGCTTTCTGTAGAAGTGGGCGAACACCATTATTTGCGGTTTCAAGACACGCCTGCGGTTTAGGGACGTATACCCGCCACGCGTCTTGTTGCCGCATTTGGACGCAAAATTTCTAAAATATTGGCAATGGTGTTTTTGTGTTTTTGAACTGCTGAATTATCAGTCCGGAGCAGTGGCCGAGCTGGCTGAAGGCGGCGGTCTTGAAAAATAAAATCGCCGCTTCTCTATCTGACAGAAGATTCAACTAACTCCCTTTGTCAGCCGTAAGATAGCGCCGATTTCAGTTTTTTGGATTGCTCTGTTTTTGCTCGTTTTACGCCACTTTTAGTGTCAATTTGGTGACAGTCGCGAGTTCAGCCCCACGCGCACATTGAGTGTCACATACTCAATTCTCGATAGACTCGCCTTCCATCGAATTCCAAAGTTGAACCTCCCGGTGAGGATGCCCTCACAGTTTAATGTCTTAATCTGCAGTAAGCACGAAGGTGGAGACTTATATCCTGTCGTATACGATGGTTTGCTCTTTAGGCTGACCAGTTCCGCGAATCGTGAGCGTGAGCGTCTTTCCATCCGCAGAAAGTTCGTATTTTGTATGGTCCATGACTTGCCCCTTAACTTTGTCGGTGATTTCCAGAATGTGGGCGTTCACGCGTTTGCCAGAGGACGTAGAGCCGGGCGCCACGTCTGGCCCTTTATCTTCGTAATCCTTCCCGTCAAATTTCACACTAAGCACCTCCCGATACGCGGGCGTTTTGAAGCTCAAGCCATCGCCATCGTAGGGTTCGATATCCAATTCATCCGGGGAAGTGAATTTCACGTCAGTGCTCTCCCATGTGCCGTCCCAGCCAGAACCGCCGCCCACTTTCCTCCAGACGACGTTGAAATCGGATGTCGTACCGTCGGGCTTAGTATCTGTTCCCTTGATCGTCTGCGTTTTCCCGTCATTGGAAATGGTGTGGGTCATGGAACTGATGACCCTGCCGTCTTTCTTGATCACCATTTTCCAATTATTGGTTCCATCGGCGGCCATCGATATGGTTCGCCCGAACTGGTCCGGCTGATCGGTGCCGTCGTACGTAATGGTTTCCGAAACGTTGCCTACGGTCCACTTGTATTTGTTGCCGCCGAGATCCTGAATCTTGATTAGCTCGCCGACAAATTTGCTTTTCTCCATGTTGAGTTTCCATTTTCCGCAAAAAGGATCGTCCGAGCCCAATAGCGTGCCTGCTAGCAAGCAGGCAAGCGCAAGTGAGAAATAGAAGCGTCTCATGGCTTGCCTCCATTGGCGCATTATAGCCATAAGTTTTGTAAGTACAAGCCGCAGGTGGCTACTGGTAGAATCGGAAACGGAGGAGTGGCCGAGCTGGTTGAAGGCGGCGGTCTTGAAAACCGTTAGGCTCGAAAGGGCCTCGGGGGTTCGAATCCCTCCTCCTCCGCCATGTCTAGAATACGCAGTAAAATTGCGGTAATTGACACAGTGTCACACTGATGATACACTCTGGACGTGGCCCGAATCTACGTTCGGCGCAAGGAACCCGGCAAAGGCTGGCGTTATAGGGCGATCCCGGGAGGGGCTGGTCGGCGCCCTGTTTTCGACTCCGAAGCAAAATTCCACGTACGTTATCCCGATGTCTCGGGCAAGTTCGTCTTCAGTCAGGCGTATGACACTTTGGAAGAGGCTCAGCGTGCAGCGGCTGAATTGCCCACAAAAGCAAAGGCTGTTGCCGCTGGCCTGACGCTTGAAGAGTACATAGATCGAGAGAATGCCCACCGCATTCCGATCCAAAAAGCAGTCGACAATTTTCTTTCTCACGCTAAGAAAACCAAGAAGCCGAAAACAGTCGCTGGGTACAAGCTCAACCTTTCACAGTTCGTGGAGTCAGTCGGTAAGATTCATTTTCTGGATGAGGTTGGGAAAGATCAGTTGTGTGCTTTCCGCGACTTCTTAGCGGCGAAAGGATATGAGGCAAGAACCCAGCACAACCGAATGATGACGGTGCTGTCGTTGCTGAAGGCGAATCGTATCAAGACAGCCTTTTCGCTGGGCAAGGATTTGCCCGAATTCGAGGAAGAACCCGCCGTCCCATACGAGCCTGCCGAATTACGAAAGCTGTTCGTTGCGATGACGCCGGAAGAGGTCATTCGCTACAAGTTCTTCCTCGGGACCGCTTGCCGGGACAAGGAAGTCACTTACGCCTCATGGCAGGATATCGACTTTGCCCGTGGCATCTACCACGTTCGGCGTAAGCCTGATGTTGGATTCACTCCCAAGAAACACGAGAGCCGCGACGTAAAGATACCCACCGAACTGGTGGAGGCATTGAAGGAACGCAAGAAGCGCGCTCCGCATCCTCGGTGGATTTTCGTCAACGACAGAGGCCGCCCGGACAATCACTTCCTTCGCAAGTTCAAGCGTATCGCGTTACGCGCCAAGGTGAACTGCGGACAGTGTACGGCCCCGTGGACTGCTGGGCGGTATCACACGACTCGGAAGATTCAGGTAACGTGCGCAACACATCCTGTCTGCCAACACCACTACCTGCATCGTTTGCGCAAGACATGCGCCAGCAACTGGGAAGCGAGTGGCGTCCCTGTGCGCACGATCCAATACATGCTGGGTCACAAGAGTTTGGAGACCACACAAAAATATCTCGGCATTACGAATTTGGATTCGCTGACCGACAAGATCGACGCTGCCGCAAAAGCGGCGGCCAAGGAGGCAGAATGAGCGATACATTCTTTACTCGTAGTGGTTCCAGTCCCGGCATCACCAGTAATCGTGGACCCGACTTCCTTCTCTCGCACGACTCCCCGCTGTCAACCATCTGGCTTCTCACTCCGATCTCCCCAGACGCCCACCGTTTCGTTGCTGACCAAATAGACCAAGAGAGTGTGCTGTATTTCGGTTCCTCCGTCGTTCTTGATCAGCACTGCGTAGAAGCATTACTTCGCGGCATTGCCCATGCGGGATTGGGGGTGTCTCGATGAACAAGAAGCTCGCCGCTCAAAAGATTCGCGCAACTTGACCGATGAGCTAGCGCGCCAAGGCTACACGGTCTCGCACGTCACCGTGGCACGCTGTCTGCGCGAATTGGGCTACTCTTTGCAGGCCAACGTGAAAACGATCGAGGGCACGCAACATCGCGATCGCGACACGCAGTTTCGGTACCTCAACGATCAAGTTCGGCACT
>Ga0335077_10008702_pt1 | contig 12585 bp, 8 predicted proteins | sample Lox_Sample_31_FD_207151 | JGI IMG/M metagenome (GOLD analysis project Ga0335077, IMG submission 207151) | Soil microbial communities from Loxahatchee National Wildlife Refuge, Florida, United States - Lox_Sample_3.1 | ecosystem: Environmental > Terrestrial > Soil > Wetlands | place: USA: Florida...
GCCGGCCTGCTCGACAAATTGCCGCCGGTGCTGACGTTCCAGTCGGTCGTCGACTTCACGGTCAGCACCCCGGCGATCCTGACCGCCCTGTATGCGTATCTGCCCGATAACGGCAGCGAGATCGTGCTGTTCGACGTCAACCGCACAGTCAAGTTCGGCCCGCTGTTGCGCACATCCTCCTACGTCGCGCTGGATCAGCTCACACCGAAGACGCCGCAGACGTATCGCTTCACCTCGATTGTGAACGCGAACGAAGGCAGCGATGCGACGGTCGAGCGCAGTATCGCGCCCGGCCAGCTGGACGTCCTGGACCGGCCGCTCGCCCTGATCTATCCGTCGAGCATTTTCTCGCTGTCGCATCTCTCGATCCCGATTCCGATGGACGATCCGCTGTACGGGATGCAGCCCGACCCGAAGACGCGGGACGAATTCGGCTTGAGCCTCGGCGCGATGGGCGCGCGCGGCGAGCGCGGGGTGCTGGTGGTCAACCAGGATTTCCTCACCCGCCTGTCGTCCAATCCCTTCTTCCCCTACGTGCTCGAACGCGTGGCGGAGAACATCGAGCGGCCGAAGGGAGCGACCGGGCGCAATCTCGCCCCGACACCGCCGCGCGGTGTTCCCGTTCGCCTCGAAGCCCTGCTCTCGACGTTTGTCCCGGACGACTCCGAGCCGGAACGGTTCGCCGGCCCGTGAACCTCGTCCGGTGAATCGAACCAGTCCCGCGCGGCTCTGGGCTCCGTTTCGGCTGGGCTACCTGGCTGCGGCAGCGTATTTACTCGGGGCTGTTGGTGCCGCGCTCGCGCAATCGACTGACGACCGCGCCAAGGAGGAGGACGAGTCGCGCCTGTATCGGGAAACGCATCCCTACTTCTACGACGAATTCTCTCCCGGCGAAGGCGGGACCAGTGGGATCGACGATCTGAAACAGATCGACAAGCCCGAGGTCTCGATCGCGGACACCGCCAAGTTGGACGCCCCCCTCGCTTTTGCGAGACGAGGCTTCGACTCTCTCTATGAGCAGACCGGGCTGCGTCTCGGCGTAGCCTTCACGGCGCTGGGCGCGTGGGCCAGCGGAGAGAGCGATCCCAGCGGCGCCTCCTACGATCTGGACTTGCTGTCGGCCTGGACTCTGGTGGGGCGCGGCACGCCGAACATCGGGGTGCTCGTCGCAACCGCCGAGTATCGCAACGCCTTCACCGACGAACCGCCCTCCGCGCTGGGTGCAGAGCTGGGAACGCTGATCAACCCGATCAATGCATTCAACGACCGATTGTGGGTCGTGCGCGACCTCTACTGGCTACAGCGACTCTGGGACGGCAAGCTGCGCGTCCTGTTCGGCCGCGCCGACATGGGCGATTTCGTCGGGCAGCAGCCGATGCAGAACGTGAACACGTCGTTCGTCAACCGGCACTTCTCCGGCAATCCCACCGTCCCGTTCCCAGGACACGGCCCGACGGTGAGCGTCGATGTGCGTCCCGACGACCGATTTTACGTGACGGCGGGCATGGCCAACGCCTACGGCAATACGAGGGAGTGGGAGTTCAGCTCGCTCGACCAGGGCGACTTCTTCTACACCGCGGAAGCCGGATACACGCCGACGATCGAAGGAATGGGCCGCGGACGCTATTCGATCATGGCGTGGTACATCAACGAGCGCGACCGCGGCGGGACAGTCATTCCGTCCGACCAGGGTGTCACCCTCGTTGCGGGCCAGCAGCTGAGCGATCGCCTCCAGGTGTGGGCGCGTTACGCATACGCCGATGGGACCACGACCAACGTCCGACAACTGGCGCAGGGCGGCGCCGGGTATGCTGGCTTGCTCGGCAGCCCGAGCAACATGACCGGTCTGGCGTTTTCCTGGGCGCAGCCGCGCTCGGCCGCCTCCAGAGAGGAGAAGGTGCTCGAGATCTTTCAGCGCCTGCAGCTCACCCGCTTCACGCAGTTCAGCGTCGGTGCACAGGCCATCTTCGATCCCGGCGATAATCCGACCGAGAATCTGGTCGGCGTCTTCTACGCGCGGCTGCGCATCGCATTTTGACGGGACGATGAAAGTACGATGAAACGAACGCTCTTGTCGCACTGGCCCTGGATCGTTCCGCTGATCGCGCTGGTGTTGCTCGCCGCGGCGCTGAACCTGCCGTTCGGGGCGCTGCTCGGTATTGCCTGCGGCGTCGCCCTGATAGGCGCCGTGGTCGCGGCGGTCCATCACGCGGAAGTCGTCGCGCACCGGGTCGGTGAACCTTTCGGCACTCTCGTTCTCGCGCTCGCCGTGACCGCGATCGAGTCGTCGCTGATCGTCTCGGTGATGCTCGCCGGCGGTGAGGCCAAGGCCGCGCTCGCTCGCGATACGATCTACGCGACCGTCATGATCATCGCCAACGGTGTGCAGGGTGCCTGCGTGCTGCTCGGGGCACTGCGCCACCGCGAGCAGGTCTTTCGCATCGAGGGCGTTGGTCCGGCTTTGGCGGCGCTCGCAACGTTGGCGACGCTGGTTCTGGTGATGCCGGTCTTCACCGTCAGCGCGGAGGGACCACACTATACGCCGTCGCAGTTGGGCTTCGTGGCCGTCTCCTCGCTTACGGTATGGGCAGTATTCGTGTTCTTTCAGACCGTGCGCCATCGCGATTATTTCCTGCCGCCGCACGGCGCAAGCGATGTGGACGTCCACGCCCCGCCGCCCACCACCAGGCAGGCATTGACGAGCTTCGCGCTGTTGCTGGTGGCACTGATCGCCGTCGTTGGATTGGCCAAGGTTCTATCGCCTTCGATCGAATCCATGGTTCGCAACGCTGGCGCTCCCGCGGCGGTTGTCGGCGTTGTGATCGCTCTGCTGGTCCTCATGCCGGAGGCGATGGCCGCGATCCGCTCCGCGCTCGCCAACCGGCTGCAGACCAGCATCAACCTGGCGCTCGGCTCGGCGCTCGCGACCATCGGTCTCACCGTCCCCGTGGTGGTGGCGGTGAGCATCGTTCTTGATTTTCCGCTCGTCCTCGGCCTGAGCGGGAAAGACATCGCGCTCATGGCGCTGACCTTCCTCGTGTCCGCGATCGCGGTCGGCTCCGGCGGTCGCACGAGTATGATGCTGGGCGTTGTGCAGCTCGTGATCTTCGCCGCGTTCCTGTTTCTCGCAGTCGTGCCCTGAGGGGATCGGGGCGCTTGCGCGACGGGCGCTGCTGTCGATCTTGACCGAGGAATACCCGCTGAGTAGAGTAGGCCGCGCGGTCTGGAGCTTGTCACGATATTTTGCGCGTCCTGCTGTCACGCAGGAACAACAAGGAGAAAGCGTTGACGACCGGGGACGAGCGCATGGACCGCAAGGATTACGAGAAGGCACTGCGCGCGCTGCAGGTCGAGCTGTGTGCTCTGCAGGACTGGGTCAAGGCCGAGGGCGCGCGGGTGATCGTCATTTTCGAAGGCCGCGACGCTGCTGGCAAAGGCGGTCTTATCAAGGCGATTGTCGATCGCGTCAGCCCGCGCGTGTTCCGGGTGGTCGCATTGCCAGCGCCGACCGACCGCGAGAAGTCGCAGGTGTATATGCAGCGCTACCTGCGGCACTCGCCTGCGGCCGGGGAGATCGTCATCTTCGACCGCAGCTGGTACAACCGGGCAGGCATCGAGTACGTGCTTGGTTTCTGCTCGAAGGCGCAACACCAGCGCTTTCTGATCGTCTGCCCTGAGTTCGAGCGGTACCTGGTAGACGACGGCATCCTGCTGGTCAAGTACTGGCTCGAAGTGAGCGAGCCGGAACAGAAGCGGCGCTTCGAGGCCCGCATCAGCGACCCGCTGCGACAGTGGAAGTTGAGCCCGACGGATCTGTACTCGAGGAGCCGCTGGTTCGAGTACTCGCGGGCGCGCGACATGATGTTCGAGGCCACGGACACGAAGTTTGCGCCGTGGTATATCGTCCCTTCGGACGACAAACGGCGCGCTCGCCTGAACTGTATTCGCCACCTGCTGACCCTGATCCCCTACAAAAAGGTGGCGCGCAAGAAAGTAAAGCTCCCGGCGCACTCGAACAAGGGCACCTACGACGATCGGGCCGCGCTGAAGAAGCGGCGCTTCGTCCCGTCGAAGTACTGAGTCGAGGTAACTGCACGCTCATGGACGCCGTTGCCGTAGTCAAGATCCTGGGTGGACTGGGCATGTTTCTGCTCGGGATCCACCACCTCACCGACGGCCTGAAGAGCCTGGCTGGGGACTCGTTGCGCCGCACGCTGCAAAAGGTCGTTTCCGGCCGGTTCAGCGCGGTCGTGTCCGGCGTGATCTTCACGGCGGCAGTTCAATCCTCCACGGCGGCCACGCTTACCGTCATGGGCTTTGTCAGCGCGGGATTGGTCACCTTCCAGCAGGCGGTCGGTGTCATCGTCGGCGCGACGCTGGGGACGACCACTACGCCGTGGATGGTCGCTTTTTTCGGCTTCCGCGTGAGCGTTTCCTCCGGAGCGCTGCCGCTCCTCGGAATCGGCGCTCTGCTGTGGCTGGTTGCGAAGGGCAAGCTGCGGTCTCTCGGCGCGATCCTCGCAGGGTTCGGCTTGCTTTTCACCGGGATCGACTACCTTCAAGTCGGGATGCAGGGGATCTCCTGGAACCTCGACGACATTGCCGGCCACGGTCCGGGCGCGATGTGGATCCTGGCCGGCATCGGGGTGGCCATGACTGTCGTCATGCAAAGCTCGAGCGCTGCAGCAGCGACGACGGTGGTCGCACTGCACGCCGGTTCGCTCACGTTCGAGCAAGGCTGCGCGATGATCGTCGGGCAGAGCGTAGGCTCGGCCGCGACGACCGCGCTCGTCGCCATCAGCGGCGGCCTCGCTGTGCGGCGTTCGGCGCTGGCGCACGTCAGCTTCAGCACCATCGTCGCGGTCCTGGGGATGCTCTTCCTCGGACCGCTGACGACAGCCGCCGACTGGGTCGGAGCCCGCCTCGACGATCCGGACGGCGTACTCGCGCTCGCTGCGTTCAGCAGCATCTTCAAGCTCGCTGGCATCATGGTGTTCTATCCCTGGCTCGACCGCTTCTCGGACCTCATCGTCCGCATCTCGGGGAGTGGTGGGGACTCGGCCATTGCCCGTCTAGAGCCGATTGTCGCGCAAGCGGGCGGACCGATAGCGCTCGAAGCAGCCTGGCGGGCCGCCATGGAGGTCGCGCACGGCGCGGTCGGCGCGGTGGAGCGCCGGCTCGCCGGCCAGGCGGTCGTCTATGATCCACCGGCGGAGCCAGTCCAGCAGATCGAGAACTTCCTCGCGTCGCTCTCGTTGGAAACCACGGATCTCGCCACTTTCGGCGGGCGCCTCGTTCGTCTCTCCCATGCGCTCGATCATTTGACGGAGCTTCACGACGATCTGAAGCGGGCTCCCGCGGTTGCAGCCGATTGGCAGCCGCCAGAGGGCTTTGAGACGGGCGCCCGGGCGCTGGTCGCGTGGCTCGACGCGACGAAAGATCCCAAGGCGAAGCCCGATGCGGCCGTCTTCAAGGCCATCGAAGAAGCCTCGAAGCAGCTCGATGACGAGCGGAAAAGCGGGCGCGAGAAGCTGCTCGAAGACCTCGCCTTGCAGCGCACGCCGGCTGCCACGGCTCGCGCCGGGCTCGACGCGTTGGCGTGGGGTGCCGGCACTCTCTATCACGCCTGGCGTCTCGCGGAATCATTGCGAATCGCATCGGCATAGCGGCGAGCTGGTCGCAAGCCCAGGCGCGCGAATGAAGTATCCCTGGCCGCAAAGCCGGGGGTCAAACCGAAGCGGAGGCTGCACATGGAGACAGCAGTCAACCAAGGTGCTGCGGGCGCCACTGCTTGGCACGCTCTCGCGGTGGATGAGGCGCTGAAGCAGCTCGCGACCAGCACAGCAAAGGGCCTGGACGCGAGCGAAGCCTCGAGCCGGCTGCAGAAGTACGGTCCCAACCGCTTGCCCGAAGGCAAGAAGCGCGGGGCCCTGCTGCGCTTTGCCGCTCAGCTCAACAATATCCTGGTCTACGTGCTTCTCGGTGCGGGTTTCGTCAAGCTGATGCTTGGGCTTTGGGTCGACGGCGCGATCATCCTGGGCGTGGTGCTGATCAACGCGCTGCTCGGTTTCATCCAGGAGGGCAAGGCGGAGAAGGCGCTCGATTCGATCCGCAACATGCTGTCGGCTGAGGCGCGGACCGTACGCGGCGGCGAGACACGCATGCTTCCGGCGGAAGAGCTGGTGCCCGGCGACATCGTGCTGCTCGAATCCGGGGACAAGATTCCCGCCGATCTGCGCCTGGCCGAGGTGAAGAACCTGCGCACGGAAGAAGCTACCCTCACCGGCGAATCGGTTCCCGCGGACAAGAGCACCGACCCGGTTTCGGAAAAGGCCACCGTCGGCGACCGCGAGAGCATGGCGTTCTCGGGGACCATGGTCGTGTCCGGCCGCGCGACCGGAGTGGTGGTTGCCACCGGCAGCGCCACCGAGCTCGGCAAGATCAATCAGCTGCTCGCGAGTGTGAGCTCGCTCGAGACGCCGCTGCTGCGCCAGATCAAGAAGTTCGGCTACACGATCACCGCCGTCATCGGCGTGGTGAGCGTTCTGATCTTCGCCTACGGCAAGTGGGTCAAGGATATGGATTTCGTCGCGCTCTTCCAGGCGGTCGTCGCGATCGCGGTGTCGGTGATCCCGGAAGGCCTGCCGGCGCTCATCACCATCACGCTGGCCATCGGCGTGCAGCGGATGGCTCAGCGTCACGCCATAATCCGGCGCCTGCCCGCGGTGGAGACGCTTGGCTCCGTGTCGCGCATCTGTTCCGACAAGACTGGCACGCTGACGCTGATGGAGATGATGGTGGTGTCGGCCGCCACCGCCGAGTCCGAGTATCAGGTCACCGGCAACGGTTACGCGCCGGAAGGCGAGATCAAGCAGGACGGGAAGCCGGCAGACGAGAAGGATCCGGTGCTCGGGCTGCTGGGCCGCGTGTCGATGCTGTGCAACGATGCACAGCTATTGCAGAAGGACGGAGCGTGGAAGGTCGAGGGCGATCCGACCGAGGGCGCGCTCTATCCATTTGCGACCAAGCTCCGGATGGACCGGGAGGCCGAACAGAAGGCCTGGCCGCGCGTCGACGCGATCCCGTTCGAATCGGAACACAAATTCATGGCGACGCTCCACAAAAGCGCCGACGGCGCGCAGTGCCTTCTCGTCAAAGGTGCGCCCGAGGTCATTCTCGAGCATTGCGACCGGCAGCAGATCCGCGACGGGAAAGCGGCGCCGCTCGACCGCGAGCGCTTCGCGCAGGTTGCCGACAAGCTGGCCGGACAGGGAGAGCGGGTCCTCGCGGCCGCATGGCTCGAGAACCCGGGCGTCAAAACGGGCGGCCTCGGCCCGGCAGACCTGCCAAAAAATCTCGTATTGCTTGGCCTCATCGGCTTGCTTGACCCGCCGCGCAAAGAGGCAATCGAGGCGGTGAAGGAGTGCCACGGCGGCGGCATCCGCGTCACCATGATCACCGGCGATCACAAGATCACCGCAGCGGCCATCGCCAAGATGCTCGGCATCGGCGACGGCAAGACGGCGATCAGCGGGGCCGAGATCGAAGAGATGGACACCGCGGCGCTGCAGGAACGCGTCCGCGACGTCGACGTGTTCGCGCGCGCGAGCCCCGAGCACAAGCTGCGCCTGGTGAAAGCCATCCAGGCGAACCGGCAGATCGTCGCCATGACCGGCGACGGCGTGAACGACGCGCCCTCGCTCAAGAAGGCTGACATCGGCGTGGCGATGGGGATCAAGGGCACCGAGGTGACCAAGGAGGCGGCCGGCATGATCCTGGCCGACGATAACTTCGCTTCGATCGGCGCGGCGGTGAAGGAAGGGCGCACGGTCTACAACAACATCGAGAAGGCGATCCTGTTCATGCTCCCCACCAACGTCGCCCAGGCGCTGGTGATCGCGGTGGCGATCTTCTTCGGCTTCAGCATGCCGATCACCGCCCCGCAGGTGCTGTGGGTCAACATGGTGACCTCGGTGGCGCTCGGCCTGGTGCTCTCCTTCGAGCCGCACGAGCTCGACGTCATGCAACGGCCGCCGCGGGCGGTGGACCGGCCGATCCTGACCGGCTTCGGGGTGTGGAGAGTCATCTTCGTCGGCCTGGCGCTGCTCGCCTACACATTGTCGGCGTTCTTCTGGATGAAGAGATATGGCGCCTCCGACCAGCTCGCGCGCACCGTCGCGGTGAACGCCATCACGATCGGTCAGGTGTTCTACCTGCTCAACAGCCGCTATTTGATCGACAGCGCGCTGTCGCTCAAGGCGCACCTCGGCAATAAGTTTCTGCCGCTCGGCATCGGCGCGGTCGTGATCCTGCAGTGCCTGTTTACCTACGCGCCGCCGCTGCAGACGCTGTTCGACAACGAAGCCATTCCGCTGCACGTGTGGCCCGTGCTGTTCGCGGGAGGCCTGGTGTTTTTCCTCGTCGTCGAGGCCGAGAAGTTCGTGATCCGCTCGTCGGAGGCGCTGCGCAAATCGGTTACGGCGGTGGAAGCCGGGGCCTAGCAACGGAGGACATCGGTGCATCCGATCGCGGATCTCGTCACCGGGGCGCTCCTGCTGGTGCTCGGGCGCAAGCTGTTCTGGTTATTCGTCGCGATCGCCGGCTTCTACGCCGGCATCGAGGTCGTGCGCGTGCTCCTCGCCGGTCAGCCGAGCTGGGTCATGTGGGTGGCGGGCGCCGCAACGGGCTTGATCGGCGCGCTGCTTGCCATGCTGTTCCAGCGTGTAGGTTTCGCTCTAGGCGGCTTCTACGCAGGCGGTTACGCAGCGCTGATCCTCGCAGAGCGCTTCGCTCCGGGCGCGGTCGGCGGAGCGACGTTCGTCATCGGCGGTGTGGTGGGCGCATTGTTCGCTGTATGGCTCATGGATTGGGCCATCATCGTGTTATCGAGCCTGGTGGGTGCGGTGCTGGTGGTCACCAGCCTCGGCCTCCGGGGCGCGGCGGGCTTCGTGGTCTACGTCGTTCTCGCCGCGCTCGGCATCGCCCTCCAGGCCTGGATGATGGATGCGATGAAGGGCGGTCCGGGCCAGCAACGCGGATCACGCGAATAGGAGTCAAGCGATGACGAACGTAAGAATGCTCTGCGTGCTTCTTGTGTTCCAGGCGGGCGCGTCTTTCGCGCAAGAGGTCCCCAGGGTAGGGGGCTGCCTTATCCGGCCCGGTACCCTGTGCACCAACAGGAACTTGAGCGGGGCGAAGCTGAGCGATGCCAATCTGGCGCACTCGCAATTCACCCGCTCGGTGCTTGCCGACGCTGATCTCAAGGGAGCAAACCTGGATCAGTCCGATCTGTCGCGCGCCGACTTGCGCCGCGCGGATCTGCGCTCGGCCTCCCTGCAGGGCGTCAAGGCGCGCGGCGCACGCTTCGACGAAGCGAACCTGAGCGGTGCGACGCTGAAAGGCGCGGCTCTGCAGAATGCCAATTTGAGCGGGGCGGATCTTACCCAAGTGGATCTGAGCGGTTCCCACCTGGCCAACGCCAGGTTGGAGGGCGCCCGGCTTCAGGATGCGAACCTGCAGCGCGCCGATCTGCGGGCCGCCAGACTGAAAGGCGCGTCGCTTTTGTCAGCCCAGCTGCAGGGCGCCAATTTCACCGAGGCAGATCTGACCGACGCCGATCTGACGGGAGCCAATACCGAGGGCGCGATCTTCAGCCGCGCTCGAACCAGCGGCTGCAAGGGCTGTCCATAAGCCACACCTGGTCAAGCCCTGTTCATCATGCGCCGCCCACGTCGCGTGGATCGCCTTGCACTGGCAGCCGCACTTGCGTTGGCAGCGCTTTCGCCCGGCTGCACCACGACCCGCGCGATGGTCCCGTCGCCGGTCGTCATGCAGGACGAGCGGCTCGACTTCTCGTACCCCGTGTTGCCGCGTGATCGCTCGACGGACGTGAATGTGCTTTTCGCGACGACGCGCGCGCCGGCGCCGCCGGGAGCGCCCGAGCGCTTTACACGCCGCGCAGGCGATGGGGTTCGCCTCGGTGTCGCGCAGGTGGAGCTCGGCGAGCCTCAATGGTCGTTCCAAGAGCTCGCCGAGTCCGATCGTACGAGCCGCGCCGAGAAGCTACGCCCGGCGCGTGTCGTGGCAGTCGACGAGTTCGGCATCGCCGGCACGCCGGGAGGGGAGGCTGAGCGCGAGTTCGTCGCGGCCATCGACCGCCAGGTCGCGACGTCGCCTACCGGCTCGGTCGTGATCTACGTGCCAGGCTACCGCGCGACCTTCGACCAAGTGATGATCCTGATGGGCAGCTGGGGTCACTTCCTGGCGCGCCACTCGCCGATGATTGCCTTCTCCTGGCCCACTGGCACCATGGCGTGGGACTACCTGTGGGACTGTCCGCGCGCGCGCGCGTTCGTGCCCGACATCGCGCAGCTGATCGCGCTCGTCGCGGAGCGCAGTCAGGCGCGACGCATCAACGTCATCGGGTTCAGCTGCGGCGGGCCGCTGCTCGCCGAGGCGCTCGTTCAGCTGCGCCAGGCGCACCCGGACGAGGACCCGGAAGCTCTGCGGCAGCGCTACCGGATCGCCAACGCGATCTTCGTCGCCGCCGACATCGATCTTCAGACCTTCGCTCGCTCGCACGTGCCAGCCATCACGGATCTTGCCCAGCGCACGGAAGTGTACTTGTCGGAGAACGACAGCGCCCTGCAGATTTCCGCGTGGCTCGCTCGCGCCTCGCGGCTGGGCCGTCCGCGCTTCGACGAGCTCACGCGCGAGGACCTGGAGACGCTCGCGAGCAACGACCGCCTGGTGGGCATCGACGTGACCGGGGTCTCCGGCCCGCACGAGCTGGGCGGCTCTCGCGGGCACGGCTACTGGGTCGCGAACCAGAGAGTATCGAGCGATGTGCTGCTCTCGATGGTCTATCCGTTCGATCCGGCGTGGCGCGGTCTTGTTCATCCGCCGGGGGTGGGGATGTGGACCTTCCCCGACGATTACCCGCAACGTGTGGGCGACGCAGTATACGGCGTGGCGCCCGAGTTGCGTCGCGATTCGCACTAGAACCTATCTCATAATCGGTCGCGCGATGCGTTGCGGCCAGAACGGGATGGCCGCAAGGCGCGAGGTGCAGTCAATACACGGGCTATTGACAAGCCGAGTAACGCAGCGGACGCCCGCGCGCCCGCGCAGGGCGGAACAGGGTTCCCTCTGGGATGTGACCCCGGAGCGGAATGCCGCGCACCAGCTGAAGCGCGTTCTTGTGCGCACCTGCACGGTCGCATCCCCAAAAGACATGGGGCCCCTGCTCCACGCTCCGGTGCGCGCCGCAACCCGAAGGGATGGGACGAGTTTTCGCGCCCGGCGTTGTTGCTCGCTCCTCGTTTGGACCGGCCAAACGTCGTCGCTTGCGCCTAGCCGGTCATCGAAAATCGTCTCCATCGCACACGTGAACGATTATGAGATAGGTTCTAGTCACTCCTTCGCGGGCGGTCGCAGCGGATCGGTGCACACATCCCTGCCGTGCGCGGGGAGCCGGCCTTGAGTGAGCATCTGGACGGGCACCACGAACACGGAAGTGAAGAAGCGGGCCAGGGTCTCGGGGGTGCTGCCGCGTGCCACGCCGATGCGACGATCGGTCATGGTGCCGGTCACGTCGATTGGCGGCTGCAGGCTGAACAGTACCGGTCCTTTCGCGCGCGGGCGGAAACGAAAGGCGATCTCCTCGGTGGAGAAGTCGGCACCGCCGGCGCCGACAACGCGCACGCGCCCGGTATCGATCAGGAGCGTGTCATGGGTGAGCTTGCCGTCCTTCAGGTCCACACGGACCACAACGCAGTTGACGCGCGTACCGGCCCCCGGGTCGATGAACGGCAGCAGCTGGAAAAACAGGTTCACCGCCCAGCGGTCGAAAACACCGCTGCGCAAATTCTGCGGCCACGCAGCGAAATCCATGTGGCCGCTCGCGTGCGCGAGGAACGTGTTCAGCGTCGGCGCTTTGCCCGCCACCTCCAGTTTCAGGCTGAAGAGACCGGAGATGTCAGTGCCCGGACGCAGCCGCCGGGCGAGGATTCCGTAATCGAAGCGCTCGACGGCGACACGGGCCGCAAGCGCGATCTCGGATCCCGTCGGGTCGTAGGCCATCGACAACCGTGCACTACCTCCAGGCAACTGGATTTCGGACGGGCTGATGTCGAGGCGCCCCTCGACGAGTTGCGCGCGCAGCGTACCGGCGCCGAGACGGTCGTCGCCGGAGCGGACGTGCTCCACCACCACGTCCACGTACGCGTCGAAGCGGCGCAGAAACGCCGCGCTCAGCAGGTCCTCGGTGTGTGCCGCAGTACGGCTCACCGTCGCGCGTAAAGACTGCGCGGTGACCGGTCTTCCGGCTCCTGTTCGCTCTTCGAGCGGAAAATCGTTGAGTTGCACCTCCGGTGCGCTGAGCTGCATATCCACCCGCGGGCGGGCGCCGGAGAGGTCGAGACGACCTTGCCCGTACAGGCGGCTCTCACCGACCCGCACCGCGAGTTGCGTGATCTCGTAGCCGACCGGCGTCATGCTGATCGGGCCCGCGAGTGACCACGACCTCCACGGCGGCAAGGCGACCCGCGCCAGGGTGCTGAGGGAATCCAGCTGATCGCCCGCCAG
>Ga0335077_10008703_pt1 | contig 12584 bp, 8 predicted proteins | sample Lox_Sample_31_FD_207151 | JGI IMG/M metagenome (GOLD analysis project Ga0335077, IMG submission 207151) | Soil microbial communities from Loxahatchee National Wildlife Refuge, Florida, United States - Lox_Sample_3.1 | ecosystem: Environmental > Terrestrial > Soil > Wetlands | place: USA: Florida...
CACGTTCGGGGAGCTGATCGCCGCGCAGTCGTTGGGGGACCTCCGGGCGCTGCGACAGAAGGGGCGGCGCGTCCTCCGTATCGACCTAGGCAAAGACGTCACGGGCGGCATCGTCCGCCTTGTCAGAGCCGTCCGTGGCTGAGGTTACCGCGCTCCTTTGGGACATCGGCGGCGTTCTGCTGTCGAACGCCTGGGACCACGCCGACCGCGCGGCCGCCGCGGCGCGCTTCGGTCTCGACCCGATCGGGCTCAACGCCCGCCACGACGCGCGGGCGGAAGCGCTCGAGACCGGCCGGCTCACATGGGTTCGTTACCTGGACGAGGTCATCTTCGCCGAGCCGCGCCGCTTCGACCGGGCGGAGTTCCAGGCGTTCGTGGAGTCCCGCTCCGTTCCCCATCGGGCCGCCCTGGAGCTTGCCCACCGTCTTCGCTCGGGCGGTCGATTCACGATGGCCGCGCTCAACAACGAGGTCGCCGAGTTGAACGACTTCCGGATCGAAAAGTTCGGGCTGAGCGAGGCCTTCCACGTCTTCTTCTCGTCGTGCACGACGGGACTGCGCAAGCCGGCCCCCGCGGCGTACTGGTCGGCGCTCTCGCTACTGCACCGGTCCCCGGCGCACTGCCTCTTCCTGGACGACCGGGCGGAGAACATCGAGGCGGCCGCGCAGCTCGGGCTCGGCGTGCTTCAGGTCCGCGACCCCGACCGGCTGCCGGAAGACCTCATGGCTCTCGGCATCTCACCCTGAGGGAGGAACGGACGATGGACGTCGGGATGATCGGCCTCGGCAAGATGGGCGGGAACATGACCGTGCGACTGGTGAAGGCGGGTCACCGGGTGGTCGGTTACGCCCGCTCCCCGCCGGTCGTCGAGGCGGTCGTGCGCCAGGGCGCCGCCGGCGCCTCCTCCCTCGCGAACCTCGTCGCCCAGCTTCCGACCCCGCGGGTCGTCTGGATGATGGTGCCGTCCGGGGAGACGGTCGACCAGACGATCGCCGCGCTCCGGCCGCTGCTCGGCCGGGGGGACATGATCGTCGACGGGGGGAATTCGTACTACAAGGACACGCTCCGGCGCGCCGCCCAGGTCACCGCGGCGGGGCTCTCGTACGTCGACGTCGGGACGAGCGGTGGGATCTGGGGACTCACCGAAGGCTATTCGATGATGGTCGGAGGCGCCCCGGCGGATGTCGAGCGGATCCGCCCCGTCCTCGAGGCGCTCGCCCCGGCGCCCGACAAGGGGTGGGGACGGGTCGGCCCTGTCGGCGCGGGCCACTTCGTCAAGATGGTCCACAACGGGATCGAGTACGGGCTGATGCAGGCCTACGCCGAGGGACTCTCCGTCCTCGGCGCGAAGCAGGAGTTCGGGCTCGACCTGCATCAGGTCACGGAGATCTGGCGGTACGGCAGCGTCGTCCGCTCCTGGCTCCTCGAGCTCACCGAGTCGGCGCTCGCGGAGAACCCGACGCTCGCGGGGATCGACGCCTGGGTCGCCGACTCGGGGGAGGGGCGGTGGACGGTCGCGGAGGCGCTCGACCTGAACATTCCGGCGCCAGTAATCACTCTCGCATTGCAACAGCGCCTCCGATCCCGGGAGGAGAACCCGTTCGCCGAGCGGCTGCTCGCGATGATGCGGAACAAATTCGGCGGCCACGCCGTGAAGCCGGCGGCGTGACGATGGAGCGTCCGCGGGCCGACCCGCAGCTCGTCGTCGTGCTCGGGGCGACCGGCGACCTGATGCAGCGAAAGCTGTTGCCGGCGCTCTACCGTCTCGGCGACCGCGGGGACCTTCCGACCGGTAGCGCGATCCTCGGGGTCGCGCGGCGTCCGCTCGACTCCCCGGCATACCGGACGGCGGCGGTCGGGTGGCTGACCGCCGCGAAGTCGGGCGATCCGGCCGAGGTCCGCCGGTTCTGCGACGGCACGCTCGAGTACCACCGGCTACCGGACGACCAGCCCCCGAGCTTCGCGGAGCTCCGGCAGGCGATCGAGGAGATCGAGCGCCGACGGGGTCTTCCCGGCAACCGGATCTTCTACCTCGCCCTGCCGCTCGATGCGCTCGCGCCGACGCTCGAGGGACTCGGCGCGGCCGGCCTGGCCCAGGGCCCGGGATGGACCCGGGTCGTCATCGAAAAGCCGTTCGGCCGCGACCTCGCCTCTGCCGTTCAGCTGAACGAGGTCGCCCACCGCCACTTCTCCGAGTCGCAGCTGTACCGGATCGACCACTACCTCGGCAAGGAGACCGTCCAGAACCTGCTGGTGTTCCGGTTCGCGAACATGTTCGTCGAGTCGATCTGGAGCCGCGCGACGGTCGAGCGGGTCGAGATCACCGTGGCGGAAAGCCTCGGGATCGAGGGCCGCGCGAGCTACTACGAGGAGAGCGGGGCGCTTCGCGACATGATCCAGAACCACGTCACCCAGATCCTCACGCTCGTGGCGATGGAGCCTCCCGCCACTCGGAGCGAGGAGGCGATCCGCAACGAGAAGGTGAAGGTGCTGCGCTCGCTGGCCGCGCTCGGGCCGGAGGACGTGGTCCGGGGGCAGTACACCGCCGGGACGATCGACGGCGCCCCCGTGCCGGGCTACCGCCAGGAGCCGGGGGTCGCCCCGGGCTCAACGACCGAGACGTTCGTCGCCCTACGCCTGAAGGTCGCCAACTGGCGCTGGCAGGGCGTTCCGTTCTTCCTGAGGACAGGAAAGCGCCTCCCGGCCAAGTCGAGCCGGATCGTCGTGACGTTCAAGGCGCCCCCGGTGTCGTTCTTCCCCACGGAGCAGGAGTATGAGATGAACCCGGACCGCATCTCGATCCTCGTCCAGCCCCGGGAGGGGTTCGAGCTCTCCTTCGAGATCAAGGTGCCCGGCCGCGAGCTGCGCGTGCAGACGCACCGGATGCAGTTCCACTACGCCGACGTCTTCGGACCGCTGCCGGACGGCTACGAGACGCTGCTGCTCGACGCCATGCTCGGCGACCCCACGCTGTTCGTGCGCGCGGACGAGGTGGAGGAGTCCTGGCGGGTGTACGATGCGGTCCTGCGGGCCGCGAGCCCTCCCGCACCGTACGCCGCCGGAAGCTCCGGCCCCGCGGCGGCCGACCGCCTCGTTCAGGAGTGGGGGCATCGTTGGGAGCCGATCCCGTAGCGCGGAGGGTGCGCGTCTACCCTACCCTTACCGCGGCCAGCCGTGCCCTCGCTGTCGAGATCCAGGGGCGGGCACGGGAGGCCGTGCGGGCCCGGGGGTCGTTCCAGCTCGTGCTGGCCGGGGGCAGCACGCCGATCCCGCTCTACGAGCGGCTCGCACGACGCTCATCGTCCGGCGTGCCGTGGGACCGGACCGACGTGTGGTTCGGCGACGAGCGATGTGTCGGACCGCACCGGCCGGAGAGCAACTACCGGATGGCCCGGCGCGCGCTCCTCGCCCGAGCGGGAATCCCCCCGTCGCGGATCCATCGGATCCGAGGGGAACTCGGCTCCGCCGCGCTCGCGGCCCGGCAGTACCGGGCGGAGCTCGTCGCCCGGTTCGGAGCGCTCCCCGCCGGTCGGCCGTGGTTCGATCTCGTGCTGCTCGGCATCGGGCCCGACGGACATACGGCGTCGTTGTTCCCGGGGAGCCCGGCGCTCCGGGAGCGATCTCGAGCGGCCGTCGCCGTCCGAGTCCCGGGCCGACCGCCGTACGTGCCGCGGGTCACCCTCACCCTGCCGGCGCTCGCCGCCGCGCGCGAGGTCGCGTTCCTGGTCGCGGGCGACGACAAGGCCGAGGCCGTGCGCGCCGCACTGGATGGTCGATCGTCGGCCGCCCGCCGGCCGCCCGCGGGCCGAGTGCGAGCGCGCGGGCCGGTCCGATGGTTCCTCGACCGGGCCGCGGCGCAGGAGCTACCTGCCTCGCTACGCGCGGGTTCTCCGACGCGCTGACGAACGGCGTGGGGACGGCGCGGTCTGGGCCGCCGAGGAAGGGTGGTCGAAAACCCCGTAGTCGCGCTCCCACAGTCGCACCCCGCCGACGAACGCGTTCGCGTTGTCGCCCCGTTCTGTGCCGGCGGGCAAGCGTTTGAGGTGGTGGACGTTCCCGCCTCCGAGCACGATGTACTCGGGCTCGAGCGCGTCCCGCAGCGTCTCGACGACGTCCACGACCTCCTTCCGCCACTTCTTCCGCCCGAGTCGTCTTCGGGCCGTCTCCCCGACGAACTCCTCGAAGCAGCGGCCCTTGCGATACGGCAGGTGGCCCAACTCCATCGGGATCAAGGAACCGTCGACCATCATGGCCGACCCAAGTCCGGCCCCGAGGCCGAGGAACAGCATCCTCCCGCCCCGGTAGCTTCCCAGCGCCTGCATCGCGGCGTCGTTGACCACCCGCGCCGGGCGGCCAAGCGCACGAGCGAAGTCGAAACCGACCCAACCGGCGCCGAGATGCGGGGGGTCACGCACGATCCGCCCGCGGCGGACTAGTCCGGGGTAGCCGACGGCAACGCGGTCGAACTCGCGTCCTCGCAGGGCCGGTCGAAGCTGGCGGACCATCGCCTCGGCGGACATCTTCGAGCCGGAGGGGAATCGGACCCGGTAGCCGGGGCGGTCCGAGACGACCGCCTTGACGTGCGTCCCTCCGATGTCGAGCACCAGGATCCGGGGTCGCTCGTCCGCGGGACGGGACATCGCACCGTTCGGGAGGCACACGCCCCCTTAATCCCGGCGAGGGTTCAAGCGAGTGAGCGAACTCCCCTTCCGATCAGGAAAAGAAAAGGGAGGAATGGGTTGCCCGCCCCCCGAAGGGGGCGGACGGGCCGGGGTCGGTGCCCCGATCTAGGCCGCCTCGCGACCCGACACGGTCGCGACCAGGTTCGCGTGGTTCGAGAGCGTGGTCGACTGGCGGGTGACCAGCGCGGTGCCGAACTGCGCGTGCGAGGCCGCAAACCCGACGTGGATCGTCTGCGCGTGGGGCGCCACGACCACCAGCGCTCCCGAGGCGGGGGTCGGAGTGTCCGAGCCCACGACCGGGATGCTGTAGGTGTAGCTGCCGTTCGCGAGGTAGAACTTCGCCGTCCCCGTAGAGCTCGTCACCGTCGTGACGGTCACGCTCGGGCTGGGTCCGGTCACGCTGACCGACCAGCTCGTGTGCGCCGCCAGGCCGTGCTCCGCGAAGACGATGTTCGCTCCGTTCACCGCGAATTTGATCAGCTTCGTGACGGCGTGAGGCGCCATCCCAAAGCCGCCCTTCTTCGCGCCCGAGTCCTTGAACGACGCCGGCTTCTGGGTCGTCCACTTGTAGTGGGCGCCCTTCGGCACGACGAAGTGGATCGAGCCTCCGCTCACGGTCGTCGTGTTCGTGCCGACCATCCCGGGCGGTCCGCCGTTGCCCGAAGGCGTCAGCGTCACGCTCCAGTTCGTTCCCGCGGGCAGTCCCGGCCAGTGCGGGAGCGAGATCGACTCGTTGAAGTACAGGTTCTCAAGCAGCCCGAACTTCACGGTCAACGTGGTCGCGGCCGTTACCGGCGCCGTCGTGTACGTCGTGCCGTGCGGTCCGACCACCTGCGCCACACCGTAGCCGGCGGGCGGGGTGATGGTGAACGACAGGGTGCCGAGCGGCGAGTTGAACGCCACCGAGGCACCGTGCGACGTCACGTTGGCGCTGGTCTTGGCCGTCACAGGCGAGCCGGCGTGCACGGTGAAGCTCGCACCGAGCGGCAGTCCGCTCTCCTTGAACGTGACCGGCTGTTCGAACGGCGCGTACTTGATCTGATACCAGATCTGGTCGCCACCGCCGCCGATCATCACGTTCGAGTTGATGGACGAGCCGTCGATCCACGGCGCCGCCGAGGCGACCGTGTTCGCCTGACCGTTCCACACCGCCATCGAGAGTCCGTTGGTGATGTGGGTGATCAGGTTGTAGTCGAGCGTCCGCTCCGCGCTGACAGGCAGCGCCGCCGCGATGTTCATGTACGCCACGGCGACCCCATAGGCGACGTTCTGGCACACGCCAGCGAGTCCGCCGCCCGCGATGTTGTCCGCCGCGTGCGCCCAGTAGACCAGGTCCGCGGTGTTGACGGTGCTGTGGCCGCAGGTGGTGTTGTTCGCCGCCCAGCCGGCGGGGTTGTCGACGCCGAGCTGCTGAGCGAACGCATCCGCCTCCGTGTACACGTTGTTCGGGCTGGCCTCGGGCGCGACGTAGTCCGTCGGGTCAGGGTAGTCGGGCGCCCAGCCGGTTCCGACCTCGGAGACGAGCGGGTTGTCGTACGCCGAGGTGAAGGCGACGTCCAGGAACTGGTCGAAGGTCAGGTCGAACGACGCGCCACCGTACGGCTGCAGGGCGTTGCCGGTGAGCGTCTTGATCTCGGTGATCCAGTCCGCGATCCCGATGTCGTCACCGGGGTCGCCCTGGAGACCCGCGATCGCCCACGTGCACGGCGTTCCCGGCGTGCAGGCGGCGAGCTGGGCATCGTACCAGGGGGAGTGGATGTTGGTCGCCTGGGCCCACCACCACGCCGCTCCGCCGACATCCGAGGGGTTCGTGTCCGGGTCCCCCGTCGGGTAGCTGACGTTGGTCGGGTAGTAGTTGCCCATGCCGAACGGAATCGGGCCGCCGACGTTGAAGTCGTACTGGATCCCGTCGACCGTCCGCACCGTGTTCTCCACCGTCGTGTACGGGTACGAGTGCACGTAGAACTCCCGCAGCGCGAGGTTGGTGAAGAAGTCCGAGGGGACGTTCGGGATCGGCTGGGTCGGGAACTGGCTCGTGAACTCCGAGTTGCTCCAGCCCAGGTTGATCGGCGTGAAGAAGTCCGAGATCGTCGGCGTGGTGTAGTAGTTCAGGTCGCCCTCCGAGGCGAGCAGCAGCAGCGTCGTCGTGTGCGTCGTCTCGATGCCGGCGAAGTCCGCCTGGTGCGCCCGGTACTGGCTGATGCCGAACGAGTCGTCGGGCTCCCAGTAGACGTTGACGTTGGGCTGGTAGGCGCCCGCCGCCGGGTCACAGTAGCCGCCGTACGTCGCCATGCCGCCCACGCCCGAGCAGCCCGAGGGCTGGTTGTAGGCCGGGTTGGCACGGAGCGAGTACGCCGAGCCGGGGATGACGCCCGCGTAGTACGGGCCGCTCCCGACCATGTTCCACTGAACGCCCGGGTTGACGACCGGGGTGGTCGCCGTCAGGTTCTCGAAGGCGTCCCAGCCGTACGGGCTCAGGCCCGCCAGGTACGAAGCCCACGCGGGACCGTTGGTGGACGTCAGTCCGCCCGGCAGCGTGCAGGTTCCGTCCCCGTGGCTGACGTGGTGGTTGGTGTTGCCCCAGCCGGGCATCGCCGCGTGCTCGTAGTTGAACCAGCCGCACGGCTCGATGCTCGCGCCCAGGTTGTCCGCGACCAGCTCCATGAAGTAGGGCCAGTCCGCGCCGCCGCCGTTCGCGATGAACGTGACGCAACCGTGCTCCAGGGACATCGCCGACGCTGGACAGTACGTCGAGTCGTTGACCAGCATCGAGCTCAGGACGCTCGAGGGCGTGTTGTTGTACGGGAAGTGGATCCCGTTGTCCCACCCAGGGTCACCGTACTGAACCAGCGCCTGCGTCTGGATCCAGCCCGGCTGCTTGCCCGCGTACGGCGTGTCGGCGAACGCCATCGTCCGCGCCAGCGAGAAGACGACATCCGCCGGGTAGACCGGCCAGGACGTCGAGGTCGTCGGGTCGTAGAAGTTCGCCTGCTTGTCGATGACGAACGTCCAGTAGACCGGCGCCGGCACGTGCGGGACGTATCCCGTCAGGTTCGACCCGAAGTCCGTCGTGCACTGGACGGTGCCCGGCACGCAGACCGCGAGGGTCGGGACGAAGCTCGTCGTCGAGTTGCCGTCGTAGTTAATCAGCGTCTGGTAGACGTTCAGAATCGGTTCGTAGCTGACCGTGTCGTAGGCGACCGACGGGTCCTCCGTATTGGACCCGGCCGGCGCAATCTCGTAGACGTCGATCGTCCCCGCATGCGGAGAAGTCGGCGTCTGCGCGATCTGCCCACTCACGCCCCCTGCAGGTACTGCAGGGGCGGTCGTCTGCTGGACGGTAGCACCCGCTCCCGAAGCGGCATGCGCCGCCATCGGGGCCGTCGACGTAGCCGCGGCGCTGAACGCGCCGGCGGCGACGGGCAACACCATGCTCAACACGAGCACGGCGGTGGCAGCGTACACTGCCGTCCGTCTCTTGGCTCTCTCTCCCACCGAATTAGACCCTCCCGGCAATTGGGTCACCCGAAGGCGGGAGGCGGGGACCCTATATGAGCTTTGAAAGGCTGTTAGCCGTGAGCGGCCCCCCGGATTCTCTGACGTGAAATGGGGGGGTCGAAATGGCGGTCGAGCTATCTCCCTTCCGGAGCCGCGAAATCGCCCCGGGACGGATAACCGGGCTCCACAGGAAGTCCTAGGTCCGGAGGCCGGGAAGACCGGTCGACAGTCACCACGCCAAGCTCCGGAGCGGCCTGAAGGGGGGAGGTGCTCCCGGCGGGAGTCTCCCCGGACGGCCGGTGCCGCCCGGATTTGAACCCGCGTCAGAGGCTCGAGAGGCCTCTATCCTTGACCACTAGACTACGGGAGCGCCGGCGCTCGGTAGCGGGTCGGCCCCTTCAACCTTTCCCCGCTTGGCACGCCCCGGGACCGCCGTCACGATCCGCGCGGTCCGACCGCCTGGACCGGGCGGTTCAGCGGAGCGTGACCCCTTGCGCCGGGGTCGGGTCCGGGGCGACGACGACGGCCGTGCCGTACGCCATGATCTCGGTCATGATCTCGCTCATCTCGGAGGTGTCGAACCCGACCGACAGCACCGCGTTCGCGCCTAGGCTCTGCGCGTGCTGGGTGAGCCGGGCGAGCGCCTCGTGCCGCGCCTGCTCCAGGAGCTGAGTGTACTCCGTGATCTCGCCCCCCGCGAGGCTTCGGAACCCGGCGACGATGTTCCGCCCGAGCCCGCGGGAGCGGACGATCAGCCCGAAGGTGACCCCTATCACCCGGGTAACCCGGTACCCGGGCAGGAACGGGGTCGTCACGACGGGGAGCTGGGGCGGCGGCGCGTAGATCGGCGTCCCTTGCGGCAGCGGGGTCGCGGTCATGCCCGTCCACTCCGGGGCCGCGCTTAACCCCGTCGCGCCGAGCCGGGGAAGAACGTATCAAGCCGGCGGACGTGAAGCGGCCGCCGTGACCCCCCCCGTGAAGGCGCGCAGCGGCCACATCCTCCTCGACCCCAAGCGTTCGTTCAAGGACCTGGTCCGGGTGTACCCGGAGATCCACAAGCGGATCGTCGAGATGAACCGTCCGTTCGTGAAGGAGTCCGACCCGCTCGCGCCGGAAGCGCTCCTCGAGGAGAACCTCCGGGACCTGAAGCGCGACAAGAAGCCCGGCGGCTACAACCGGCAGGACGCCTTCGGGCTCCGGCTGATCTTCCCGATCACGGACGAGCGGCGGGTCGAGTTCTACTTCGCGAAGCCGTCGCGCTGCCAGGAGGTCGTGCAGGTCACCGAACAGGTGTCGACCCTGCTCCGTCGACGGGGGCTCAAGCACTCGGTCGAGTACGATCGGCTGCCGCTCGGTCCGGTCCGAATCCCGCCCGGGATGCCGACGCCCGCCGTCGGCACGGCGTTCAGCTCGAGCTAGGTCCCGCCCGCTACGACGGCGGGGGCCGGCGGAACGGCCAGAACGGCGGAGGCGAGGCGGGCGCGGCCGGCGCGGCGGCCTCCCCGACCGCGACGCCCTCCCGCTGGAGCAGCTTCAGCGCCTCGCGCGCCTTCTGGAGCGCGGCCGCGTAGTCGGTCGCCCGGAGGCGGAGCGACTCGGCGAGCAGCTCCCGCGCGGAGGCAGTGTCGATCTGGCGCTCTTCCGCCCGCTGCAGGGCGGCGTCGATCAGGAAGTGGAGGTTCGTGAGCTCCCGGTGGAGCGACTTGCGGAGGTTCAGCTCCTCCTCGATCTTGAGGAGGGCCGCCCCGCCGTCCAGGAGCCGCCCGGCCGTGAGCAGGGCGTCGGCCGCCGTGAGCTGGTCCTTCACCGGGCCGACGCTCACGTGCAGGCCCTCTTCCGCGAACGTGATCTCCGAGGCGAGCTCCTTCCGCCGGCGGACGAGCGGCGTGCGGACGGCGTCCTGGAGCGCCGCGGTCGCCCGCTCGAGCAGCTGGGTCGCCTCGGGCAGCTTGCCCGCGTCGACCGCGGCGCGGGCCTCGCCGAACGTCTGCATCGCGGGGGTCGTGTCGAGCCCCAGCCGCTCCCCGACCCACAGCTTGTCGCGGAGCGCGGCGACGGAGCGGAGGACGACCTCCTTGTGCTGCGCCCGCATCAGCTCGAGCTCGCCGCGCAGGAGCTTCAGCGCCCCGCCGACGTCACGCGCGCGCTTCAGCTGGTCGAACTTCTGCGCGACGGACTCCCGCCGGTTCGCTTCGGCGGGGGCCGGCGGTCCGGTCTCCTTCGCCTCGGCCGCGACCTCCCGCCAGCGACCGTCGAGCACCTCGGCGAACAGCCGGCGGGCGGCGTCCTCCGCCTGGGCGATCGACGCGCGGGCGTCGGTCCACTGGTGGGCGCGGGTGGCGGTCTCGGACGCAGCGACCTGCGCTTCGACCGGCTCCAGCTCGGCGACGAGCCCTTCCGACCGGGCGGCGTCGAGCTGCTGCCGGAGGTCGCGGAGCGGGACGGCGAATGCGCGATCGACGGCCCAGCGGGCCATCTCCGTCGCCTCGCGCGCCCGACGCACGGACGGTGAATAGTGACCCGCGGCCAGCTCCTGCCGCGCTTCGGCGAGCTCCGCCTCGGCGTCCTGGGCCTCGGCCCCGAGCCCCTTCGCTTCGGCGAGCTGCTTCTCGGCGACCTCCACCGCCTCGCGGGCGCGGCGGAGCCCGTCCCGGGCGGTGGCGACGACCTCCGAGACGAGGATCGTGCGCTCGAAGACGTCGGGGTACGACCCTTTCGCGAACGACGCCTTGCCGCTGCGCAGGGCGTCGACCGCCTCGGACGAGACGACCCCCTCCGCGGTCGCGGCGGCGATCGCCTTCTCCGCGGCGGCGAGCGACCCTTCCGCGAGGCGGTGCTGGAGGTCGGCTCGCTCGAGCTCCCGCTCGCTGCGGGCCGCGAGCTGGACCGAATCGAGGGGGCGCCCTTCGTCGAGCGCCATCCGGGCCTGGTGGAGCAGGTTCTCCGCGACCGACGTGTTCGCGCCGTCGCGGCGGAGCTGCGTGACCGTCGCCTGGAAGCCGGCGAGCGTCTTCGAGACGTGCCGGTACGTCGCCTGGTGGAGCTCCCGCTCGAGCGGCCCGGCGAGCTCGGCGACCCGCGCGTACTCCCGGGCGGAGAGCTGCGAGTCGAACCGCTCGGCCCGGGCCCGAAGGTCGCCGACCTCCACCCGCAGGAGGTCGGCCTGCGACAGCGCCTCGTGGACCCGCTTCGCCGCCCGCTCGGCGTGCTCGACGAACCCGCGCGTGCTGATCAGCGCGCTGCGTACCTCGTCGACGAGCGCGGCGGCCCCGGTCGGGACGGGGAGCGCGACGCGGCGGCGGGCCTCCGCGAGCGGCGCGACGATCCGGTCGAGCGGGACGCCGGCGGACCTAGCGATGTCGAGGTCGCGCTCGAGCGAGCGGAGGTTCTCCTCCAGGATCGGCCGCAGCTGCGCGAGGAGCTCGTCGTGCAGAAGGACGGCGGCGGTCCGGGTCGCCTCCTGCGCGGCGGTCGCCCGCTCGGTCCGCACCCCCTCGAGGCGCTTCGCCATCGGCTCGACCGGAGCGCCGAGCTGGCGCCCCTCCTCGATCAGGAGGCCGATCTCGCCCAGCAGCCGGTCCGTCTCGACCCGCGCCTCCTCCGAGGAGAGCCGCGCCTCGACGTCGTCGAGCAGCGTCCGCGCCCGGTCGAACTGGAGCTGGCCGAGCAGCTGGCGCGCCTCGCGCAGCGGCTCGTAGAACGGCTCGGCGTCGGTGCCGCTCGCCCGGACCTTCCCGAGCTGCTCCTGCAGCCGGGCGATCCGCTCGACGATCGTCTGGGCGGCGGCCCGGCCGCGGCCGGCGGCGTCCTCGAGCTGGGAGGCGGTCCGGTACGCGTCGAGGAACCGGCCGTCGCGCGCCGCGGCCTGCGCCTCGTCGAGCATCGGGCGGAGGGTCGACAGGTCGAGCCCGATCGGCTCGAGCTCGACCAGGGCGAGCTTCGCGTGGGAGATCGCCTCGTCCGACCGCTGCAGCTGCTGCTGGCGGGCCCGCGTGCGGATCTCCTGGGAGGCGCGCGACGCCTGAACGAAGTCGCCCATGTTGAAGATCTGCTGGACCTCGTCGATCTGCCGCTGGATCTCGTCGCCGGTGCCGCCCATCGCCCCGAGGACCTTCACCTCGGCCTCGAGCGCCTCGACGAGCGACGAGGCGTGGGCGCCGAAGACGGCCGAGAACTCCCGCTCGGCCCGCCGCAGGCTGTCGATGGAGGTGATGACGTCCTGCTTCACCCGCAGCGCGACGTCGGCGTCCGCGAGCTGGCGCCGGACGGGCGCGGTGAGCGCCGCGTCGGCGATCTCGCCGAACGACTTCTCCATCTCCTCGACGCGCCGCGCCACGTACGGCCCGGCGGAGGCGCGCAGCTCGACCTCGAACCGCGCGAGCCGGTCGGCGGCCGCCCCGAGGT
>Ga0335077_10008704_pt1 | contig 12584 bp, 12 predicted proteins | sample Lox_Sample_31_FD_207151 | JGI IMG/M metagenome (GOLD analysis project Ga0335077, IMG submission 207151) | Soil microbial communities from Loxahatchee National Wildlife Refuge, Florida, United States - Lox_Sample_3.1 | ecosystem: Environmental > Terrestrial > Soil > Wetlands | place: USA...
TCGGACTACGTGCGCGGGCTGCGGCGCCTGGTCGGCACCGAGCTTCTGTTCATGCCCTCCGTCGCCTGCGTGATCCGGGACGACGACGGCCGCCTGCTGCTCGTCCACCACGTCGAAGGGCGGTGGATGCTCCCGGGCGGCGCGGTCGACCCCGGCGAGCGCCCCGCGGACGCGGCGCGGCGCGAGTGCTGGGAGGAGGCAGGCGTCGTCGTCGACCCGGTCCGGATCGCCGGCGTCTTCAGCGGGCCCGAGTACCGGGTCACGTACGCGAACGGCGACGACGCCGGCTGGGTCGTCACCATCTTCGACGCGGTGATCCGGGAGGGGGAGCCGCACGCGAACGACGACGAGACACAGGCCGTCGGGTGGTTCACTCCGCAGGAGGTCGACGCGCTCGAGCTCGGCCCGGCCATGCGCTCGACGCTGCGGTCGCTGCTCGGCGGCGAGTCGTTCGTCGCCGCGTCGTGGGTGCCCGAGTGAGCAGCGCGGCGGCGGCCGTCCGCTCCGACGACCTACGCATCGTCCGCGGCGGCGTCACCGTTCTCCCCGGCCTCAGCTGCGACGTCGCGGCGGGCTCCGTCACCGGCCTGCTCGGGCCGAGCGGGAGCGGCAAGACGACGTTCCTCCGTGCGGTCGTCGGCGTCCAGGTGATCGCCGGCGGGACGGTCGAGGTGCTCGGGGCGCACGGAGGATCGCCGGCGCTCCGCTCCCGCGTCGGCTACATGACGCAGGCGCCGTCGGTCTACGGCGACCTCACCGTCGAGGAGAACCTCCGCTTCTTCGCGCGCGTGCTCGGGCTCGAGCGCGACGCCGTCGAGCACGCGATCGCCGACGTCTCGCTCGACGGGTTCGCCGGCCGGGTCGTCGACACGCTCTCCGGCGGCCAGCGCGCGCGCGTCTCGCTCGCGACGGCGCTCCTCGGCGCCCCCGACCTGCTCGTGCTCGACGAGCCGACCGTCGGGCTCGACCCGCTGCTCCGCCGCGACCTCTGGGAGCTGTTCCACCGGATCGCGAAGCGCGGCGCGACGCTGCTCGTCTCGAGCCACGTCATGGACGAAGCCGACCGCTGCGACACGCTGCTGCTGCTCCGCGACGGGAAGCTGCTCGCGCAGGCGACGCCGGCCGAGCTGCGGGCGCGCACGGGCGAGCAGCAGCTCGACGACGCGTTCCTGCGGCTCGTGGAGACGTCGGAGTGAGCGTTCGCGTCACCGCCGCGGTCGCGCGTCGCGTGCTCGAGCAGCTGCGCCGCGACCCACGGACGATCGCGCTGATCATCGGCGTCCCGTGCCTGCTCGAGTTCCTCCTGCAGCAGCTGTTCGGCCGCAACTCGACGGTCTTCCAGCACGTGGGCGCGCCGCTCCTCGGCCTGTTCCCCTTCATCGCGATGTTCCTCGTCACCTCGATCACGATGCTGCGCGAGCGGACGACGGGAACGCTCGAGCGGCTGATGACGCTGCCGCTGGCGAAGGTCGACCTCCTCGCCGGCTACGGGATCGCGTTCGCGCTCGTCGCCGTCGTCCAGGCGACGCTCGTGTCGCTGCTCGCGTTCGGGCTGCTCGGCCTGAAGGTCGCGGGCCCCGAGTGGCTCGTCGTCCTCCTCGCCGTCGCGAACGCCGTGCTCGGGAGCACGCTCGGCCTGTTCGTCAGCGCCTTCGCGCAGACGGAGTTCCAGGCGGTGCAGTTCATGCCGGCCGTCGTCTTCCCTCAGCTGCTGCTCTGCGGGTTGTTCGTCGCCCGCGACGAGATGGCGACGTGGCTGCGCGTGATCTCGGCGTTCTTCCCGCTCACGTACGCGTACGACGCGCTTGCGCGCACCGCCTCCGACGACCTGGGCGCGCGCTTCGCCCTCGACGTCGCCGTCGTGCTCGGCTGCATCGTGCTCGCGGTCGTGCTCGGCGCCGCCACGCTGCGCCGGCGAACGGGCTAGACGCGCGAGTGCGCGTGCTCCGGCACGCGGATCCCGACCGCGTGCAGCACCTCGGCCGCCCACGCGTTCGCGTGCTCGACCTCGCCCTCGTGCAGCGGCCCCTCGCGGCCCTCGACGATGAAGCTCGCGGGCGGGACGACGAGCCAGGCGCCGCGCCTCCGCATCAGCCGGCCGAGGCGCACGGCCGCGGAGCCGGTGACGAGCTTCATCCCGTGCAGCCGGGTGTCGAAGGCGGCGGTGCGGATCCCCTTCAGCGAGCCCTCGCCGAGCGACTCGATCATGTGCCGGAGCCCGCCGCTGATCCCGTGGATCTGGGTCGGGCCGCCGACGACGAGGATGTCGACGCCGTCGAGCTCGGCGGCGAGGTCGGCGACGTCCTCGATCGCCGTCAGCCGCGTCGGCACTGCCTCCTGGAACGCGAGCGCGATCGTCTCGGCGATGCGCTCCGTGTTGCCGAACTTCGTGTCGTAGAGAACGAGCGCGTTCATCGAGACCTCCCGGGAGCGGTACCCGAAGCCTGCGCCGCCTCCCCGCCGCGGCCATCAGCGGCCCCGCCGATCCCGCTGCGGGTTTCCCGCTACGGGCGCTAGAGCGTCTTGACGTCCGCGATCAGCTTGTCGATCGAATCCTTCGCGTCGCCGAACAGCATCACGGTCTTCGGGTTGTAGAACAGCGGGTTCTCGATCCCCGCGAAGCCCGGGTTCATCGACCGCTTGAGGACGACGACGGTCTGCGCCTCGTCGACGTTGAGGATCGGCATCCCGTAGATCGGGCTCGACTGGTTGTTCCGCGCGTCCGGGTTGACGACGTCGTTCGCGCCGACGACGACGGCGACGTCGGTGCGGGGGAACTCGCGGTTGGCGTCGTCCATCTCCTCGAGCTGGGGGTACGGGACGTTCGCCTCGGCGAGGAGGACGTTCATGTGGCCCGGCATGCGCCCGGCGACCGGATGGATGGCGTACGAGACCTCGACGCCCTTCTCCTCGAGCAGGTCGGCGAGCTGGCGGACGTCGTGCTGCGCCTGCGCCACGGCGAGCCCGTAGCCCGGGACGAAGACGACCTTGTGCGCGTAGGCCAGCATCACGGCGACGTCCTCGGCGCTCGCGCTCCGCACGGTGGCGCCGCCGTCGCCCGCCGCCACCGCCGCCGCCTCGGCGGTGACCTGGCCGAACGCGCCGAAGAGGACGTTCGCGATCGAGCGGTTCATCGCCCGGCCCATCATCAGCGTGAGCAGCGTTCCCGAGGCGCCGACGAGCATGCCGCTGACGATGAGGACGTTGTTCTCGAGCTCGAAGCCGCCGGCCGCGACCGCGAGGCCGGTGAACGCGTTCAGCAGCGAGATCACGACCGGCATGTCGGCGCCGCCGATCGGGAGCACGAACAGGACGCCGAACAGGAGCGACGCCGCGATCAGCGCCCAGAGCAGCCACTCGTCCTGCACGCCGCTGACGAGCGCGAGCCCGCAGGCGACGGCGCCGACGAAGAGCGCGCCGTTGACGAACTGTTGGCCCGGGTACGTGATCGGCCGCCCGCTGATCAGGTCCTGCAGCTTGCCGAACGCGACCATCGAGCCCGCGAACGAGATCGAGCCGATCAGCGCCGAGAGCATGATCGCGAGCGAGATGTCGATCTTCGGCGCTCCCGGCTCCGGCAGGATCCGGTGGGTCTCCGCGAGCGCGATCAGTGCCGCGGCGCCGCCGCCGACGCCGTTGAACAGCGCCACCATCTGCGGCATCGCGGTCATCTTCACCCTGCGTGCGGCGACGGCGCCGAAGCCACCGCCGATCAGCATCCCGATCGCGATCGCCCACCAGCTCGTCGTCCCGATCCTGATCCAGGTGACGACGACCGCGACGATCATGCCGATCGCCCCGATCTGGTTGCCGCGCCGCGCGTGCGCCGGATTCGAGAGGAACCGCAGCGCGAGGATGAAGCAGACGATCGTGATCAGGTAGAGGAGGTTCGCGAGGTTGTAGCTCACGTGCTCTTCCCGTTCTGCGACGCGTCGACCTGCTTCGCGGGCTCGCGCTTCTTGAACATCTCGAGCATCCGGTCGGTGACGACGAAGCCGCCGACGACGTTCGCGGACGCGAGCACGACCGCCGCGAAGCCGACGATCCACAGGTAGACGCTCTTGTCCGGAAGGCCGAGGACGATCATCGCGCCGACGATGACGATGCCGTGGATCGCGTTCGTGCCGGACATCAGCGGCGTGTGCAGCAGCGTCGGCACCTTCGAGATCACCTCGACGCCGAGGAAGATCGCGAGGACGAGGATCGTCACCTCGAAGACGAGGATCGTGTTGTGGCTCATGTGACGGCGGCCTCCTGCTTGCCGGCGACGCACGCGCCGGCGGTGATCTCGTCGGACCAGTCGAGCGATAGCTCGCCCCCGGGCGCGAGGTGGAGCAGCAGCGCCTGCACGTTGCGCGAGTAGAGCATCGACGCGTGGTACGGCATCGTGCTCGGGAGGTTCGTGACGCCGACGATCGTGACGCCCTCGCGCTCGACGATCGCGCCGGGCTCGGTCAGCTCGCAGTTGCCGCCCGTCTCGGCGGCGAGGTCGACGATGACGGAGCCGGGGCGCATCGCCTTCACGGCGGAGGCGGGGATGATGCGCGGCGCGGCGCGTCCGGGGACGGCGGCCGTCGTGATCACGACGTCGAAGTCGCCGATGCGCGCCTCGAGCGCCTGCTGCTGCGCCTGCATCTCCTCGGGTGTCAGCTCGCGCGCGTAGCCGCCCTCGGCCTCGCCGGTGACGCCGCCGAGGTCGAGCCAGTTCGCGCCGAGGCTCTCGATCTGCTCGCGGACGATCGGGCGGACGTCGAAGCCGGTGACGACCGCGCCGAGGCGCCGCGCGGTCGCGATCGCCTGGAGGCCGGCGACGCCGGCGCCGATGACGAGCACCTTCGCGGGCGGGACGGTGCCGGCCGCGGTCATCATCATCGGGAAGAAGCGGGGGAGATGCTCGGCGGCGAGCAGCGCGGCCTTGTAGCCGCCGACGTTCGCCTGCGACGAGAGCGCGTCCATCGGCTGCGCGCGGGTGATCCGCGGGATCGACTCCATCGCGAAGGCGATCACGCCGCGCGAGGCGAGGCGCTCGACGCCCTCGGGGTCGGCGAGCGGGTCGAGGAAGCCGATCAGCAGCTGCCCGTCGTGAAGGCGCGAGACCTCGTCCTCGGACGGCTTCCGCACCTTGACGACGAGGTCGGCCTCCCACGGCGACCCGAGCGCCGCGCCCGCGTCCGCATAGGCCGAGTCGAGGAACGAGGCGGCCTGGCCCGCGCCGGGCTCGACGACGATCTCGAAGCCGGCTGCCGCCAGCTTGGCTGTGGTCTCGGGGACGAGCGCGACTCGTCGCTCGCCCGGCGTCGTCTCACGCGTCACGCCGAGTTTCATCGCACTCAACTCTAAGCGCTGCGCGCGGGCCGGTGGTGCGTGATGTTCCGCAGTCCCGATCCGTGGAGGCACGGGATGTCCCGCGCCGAGGTTCGTACACTGGCGCGGTGTCCAGCTTCGTCGAGCAATACGGGCTGTGGGTCGTCTTCGGCGTCGTCTTCCTCGAGGTCGCCGGGCTGCCGTTCGTCCCCGGAGAGACGGTGCTGATCGCCGCCGCCGTGCTCGCCTCGCAGGGGCACGGCAGCATCGTGGCGACGATCGCCGCCGCCGTCGCCGCCGCCTTCCTCGGCGCGGGGGCCGGCTACGCGGTCGGCCGCTGGCGCGGCCGGAAGCTGCTCTCCCTCTGGCCGTGGCTCGACCGGGCGACGAACCAGGGCATCGAGCGGTCGGAGGCGTTCTTCGACCGGCACGGCTCGAAGGCGGTCTTCCTCGGGCGGTTCGTGCCGATCCTGCGGGCGACGCTCGGCTGGATGGCCGGCGTCGGCCGCATGCCGCTCGTGCGCTTCCTCGGGTGGGATCTCGCCGGCGCGCTCGCCTGGGGGCTGCTCGTCGGCCTCGCCGCGTACTACCTCGGCGCCGCGGTGGTCGACGCGGTCGAGCGCGACGCAGCGATCGGGACCGGGATCATCGCGGCGCTCGTCGTCGTCTTCGTCGTCTTCCACTACGTGCAACGGCGGTTCGAACGGCGGCTCTGAGCGGCGGAGGAAATCGCCTGCGGGCGAGGAACCTCCCTCGGGCATGCTAGGGGCGATCGCGCGAGCGCTCGAGGAGCGCGACCAGACGCAGGGGCACGGCGACCGGGTGGCGACACTCGCGGAGCCCGTCGCCGCGCGGCTCGGCTGGGACGCGCAGCGGCTGTCGATGCTCCGCTTCAGCGCGCCGCTCCACGACATCGGGAAGATCGCCGTCCGCCGCGACGTGCTGCGGAAGCCCGGGCCGCTCAGCGAGCTCGAGCTCGCCGAGATCCGCCGGCACCCGCGCGCCGGCGCGTCGCTCGTCCTCTCGCTCCGCTACGGGATCCGCGCCCTCCCGTACGTGCTCTTCCATCACGAGCGCTGGGACGGGACCGGCTACCCGTCGCGCATGGCCGGTGCGGCGATCCCGGTTGAGGCGCGGCTGCTCGCGGTGGCCGACGCGTTCGACGCGATGACGTCGGCGCGCCCGTACCGGGCGGCGATGTCGACGGAATGCGCGCTCGAGGAGGTCTGCCGCTGCGCCGGCACGCAGTTCGACCCGGCCGTCGCGGAGCTGTTCCTCGACGTCTGGGGTCCGCTCGCGGTCGACCTGCCTGCGGCCGTCTGAGCTAGGAGGGTTCGGCGAAATAGCGACTGTGCCGCCCGGCAACGAGCACCATTCCGCCGAACCCTCCTAGAGTGTCGCCCAGACCTCGAGCTTCGCCTGTACGCGGCGGATCACCTCGTCGGTGAACTCCGTCGTGCCGAGGTCGCCGCCGAGGTCGGCGGTGCGGCCGCCCTGCGCGACCGCCTCGAGGCACGCCTCGCGGATCGCGCGGCCCGCCTGCTGGCCCTCGTCACTCGTGTGCGAGAGCAGCGCGGCGCCGGCGAGGATCATCGCCATCGGGTTCGCGACGTTCTTCCCCTTCAGCGAGGGCGCGGTCCCGTGCGCGGCCTCGGCCATGATCGCGGCCGGCTCGAAGTCGTCCTCGAACGCGACGAGCAGCGACTCCGAGCCCGCGATCGAGCCGAACAACGGCAGCACGAGGTCGGACAGGATGTCGCCGTCGCGGTTCAGCGCCGGGATGACGAGCGGCTCGCCCGTCGTCGAGATCAGCAGCGCGAACGTCGCGTCGATCAGCTGCGGCTCGTAGCGCACCTCCGGGTGCCGCTCCGCGGCCGCGTCCATCTCCTCCTTCAGCATCCCCTCGTACGTCGGGCTGACCGTGTACTTCGGGCCGCCGAAGACCTTCGCGCTCGTGCGCTGCGCCTGGCGGAACGCGAACTCGGCGACGGCCCGGCAGATGCGGCGCTCGATCCGCTCCGTCCGGAAGGCGACCTCGTCGTCGCCCTCGCCCTCGCGCCACTCTTCTGCGCCGTACGCGTCGCCGACCGCCATCCGCACGATCGAGATCGGCGCGTAGACGCCGCCGACGGGGACGACGCCGGGAATGCGGCGGCCGGTGCGGACGATCACCTTGCCGCCGATCTCCTCGCGGAGGATCCGGTTCGGGGAGCCGACGTCGCCGCGGAGCTCCGGCGTCACGGTCGCGGCCTTCAGCCCGAGCCCGTGCTCGCGGATCGCCGCCGCCGCCTCGTGCACCACGGCGTTGCTGGTCTCCCGGCGGCGCTCGAGCGAGAGGTCGAAGCGGAGGACGTCGAGCTCGAGCCCGATCACCTCGGGTGCGAGGACGCGCAGCGACTCCTCGAGGAGCTCCTGGCCGGTGTCGTCCCCGTCGAGGACGACGATCGTGTGCTCGTCGCGCATCCGGCGCTCGATGGTACCGCAGGGCGGTCGCCGACCCATTTGCCGAGCGATTCGCGCGTGCTATTTTGCGCCTCGAGTTTTCTGCTGGTTTTTCACCGGACTTTCGGTCGTCGTGACGCTCGAGAAGGGGGAATCCGTTGGCACGCAAGACCGTCCTCGTTTGCGACAACTGCGGGAAGGAAGTGGACGAAGGCAAGGGCGCCGTGATGCGGATCACGTACGCCGACGCGCGCCGCGGTGCGAAGCAGGGTGATCTCTGCGACGACTGCGCCGGCACGATGCCGGGCCGCGCGACCGCGCGCCGCGGCCGCAAGCCGAAGTCGGCGACGGCCTAGCGGCTTCGCCCGCGCTCGAGCTCCGCGGCGACGGCGTCCGGGTCCTCGCACGAGACGACGAGCCGGTCGAAGCGCCGGCCGGTCAGCTCGACCACGACCGACGGCCTGTTGCCGTAGACGGCGGCGAAATCGTGGATCCCGTCGCCGCGGCGGTGGCCGAGCGCGATCTTCCCCGGCCAGCCGGTGCCGGGGGCGCGGATCCCGCGCAGCTCGCGCCGCGGATCGGGCGCGACGCGGACGGCGGTGACGGCGTCGCGCGGGACGACGATGTCACCGCCGACGAGGCCGCCGAGCCGCTCGAGGCGGGAGAGACGGAGCACGACGGTGTCGCCCTCGACGGCGAGCCTCGCCATGCGCCTAGGCTAGCCGAGCGCCGATTCCCGCACTTTGCGGACGCGTCCGCCGCGGCCCTGCGGAGCCGTCGGCACCCGGTTCTACGATGGGAGACGCATGCCCCTGAGCCTGATCGCGGGGCCCGCCAACGCGGGCAAGGTCGAGCTGCTGCTCGACCGCTATCTCAGCGCGCTCGCGCGCGAGCCGGTTCTCATCGTGCCGAACCGGTCGGACGTCGACCGCGTCGAGCGGGAGCTGCTCGCCCGCAGGCCGGCGCTCCTCGGCGGTTCGATCGGCACCTTCGACGACATCTTCGCGCGGATCGCCCAGGGAAGCGGCGACGGCGCGCCCGACGCGCGGCCGCTGATCACGCAGGCGCAGCGGGCACTGCTCGTGCGGCGCGCGCTCGCGGGCGCGCGGCTGAACGGGCTGTCCGCGTCCGCCCGCTTCGGCGGCTTCGCGGACGCGCTGCTCCAGACCGTCGGCGAGCTCGAGTCGAGCCTGCTCGGGCCGGAGAGCCTCGACGGCGACCTCGCCCATCTCTACGCGGCGTATCGCGCCGAGCTCGACCGGCTCGAGCTGTGGGACCGCGACCTGTTGCGGCGACGCGCGGCCGAGCGGCTGCAGTCCGACCTCGACGCCTGGGACGGCGAGCCGGTGTTCGCGTACGGGTTCGAGGACCTCACCGGCGCCGAGTGGGCGCTGCTCGAGGCGCTCGCGGCGCGCACCGACGTGAGCGTCTCGCTGCCGTACGAGCCCGGCCGCCCCGCCTTCGCGTCGCTCCGGCGCACGGCCGACGACCTCTCGCGGCTCGCAGCCGGCCGGATCGAGGAGCTGCCGCCGCGCTCGGGCGAGACGGCGCATCCGGCGATCGCGCATCTCGAGCGCGCGCTGTTCAGCGACGACCCTCCGCCTGCCGTTCCGATCGACGGCGCCGTCCGCTTCTTCGAGGGAGCCGGCGCACGCGGCGCGCTCGAGCTCGTCGGCCAGGAGCTGCTCTCGCTCATCCGCGCAGGGACGCCGGCGGAACGGATCGGCATCGTCTGCCCGAGCGTCGAGCGCCTGCGCGCGCCGCTCGAGACGGCGCTCGGCACGCTCGGCGTCCCGTACTCCCTCGACGCGGAGGTCCGGCTCGCGCAGACGCCGCTCGGCAACGCGCTCACCGCGCTGCTTCGCTTCGCCTGGCTCGGCGGGACGCGCGGCGATCTGTTCACGTACCTGCGCTCGCCGTTCTCCGGCCTCGAGCGGCGTGCGGTCGACTTCGTCGAGGGACGCCTGCGCGGGCGGGCCGTGCAGGCGCCGGACCGCGTCGTCGAGGAGTCGGAGAAGCTGCGCGGCGCGCCGCTGCCGGCGCTCGCCGAGATGCGGGACGCGGAGGATCCGGTCGAGGCCGTGCGCGCGCTCGCGGCGCGGATGCTCCGCTGCGCGTACGGGCTCGACGGCCCACCCGCGGCGGAGTCGTCGCGGCTCGACCTGCGCGCGCACGAGACGGTGACGCGCCTGCTCGGTGAGCTGGAGCGCTGGCGGCGGCTCGTCGGCGAGCTCTCGCGCGAGGACGTCTGCTCCGCGCTCGAGCGGCAGACCCTGCGGCCGATGCGCGCCGACGAGCCGGGGCGCGTCGCCGTCGTCGACCTCGGGCGGGCGCGCACGCGGCGCTTCGACGTCGTTTTCGTGCTCGGTCTCGAGGAGGGGAGCCTGCCCCGGCGCGGGGCGTCGTCGCCCTTCCTCGACGACGAGGCGAGGCGGGCGCTCGACGAGCGCGGCGCGCGCCTGCAGCGCCCCGATCCGGTCAGCCGCGACCGCTATCTCTTCTACACGGCGTGCACGCGGCCGCTCGACCGGCTCTACCTCGTCCGCGAAGCGGCGACCGACGAGGGCGGACCGCGCGAGCCGAGCCCGTTCTGGGACGAGGTGCAGGCGGTGTTCGACCCGGAGGACGTTCGCCGCTGGACGACGCGCCGGCCGCTCTCGGCGCTGACCTGGTCGCTCGACGACGCGCCGACGGAGCGCGAGCGTCTGCGCGCGCTCGCCGAGCTCGCCGCGGCCGACGCCCGCGCCGCCGGCGCGCTCGCACGCGCGAACGGCTGGGAGCGGAAGCTCGAGCGCGCGACCGCGGCGTTCGCGCGGCCGACGCGGATCACGCACCCGCTCGTGCTCGAGCAGCTCGACGGCCGCCTCACCTTCAACGTGACGGAGCTCGAGCGCTTCGCCGACTGCTCGTCGGCGTGGTTCGTCGAGCGCTTCCTCGACCCGCGGTCGATCGACGCCGAGGTCGACGCGAAGCTGCGCGGCTCGGTCGCGCACTCCGCGCTCTACAAGTTCTTCACGCGGCTGCCGAAGGAGCTCGGCGTCGAGAAGCTCGACGAGCGCGTCGTCGAGGACGCGGTGCGGCTGATGCGCGCCTGCCTCGACGAGGCGCTCCAGGGCGTGCGCATGGACATGACGGAGATGCAGGCGCGGGAGCTCGACCAGACGCTGTGGCGCGACCTCGAGGCGGTCGTCCGCGAGGAGGCGGAGTCGGCGCTGGCGCTCGTGCCGCGGCGCTTCGAGCTTCTGTTCGGGAGCGAGCGCGCCGCACCGGAGCACCAGCGCGGGCTCGACCTCGGCGACGGGATGACGCTGTCGGGGAAGATCGACCGGATCGACGTCGACCCCTTCGGCGCGCGCGGGATCGTCCAGGACTACAAGTCCGGCAAGCACGCGCACTCGGCGCGCGAGATCGAGAGCGAGCTGCGGCTGCAGATCCCGCTGTACATGCTCGTACTGCGCGACCTCGTCGGGCTCGAGCCGCTCGGCGGCGTCTACCGCCCGCTCGCGGGCGAGCGCAAGGCGCGCGGGCTGCTGCGCGCGTCCGAGGGCGAGACGCTGCCCGGCTACGTGAAGAGCGACTATCTCGACGAGGAAGCGTTCTGGAGCGCCGTCGACGGCGCGCGCGAGACGGCGGAGCGGCTCGCGCGGCGCATCCGTGCGGGCGACGTCGAGCACGACCCGAAGGGCGGGGACTGCCCCGCCTGGTGCGACCTGTGGCCGATGTGCCGCGTGGAGAGAGCGTGAACGAGCAGCAGGTCGCGGCGGTCGAGGCGTCGGGCGAGGTCTTCGTCTCCGCCGGCGCGGGCACCGGGAAGACGGCGGTGCTCGTCGAGCGTTTCGTCCGCGCGGTGTGTGACCGCGGGCTCGACGTCGACTCGATCCTCGTGATCACGTACACGCGGCGCGCGGCCGGCGAGCTGCGCACGCGCATCCGCCACGCGCTGACGGAGCGGGGCCGCCCCGACCTCGCGCGCGAGCTCGACGGTGCGTGGATCTCGACGATCCACGGGTTCTGCAACCGGCTGCTGAAGGCGTACCCGTTCGCGGCCGGGCTCGACCCGCGCTTTCGCGAGCTCGACGACAACCAGGGCGCCGTGCTCCGCAGCGAGGCCTTCGAGCAGGCGCTCGCCGAGTTCTGTGCCGAGGGGGAGGACGACCGGCTGCGCCTGCTCGCGACGTACGGCGCCGGCGGGCTGCGCCGGATGCTGACCGGGGTGTACGAGACGCTGCGCTCGGCCGGCCGCGAGCTGCGGCTCGACATCGGCGGTCGCCCCGAGCTCGCCGAGCGGATCGACGAGCTGCGCGAGGCGGCGCGCTGCCTCGCCGAGGACGGGGCGGCGACCGACACGCAGCGCGGGAACGCACAGCAGCTGCTCGCGCTGCTCGAGCGCGACACGCGGCCCGACCGGCTGATGGAGCTGTCCGGGTTCCGCGCCTCCGGCGAGCGCGCCGCGTCGTACGAGGAGGCGCGCCGGTCGGTCGAGCAGGCGGCGCTCGACGAGGCGGCCGCCCGCGACCGCGACCTGCTCCAGGAGCTGCTCGAGCGCTTCGCGGCCGCGTACGCCGAGGCGAAGGCGCGCGAGTCGGCGCTCGACTTCGAGGATCTCCAGCTCGCCGCGCGCGACCTGCTCCGCGACGACCCGGCGATCCGCGAGCGCGAGTCGCTCCGCTTCCGCTCGATCATGGTCGACGAGTTTCAGGACACGAACCGGCTGCAGTGCGAGCTCGTCGACCTCCTCCGTGGACCGGGCGCCGAGCTCTTCTTCGTCGGCGACGAGTACCAGTCGATCTACGGCTTCCGCCACGCCGACGTCGGCGTCTTCCGCGAGCGGCGCGGCC
>Ga0335077_10008706_pt1 | contig 12582 bp, 10 predicted proteins | sample Lox_Sample_31_FD_207151 | JGI IMG/M metagenome (GOLD analysis project Ga0335077, IMG submission 207151) | Soil microbial communities from Loxahatchee National Wildlife Refuge, Florida, United States - Lox_Sample_3.1 | ecosystem: Environmental > Terrestrial > Soil > Wetlands | place: USA...
TCGAAATCGACCGGATCCTGAACGGGGTCACGCGGCCGTTCTGGGGCTGGGTGTCGGACCACATCGGGCGCGAGAACACCATGTTCATCGCCTTCAGCCTGCAAGCCATCACGGTCTGGTGCCTGCTGCAACTGATTCACCATCCGGTGTGGTTCATCGTCCTTTCCGGACTGTGCTTTTTCTCCTGGGGCGAGATTTTCTCGCTGTTCCCGTCCATCACCGGAGACCTGTTCGGAAAGAAATGGGCCACGACGAATTACGGGGTGGTGTACACGGGCAAGGGGCTGGCCTCCATATTTGCCGGGCCGGTAGCGGCGCTGGCCTCCACGCAGACGGGAAGCTGGGTGGGGGTGTTCTGGGCCATGATCGTGTGTTCGGCGCTGGCGGCGGTGATAGCGCTGATCTGGCTGAAACCCGCAGCCGCCCGCACCATAGCGCAGGCAAGCGGCGCCGCAGCCGCAGCGGATTGACCGGGGTTGCGGATTGAAGGGACAAGGGCGGGGCTCCACGGGCCCCGCAGGTCCCGGCTGCGGTGACGGCGAGCGGCGCCCTCATGCCGCGCCGCCACGCGAATTCACTTCATGATGACGACGTGGGGGTCGATCTTCTTTTTTCCGCCGTCGTAAGTGATCACGTACTTGTAGACGATGTAGTCGCTGGAGACACGCACCGGATCGGAGACCACCACGCCCCGAGTGGAATCCGCCTCGAACGCAGTTCCCTGCCCGGCCACGAACGGATGCGGCGACATGTGCACGTGGAAGACGCGATCGGGATTGTTCGGAAAGGTCCAGATGATGCGGTCGCCGGCATGGGCCCAGCACAGGTCGGGAGAGACGGCGGGTGCGGGGGCGTCGAAAATCTGGATGGGATTGGTGCGACACGGCGGGATGGCCTCGCGGCGGGCTCCCCCGATGTGGAACTCCTCCACCGGATTCATCCGGTAGGCCTGGAACAAAGCGAGGGCCAGGGTGATGGCCAGCAGCCAGGGTGCGATGCGTTGCGCGAAACTCGGTGTGCCGGACGGCATCTGCCGTTCCTCCCTTAGATCCTCCGCTGGGCGCCGGGAGAGAAGTGCTGAAGGTGGAGCGAGGCTATCAGAGCGAGGGCCGGGCCGCAACGGGGCCGACCGCCCGAGATGACCGGGAATCTACCGGCAACTCTGGCGCGCGGAGGCGCAGCCGTGGCGTTGCAACTTCGCGGCGCTGAGCACGTATCATAAGAAGAGGAGATGAGAGGCAGGCCATGAGGGACGGAAATGGCGCCGGCAACGCGATTCGTGCGCAGAAGCTGTGCCGGTATTACACCATGGGGGAGTCCGTGGTGAAGGCGCTGGACGGCGTATCGCTGGAAGTGCGGGCGGGCGAACGGGTGGCGCTGGTGGGGGCCTCGGGTTCGGGAAAATCGACGCTGCTGCACCTGATGGCCGGGCTGGACCGTCCGACGAGCGGGAGCATCGAGACGCAGGGGCGGGACCTGGCCGGAATGTCGCCGGTGGAACTGGCCGCGCACCGGCGGACGACCGTGGGCATGATCTTTCAGGCCTTCCACCTGCTGCCGCGAATGACGCTGGAAGAAAACGTGGAGCTGCCGCTGCGGCTGGCGGAAGTGGCGCGGGAGGAACGGCCCGGGCGGGTGCGCGAAGCGCTGGAGCGCGTGGGGCTGGGCGCGCGCACGGAGCACCGACCCGGAGAACTTTCCGGAGGGGAGCAGCAGCGCGCGGCCATCGCGCGGGCGCTGGTGAACCGGCCGTCGATCCTGCTGGCGGACGAACCCACAGGAAACCTGGACAGCCGCAACGGCGAGGAAATCATGCGCATCATCAGGGGGCTGAACGAATCGCTGCAGATGACCGTGGTGCTGGTGACGCACGAGCGCAAACTGGCGGCGAGTTTTGCGGAACGGATGGTGGTGCTCTCCGACGGGCGGCTGGCCGCGGAGGGGCGGCCGGGCGACGCGGCGATCGAGGCGGTGCGATGAAGGCCCACGACCTGGTGGAACTGGCGGGGCGCAACCTGCGCGAATCGGGCTTCCGGAATTCGCTGACCACGGTGGGAATCGCGGTGGGGGTGGCTGCGCTGGTGGCCATGCTGTCGCTGGGAGCGGGGCTGCAGGGACTGGTGACCAGCCGGTTCGACCGCTCCGGGCTGTTCAATACGATCGGGGTGTTCACGGCGCGGGACATGCGGGCGATGGAGCGGAGCGAACGCCGCACAGGGATACTCGAGACCAAGGTCCGGCCGCTGGACGGCGCGGCGCGAAAAGATATCGGCGCGCTGCCGGACGTGATCGAGGTGTATCCGGAAATCCGGCTGCTGACGGACGTGAGCTACGCGGGGCGCACGCTGTTTACGAGCGTCAGCGGGCTGCCTCCTTCGGCCCGGCAGAACGAAGCGTTCGAGAAGATGCACGGACACTTCTTCACGTCTGCGGATGCGCCGGAGGCCATCCTGCACGTGGACTTCGCGCGCGACCTGCTGGCGCCGGGCACCGCCGCGGGCGACACGTTTTCGCTCCCGGCCGGGGCGCGCGAGGGCGGGGCCGGCGCCGCGCCGGAAGCGACGGATGCGCAGCTCAATTCGCTGATCGGGAAGGAACTGATTCTCCGCTACGGGGAGCGGGTGCCGGCTGCGGCGCCGGCGGAGGCGCAGACGGCGGGGTCGCGAGGAGGCCGCGGGAATCCGGCGGGGAGCGCGTCCGCGGGCGAATCCGGGAACGGCGGCGGCGACAGCACCGCAGGCGACAGCGCGGGAGACACGGTGAGCTTCTCCGTGGTGCGGCGGGAGGAGCCGCTGCGCATCGTGGGGATCATCGATACGGAGCCGTATGCGGGCATTACGGCGAGCTCGGCGGCGCGCGTGTTTGTGCCTGTAGGCCTGGCGGAAAAGCTGCACCCGGCGATGGCGTCCAACCTGCGGGACATCATGCAGTCGCGGCCGTCGGGATCGGAGAATTACTCGGCGCTGATCGTGCGGGTGGACGACCCGGCGCGGGTGGAGCCGACGCAGGAAGCGCTGAAGAAAATGGGATTCCGGACGTTTTCGCTGCTGGACGCGACGAAGAGCCTGCGGCGGGTGTTCGTGATCCTGGATCTGTTCCTGGCCATATTCGGGAGCGTGGCGCTGGTGGTGGCGTCGCTGGGGATTGTGAATACGCTGGTGATGTCCGTGCTGGAGCGGCGGCGGGAGATTGGGGTGCTGAAGGCGCTGGGGGCGAGCGACGCGGACGTGAAGCGGCTGTTCTTCGTGGAGGCCGGGGTGATGGGAGTGGCGGGCGGGGCGCTGGGGGTGCTGCTGGGCTGGCTGATCGGGCGGGCCATCAACCTGGGCACGAACATGTATCTATCGCGGCAGGAACTGCCGCACGAGACGATTATTCTTTTTCCGCTGTGGCTGATAGGAGGCGCGGTGGCGTTTGCGGTGGTGGTGAGCCTGCTTTCCGGAATCTATCCCGCGGCGCGGGCGGCGCGGCTCGATCCCGTGCAGGTGCTGCGCTACGAATGAAGGGTCGGCGGCGAGCGCTCAGGCGTCGTCGTAATCCTCGGTGAGAGAAGCGAGGAAGGCGGCCAGAGCCGCCACGTCGTCCTGGCTGAGCGACATGCCCTGGAACTCGGGCGGGGGATTGCGCAGCAGGCCGAGGCGGGCGAGCTGGGAACTGCTGATGTAGAACTGAACCACGTCGGTAAAACGCGGCTTGCTGCCGTTGTGGAAGTAGGGAGCGGAATCTTCCAGGTCGCGGAGCGTGGGCGTCTTGAATTGGGCGATGGTGGTGGCCAGGCCCTGGTCCACGGCGCAGTTCTGCGGATTGGCGCAGACGATCATGCGCAGGCTGGCCTGCGGATTGGGAATGTCGGCATTCAAAAAGACGTTCCAGAGGCCCAGATCCGCGAAGGTGGGATCCCCGGCGACGGCGGGGTGGCGGAAACGTTCGGTAGCGTCGGGATGAATCGCGGAGACGGGGAGAAACTCGCCGGGATTCGCGGTGCGGTCTGCCAAATCGGGAATGGCCAGAACGAGGAAGGCGCCCGCGCCGTTGGCGGCGTCGTATTCCTCCTGGGAAACGCCGGTGTTGTGGAAGCGGAAGTCGGTGAAGTTGGGAGCCAGGTGGCAGGCGGCACAGTTGCCGGCATGCTGCGAGCCGTCCAGTGCATTGACAGCCGAGCGCAGAAAAATCTTCAGGCCGGCGAGCTCGGTGGGGCCGAACTGGAAGGGCTGCGCGTGGTACTTGAAGCTGCCCATGCTGGCGTCCACAAAATTGGGATTGCTGAGCCCTTCAACGAGGGTGAGAAGGTTTTTGTTGTAGTCCGCGGCGCTCTGTCCGGCCAGGGGCTGAACGGGAAGATGATTGATGCGGAGGAAGACGTCGTAGGGCGAGCCGATGTAGCGGCCGGCTTCGTCCTGCTGGAAGAGGAGGCCGCCCATGTAGCGGGCCACGAGGGCGGCGACGGCGTTCACGATCTGGTCGTCGGTGGCGGTGGTTACCTCCACGCGATATTGGGGCTGCAGCCTGCAACTGGCGGGAATGCCCGGGTCGGTGCCGCGGAAGATGGTGGAAAACGGCAGGCCGCACCCGTAGGTGGCCGCGGGAATGTTCTGTCCGTTGTCCTCGCGGATCACGCGGGCGATGTGGGCCTCGGCCTGCTGGAATTGGTCCGGAGCCCAGCCGAAATTTCGTCCGGTGAGAGTTGATTTGACGAGATCGGCGGGATCGGTGAATTGGCCGTCGAAATGGAGAAAGACCGGGCCGGGGTGGGGCTGGAGGGAGCCCACCATTTGCATGGCGTTCCGCTGGGTGGCGGTGAATCCGTTCATGGGCAGGGGGATGGGACTGCGGGAGGTGAAATCCGAATAGGTGCGGTTGCCGGCACCGGGCAGGCCCTGGAACTCGACAACGAAATGGCACGAACGGCAGTTGATGGACTGGCCGGCGAAGGGACCGGGGAGCGGGCCGGCGGGCGATTGGACGGTGGCGACGACCGGATCGCCGGCGGCGAGTGGCGAATTGACGCCGGCCATGTGGGCGGCGAAAAACTGCGCGAAGCGTGTGTCCACAAAGATGCGCTCGCCGATGTTCTCTTCCGCGGCGGCGACCTCCGTCTCCTGCTCGAACTTCGGCGCCTGACCTGCGGTGCATCCGGCCATGGTGGCGAGCCAGAGTGCGGCGGCTGCTGCGAGCAGCGGCAGGCCGGGCGCCCGCGGCGGTGGTGCGATCATGGCTCCTCCTGGTGCGGCGGGGCAGAAGTGTCAAGAGCGCCGTTCACGCCCAGGCTCTTGATGAAGGCGATGACCTGCCAGCGCTCGGGTTCGGGCAGCCTGCTCCAGTTGGGCATGCCTTTGGCCAGGTTGCCGTTGCGGAGCAGCCAGAAAATTTCGCCGTCGGTGGCGCCCTGCACGCGCACGCTGCGCAGGCTGGGCTTCCTGCCGCGGCCCTCGGCGTCTTCGCCGTGGCATTTGGCGCAGCGCTCTTCAAACACGTTTTCGCCGGCGGCGATGGCGTCCGGCTGGCCGGAGTACGGATTGGCGCGCGCGCGGTCCGCGTCCGGGACGTGCTTCAGCCAGGAACCGTCCGCGGCAAAGGCGGCCGCGGCGGCCAGCGCCAGGATGAAGGCCAGCAGGATTCCGCGAGAGCGAGACCGGATAGAGGCGGTCATCGGGCGGCCTTGCGGCTGCGGCTGAAGATCTGCTGGATTTCGTAGGAAACCTTGAAGCGGTAGAGCACGCCGACGCTGTTGGCGTTGAGGCCGAAGCTGGGCGAAAAGGTGATGACCGGGCCCTTGGGGATCTCGAAGCTCACCGCGGGGCCCAGATATTGCGAGGTCTGGCGCCAGCCGAAGCTGTAGCGATCGCCCAGTCCGCCGTAGGCTTCCACCCCGGCGGCGAAATTCTGGCGGCACCAGAAGCAGCGCCGGGGGCTGGCTTTCAGGGCCAGGGGCCGGCTGGCGGCGAGCGCGTAGCCGAATTCCCAGGGGTTGTTTTTCAGGGATTTTTCCGCGATGAAATTTTCGGAAAAATTCCAGCCCTTCGCGTAGCTGGAGAGAATGAGCTTGAGTTCCACGGAGTGCTCGGGAATCCGGCGGGCCGCGGCATTGGGCACGCGCAGATCCGAAATGCTGTCGTGCCCGACGACTTCCAGCAGGCTGCGGTCCGCTTCGGAGATGTGTTCGTATTCGATGTAGAGGATGGGATTGATGAAGTGCTCGCGGAGCAGCGGACGGAAACGGTTCTCCCAGCGGTAGCCGGTGAAAATGGCGCTGTCGTTGGAGGTGCTCTGTCCGGAGAGATAGAGCTCGGTGGTCCACCATGCGGTGGCGCCGTACTCCAGCTCGAGAGTTCCGCTGGTGAAGGAGTTGGCATGGCGGGGAGAGGCCGCGACGCCCTTGTAGGCGACTTCCAGGTTGCCGGGCTCTTCGAGGGAGTCGGAATAGGTGACCAGATAGGGCGGTTCCTGGGCGCGCAGGCGGGAGGGGAGGCCGGAGAAGAGGAAGAGGGCGGCGGCGAGAGCGAGCAGGCGGGGGAGGCGGCGCGGGGAGCGGAGCAGCGAAGCGGTGGCCATGGCCGAGATCTCCGTGGGACTCCAGTTGCAAATCACTTGCAAGAACGGGAAAGAGCCTACCTAATGTGCAAATGATTTGCAAGAGGAATTTTGAGAATTCCTGCGGCCTCCCGCGGCCTTCTACTACCGCCGTCGTGGCGGATGCCTTCCCCGGCCCCTGCGCGCGCCTGGTGCTCCATGGGGAACGCCTGCCCATCAGGACAGCATCGCCGGCGAGCGGCTGGTTGTAAGCTGGAGCGGATGGATGGTCCTCAAATCGTCGGGGCAGAGACGGCCGAGGTTCCCACGTTCGGCGGGTGGGCCAAGCGGCAGCGCGCGCTGTGGTGGTGGCTGGCGGGCGCAGCGATGGTGCTGGGGGCGGCGGGGTGGCTGCGGCGCGTGGAGTCGACGCCGGACCCGCTGCTGTTCGCGCAGCTGCAGTTTGCGAGCGGGATTCTGGCGTTCACGTTTGCGGGCAACGCTCTGGTGAAATTCCGGGGAGCGGGGGACCGGCTGGCGCTGATTCTGACCTGCGGGTTTGTATTCGTGGGCATCGCGCTGACCAGTTCGAGCGCGGTGTCGCTGCGGCTGCTGGAATCGGACCGGGAGGCCAGCCTGCGCGATCCGCTGACCTGGGTGGTGGGCCGGACGCTGCTGGCGGTGCTGCTGGTGGCGGCGCTGCTGGTGGAATGGCACATCCCGACGGCGCGGCATCCGGGCTGGGAGATTGCAGTGGCGCTGGGAGTGGTGCTGGCGTCGACTTCCCTGCTGGCCACGGCGCATTGGAGCCTGCCCGCAGATATTCTGTGGGATCCGCGGGCGGCGTTTCCGCGGCCGGGCAATCTGGTTCCGGCCGCACTGTTTCTCGCGGCGGCAGCCGGCTACCAACGCCGTCTGCGGAACAGCTCGACTCCATTCGACCGCTCGCTGGTGTTTGCGTGCGCGCTGAACTTCGCGTGCTGCCTGGCGGCCAGCCAGTCGGAACGGAAACTGGACGCGCCATTCGTGTTCGCCGGCATGCTGCAATTCACCAGCTACGCGGTGCTGCTGGTGGGGGCGCTGTTCGACAACGCGCAACTGCTGGAGCGCGTGAGGCAGATGGCCTCGAGCGATCCGCTGACGGGACTGGCCAATTTCCGGAGGCTGGTGGACGTGGTGGAATCGGAGATCCAGCGTTCGTCGCGTTCCGGCCGGCCGTTCGCGGTGCTGCTGTTCGACCTGAACGGGCTGAAGCAGATCAACGACAGGTTCGGGCACCTGGTGGGGAGCCGGGCCCTCTGCCGGTTTGCGAATGTGCTGCGGGTGCACTCGCGCGCGATGGACACGTGCGCGCGGTACGGCGGCGACGAGTTCGTGCTGGTGCTGCCGGAAACCGGCCCGGAGGCCGCGCAGGAGGTTCTGCGCCGCATCTCGGAGCGGCTGGCGCAGGACACGGAAAAACCTCCCGTCTCCGCGGGCGCGGGGATGGCTATCTATCCGGAGGATGGCGAGACGATTGACGCGCTGCTGGCGGCCGCGGACCAGCGGCTCTACCGCGTGAAGGGCCGCACGCCGAAGAAACTGGCGGCCAGGAGATAACCAGGCTGGTCCGGCGGGCGATGCGGCGAAGCCCGGCGCAGAATTCCGGCGCGGCGTGGGCGGCAATTGCTAGGATAGGGGAGAAACTCCGCGAGGGAACCATGTCCATTGCTCCGTCGACCAGCGCCAACGTGAAACAGGCCGTGCCATTGTTCGGAGTGACAAACATGGAAGCGTCTCTGCGCTTCTATGTGGAAGGCCTGGGATTCAAGATGAAGGATTCGTGGATTCCGGACCGCGCGGAGGACAAACCGGACGGCAGAATCCGGTGGTGCTGGCTGGAACGCGGCGAGGCCGCCATTATGTTTCAGGAATTCCTGGCGGATGGGCGGCCGAAGGAACCGCTGGGGACGGGAGCGTCGATCTACTTCATGTGCGAAGACGCGCTGGCGCTCCATGGCGAGTTCCGAGCGCGGGGAATCGAGGGGCCCAGGCGTCCCTTTGTGGGGAACCGGCTGTGGGTGGTGCCGCTGACCGATCCGGACGGGTACCGCATCTTTTTCCAAAGCCCCACCGACGCGCCGGAGGAGACCGAACTGGAAGAATAGGGGGCGGAAGGGGGCTGAATTCGCTTTCCTATTTCTTTCCCTCATGCTAGATATCTGACTCGATACGGAGCCCAGGAACTGGCGGCAGGCTGGGGCTCGCGACCGAGATGCAATGAGAGACCCCAGAAAGTTCCTGGCGACCCTGCTTTCAGCACCTCTACTTGCCGCGGCATTCCTGATGGTGTGGACGGCGGGGGCGTCTCCCGCACCGGGGCGGGCCGGAGGGGGAGGCGACGCGGCGGCGGGGGCGAATACGGACCCGACCTACCAGCAGTTGCGCCACCTGGGACTGGGCAGCGAAGCGATTTCGGTACACGAAGTGGTGCTGAAGCGCGACGCGGGCACCTTCACCTTCCATTCCGGAACGGTGTGTTTCACCGCTCCGGTGGCCGGCAAAATCACCGGCGCGGTGTTTGAAGGCAGCGGCAGCTTTACGCTGACGCCTCCGATTGCATCCGAACGGCACAGCCTGTCGCTGCTGACGCAGCAGCCGGGCATGGACGAGAATTACGACGGGCTGGTGCTGCGTTTTACCGACGAGACGTACAAGGAACTGAAAGCGGCGGCGGGAGCGAGCGCAGCGGCGGGCGGGGGGTGCCACGGCGGGCTGCTGGACGACTCGCAGCACGCCACACGGGACATCCTGAAATACAACCTGGAGGGGCGCATCCTCCAGGACCTGGCGGGGAAACAGCCGGGCGGGCTGTTTGTGGCGTTCATCAAAGGGAAAAAATACGGGAGCAAACTGCTGTACTTCATCGACCCGCACGGGGTGCCGCTGGGGCTGGAGCCGGAGGAGGTGGCGCTGCTGACCTACGACGAGGCCAGGTTCGGCGCCTGGGCGGTGTTCCACTTCTCGGGGGAATACGCCGGGGGACAGGCCACGGGGAACCAGAAGAACGGGGCAATGCGCGTGGAGGCGCAGAAGCTGGATACGGAGATCGAAAGCAACGGAAAGCTGGACGGGACGGCGGCCACCACCATCCTTTCGCAAGTGGACGGGCTTCGCGCGATCCACCTGGACCTGTTTCCCACGCTGCGAGTGGACAAAGTGACGGGAGAGGACGGGCAGCCGCTGGCCTTTATCCAGGAGGACAAGAAGGAGGACTCCGATTTCTGGATCCTGCTGCCCAAAGCGCTGGCGGCCGGGCAGGAATACACGGTGAGGAGCAGCTACAGCGGGAAGGACGCGGTGTCCGACGAGGGCGGCGGCAATTACTATCCGGTGGCGCGGACGTCGTGGTATCCGGCGGGGAACCGCTGGGACGACTTCCCCACGTTCGAGATGACGTTCACGATTCCGAAGGGAATGGAACTGGTGGCCACGGGGCAGGAGCTGAGCAACGTCAACGAGGGCAAGAAGTCCATATCGCACTGGCGCAGCGAAGTGCCGCAGCCGGTGGCGGGATTCCAGTTCGGAAGGTTCAAGAAGCAGGATGCCACGCTAGCGAAGCTGGGCAACTTCAAGGTGGAGGCGCTGGCGAACCAGGAAGTTCCGGGCATGGTGCAGAGCTATCTGGACTCCGGAAACCTGCCGGGCTCCTCGGGCATCTCCGCGCCGGTGGGGAACATGGAGACCACCGGGCTGGCCAAAAAGGCGCTGGCGGAGGCGGAGCTGGCGCTGGAAATCTATACGGATTTCTACGGGCCGCTGCAGTTCAAGAGGCTGGCCATGACGCAGCAGACGGCTATGAATTACGGCCAGTCCTGGCCGGAACTGGTGTACCTGCCGATGAGCTACTTCTACGACACCACGGTGCGGCACACGATCGGGATGGACGATGCACACGGATATTTCAAGGTGGTGGCGCCGCACGAAGTGGCCCACCAGTGGTGGGGACACACGATCGGGTGGGACTCCTACCGGGACCAGTGGATGAGCGAGGGGTTTGCGGATTTCTCCGCGTCGCTGTTCATCCAGTACGTGTGGCACGACAAGCCGCAGGAATACCAGAAATTCTGGAACGACGAACGGGAGCTGCTGACGGAAAAGAACCGGATGGGTTTCCGGGCCATCGACGTGGGCCCGCTGACCATGGGCTACCGGCTGAACAACAGCAAGACGGGGATCGAGATCACGCGGCGGCTGATCTACCCGAAGGGCGCGTACATCCTGCAAATGCTGCGGATGATGATGTGGGAGCGGCAGAACAAGGACGACAACTTCAAGAACATGATGCGGGACTTCGTGAAGACGTACGCGGGGCACAGCGCGACCACCGAGGACTTCAAGGCCACGGTGGAGCGGCACATGACGGCGTCAATGAACGTGGACGGCAACGGAAAGATGGACTGGTTCTTCAACGAGTATGTGTATGGAACGGCGCTGCCGTCGTACGCCTTCGACGGTTACTTCGACAAAGGGCCGAACAACGTGATCCAGGCGCACATGAAGCTGACGCAGTCCAGGGTGGACGACAAGTTCGAGATGCTGGTGCCCATTTACCTCGAGATGGCGGACGGGAAAATCGTGTTCTTCGGCCGGACGAAGATCACGGGGAATTCCAGCTGGGAGCAAGTGGTGTCCATCCCCGGGCTGAAAGACATGCCCAAGCGGCTGCTGATCAATTATTACGACGACGTTTTGTGCTCGAAATAAATCGCTCCGGGGCCCCGGGCGGCGTGTGGGCTGCCGCAGATGGTGCCGGGCGTGGCCAGGGAAATTGGCGGCGATTGAAACGGCGCCTGCCGGAGATAAGGGGGGAAGACGAAGGTCGAAACCAAGGCCGAAATCAGCCGGATCACCCTCCAGCTGCTGGTGGTGGTGACCACGCTATTCCTGCTGGGCGGTGTCGTCCTGGTATTGTGCGGGGGGCTGGGCATCAATCCATTCAAAGAAACGACTACATCGTTTCTGGTTGCTGCCTTTCTGGGGTTGATGGGAGCGGCTGGAATCCTGGTACTGCTGAATGTGGCCATCAATATCAGCATGATTGCGGACGCGCGGATGCGCGAACTGCAGATCCATTCAAGTTCAGGCGTGGTCAGGAAGTGGCTGACGGGGTGTGCGGCAATCGCCGTGCTGCTGGTTGGTGTGGTGGCTGGTGGGACCTATCTGTCGAAGGAAGAGGCGCTACGGGCCGTTCGGACACAGGCGGACCAGGTATTGAAACAGAATGAAAATCTGTTGGAGGAGATCAGCCAGCGATTGGCATCGGGAAAACCGGGGGACTACAAGCGCGTGAACGAAATCCGGAATTTTCTCCAGGCCCGGCGGGGTGGGCTCCCGCGACTGACATTGATCTATTCCGCACGGTTTGGGGACAAGCTGGCCTTTTATAAGGTCAATGAGTACTTCGCTCCAAACTACGAAAACGAGGAATATACTCCCACCTATTTTCCCTGCATGCAAAACATCGACTGCGATTACCTGACACGATTCTTTTCCGGTGAATCCGTCGAGGCCCTGAAGAAATACACCTTCCGCGATGACGAGTTCTACATCTACATTCCTTACGTGGGCAAGGGTAGCCGCTATGTGCTGCAGTTCACCCGCCAGTCGGAGTACGGAAAGATAGGAAGCTAGCAGAAAGCGGGCAGCCTGTGCTGATGGGCCACGAGTTGCTGCGCGGTGGGGCGTGGTGTAGGCTGCGGAAATCGTGCCGAGCGAACGATGAGCGGGAACGGAAGCCGCGAATCCACGGCGGTGCAGGCGCTGCGCGGATGCTGGTATCCCGCGATGCGCTCGGCGGAACTGCGCGGACGCGGTCCGGCTACGGCGGAACTGCTGGGCGAAATGCTGGTGGTGGGCCGGGACGCGGAGCGCCGCGCGTTTGCGCTGCGCGACTTCTGCCCGCATCGCGGCATGCCGCTTTCCGCCGGACATTTTGACGGCGAGACGGTGGAATGCTCCTACCACGGCTGGCGGTTTGACTGCCGCTCGGGGCAGTGCCGGGAAATTCCGTCGCTGGTTCCCGGCGAGTCG
>Ga0335077_10008707_pt1 | contig 12582 bp, 12 predicted proteins | sample Lox_Sample_31_FD_207151 | JGI IMG/M metagenome (GOLD analysis project Ga0335077, IMG submission 207151) | Soil microbial communities from Loxahatchee National Wildlife Refuge, Florida, United States - Lox_Sample_3.1 | ecosystem: Environmental > Terrestrial > Soil > Wetlands | place: USA...
CAAAGATTGTCCCCTTGGGCAGCGGGCGCTTGCTGTTGCCCGGGGAAGTCACTAAAATAGTTCCCTTTATTATGGCCAGAGAAGTGACTGAAATGCTAATTGAATTGGTGACAGTGGAGTTGCCAGACACTAAAACCATCCGCCTAAAATGGCCGGATGGCCACAACCCCGATTTCAGGACCGGACAATTTATCACCCTTTACTGGCCGGACACGCCCAATTACAAACGCGCCTATTCCCTGTCGTCGTGCGCGCTGGATCGCGGCTTCTACGAAGTCACCATCAAACGCGACGGCAAAATGGGCACGCGCCTGGTGGATTGGGCAAAAGCCGGCGACAAGCTTTTTGTCATCCCGCCGGTCGGGAAATTCCTGCCGGTTTACGAGCCGAACAAACACCTTATTTGCGTTGCCGGCGGGTCAGGCGTGACGCCGTTTCGCGGCTTTGTGCGCGAAGCTACCCGGCGCAAATTGGAGACGAAAATCACTGTGCTTTACAGCGTCCGGACGCCCGGCGACATCATCTTCAATAATGAATTCCGCCAGTTGGAACAGGAGAACCCGAATTTCAAATTTTACGTCACCTGCACGCGCCTGAAGCCGGAACATACCTGGAATGGCCGCGCGGGTCGAATCACGCCTGAGTGGGTAAAGGAGCACGTCACGGATTTGTCGAAGACGGTTTTCTACGCGTGCGGCCCCAATCCATTGGTCGAATTTGCCGAGGAGGTCGTGTTGCGCGGCATGGGTGTGCCGAAGGAACAGATGAAGACTGAAAAATGGGGCTGAACCGCACGCCACTTTTCGCCTCGCACCAGAAACTGGGCGCGAAGTTGATTGATTTCGGCGGCTGGGAAATGCCCGTGCAATACACGAGCATCGTGGAAGAGCATTTTGCGGTCCGCCACGCTGCGGGGATTTTCGACATTTCGCACATGGGCGAAGTCACCGTCAGCGGCGCGGGCGCGGCGGATTTTCTGAACCATGCCTTGACGAATGACCTTCGCAAACTCGCATCCGGCCAAGGCCAATATACCCTGATGTGCAACGGGCACGGCGGCGTCATTGACGATCTCTACGTTTACCGGCTCTCGGACGAAGTTTACCTGCTCATCATCAATGCCTCGCGGATAGAAGCCGATGTTACGTGGTTGCAGGCGCAGGCCTCAAAATTTCTCCGGCAAAGTGAATTGCAACTCGCCAATGTGTCAGACCATTACGCCGCCGTAGCTGTGCAGGGCCCGCGAGTGAAAGAGTTCGTTGACCAATGTGTTATGGGCCGCTCGAACTGCGCAATCCGGGTTGACCGCGTTTCGGATTTGAAAAAAAACCAGATTGCCGGCTTTCCCTTTCGTGGCGGCGACGTCCTGGTTTCGCGCACTGGCTACACTGGTGAAGACGGTTTTGAACTCATTGGGCGTGACGATTCCATTCGGCAAGTCTGGAACGCCATGCTTGGCGCCGGCCAGCCGTATGGTTTGAAACCGTGCGGACTTGGCGCGCGCGACACGTTGCGCACTGAAGTTTGTTACCCGCTTTACGGCCACGAACTGGATGAAAACACCACACCCATCGAAGCCGGACTGGGATTTTTTGTCGCGTTCGACAAGGGCGAATTCATTGGCCGCGCGTTGCTGGCGGAGCAAAAAGCCAAGGGCGTTTCCAAAAAACTGGTTGCTTTCAAAATGGTTGGAAAATCCGCGCCGCCGCGCCCGCATTATCCGATTTGGGTCAATGGAACGAAAGCAGGCGAAGTGACCAGCGGCACGCAAAGTCCGTCGCTGGGCATTGGTATTGGCATGGGTTACGTGCCGCCGGAATGGGCAAAACCGGATACCAGAATCGAGATTGAAATTCGCGGCAAGCGCTCCCCTGCCCTCGTTGTGCCGAAACCGATTTACAGAAAAGCTTAACCGCAGATTTCGCGGATTGCGCTGATTCAAAAAAAAGTTTTTAATCCGTGTCATCTGCGTTATCCACGGTAAATAAATTTATGAGCAACGTTCCTTCAGACCTGAAATACACGAAATCTCACGAATGGATCCGCGTCAGCGGTGACACGGCAACCGTCGGCATCACCGACCATGCGCAACATGAATTGACCGACATCGTCTTTGTCGAACTGCCGGAAATCGGCAAAAAATTCAAAGGCGGCGACGGTTGCGCGGTCGTGGAATCCGTAAAAACCGCGAGTGACATCTATTCGCCGGTGAGCGGCGAGATTCTGGAAACCAACAAATCCATTGTGGACAACCCGGCGCTGGTGAACACCGAGCCTTATGCAGGCGGCTGGTTCTTCAAAATCAAATTGAGCAATCGAGCGGAATTGGATGCATTGCTCCCGCCGGAAAAATACCAGGCACAAATCAGCGGTTGAAAACGCATCAGCATTATCAGTGCTGACAAAGGGTAAAATTGCCGGGAACCACTTCATCGAATGAAACCCGTCTCTTCATCAAATCATACTTGCCCGTGGTGCCGTCGTGCGATACGTTGGCTCGATAAGCATGGCATTGAATATGAAACGCTCGATGTCATTGCCAATGAAGCGGCTTTTGACGAGATGGTGCGTTTGTCCGGGCAGGACCTGGCGCCGGTGATTGAGGTGGACGGCAAGGTACTGGCGGATTTCGGCCTGGACCAATTGGCCGAGTTTTGGGAAACGGATTTTAGCCACAGATAAACACAGATGGACACAGATCTGAATTTTCCGCCTGAAATAGATTTTATCTGTGTTTGAACTGTGTTCATCTGTGGCCTGATAAAATGACTGCGACCGAATTAAAACCGCGTCCGCGTCTGCCGGAATGGCTACGCATCACGCTGCCCACATCGGACCGCTTCGCTCGCACACGCAGCCTGCTCGACGAACTGAAGTTGCACACGGTTTGTGAAAGCGCCAAGTGCCCGAATCATTGGGAATGCTGGAGCAAAGGCACGGCCACGTTCATGATTGCCGGCGACCGTTGCACGCGCGCCTGCGGCTTTTGCGCGGTGACGACGGCCAAGCCGCTCGCGCTTGAAGTGGATGAACCGCTGCGCGTCGCCGAAGCCACGCGGCGAATGCGGTTGCGCCACATCGTCATCACAGCCGTGGCGCGCGATGACTTGGCGGACGGCGGCGCGAATCATTTTCGCCAAACGATTGAAAAAGTGCGCGAATTGAATCCGGGCATTGTCATCGAAGTGCTGGTTCCGGATTTTAACGACCATGACGAATCCATCAAAACCGTGCTCGCGGCAAATCCGCACATTTTTAATCACAATCTGGAAACCGTGCGTCGCTTGACGCCGCACGTGCGCCATCGCGCGACGTATGATCGTTCCCTGAGCGTTTTGCGGAAGGTAAAGGCCCGGCGCGGTGACAAGATTTACACAAAATCCGGCCTGATGCTCGGTTTGGGCGAGACGGAGGACGAATTGCTGACAGCCATGCGGGATTTGCGCGCGGCAGGTTGCGACATCCTTACTCTCGGCCAGTATTTGCAACCCACTTTGAAACATCTGCCAGTGGTGGAATTCGTCACGCCGGAAAAATTTGCGGAGTACAAGATTCGCGCCGAGGAGCTAGGTTTCGTTCACGTTGCCAGCGGTCCGATGGTGCGAAGCTCGTATCACGCGGACGAATTCGCACTGCCGTCAACGACCAGGTGAAAATGGGCTGTGGTAAATGAGGAGATAAGCCGCGACGCCAAAGCAAAGTATGCCGATCGCAAAACCGATGATGGTGATGGTGGTCCTTAATGTGCGGGCCTGCTGAAAGGCGCGTTCGGTGTTTTGCTTTTCCGCCGACATGAAGACGGCAAAATCCTTGTCCAGCGCGTTGGTGATGGTTTCTTCATCCTTGAGCTGGAGCATGAACCATTCGCCGCGAGCTGACTGCCACTCCGTGGGCAGGTCGGAAAGTTTTTTGGCGGTAGCGGAGCGGAACCCCAATCGAGACCAAAAAGGAGAGTTTTCCTGCGTCCAAAGCTGGAAAACTCCATGATTCGCCGCGAGCGCTTGGATGCGTTCCCAAAACAGCTCCCGCGCCTTGTCGGCGTGGGCGAAATCAAGATAACTCTCACTGTGCAACCACGCATGTTGCCGTACGATTTGAATGCCAATAGCACCAAGGAGCCTGCCGTCGGCGTTTTCAATCACTTGAAATTCGGTCAGGCGTTTTTCCAATTCGTCGGCGGGCAAAAGCATGGATCGCCACAGCTCCCTGAGACTGTGCCGGTCATCCGTGGTCGCGCGCCGAACGCGGAGAACGGGCAAATTCATGCGGCAAAAATTGACCTGCTCGCGTCCAAAAGTCAAAACGACATTAAAATTTCCATCCGACGATTTGCATTTCTCCGGACTTGTGTCACTTTCAGCGGACAAAAAGTATAAATTTAACCTATGTATCCAATCACTACGCAGCAACTCCTCACCGCGCTGGAATGGCGCTACGCGACAAAAGTTTTTGACCCCGGCAAAAAAATTCCCGCTGAGACCTGGCAAGCCCTGGAACGGGTGTTGGTGCTCTCCCCAAGTTCCTATGGTTTGCAGCCCTACCGCTTTCTGCTCATAAACAACCCGGCCAAACGCGCGGAGCTGCTTCCCCATTCATGGAACCAAAAGCAGGTCGTGGATTGTTCCCATTATATTGTGTTCACCGCGCGCACCAAAATGACCGAGGCGGACGTGGACCAGTTCATCGCCCTCATCAGCCGCACGCGCAACCTCCCCGTTGAATCGCTCGGCTCCTACCGTGGCATGATGGTCGGCGATCTGGTGAACGGGCCACGCAGCAAGATTGCGTACGAATGGGCCACGCGTCAGGCGTACATAGCGCTCGGCAATCTTTTGAGCAGCGCTGCCGTCCTCGGCGTGGATGCCTGCCCGATGGAAGGTTTTGTGCCCGCCGAATATGACCGCGTGCTGGGTTTGGAGAACAGCGGTTATGCGGTAGTCGTCTGCTGTGCCTTGGGTTATCGCTCGGCCCATGACAAGTACGCCGGCCTCGCGAAGGTGCGTTATGATAAGGCGGATTTGGTCCGCGTGGTTTAACGAACCACAAAAACAAAAGTCACCCTATGAAAAAATTATTCGCTCCCGGAAACGATTCCTCGCTCACCAGCCTTGGCCTCCTCGCGCTGCGGTTTTTCTTCGGGCTGACCATGTTATTGCATCACGGCCTGGACAAGCTGGAGAAATTCAACACCCTCGGCTCAGGGTTTCCCGATCCGCTTGGCGTCGGCCACAAAGCAAGCCTGGCGCTGACGGTGTTTGCAGAGGTGGCAGCCGCCGCTTTGCTGGCGGCAGGTTTGTTGACGCGGTTTGCCGCGGTGGTGCTGGCGTTTGAAATGGGCGTCGCGTTTGTCGCCATCCACAAAATGACTTTGGGTGGTCCAATGCCAGGAGAATTTGCCTTCGTTTATTTCGGCGCTTATCTCACCCTGTTGTTTGCCGGTGGTGGAACATTTTCTCTGGACAAGGTGTTTTTCGGCAAAAGCAAATCGGGCAGGGCAAAATGAAAAAGAGTGACAGAAAGAGGGAGATTCGAATCCGCAAATTTCGCTGACGCTGACTCTCCCACGAATTCCACTTGGTTCATGACTTCAACGCGTATTCGAGAATCGCCGAAGCTCCTCCTGCTCTTAAAATTCCCGGTTCATAATTGTTTTTGACTAGTTGACTTTAACCATTGTAGCCTTGGACAGCGTTAATGAGAAATTTCATCGAAAAAACCGTTCAACGAGGTCGTTTCGTCCCTTGGCTGGTGAGTTTCGCCTCGGGAACTCTGGTCTTGGCGATGGTTGCCGGTTGTCAAACCGAGCCTGCTGCGTTCATACCAGCAAACCCGGTCATCACCAATTCCCTGCGGCCGGTCATTCCCGAGGCTGTGACCAATGTCAATGTTTCCACGTCGCCAACGCCTCCCCCGGCCACGTACACTTTGAGAGAGGGTGACATTCTGAAAATCACCTTCCCCGGCTCGCCCAATTTGAACAGCGTTCAGCAAATCAGAACCGATGGCAAAATCACGTTACCCTTGATCGGGGAAGTGAATGCTGCGGGATTAGCCCCGGATGTATTGCAAAAAAAGTTGATGGATTTGTATGCCCCCCAGCTTTCGTCGAATGAAGTCACCGTGGAAGTGCAAAGCTCCTCCTTCCCGGTTTATGTCACCGGGGCAGTGCTCCGCCCGGGGAAAATTTTGTCGGATCATCCCATCACCGCCCTTGAAGCCATCATGGAAGCGGGCGGGTTTGATTACACTAAAGCCAACTTGAAGGATGTGACTGTGATTCGCCAGGAAGGAGACCGAACCAAGCACCACACCCTGAACTTGAAGCGGGTCATGGAGGGAAAGGTGAGCGAGCCCTTCTACATGGAGCCCGGCGACATCATTTACGTGCCGGAAAAATTCTCCTGGTTCTGACCCCGCCGCTCCAAGAGGCTTTCGAGAGACAAGGCTTCAATAGGCAAAACCAATTTCGAATCCCACCTGATGGCTGGTGAAATCATAGCCGGATGAGGTGGAAGAGTCGTTATTGATTTGATAGAAAATCGCGACGGTGCCGCGTTTGAGAAAAGTTGTGCTGAGCCGTGTGCTGAAGTAATAGAAATCGTCCGTACGATTGGAAGAGGCACCGCTCGTCGAATCCACGAATCTGATGTTTTGATAGCCACCGTTAAGATCCAGGAACAGCCTGCCCAGCAACCGTTGGTTCAAGTCTCCGTCAAACCCGACGCTTTCGGTCACCTGGTTCTGCAACTCAGACACCGTGACCACCCGGTCCGCGTTCAAAGAAATCTGGGTATGTTCAAAAGGCTGGTACTGAATCCCCCCGCCAAAAACCGGATTAAGAATATCACTAGAGCCACCACTGAGAAATTGCCGGTCCTCCAATCCGCCATGAAGCTGAAAACCGATTTTGTCCGTTGCCCGCCACTGAATCCGTGCCTGGTATTGTTCAAAAAGCATATCCGGGCTTTTGTCCACGTCATCGTAACCCAACCCCACGCCCAGCGCCGCGCTAAACCGGGTCCAAAAGTGGTAATTGAGCCAATCCATCGTGGACCACTCGCGATAGCTTTGAAACTGATCCGCGAACGAAAAATTCTGGTTGACCGCCAAATCCAGCGACAGTTTGCTGTTGATGGTGTAGGTACCGTTGAGCGCGGTGGAATAAATTTCCTGATGCGTTTGGGTCGCTGTTTCGACCTGGGGCACCGCGGATTTTGTGTAACTCTGTGAAAGCCCCAAAACCCAACTTCCATAAGACGTGCCGCCGGTCAGCTTGGCATTCTGGTCGAAAGTGTTTTGAAAATAACTGCTGGAATAAACCGTCCAAGTGGGAGTGTAATCCAAAATCCAATGGTCACCGATATCCAGCCGAAACCCCGGACTAATTTGCTGAATCGTGGTGTTTACCGGCTGACCCTGAGCAGCCAGGATTCCTTCCCCGTAGAGGAAGCTGTAGTCGGGATGCGGCCGTAGCGTCAAAAATTCATAGCGAAATGGCTGGGCCAATTGTTCCTGGGGAGTCCCCGCGGGAGTAAAGACGTCCATCTCCGTGTTCGCAAATGGCTGCAAGGCGGGCGGGGTTTCGGGGGTTGCCGGCGCGGACGTTATCACCTGCTGGGCTTTCAATCCACGAGCCATCACAAACAGGCCGAGCAGCATTAGTCCCACCAGCGCGGGGATATTCCTGCGGCGGCGAGCCAACCACTTCTGATTCTTGGACGTCAAGTTTGTAGACGGAATTATGTCACTTCCGATTCTGGATGGAAAGCAAGGAAACGTTTCGCGGCGTGCCGCCGTTCGCACGCAAGGTTGCCACATTCCAATTGCGCAGCGCCTCTTCCAGCGCCTCCTCCACCGGGCGCATTTTTATCCCCGCAACTGACTGTTTGGAAACATCCAAAACGCAGTTGGAACGCAGCGCCCGGGCGCCCCGCTGGTAAAATTCCTCCTCGTTCTTCCAGAATTCAAAGCGCCGGTTCGGCTTGAGGATGCGTTCAATCATTTCGACGACTTGCCGCGTCAGGACTGCGCCGGGATTGGTAAGGTTGTAAATACCAAACGGCGCCTGGCGTTCCCAGAGATCCAGACAGGCCCGCACGAAATCTTCCAAGTGGGAAAGGGAATTCACACCGTTGAAGACTTTGGGGTAATTTTGAATGCGCCAGAGGAAATTTCTGGGCTCACTCCGCTCGTTGAACGGCATTCCCGGACGCCAGAGGTAAACCTCCCCGGCGGAACGGATGGCCTCCTCCGCGAGCGCCTTGGTCCCGCTGTAAAAATTGCACGATGCGCTGCGGAACGAAAAATTCGGTTCGTCCCATTCAGTGTATCCGAAAATTTTTTCGGGGTGCTGCTCAAGCAGTTGCCGCAGTTCCGCGCCTTCCACCAACCGGGTTCCCTGATCATCAATCAACTTGGCGCCGTGATAAATGCAACCCGACGAAATATGGCCCCAGGGCGTGCTCGTCATCGAACACGCGCGGGAGACGGTCTGGGGAAGCAGTGTGTTGGCAAAAAGGGTTTCTTCACGGGCTTCTTCGCACGCATCCACATTGGGCCGGCCCGGATAACCCGCGGCGTTGATAATGAATTCCGGCTTCAGCTTGCGGATGTAATCAAACAGAAAGTCAAAGTCCGTGTAATCAATCGCCTTGCGGGTGAGTGGAATGAAACTGTGCCTCCGCCTTCGCATCTCCGTCGCGAAAGCCTGCCCCATGTAACCGCTTGCCCCCAGTAGCAAAATCATGGCGAACTGATTGTCTGATGATTCAGATTCAAGCCTTCCACACCTGACCCGGCTTTGTTTTCACGCCGGTCATGGCGTTCCGCGTATCCACAATGCAAGAAGTCCAAGCGGCCAATTCCTGATAATTGACTGCTTGATGATTGGTGGCGATGATAACCGCGTCAAATTTTTGCAGGGTTTCACGATTCCAACCGAGCGAGCGGGTGCCCGCCCAGTGTGGATGCTCGCGAGTCAAGCGAATGACCGGCACATAAGGATCATAATAAGCCACATCCGCTCCGCGCCCTTTGAGCAGGTCCATCAGGACATAACTCGGCGATTCGCGGTCGTCATCCACATTCGGCTTGTAGGCCAGCCCCAACACCAACACCCGGCTGCTGTTCATGGGTTTTCGCAAGGTGTTAAGCGCCTCCGCCGTCCGGTTCACGACATGCAAAGGCATCGCTGTGTTGATCTCACCGGCCAGTTCGATGAAACGCGTGTGCTGGCCATATTCACGCGCTTTCCAAGTTAGATAAAACGGATCAATGGGAATGCAATGTCCGCCCAATCCCGGTCCCGGTGAAAAGGCCATGAAGCCGAATGGTTTGGTTTTGGCGGCCTGAATAACCTCCCAAATGTCAATGCCCATGGCTTCATAAACGAGCTTCAGTTCATTGACCAAGGCGATGTTCACGCTGCGAAAGATATTTTCGAGCAGTTTGGCGGCTTCGGCGGCGCGGCAGGAGGACACAGGCACCAGGGTTTTGATGGCGCACCCATAAACCGCTTTCGCGCGTTCCAGACAGGCCGGCGTGTAACCACCTACCACTTTGGGGATATTTGCGACTTTGCTTTGTTCATTTCCCGGATCCTCCCGTTCCGGCGAAAAGGCCAGATGAAAATCCACGCCCGCTTTCAGGCCCGAACCGGCTTCGAGCACCTCGCGCAAATCTTTGTCGGTTGTGCCGGGATACGTCGTGGATTCCAACACCACCAAGGTTCCCTTCGCCAAGTGCGGGGCGATGGATTTGCCGGTTTCAATGATGAATGAAATGTCCGGCTCACGATTTTTGGTCAGCGGCGTCGGCACGCAGATGATCACCGCCTCGACTTCCTTGACACGGCTGAAATCGCTGGAGGCGGCAAATGTGCCCGCCTTGACCGCTGCCGCAATTACGTCGGCGGAAATGTGTTTGATATAACTGCGACCACTATTCAGCGATTCCACCTTGGCCGGGTCAATGTCCAACCCCAACACCGTTACCCCCGCCGAACGGGCGAATTGAAGTGAGAGGGGAAGCCCCACGTAACCCAATCCAATAACAGCCATTTTCATTGATTGATCTCCGTATTTCTGATTCTAGTTGTCGGAACTTGAAGGAAAGGTTTTCTTAAGAGGAATGCCGCTGAGCGATTCTCTTTGACCAGCAACGGTCATTAAAGTCATGCCTCACCGTCCGGCGGTATCAGCCGGAAAAATGCCATCAGCTTCCGGGCAAACCTTGGAAACCGCTCCACGGGTAGCAATCCACACAGTGTTTTTATCGAATAGAAACCCGCCAGGACCGCGGCCACCGCGCCCAGCGTCATTGCTGCCCAATGGGGGAGCAAATACCAACTCACAAAGATCGCCGCGATCAAGGGGACAAACAGCAACCCCAGCCGGCGGTTCGCCGTTGACCACCGAAACCCGCACAACCGGCGAACGATAATGTAGATGCCGGCGAAATAAATGACATAGGAACCAAAAAACGCCATCCCGATGCCGTCCAATCCAAAAAACTTTATGCCAATCCAGGTCAGGCCGATCCAAACTAAGCTGCCCAAAAGTTCGGTCCAAAAGAAAATCTTGCCTTCACTTCTGGCCAGCAGAATAAAGCCCATCGGCCAACTGGCAACCCGTAACGCCATGCCCAGACAGAACCAGCGGAGAATCCCCACTGCCGGTCCGAATTTGGCGGAGAAGAACAGAACCATTACCAAGGGTGCGAAGGCGAGTGTTGCCAAAACTCCCGGACAGGCGGTCAGCAATCCCACCTCGGCTTGCTCGTTCACCAATCGGTTGCATTCATCCTTTTCCCTGGCGACGGCCGTGAGACGCGGAAAGAAATCCGCGCCCATTGCTTGAAGAATGAAGTTAACATAAACAATGCTGAATCCCCAGGCAGCCTGATAATAGCCGGCCGCTGCTATGCTAATCTCACGCACCGCAAAAATGCGAATCAGGTAGCCCGCGCCCTGCATCATCAAACCGCTGGCCATTAAAGCGAAACCCAGTTTCAACAGCCCGGAAGTTTCTTCCATAGCTTGCGGCAACGTAATCCGGAGTGGTTTCACCCGGACCTTTCTCGCATACCACCAGGAGGTGAGAATGCCCATTCCCGCCACGGCGACTAGCGCCGGCACCACGCCTTGTTCTGGAGCGCCATGCCGGTAATAGAGATAAACGATTACAATGCTGAATACCGTCCCGTAAAACGCCCCCCACACATTGATCCGGGCCAGATCGGCAATCCGGCGCATGCCTTGAACCACCGCGCCTTGTCCCGCGGAGACATCGCCGAAGAAAGCCGCCAGTGAGAGCAAAGCGAAGGCGGCTATGTGGCGGCTGTCGCCAAATGTCAACCACGACAAGGGTTTGCTGCAAATAATTAAAAACAAGGCACCCAGCGCGCCGGTGTAAAAGGCCACGCGTCGCAAGATAATCACGGTGCGGGCGATGCGATCAGTATTGCCTGTGCCAACCGCTTCGGCAATCTGGCGCACGCCGCTGGTATTGATGCCCATGCCGGCAACCGTGCGGGTCAAATTGCAAATGGAGTCGTATATCCCAAACAAGCCATAGCCAGACGGCCCCAATAACAGAGCCAAAGCCTTGTTACGAACGATGCTGAATCCGATATTCAGCACGGACGAGCCACCGATTAGCGCCGAAGATTTTACAATCTGGCCGTAAGATCTCCCGCCCTGTTTCAAGGTTTTGAGATCCGTTCCCTGTTCAACCGCAATCATAGAAGGCGTCATTGCCGAAGGTCCGCCATGGCTTCGTTTGTCTTTGCGACGACATAGTCGGCCTGCTCCGCTGAAAGGTGAGGCCCAATCGGCAGGCTTAGCACCGAGTCCGCCAGATTTTCCGCAATGGGGAATGTTCCCCGCGGCCAATTCGCGTTGGCATAAGCACCGGACAAATGCGGCGGCACCGGATAATGAATCAAGGTGCCGATGCCAGCCTCGGCCAATTTTTTTTGCAAGGCATCACGTTTCAGAGTTCGGACAACGAACAGGTGCCAGACCGGTTCCGCCCATTCGGGCACATCCAGCGCCGTCAGGTTCGATGTCTGGCGAAAGGCTGCGGAATAGCGGGCTGCCACCGACCGGCGACGGCCATTCCACTCATCCAGTTTCTTTAACTTCACCCGGAGAAAGGCCGCTTGAAGTTCATCCAATCTCGAATTGAAACCCTTGACGTTGTTATAGTACTTTTTTTTCGAACCGTAGTTGCGCAAGGCGCGCACCCGATCAGCTACCGTTGCGTCGTTCGTCGTTACAGCCCCGGCATCACTGAAAGCACCCAAGTTTTTACCTGGGTAAAAACTGACGCCAGCGGCATCGCCGAGCGCGCCGGTCCGCCGGCCCTTGTAGCGTGCGCCTTGGGCTTGAGCGTTGTCCTCAATTACCTTCAACCCGTGTTTGCGGGCAAGACTTATGATCGGATCCATGTCCGCCGGCTGACCATAGAGATGCACCGGCATGATGGCTTTTGTTTTTGGTGTGATGGCGGCTTCAATCCGTGCAGGGTCAATATTGAATGTCTTCGGATCAGGTTCGATCGGCGTCGGAGTGGCCCCCGCGTA
>Ga0335077_10008710_pt1 | contig 12580 bp, 9 predicted proteins | sample Lox_Sample_31_FD_207151 | JGI IMG/M metagenome (GOLD analysis project Ga0335077, IMG submission 207151) | Soil microbial communities from Loxahatchee National Wildlife Refuge, Florida, United States - Lox_Sample_3.1 | ecosystem: Environmental > Terrestrial > Soil > Wetlands | place: USA: Florida...
CCGTGCTCGTCCGTCTCCAGCGTGAACGCGCACCCCACGTCGTACGCCGTCGGCCCGGGCGTATCCACGGCAAACGTAAACGGCGGCGCCAGTGTGCGCGCCGAGATTTTTCCCCGCTCCAGCGCCAGACGGTACCGCCCGCGGCGCAGTTCCGCCACACGCACCCGCGAATCCGGCAGCACCTTCACGCGTCCCACCCAGCCAATCCGCAGCTCCGCCTCAGACGCGTTGTCCGTCTCGATCACCCCTCCGCTTCCGATTTCCGCCGACGTCACCACGGCACGTCCGTTCACTCGCGGCGCTCCCGTCATGCAGTACGCTCCGCAGTGATCTCCCGGATACGCCATCCTCCGCACCGCCCACGGACACACGAGAAACACCAGCAGCGCCGCGGCGGCCGCATACGCCGGTATGCGGAACGCCCGCGACCACCACATCCGCTGCCATTTTGCCGCTGGTACCAGCGCCGGCAGCGGCCGCGCCGGTTCCCTGAACCGGTAATTCCGCAGCGCCTGCTCCAGCCGCGCAATCTCCGGGTCGGCCTCTCCCACCGCCTCCCACAGATAATCGTGTTCGCTAATTCCCGCCATCCGGTCTTCTCCCTTCCAGCCGCTCCCGCAGCAGCTTCATTCCACGGTGCAGATTCACCCGCACCGATCCGGACGATAGTCCCGTCCTCCGGGAGATTTCTTCGCCGCTCATTCCTTCCACCAGCCGCAGCAGCAGCGTTTCCCGGTAGGCCTCCGGCAGTCCGCGGATGAGGCGCAGCACGCCTGCGGCCTCTGCCGCCGCGTCCGGATTTCCCGGCGCCGCGTGTTCATCGCTCAGCTCCGCTGTTTCCCGCGAGCGCCGGAAGAAGTCCCGCGACGCGTTGCGCGCAATCGCCGCCAGCCATCCCCCAATCGCCCCCGGATCACGCAGCCGCGGCAACTGGCGATAGGCCTGCAGAAATACTTCCTGCATCAAATCCTCCACAGCCGCATACGGCACGCGCGCCAGCAGCACGCCGTGCACCATCCGCGCATAGCTCCGGTAGATTTCCTGGAACGCGGCATGGTCGCCGCCGCGGGCTGCAAGGACCAGCCCGGCAACATCCGGGGGCGCGGTGTCCGGGGGCATCACGGAGAAGATTCGCGGCTGCGGCCTGTATCCTTCAGTGATGGAGCTTCTCACTTCCACGAAAAAATCGTAATCGTTCCCGGCCGGCCTTTCGGGGCCTCGTCCAGCTCGCCATTCGAAACGATAATCTCCTGCCTTGCGTTTCCCATCAAATCGCCCACGGCTAGGCCCGCCCATCCCGTTTTAACCGCAACCGTGTTCACCCGGAAACCTCCCTCGCGCGACCCCTCATACACCATCACGCGTGCGTTCTGCGCGCACGTCACCACCACGTCCGCGGCTCCGTCTCCGTTCACGTCCCCGATGGCCACGCGATCCGGCCCGCGGCAGCCCGCCAGCGAAAACGGCGAACCCGGCATTTTGCTGAAATCGCCGCGCCCGTCGCCCAAAAGTATCGTCACTCCCACGTCCCGCGCGTCGCGTACATCCGGCTCGTAGGGAATCACGGCCAGGTCCAGTTTGCCGTCGCCGTTCACGTCTCCGATGGCCATCGACCATGGGGCTTCTCCCGCGGGAAACGGAGAACCCGCCGCCTCGCGGAATCCTCCCCGGCCATCCCCCAACAGAATCGTCACCGCATTCTGGTCCAGATCCGTGGTCACCACATCCGGCCTTCCGTCAGCATTGAAGTCGGCGGACCGCAGCCGCTGATACGGCCGCTTCCCGGTGTGAAACGGCCGGCCCGGCAGAATCAAATTTCCCCGGCCGTCGCTCGCAAACAGCAGGATTTCGTCACGCCCCCAGCTATCCGTCACCACTCCCGGTTTTCCATGGCCCAGAAAGTCGGCGGCCGCCACTCCGTGGACGTGCGGGTTCGATTCCGTCGCAAACGGCGAATGCGGCGCAGGCGCGAATCCGCCTCTCCCGTTTCCCAGCAGGATGGTGATGTACGGAGTCCCGGTGTTCGCGATCACCAGATCCGGATTCCCGTCTCCATTCATGTCCGCCACGGCGATGTCGTTCGGCGCCTTCCCACACGCGAAGGGAGAGCCCGGCGCGGGCGCGAATCCGCCCCTTCCGTCGCCCAGCAACACGGTCACCGTTTCGTCCTCCATGTTCGCCACCACAATGTCGGGCCTTCCGTCGTGAGTTACGTCTGCAATCGCAATGGACCCCGGCCGGCGCCCCACCGGAATTACCGTGCGCCTCCACAGTTCCTCCGGGCCGGCTGTCTCTGCCCGCCGCAAGAGAAGTTGGGACGCAGCTGACTTCCCCGGCACGGGCCGCCCCTCGCCGATCCATGCACCGGCCAGCGAAATCGCCACCACCATAGCGATTGCCCAGATCCCCTCCAGACGAAGTCGCTTCAGACGATGGCCCACGCCGGCCCTCCCACAGGCTGCACTGGCAAGGACGCCCTGGGCCTGAGTGTGTTAACCGGACCCGGGACGGCTGCGGGCCGGTCTAGGGCCTTGTGCTGCCACTACACGTTGCGTAGAATTCCGCTTTCTCGTTGATAGGAGAGGACCTGGCGCATGCCCGCTGACGGTTCCCCCAGCCGCAGGATTCGCGCGAAGATCTCCGGCGTTTCCGGATACGCCCCGCCGCGCGTGATGACCAATCAGGATCTCGAAAGGATTGTGGACACCAACGACGAGTGGATTCGCACCCGCACCGGCATTCGCGAGCGGCATGTGGTCGAAAACGGTGTGGCCACTTCCGACCTGGCCACCGAGGCGGCCCGCCGCGTCCTGTCCCAGACCGGAACAGCGCCCGAAGATATCGAGTTGATCGTCCTCGCCAGCGTCACTCCCGATATGATGTTCCCCGCCACCGCCTGCCTGGTTCAGGAACGGCTCGGCGCCCGGCGCGCGTGGGGCTTCGATCTCTCCGCCGCTTGCAGCGGTTTCGTGTATGCGCTGACCGTGGCCGCGCAGTTCGTCGGCGCGGGCTCCCACCGCAAAGCTCTCGCCATTGGCAGCGATGTGATGACCTCCATTTTGGATTACAAGGATCGAGCCACCTGCGTGCTGTTCGGTGACGGCGCTGGCGCCGTGCTGTTGGAGCCGGCGAACGGAGAACTGGAAGGCATCCTCGACTTCACCCACGATATTGACGGCTCCGGCGGACAGTTTCTCTACATGCCCGGCGGCGGCTCGCTGCACCCGCCCTCGCACGAGACCGTCGAGAAGCGCATGCATTACGTGCATCAGGACGGCTCGCAGGTGTTCAAATACGCCGTGCGCCGCATGGCCGACCTGGCGGAAGGCCTGCTCGCGCGCAACGGGTTCAGCAAGAAAGATCTGGCCCTCGTCGTCCCTCACCAGGCCAATCTCCGCATCATCCGCGCCATGCAGGAGCGCCTGGGCGTGGACGACTCCAAGGTCATGGTCAATATCGACCGCTACGGCAACACCACCGCCGGCACCATTCCCCTCGGATTGTGCGACGCCGTCTCCCAGGGCCGCCTGCACAAGGGCGATCTGGTGATGCTCGTCTCCGTCGGAGCCGGCTACACCTCCGGCGCCATGCTCCTCCGCTGGGCCTACTGAGTTACGCGGGAAGTTCTTTCGGCATGAGCGCGAGCAGAAGAACCAGCGCGGCGGCGTAGATGGGCGCGACGCGCGCTGCCGGCGCCCCGATTGCCTGGCACGCCAGCCCCATCATCCCCACGCCCACCGCCAGCGGCAGCGGCAGGAGCTGCCCTTTCGTCCATTCCATCAGCGCCGCGGAATCTCCGGGGTTTCTTTGCAGGATTTCTGCGGCTGGAGCGCAGAATCGTCTCCGCAGGAGCACCGCCGCTACCACGTCTCCCGCCGTCACCACGTAGAACACGTAAACGACCATCTCCGGGGCCGTGGCGTGCAGCCGCAGCAGTCCCCATCCCGCCGCCATCAGCACGGCAATCATCCCCACAGCCCCCATATAGAGGTAGCGGAGAAATCGCAGCAAATCCTGTGGGGCGGGCAACTGCATCGCGGTTCGCCTCACCTCCATGGGTCTGCAGGTATGCTAGCCGGTCCTCGGGTCGGCCGGAGGCCGAAGCGGATCAGCGTTTCGGAATCGCCAAGGGGTAGCGGATGAAATGGGCTGCGAGGCGGGAAGCAGAACCCTGTCGCGGGTGGCCTGCGCCGGCTACCCGTTAGAAGGATTGCATCTCTGCGGCTGCCGCGGCCGTACGGGCCAGGCGTTGATCGAGCAGCACGGCCGCAAATTGCGCGCACAGCGTCTGCTCGCGCTCCGCCCACGCATAGACTGCGGGAACGAATCCGTTCACCATACGCTTCATCGCCGCCAGCGTGCCGAAGTAGGCGCGCGCCGCTCTCAGGCTGCGCTTCTCCGGGCCCATCTGGGGGCAAATCTGCTGCATATGGACCAGCGCCGGAAAGTCCTCCGCCTGCAGCGGACGGCTCGGAAACCCTTCAATTTGCTGGACATAGCCAGTCAGCGGCTGTGCCGCCACAGACGCCAGCACCGCCCGCGCGTAGAACACCGCAAACTGCCCCAGGGCGGCCATCGAGAAAACCAGTATCAGAGCTCCTAACATATGCCTCTCACGTCTCGCAGTATCATTCGGGGCGCCCCCGCCGGCAATGGGGCGCGAGTACTAGGCACTCGGACACTGTACGATGAGCCAGCTCTAATCTTCCGTGGGGCATTGGCTCGCCAGCAGCTCTGCCGGTCGTCGAGAGGAGCGAGATCATGAGCATCCGGCAATGGAATTCTGTCCCCGCCGCGCAGCCTGCTTTCGTGTTCGTCGCCGCGGTGCTGTTCTTCGCTTCCGCATTGCCGGCTGGACCGCTTCCGCCCGCCTCGCGCCGCCCTTCCCCGGCGGAACACAGCCGCTCCGCACCAGCCACCCCCGCGGAGCATTCCATCGCGGCAAAAGTTCGCGATGTGCTCGCCCGTCAGCAGGCCGCCTGGAACCGTGGAGATGTGGACGGATTTCTCTCCGGCTACTGGAATTCCGAAAACACCGTATTCGCCGGTTCGAGCGGAATCCTGCACGGCTGGATGGCCCTGCGCGAACGCTACCGCAAGAATTATCCGGACCGTGCGGCCATGGGTACGCTCGAGTTTTCCGGCCTGGAAGTGACCCCGCTGTGTTCCTCCGCCGCGCTCGCCGTGGGGAGGTGGCATCTCCGGCGCGCCGCGGGCCCTATCGGCGGAGTGTTCTCCCTCGTCCTCCGCCAATTCCCGGAAGGGTGGCGCATCGTCGCCGATCACACCAGCGTGGTCCCCGAGCCCGTTCGCGCCCCCGCCCGCTGACCGATTCGCCCGCCCCGGTGCGCACGGCCGCGCGCGCACTCCTCGCGCGGAACTGTGCGCGAACCCTTTCCCTGTCCCCGGCATCCAGAATTTTTCCTCGCTGCACTGTTCCCTTCGCAGCCGATTTCCGGAATACTATTGGGCCGCATGCTTCGCGAATCCTCTTCGTCTCTGCCGTTTTCCCGTTCCGTCGCCGTTTGGATTCTCCTCGGCCTGGCCTTGCTCATTTATGTCGGCAATGCCGCGCGTCCCGCGCTGCTCGACGATGCCGACGCCGGCCATGCGGTGGCCTCGCAGGAAATGCTGCAATCCGGAGACTGGGTGGTCCTGCACATCAACGGCATTCGCTGGCTCGAAAAGCCCCCGCTGCACTACTGGCTGGTGGCCGCAAGTTATGCGCTGTTCGGCGAAAACGCGTTTACCACGCGCCTCCCGCTCGCTCTCGCTGTCGCCGGTCTCGTGGTCATGATCTACATCTTCGGCCGGCGGTATTTCGGCGACCGCGCCGGCTTCTACGCCGGCCTGGTCATGTGCACCAGCATCGGCACCTACATGTTCACGCGCATCATGATCCCCGAAGCCATCTACTCGCTCCTGTTCACCGCCGCCTTCTATCTCTTCCTCCGCTCCTGGGACGGCGAAATTCCCCTGCGCACCGGCTTCTGGTCCGTCGCTGCTCTTTGCGGGCTCGCCGTGCTCACCCGCTCGCTCATCGGCATCGTTTTTCCCGTCGCCATTTTCACCCTTTTTGTCCTGCTCACCGGCCAGCGCCGCCGCCTCCGCGAGATCCCCGTCGTCTCCAGCGCGCTCATTTTCCTCGCGGTCGCCGCTCCCTGGCACATCCTGGCCGGCATCCGCGCCTGGCGGCCCAACGCTCCCGGCTTCTTCTGGTTCTATTTCATCAACGAGCAGGTCCTCCGCGCCCTGGGCGACCGTTACCCCCACGATTTTTCTGCCGTTCCCCTGGGAATCTGGCTGGTCGCTCACCTCATCTGGTGGTTTCCCTGGAGCGTGTTCCTCCCGCTCGCCTTCCGCCATTTCCCCCGCCCGCGGGATTGGCGCCGGCTGGACACCTCCGGCCGCGCTCTCGTCTTCGTCTGCGTCTGGGCCGCCTTCATCCTCTTCTTCTTCTCGCTCACCGAGAGCCGCATGGAGTACTACAGCTTCAGCGCCTGGCCCGCCGTGGCTCTGCTTATCGGCCGCGGCATCGCTTCCGCAGAGCAGGAACTGGCCGGCTGGATGCGCCGTCTGCAGGCCGGTGTGGCCCTGGCCGGACTGCTCGTCGCCGGCATCCTCGCCTGGCTGGTCTGGGCTTCGCGCAACGTTCAGGCCCGCGGCGATATCAGCGAGCTGATGCGCGTCAAGGAGCTGGATTTCTACACCCTGGCCATGGCCAATTTTTTCGATCTCACCACACGCGCCTTCGCCTTCCTGCGCACTCCCTCGATCCTCGCCGCCCTGTTGTTCTCCGTCGGATTCTCCGCCGTCTATCTCCTTCGCCGTCGCGGCTGGACGCTCGGCGCCAACATGGCCCTAGCCGCGGTCATGGCTGTTTTTTTCTTCGTTGCTACCATGGGCTTTCAGGTTCTCGAGCCGCACTTTTCCTCAAAGCCGCTGGCCGACGACCTGCTCCACTACTTGAAGAAGGACGACGCCGTGGCCATCTACGGCGAGTTCTACGGGGGATGCTCCCTCGGTTTTTATCTCCACCGGGTGGTCTATCTTTATAACGGCCAGATCCAGGGACTCGAATTCGGCTCCTACTATCCCGATGCCCCCAGGATCTTTCTCGACGATCACAGCTTTCCCGTATTGTGGAAGAGTCCGCGCCGCGTCTTTCTCTTCGCACCCAAGGGCGAAACGCAGGAGGTGCTCCTTCGCCTCCCGCGCAATTCCAGCTACATCCTGGCCGAAAGCGGAGGCAAGGTCCTGTTCGTCAATCAGCCCCTCACTCCGGACCAGCCTTCCATCGCCGAGCTCGAACAGCAGGGCAATCTCCCCGAAGTCCTCCGCCCCTAGGCGCTCGGCTCGATGCCGGCTGCGGTTCACTGTGGCGAATCACCCTCGCTCTGAGTGCCAGGCCGCGCCTCCAATTGCGGTAAGATGGTTTGTTCAACTCCATGAATTCGCCGCAAGCTCCCGTCCGCCACGACCGCCTCCCCCGCTGGCTCCGCGAGACCGCCTACGGAATCCTGCTCCTGCTCTCCATCGCACTGGGCGCAAGCGTCGGCGTCCTGTTCGTCTACAGCAGCGAGCTGCCCCAGATCCGCGCCCTCGAAGACTACAAGCCCGACACGGTCACCGAACTCTACGCCGACGACGGCCAGCTCATCGGCAGCTTCGCCCTCCAGCGCCGCATCCTGGTCAGCTACGAGCAGATTCCCGCCACTCTGCGCGAGGCCCTCATCGCCACCGAAGACCAGCACTTCGAGACGCACTGGGGCGTCGACGTTCCCCGCGTCCTCAAGGCCGCCTGGAGCAATGCCATCCACGGCCACATCACCTCCGGCGCCAGCACCCTCACCATGCAGCTCGCCGGCACCCTCTTTCTCAATCGCGCCGACCGCAGCTACCGCCGCAAGATCCAGGAAGCTCTCCTGGCCATCCAGATCGAGCGCTACTACACCAAGCGCCAGATCCTCGCCATGTACTGCAATCAGATTTATCTGGGCCACGGCAATTACGGGTTCGAGGCCGCCTCGGAATTCTATTTCGGCAAGCCCCTCAAGGACCTCACCCTCCCGGAAGCCGCTCTGCTCGTCGGCATCGTTCCCGGGCCCCGTTATTCTCCCCTGCTGCATCCCGTCCACGCGCTCGCGCGTCGCAACCTGGTGCTCGCCCGCATGGCCGCGGAAGGAATACTCCCGCGCAAAGACGAGCAAGCCGCGGAAGCCGCCCCCCTCGGCCTCCACGTGCAGTATCCCCGAAATGATTTCGCGCCCTACTTCATCGAGGAGGTCCGCAAGTATCTCGAGCACAACTACGGCACGGAAGCCGTCCACGAGCACGGCCTGCGCGTCTACACCACCCTGAACGTGGCCATGCAGCGCGCCGCCAATCGCTCGCTCAAGGACGGCCTGCACGCCTACACCCGCCGCCACGGCTGGAAGGGTCACCTCACCAACATCCTCGCCGACCACCTCGGCACTCTCGAGAAATATCAGGCCGACGACTGGCGCCGCCCCATGCAGAAGGGCGACTACGTCACCGCGCTGGTCACCGAGGCCGGCGACTCCTCCGCCGCGCTTCGCATCGGCCCGCTCCACGCCACGCTCACCCCTTCCGACATGGCCTGGACCGGACAGCGCCATCCCGACAAACTCCTCAAGCCCGGCGATCTCGCCATCGTCCATCTCCGCGAAATCATCGGCTCCACAGCGCGCGTCGACCTCGAGGAAAAACCCACCGCCCAGGCCGCCATCGTGGCCCTGGAGAATTCCACCGGCGAGATCAAAGCCATGGTCGGCGGCTACAGTTTCGAGGAGTCCAAATTCAACCGCGCCACCCAGGCCACCCGCCAGGTGGGCAGCTCCTTCAAGCCCTATCTCTACTCCGCCGCCATCGAAGAGGGACACGATCCCTTCGAAACCATTCTCGACGCTCCCATCACCTTCCAGAGCGGCGGCCAGGATTATTCCCCGCACAATTACGACGGCAAATTCGAGGGCCGCATCACCCTCCGCCGCGCCCTGGCCGGCTCGCGCAACGTTCCCGCCGTCGAGCTCGCCGACAAGATCGGCATCCAGAACGTCATCGACATGGCCCGCCGCTTCGGCGTCACCACTCCCCTTCAGCCCTATCTCCCTCTCGTCCTCGGCGCCGCGGAAATCACCCTGCTCGAGCACACCTCCTCCTTTACCGTTTTTCCCAACGACGGCATCCGCATCGAGCCTCACTTCATCCGCCGCGTCACCGCCTACGACGGCGCGCTCATGGAGGAGGAGCATCCCCGCGTCTACGACGTGCTCAAACCCGAAGTCGCCCGCACCATGACCGCCATGCTGGAAGACGTCGTCCAGTTCGGCACCGCCATGCGCGCCCGCGAGCTGAACCGCCCCGTCGCCGGCAAGACCGGCACCACCAGCGATTTCACCGACGCCTGGTTCCTTGGCTTCACTCCCTCGCTCACCGCCGGCGTCTGGGTCGGTAACGACGATCCCGGCGTTTCCCTCGGCAGCAAGGAGACCGGCGCCCGCGCCGCCCTCCCCATCTGGATCGAATTCATGAAAGACGTCTACGACGGCAAGCCCGTCGAACAGTTCGTCAACGTCGTCCCGCTCGAAAAGCTCGCGCCCCAGCATCTCGTCCTCGTCGATACGCCCGATTCCGCTCCCACCGAAGACGCCGAAGAGCACGGCATCCGCGAGAAGAAGCCCAAGCCGCCCGCTCCCAAACCCACCGCGCCCGCGCCCAAGTCCGCTTCGCCCACCGCCGGCCGTTCCGCCTCGCCGGGCGCTCCCGCCGCGCCGGGCCATCCGCCCGGCCGCTGACCTCTCCGCGCATCCCCTCGCGCGCCGTTTCTGTTTTTTCCTCGCGGGTACATGCGGCCCAAGTCTTTACACTGTCCCTCCGTCCAGTTGTTCCGCACAGTTCCTCCTGCGTATCCTGAATCTGCGTCCGCAAGTGATGGACCGCTGTGGAAGGTAAACATCGTCCGGGCCCTCCTGCCGCTTCCCGCAAGAAGCGACCCCTCTTTGGTGTCGCGTCCGCCTCCCGCAGGGCCCCGGTTGCGGAGCAAAGCGTTCGATCTCCTGAGTCTGGGGGCACTGCACCCGCGTGCTGATTCTTTCCATCGCCGAATCGCTCTACCTGCCCACCGGGTACTGCTATCTGTGGGACGGCCCCCTCATTTCTCTTCACATGGTCTCGAATTTGATCGTCGGATTCGCATTCCTGGCCATTCCTTCGGCCCTTCTCTGGCTCGTCCACAAGCGCGGCGACGTTTCCCTCCGCGGCGTGGTCCTCTGGTTCACCGCGTTTATGGCCGCCTGCGCCGCTTCGTGTTTTCTCACCGTATGGAACTTCTGGCATCAGGACTACTGGCTCGCCGGCGCGGTTGAGGCCCTCGCCGCGGTCACCTCCGCGGCCGCCGCCGGCTCTCTGATCCTGCTCCTGCCCAAGGCCGTTCGTCTCCCCAGCGCACGCCAGATGGAGCTGGCCAACGAGCGTCTCGCCGAGGAAGTCGCCGCGCGCGAACGCATCATGAAGCAGCTCCAAACGCTCAATCAGGAGCTGGAAACACGCGTCCGCAGCCGCACCGAGCAGCTCGAGGCCGCACTCCACGACATGCAGACCGAAATCGGCGAGCGCCGCGCCATGGAAGCCGCCCTCCGCCGCTGGGAAACCATTTTTGCCCACGCCGGCTGGGGCATTGCTCTTGCCAATCCGGAGAATTACCGCCTCGAGGCCGTCAATCCCGCCTTCGCCGCCATGCACGGCTGGACCGTCGAGGAATTGACCGGGGTCTCCCTTGCCGAAACCCTGGCCCCGGAATGCCGTCAGCAGCTCGAAGACGTGGCCCGCGCCTCCGATGAGTTAGGCCACAGCGTCTACGAAGCCGAGCACGTCCGCAAGGACGGCACGCGCTTCCCCGTTCTCGCCGACGTCGTCGCTTGCAAGGATTCCACCGGCCGCGTCCTCTACCGCGCCGCCAACTTCCAGGACATCACCGAGCGAAAACGCGCCGACCAGGAACGCTTGCACGCCAACCAGCGCCTCACCGCTCTGCTCCGGGATACCGAGGAACGCAGCCGCCAGAGCGCGCTCATCAAGCAGATGAGCACTCTCCTCCAGACCTGCGCCAACACCCGCGAGGCCTACGACATCATCCACGAATTCGCCGCGCGCCTGTTTCCCGCAGACTCCGGCGCCCTCTGCCTCCTCAACCCTTCCGTCGCTCTCATGGAAGCCGTGGCCGCCTGGGGCTCCGCGCCCCAGCGCGAAACCATGTTCGCGCCCGAGGATTGCTGGGCGCTCCGCACCGGCCGCGTCCACGTCTCCAGCCCCGACGGCGTCTCCCTCAACTGCGTCCACACCGGAGCTGCTTCCGCCAGCGGCTACGTCTGCGTCCCCATGATGGCCCACAACGAAGCCATCGGCGTCCTCAGCGTGCGCTGCGCCGATTCCGTAGCCTCGCTTCCCCGCGATTCCCGCCTTCACGCCCTCGAAGAGCGCCAGGAGCTGGCCCTCAATTTTGCCGGCGATATCGCTCTCGCCCTCGCCAATCTCCGCCTCCGCGAGACTCTCCGCACCCAGTCCACCCGCGACGCGCTCACCGGCCTCTTCAATCGCCGCTACCTCACCGAATCGCTCGACCGCGAAGTCCGCCGCGCCGACCGCAATGCACGCCCCCTCGGCATCGTCATGCTCGACCTCGATCAATTCAAGCCCTTCAACGACACCCACGGCCACGAGGCCGGCGACGCTCTGCTCCGTTCCTTCGGCCGTTTCATCCAGAAAAATACCCGCGGAGAGGATATTGCCTGCCGCTACGGCGGCGACGAGTTCGTCATTCTGCTGGTCGATGCCGATCTGGACGTGGCCCGCCGCCGCGCCGAGGAATTGCGCGAAGGCTTCAGCCGCATGGTCGTACGCCATCTGAATCAGAAGCTCGACTCCGTCTCCTTCTCCATGGGCGTTGCCGCCTTTCCCCTCCACGGCACCACTTCCGACGATCTCCTTGCCGCCGCAGACGAAGCCCTCTACGACGCCAAAGCCCAGGGCCGCAACCGCGTGAGCATTTACAAGGGCCGGGAATGATCTCGATTCGCGATCTCCGCGAAGGGAAGGCCGCGCCCCGCCCGGCGTTTGCGGGCCGCCTGCCCGCGCCGTCTCTAACCCCGCGCGAAGTGCTCCCATCCGCCCGCGCGCAGCGCGCGCGTCCTCCCGTTCTCCTCCAGCAGAATCGCTCTGCCCGCGGTCAGTTCCCCGATGCGCGTCATCGGCACGCCGCGAAACGCCCGCGGGATACGCGGCTCCAGTCGCCGCGGCACACTGAACAGCAATTCGTAATCCTCCCCGCCGTGGAGCGCGCGCCGCAACTCCGCCGCGCGCCCGCGCGCCGCCGTGGTACGGCGAGCCACACGCCGCTCGTCGCTCCCGGCGGCCAGCGCCCCGGCGTGGATCACCGCGCCCACTCCGCTCGCCTCGCACAGCCGCGGGAGATCGGTGGACAGGCCATCGGAAATATCCATAGCCGCACTGGCCAGCCGATGTTCCGCCAGCCATGCGCCAATCGCCAGCCGCGGTACCG
>Ga0335077_10008711_pt1 | contig 12579 bp, 11 predicted proteins | sample Lox_Sample_31_FD_207151 | JGI IMG/M metagenome (GOLD analysis project Ga0335077, IMG submission 207151) | Soil microbial communities from Loxahatchee National Wildlife Refuge, Florida, United States - Lox_Sample_3.1 | ecosystem: Environmental > Terrestrial > Soil > Wetlands | place: USA...
TCCCAGATGCCCTGGGCAGCAAGCGGTTCCACCCGTATGGTGACTTTCTCATGCACAACATCGGGACCGGGGACGGCATGCTCGTCGTCGTTCAGGAGCATTTCGGACCCGCGGTGCAGGCGCTTCTGGCGAAAAGTGTGGGTCCGATGTTGACGCGCAGCATTCAGAACAAGGTGCGCACCGCGCCGCTGTGGGGCGTGCGATTCCGCTCGCGGCTGATGCACGACGGCGCGTCGTATACGTTCTCCGACGCCATCCGGCGCCACGGCGGCGAGGCAAGCACCACCGCCCAGCGTTTCTTCGCTCTGTCGCCGACCGACCAGGACGCTGTGCTCGCCTTCTTGCGCTCTCTTTGAGCGACGCGTCGCGATCCGCCGCCACAGCGGAGACGTCCTGCGTACACAGCTGACGTGCTCGGCCGGATTGGTCGGTCCTCGCGCATGGGGCCCGATCCGATCCGGCGGCTCGCAGCGCGAGGACACCGTCATCGCGGACCCAGCGCGAGGACACCGTCATCGCGGACCCAGCGCGACTCGCGCACGCGCCTGCGACTGGCATCGAACAGGCTCGCCGTCATGGCCGACATCCAGAACCGTGCGGCGACAGACGCCGACGCAAGGCACGCGTGCCGGCTTCCCCGAGAGGCGCGGACCGCCGGGCTGCGGATGCCAGGACTTGTTACCATTGGAGCGCCCGCCGGCCACCAGGCTCGGCGGCCGCAAACCCAACGCAAGGACAAGACCATGGATCTGCAGCTCGAGAATCGCCGCGCCCTGGTGACGGGTTCGACCGCAGGCATCGGCTTCGCCATCGCGCGCGGTCTCGCCGCGGAAGGCGCCGAGATCACGCTCACCGGCCGCACTCAAGCCTCGGTTGATAGCGCGCTCGCGCGCCTGCGCAGCTCGGTGCCTCGAACCCGCGCTAGCGGTATCGCCGCGGACTGCGCGACAGCGCCGGGCGCCGAGATGGTGTTCGCGCGCCTGCCCGAGGCGGACATCCTGGTGAACAACCTCGGCATCTACGAGCGCAAGCCGTTCTTCGAGATCCCGGATGAAGACTGGCAGCGGCTGTTCGATGTGAACGTCATGAGCGGGATCCGGTTCGCGCGCCGTTACGCTCCCGGCATGGCCAAGCGCGGATGGGGTCGCGTACTGTTCGTCTCGAGCGAGTCCGCGCTCAACATACCGCGCGAGATGATCCACTACGGGATGAGCAAGACGGCGCAGCTCAGCGTCTCGCGCGGCCTCGCCATCGAGCTCGCGGGAACCGGCGTCACGGTGAACGCCCTGCTGCCCGGGCCGACGCGTACCGAGAACACGGAACGGCTGCGTGTGCAGCGCGCCAAGGCCGCCGGCATCACCGTCGCCGAACTGGAGGCGGACTTCTTCCTCACTTATCGGCCCACCTCGCTGCTCAGGCGCTTTGCATCGGCCGATGAGGTCGCCAATCTCGCGGTGTACCTGTGCAGCCCCGCCGCGTCCGCCACGACCGGCGCGGCGATGCGCGTCGACGGCGGCGTGGTGAACCAGATCATGTAGTCCCGCACCCAGCGGCCGCGCCCGGGTCCCGCACCCCGGACGCGCGAGCACGCTTCTTCCCAGCCGGCACCTCCGCGCGACTAGCGGCTCTCCACTCCGCCTCTCGCACACTGCGACGCGGCTGCCGAGCGCACCGGTGTGGCAGTGCAGCCGGCACCGGAACCGCGGATCAGCACTGTCCTGCGCGCTGCGACGCTCGTTCGAGGCAAGCGGGCGAGCGCTTCCGGGGCGCCACGATTTGACGTTGTTTCACCACCCAAGGCCGCCACGCCTGAATGTTGCTAAAAGGTCCTCTAGCCCCCGTCCGTCGCCGCCGCACCGCCCTGGACGTATGTCACTGCGTCAATGTGTTACGTGATCTCGCGCACGTGACCGTCGCGCCTGTGGCTCTGCGCTTGCCGGGCGGGATGCGCCTGTGCTGGCGCCATGTGACCGATTTGGGCCAGAGACGACCAATTCAGGACGGCCGACATGAAGACCAGACCGAGCGTTCTCGCCGCCGCACGCAGAGGCAACGGGCGGCGCGCACAGGCACGCGCAGCCCTCAGGCCGCTCTTCTGGATTACGCTCAGCCTGGCATTGTCGGGCTGCGTCGCGGTGGGCACGACGCTCGCCGGGTTAGGCTTGAGCAATCAGATCGGCGGCATCCAATACCGGACTTTCACCGAGCCGTTGGCGAGAGTGAGCCGTGCCACGCTGACTGCCTTCAAACGCATGGCGATCACATTGGAGACGGTCGAGCAGACGAAGGAGGGGCAGCGGTTGAAGGCCTCCGCCCCCGAGCGCACGTTCGAGGTGGAGCTGGAGATGATCACGCCGAACACCACACGCATGCGCTCGATCGCGCGCAACCGGCTGGGCATCATCGTCGACGCCTCCACCGCGCTGGAGATCATCAATCAGGCGCAGAAAGCGCTGGAACCGGCGAGCGCGAGAAAACGCTCCTAGCGCTTCCGAGAGGAAGCCTGCGTGGCGACCTCGAGGCGAATCTCGCGCAGCTTGGACTTGATGACAGCCGCATTGAGCGGGCCCATCCGGATCAGGACCTTCTGGCCGGCGGAGAGATCTTCGAGCGCGGGGTCGGCGAACTCGTACATGACCTTGGGGCGCGTGAGCTTCACCGGATCCCTCACATCGGGGGTCTCCAGCAGCTCGTCGATCACCTCGACCAGCCGGTCGTTGAAGTACTTCCTCGGGTATCCCAGCTCTTCGTAGGCCTGCTGAAACAGCGGGTAGAAGTGGACGTAGACGGCGACCGCCTGCTTCGCGTCGATGCCGCGTGCCAGCTTGACGTAGGGCGCGTACCGCGCATAGTTCGCGGGGCTAAGCGTGACCTCGTCCCCCTCGCCGCTGGTGATAATCTGGCCGGCCGGCGGTCGCACCGGTAGCAGCCGTCCGGCCACTTGCTGTCGCGGCAAGTTGTCGACGGTGGTGACGATGCGGCGCGCGATGTCCTTGGAGATGACGAGATCTCCAAGCGACTGTTTGGGAATGGGGCCCGCGAGGGACTCCCGTATCGCCTCGTCGCTCTCGTTCAACGGCGGCAGCGGCTTTGCCTCGGCTCCCGTCTGTGGCTCAGGCCGCGGCAGCGGGTTGCTGATCTGCGACTCGGAGCTCGGCGGGGCAGCCGGCTGCGGAGGAGCCTCGGCCGTCTGCGGCTGAGCCACTGGTGCCCGCTCCTCGGGCTTCAGCCTCCAGAGGTATACGCCGGCGACACCCGCGACTGCGATGGCCAACACCACCCAGGTGACCGCGCGCTTCGCGAGCCCAGTCTCCTGGGACCGCTCCGATACACGGTCGAACGGATCGTGCGACATGCGTAGCCGGGCCTGAACCTCAAAGTGTAGTCGCCGTCATACTGCGGCATTATGGCGCCGTCGGTGCCGCGATACGAGAGCGAAAGAGCAGCTCGGCATGGATAAACGGCGTCGCGAGCGGTTTCTGAAGCGTGGCTCTTTCTCTAAGCTTACGGCTCACGATCCGCTGGACACGGGGGAGGACTGGACATGATCGAAATGACGTTGGAAATCGCAGAGCGCGCCGCTCGTGCCGCGTTGGCCAAGGCGGCGGCGATGAACATCGCCATCACGGTGTCGGTCGTCGACGAAGCGGGCCGCCTCGTAGTCACGATGAGAGGCGATCGAACCGGGTTCCTGACGACCGAGACGTCCCGCGCGAAAGCAGTCGCCGCCGCTGCTTTCAAGCGCTCGACGCGCGAGCTGGTCGAGATGCAGACGACCAATCCCGTGTTCTGGGACGCCGTCCCGGCGATCTCGCGCGGCGAGGCTCTGCCGTCCACGGGCGCGGTGCCGATCCAGCTCAACGGTCGCGTGATCGGCGCGATCGGGTGCGGCGGCGGTACGCCGGACCACGATCACGAATGCGCGCTGGCCGGGGCGGCGGCGGCGGGCGGCTGACTCCGGTCGCAGCGAGCGCGCCGCTGCAGGCTCGGCGTGACGACAGCGACCAGTCCGCGGCGATCAGCGCGCGAACCCCGACTTGATCCAGTCCTCGCTTTTCACGCCCTCCGGTGGATTGACCTGCTCGGCGGAGTAGCGTCTGACGTTGGTGATGGTGAGCTTGCCGGCGACCAGCTTGGTCATCCCGTACGCCGTTCCCTGGATTCCCTGATGCCCGTTGCCGAGCGCCATCTTGGTCGTGCCGCTCGGAGTTTCGAACGTGAGGCGCTCAAACGCGGCGATGATCCGATCTTGGTCCGGGTTCCGGCCGCCATTGGCCGCCTTCGCTTTCTCATACGCTGCCTTCGTGCCCAGGATCGCCTGGACCATGTGATAGGAGCTATACACCGGCGCCACGCCGTACCGCTTCTCGTAGGCGCTCTTGAACCAGCGATTCAGTTCGTTGTCCGGGGCGAACACGCTATGCGGCCCGCGCGCGCCGATGATCGTGCCGTCCGGGATGCTGTTCTGGAGCCTGTGCATCTCCGGCTCGCCCGCAGTGAGCACGACATGGCTCGTCGCGAACAGGCTGCGCGGAACCGATTGGAGGACGAAGGCCTCCAAGTCGCCGCCCCAGAGACTGGAGTGGATCACGTCCGGCTTGGCTCCGAGCAGCGCCGAGATCTCCGTTCCGTATTGGCCGGCGAACAGCTTGGGCATCTGTGATGTGGTGACCTCGACCGACGGCATCATCACCTTGATCGACGCCTCGAAATCCCTCCACGAGTCCTGGCCCCAGGCGTAGTTCTGGTTGATCCCGGCGACGCGAGTCGCATTGGGCAGCGTATCCTTGACATACTTCGCGGCGGCGACGCTGTCCATCGTGGCGTGAGCGGCGGTCCGGAACACGTATCGATAGGTGGCTTCCTCGAAGATCCTCGGCGTGCCGCAATCGAACAGCACCGTCAGCGTCTTCAGCTCCTCCGCCACCGGCGCGACCGCGAGGCAGCTTCCGCTCGAGACATAGCCGATCACCAGATCCACGTTGCGCCGCTGGATGAGATTCCGGTATTCCGTCACGACGTTGCTCGTGGGCCCGGCTTCGTCGATGAGCACCATCTCGATCGGGTTCCCGCCGAATCCCTTGGTGCGATAAGGCGCCGGGACCGCGCCGGAGTTGAGGGCCTCGAACGTGAGCTCCGCGGCGTTGCGCGACGGGACGCCGAACGCGCCGGCGCCGGGGCCGGATAGGAAGCTCACCACGCCGATTCGGATCGGCTTGGTCTCGTCGGCCTCCACGGCCGAAGCGCACGCGAAGACGAGCGCGACAACAGCGACTGCTTTTGCAGATGTCATGGATCTCCTCCTGGTTATACCGAGTGGCTACCGGGACCGATACGCTGCGCCTCGTCGCTACGGTTTCCGGGCCCAGGCCCGCACCAGCGTCTGGTACACGACGACGCCGCCGTTGGCCGCGATCTCTCGGCGCAGCCGCTCGTGCAAAGTGTCGATCTGCACCTCCTTCGCCGTCAGCGCTCCGGATGACTCCAGGAACGGCAGGACGCTGCTCATCAGACCGGCGATATGATCATAGCCGTACCAATCGTCCGCGCCGCCAACGAACCGATCTCCATGCAGCTGCGGCTCGGCGAGGCCCGCCGCGAGGAAGAGCGCCCGCAGCTTGGGTCCCAGATCCGTGTCGGCGCCCGACTTCCTGAAGGCGTCCGAGATCCATGTCCAGACCCGATCGAGGAGCGGCGAGGCAGGCACCGCATAGGGGCTCTGCGTCCAATCGCACTCTTGGATCGCAACCACGCCGCCGGGCCGCAGATGGTCCACGGCAGCGCGCAGGTTCGCCAGCGGGTCGGGCACGAACATGAGCACGTAGCGGCCGACCACGGCGTCGAACTGCCGCTCCAATGCCAGCCCACCCATGTCTCCGGCATGGAACGAGACGTTGTCATGGCCGGCAGCGTGCACCCTGGCACGCGCCGTCTCGAGAATCACGGCGTTCATGTCCACTCCCAGGACCGAGCCCTGCGGCCCGACCAGCCTGGCGGCGAGCAGCGCGACGTCGCCGGCGCCGCTGCCGAGATCCAGTACGCTCATGCCCGGACCGATTCCGGCGTCCCGGAACAAACGCTCGGTCCACGGCTCCACGAAGGCCGCCTGAGCCTGCAATCGCCGCGTTTCTTCGCCGGATCGTCCGAGGACGTATACGGGTTGTCGGTCGGCCGTGTCGCTCATCCTGGGAGCCCTCTCATGATGTCGTCCAGCACAGCGCCGCCGCACACTCATCGCCGCCTCGACTCGAGCCAACGCCAGACGCTGCGGCACGCTCGTGCATCGGCCAAAGCGCGGTGCGCTTGCCCTTCCCACAGATGTCCGACATGCTCGGCAGCCGTTTCCAACCGCTGCCAGCGGAAGTCTCCGAACTTCGGGTTCCACTCGCCGTAGGCTTTGGCGAACGCGAGCATCGCGCAGCAGACGCGCTTCGCACACCGAAGCCGGTCGGGGAAGAACTCCCGGTCGTAGGCCGCGTTGTAGATCACGACCTCTCTTCCGCTCAGCATCACCTCGAGCTGCGGCCACAGGTCTGCCAGCGCGGGAGCGTGCGCGACCATGCGGTCGGTGATGCCGTGGATGCGGCTCGCATCGCGGGGGATGGGCCGCTGCGGATTGACCAGCGTATCCACCAGCGCGCGGCCGCCCGCGTCGACGATGGCGACCTCGACGATGCGGTCGCCGTGAGCTGCGCTCAGGCCCGTCGTCTCCGTGTCGAGGAACAGCACGGCCACTTGTCATCTCCCAATCCCGCCCCCAGTATAACGGTCGCCAGCCTACCGGTCGTGCGGCGTACCCTCCGCTCGGCTCAGGCTGCGGCGCGGCTCTGCCCGCTCGACGGCAGGCGTGCCCAGCTGTTGAATGAGCGTGACTGGCGGAGCTGCCTCAGGTCCGTCCGACGCAATACACCATGCTTGCACAAGCAACCGCTTCCCCGATCGACGATGAATTCCTGATCGACGGCTTCGAGCCGGCCTATCTGCAGCTCCACCGCCGCGGAGAGCTCGCTCCCCGAGCACAGGCCGCGCTTGCCGAGCTGACCGATTGCTGCGCCTGCCCTCGCAACTGCCACATCAACCGGCTCGAGAACCAGAAGCTGATCTGCCATACCGGGCGCTACGCGATCGTCTCCAGCGCTTTCGCGCACTTCGGCGAGGAGGATTGCCTGCGTGGCTGGAACGGCTCGGGGACGATCTTCTTCGGGCTGTGCAACCTGCGCTGCGTCTTCTGCCAGAACTGGGACATCTCCCAGCAGCGGCAAGGCCGTGAGTGCACGGCGCAGGACATCGCGGAGCTTACGCTCGAGCTGCAGGAGCAAGGCTGCCACAACATCAACTTCGTCACGCCCGAGCACGTGGCGCCGCAAGTGATCGAAGCCCTCGCCGCCGCCGCGCCCGCGGGACTGCGGCTGCCCATTGTGTACAACACGAGCGCCTACGATGCGCCCGCTTCGCTCCAGCTGCTCGACGGGATCGTGGACATCTACATGCCGGACTTCAAGTTCTGGAGCAAGGAAAGCGCGCGCCGCTTCGCCAAGGCCAAGGACTACCCCGAGCGGGCGCGCGAGGCCATCCTCGAGATGCAGCGTCAGGTCGGCCCGCTCAAGTTCGGCCCCGACGGGCTGGCCAAGCGCGGCTTACTCGTGCGTCATCTGGTGATGCCCGGGCTGGTCGATGAGGCCGCAGCCATCTTCGACTGGCTGGCAAGCGAGGTCTCCCCGGACACTTACGTCAACATCATGGAGCAGTATCGCCCGGAGTTTCAGGTCGGATCGGTGGCGGACGATGGGCGCAAGCGCTACGCGGAGATCGACCGCCGGCCTTCGCGGAGCGAGCTGGAGGATGCTTACGCCGCTGCCCGCCGTGCCGGCCTGTGGCGCTTCGACGAGCGGGCGGCCAGGCGGCGAGCGCCGGCGCGCTGAGCGAGCGGCGACCTGACCTCGCAGCTCGCAGGCGCCGGCAGCGTCAGCTCCTCCTCGGCTCGTGGAACCGACGAAACTCCTGGATCAGGAACTCCTCGTCGGCAGGCGAAAGGTCGAAGCGCTGGCAGGCCTGCTCGATGAGCTCCAACGTCCAGCCATGCTGTTCGGCCAGCCAGGCCACAGCTCGACGCAAGGCCTCACGCTGCGGAGTGACCGGTGCGATGGACATGGTCAGCGAGGCCCGCAGCGCGTGCGCGCATGTTCAGGGCCTACTTGCCGAGCGCGTCGACCACGGCTGCGACAAGCCGGTCCTGTTGCCAGCGCTTGCCATCCGGATCGACCCCGGTGCGCACGATCACGAGGTCACGACCGGGGACGACCGTGACGAACTGCCCCTTGTTGCCCGCAGTAGTGAACGTGCCGGGAGGCACACCGGGCATCTGGTCCAGCAACCAGAACTGCGCGCCGTAGCCCCACTGGCCGGCAACCGGGGGCTTCGTAGGCGCGGGAGTGCTCGAGAACTTCACCCAACCTTCCGGCAGCAGCCGCTTGCCGTTCCACACTCCGTCGTTGGCGAGCAGCATGCCGAAGCGCGCCAGGTCCCTTGCCGTCGTGTAGGTCTGGCTCGACCCGACGAAGTTGCCGAGATGGTCGACCTCCATGCGCGTGTGATACATGGCAAGCGGATGGAGCAGCTCGTCGTAGGGAAAGCGCAGGTACCTCAGGTCGTCCGCGAGGCGATGACGCAGCGCTCGCAGGAGCAACAGCGTATCGTTGTTCGCGTATTTCCAGCGGGTCCCCGGTTGCACTTCGAGCGGCGTGGTCGTGACCGCGCTCACCACGTCCTCTCCGCCGAAATAGACCGCGTAGGTGTTCGCGCCGCCACTGAACAGGCCGCTGGACATCCAGAGCAGCTGTTTGTACGTGATGGCCTGGCGCGGGTCGCTCGGGTAGCCCCACTCCGGGATGCCGGCCGCGGCGTCGAGATCCAGCAGGCCCTGCTTCGCGGCGATGGCCATCAGCGCCGCCGAGAGGCTCTTCGAGGTCGACCAGGTGCGATAGCCCGAGTGGATCCCGAATCCGGGGCGGTAACGTTCGGCAACGATCTTGCCGTCCTTCACGATCACGACCGCTATCGTTACGACTCCGTCGGGGTCACCATAGCTCTTCCCGTCGAAGGCACGCTCGAGCACCGGCGCCAGCGTGTGATAGCGGACGTCGATGCCGTCCGTAGGCAGTGCCACGCGATCGCCGGCCGGGAACGCGACGTTGCTCACGTCGGGCGGCGGCGCGTAGGACACATACGGCAGCCGAGGAACATCGCCGATCTGCCACTGCGGCGGCAGCACCGTGCATCCCATCGTGTCGCGGTAGGCGGCGATACGCACGATCTGCCCGGAGAGATCCGCCGCCGTGACGAGCCTGCGCCGCTCGTCGATCACGGGATCGGGGTACCCCAGCCCCTCCACATCGACCAGCTCGACCTTCTTGATATCGTCCAGCGGACGCCCGGCGAAGAAGTGCGCCGAGCAGGTGAACAGCGCCCGATAGCCCGCTACGATCGCGGGCTCTTTGTCGTCGGCGATCCCGGCCGGACGCTGATAGGGTGGCGCGCCAAACGCCGACGTGAGCCCTGCACAGAGACAGACGACCAGTGCGATGTTGCGCTTCATCCGCAGACCTCGTCGGTGATTGCGATGCATGACCGGCGCTCTACGTCCACATCCCGCGCAGCTTGCCGGCGACGTCGACATGTGCCATGGCGCTCGCCCGACCGGCGGTCTCCGCGTCCACGCCCGGCCAAGTCACCTGCTCGAGTTGCGCCAGCACGGCAGGAGTGATGAAGCGACTGCGCGCTCCGTACACATGCGCGTCGCCGCGCCGCGGCTGTGGCGTGACGTAGTAGCGCATCGGCGCGAGCAGGTGCAGACCGCTCTTCGCCCGCGTCATCGCCACGTACAGCAGCCGCCGTTCCTCTTCGATCAGCTCGGCGCGGCCGGTCGAGAAATCCGACGGGAAATTTCCGTCCGCGACATTGAGCACGTATACGGCGTCCCATTCCTGGCCTTTCGCGGAGTGGATGGTCGAGAGGATGAGGTAGTCCTCGTCGAGCAGCGGGGCGCCGGCGAGGTCGCCTGTCGCGCGGGGCGGGTCGAGCGCCAGCTCGGTGAGGAAGCGCTCGCGCGTCGCAAACTGCTGCGCAATGCGTTCGAGCTGCAGGAGGTCGCCGGCACGCACGTGGGCAGCCTCGTAGATGCGTTCCAGGTGCGGCTCGAACCACTCGCGCACGCGCCCGACCTGGCCCTGCCAAGGCGCCTGCGGCGGCCCGAGCGCGCACATGAGCTGCGTGAACTCGGGCCAGGTCTCTGCTGCGAGAGACGGAACGGCCAGCGCAGCGAGCGCGCGCCACGCGTAGCCTGCAGCTTCGAAATGCGTGAAGCAGCGCCCCGCATTAGCCGGCCCCATCCCGGGCAGCAGTTGCAACGTGCGGAACGCGCTGATCCGATTCTTCGGGTTGTCCGCCCACCGCAGCACGGCGAGCAGGTCCTTGACATGCGCGGCTTCCAGGAACTTGAGCCCGCCGTACTTGACGTACGGAATGTTGCGGCGGACGAGCTCGAGCTCCAGGATGTCGCTGTGATGAGAGCTGCGGAACAGGGCCGCCTGGCGCTTGAGCGCAATTCCGCGCTCGCGTGCCTCCAGCACCTGCGCGACCACGTAGTCGGCCTGCGCCTGGTCGTCGAGCACCGTGACATAGCGCGGCCGCTCGCCGCGTCCCCGGGTCGCCTGCAGGCTCTTACGATACTGGCGCTGCCCTTCCGCGATCAAAGCGTTCGCCGCGTCCAACACGCCCTGCGTCGAGCGGTAGTTCTGTTCCAAGGTCACTACCCTCGCGTGTGGCGTGTATTGCGCCGGGAAGCCGAGAATGTTCTCCACCGTGGCGGCCCGAAACGAGTAGATCGACTGCGCATCGTCTCCCACCACCGTGACGCCGCCGCCCGAAGGCCGCAGCGCCTGGAGGATCTCCGCCTGCAGCGCGTTCGTGTCTTGATATTCGTCCACCAGGATCTGATCGAACTGCACGCTCATTTCCTCCGCAAGCCGCGGGTTGTGGGCCATGGCATGCCAGTACAGCAGCAAGTCGTCGTAATCGAGCGCCTGGTTGGCGATCTTCCTCTCCACGTAGGCGCGATACAGACGAGTCAGTTCCGGCTCCCATTGCGCGCACCACGGGAAAACGCTCGCGAGCGTATCGGCGAGCGGCCGCTGGGTATTCACCCGGTGCGAATAGATAGCGAGGCAGGTGTCCTTGCGCGGAAAGCGCTGCTCGGCGCGCGACAGGCCGAACTCGTGGCGCGCCACGTCCATCAGGTCGGCTGCGTCGCCGCGGTCCAGAACGCTGAAGCTCGCATCCAAGCCCACCGTCGCCGCGTGGCGCCGGATCAGCCGGGCGGCGATCGAGTGGAAGGTCCCCGACCACGGAAGCCTCACCTCGGCTGGCGGCGCCACTGGGGCAGACTGGGCGTTGGCGCTGGCTTTCTCATCGAGCACCGTGGCGACGATGTTCTGGGCCCGGCGCGTCATCTCCAGCGCGGCGCGCCGCGTGAACGTGAGCAGCAGGATGCGCTCGGGGCTCACGCCCTCCAGCACCAGATGCGCGACGCGATGGGCGAGCGTGTTCGTCTTCCCCGTCCCCGCTCCCGCGATGATGAGCAGCGGCCCGGCGCGAAACGTGCCGTCCGCGCCACGCTCCCCGAACCGCGCGGCCGTGCGCTGCGCTGGATTGAGCCGTTCGAAAGCGGGGAGCGTCGCCACGCCGGCAACTATAGAGCATTGCTGGACATCTCTCCAGCCACCGGCGTTCAGGAGCGGGCTGCGCGTCGAGCTGCCTCAGAACGTGCTCGGGTACAGACCGCCGTCCATCAGGATGCTCTGACCGGTGATATATCCCGCGTGCGTGCTGCACAGAAAAGCGCATACCTGTCCGAACTCCGCCGGGCTGCCGAAGCGCTTGGCCGGCACCTGCGCGGCCCGCTGCGCCGCGATCGCATCTTCCGAGGCGCCCGATCCCTGCGCCGACGCGCGCAGACCGCTGCGCAAGCGGTCGGTGTCGAAGTAGCCGGGCAGCAGATTGTTGATCGTGACGTTGCGGTCTGCGACGCTGCGGGCCACCCCCGCCAGAAAGGCGGTCAACCCCGCACGGGCGCCGCTCGAGAGGTCCAACCCCGCGACCGGCATCTTCACGCTGAGAGAGGTGATGTTGACGATGCGGCCGAAACGCTGCTCGGCCATGTGATCGATGACCCTCTGCGTGAGCTCGATGGGCGTCACCATGTTCATCGTGATGCCGTCGAGAATGGACCGTCGGTCCAGCTCGCGGAATACGCGGTGCGGCGGTCCGCCGTTGTTGTTGACGAGGATGTCCGGATCCGGGCAGGCGGCAAGCACCGCGGCCTGCCCCTCGGGGGTGGCGATGTCGGCCGCTACCGCTCTGACCGTTACGCCGGTCGCTCGCCGTATCTCCTCGGCCGTCGCCTCCAGCACGGCTCGGTCGCGCCCGTTGATGGTGAGCGCCACGCCGGCCTGCGCGAGCGCCATCGCGCAACCTTTGCCGAGCCCGCGACTCGACGCGCAGACGATCGCTTTGCGTCCTCTG
>Ga0335077_10008712_pt1 | contig 12577 bp, 11 predicted proteins | sample Lox_Sample_31_FD_207151 | JGI IMG/M metagenome (GOLD analysis project Ga0335077, IMG submission 207151) | Soil microbial communities from Loxahatchee National Wildlife Refuge, Florida, United States - Lox_Sample_3.1 | ecosystem: Environmental > Terrestrial > Soil > Wetlands | place: USA...
CTCGTTGGCGCCGCTCTCGTTGAGGTCGGCGATCACGACGTGCGCGCCGCGCTCGCCGAGCGCGCGCGCCGCCGCCCGCCCGATCCCGCTCGCGCCTCCGGTCACCAGGGCGACCCGGCCGGCGAGCTCGCCGCGCGGAGGCGCCTGGGCGAGCTTGTACCGCTCGAGCGGCCAGTACTCGATCGCGAACGCCTCGCTCTCGCTCAGCGACCGGAACCCGCCGACCGCGTCGGCTGCGTCCTGGACGGCGATCGCGCGGTGGTAGAGATCGCGCGCGGTGCGCGCCTTCGCCGCGTCGGCGCCGCTCGTGACGATCCCGACGCCGGGCACGAGCGTGACCCGCGGCCCGGCGGGGTCGATGGGGAACTGCCCGGTCTCGTCGTCGAGGTTGCGCCGGTAGTACTCGCGGTACCACTCCGCGTACCCGTCGACTCCCGCCCGGAAGGCCGCGGCGAGCTCGTCGGCGCCGTCGGCGTCCGGATCGAACGAGACGGCGAGCGGCTTGTGCTTGGTGTTGATCAGGTGGTCGGGGCACGGCGCACCGACCTGGCTCACCTCGGGCGCGCGGACCGACGACGCGAACGCGACCGCCCGGGGGTTGCGGTCGACCTCGAGCACGACACCGTCGGCATCGGCGAGGAGGGAGCCGCGGAGCGCGGGAAGAGACCTGACGAGGAGGGCACAGGCGTCGCTCTCCCCGAGCTCCGCGACCTTGCGGCCGCCCAGGCCGAACCGGCCGGCACCTCTCCGCTCGAGCGCATGGGCGGCCCGGGCGACGAACTCGATCGTGGCCTCGTAGCTCTCGTAGCCGCTCGCCCCCCAGGTGACCAGCCCGTGCTTCTCGAGCAGGACGGCCCGGGCGCCGGGCTGCTCCTCGAGGAGCAGGGCGATGCGGCGCGACATGTCGAAGCCGGGCCGCTGGTAGTCGAGCCAGACGGCCTCCTCCCCGAACGCCTCCTCCGCGAGCCGGCGGCCCTCGGGCGTCGAGGTCAGCGCGATCACCGCGTCCGGGTGCGTGTGGTCGACGTGCGCGGCCGGGACGAAGGCGTGCAGGAGCGTCTCGATCGAGGGGCGCGGCTGGTCCGGGCGGAGCGCGCTGCGCAGCAGGTAGTCGACCATCTCGGCGTCGGCCATCTCGTCGCGCTCGCGGAGCGGCAGCAGCTCGTCGAGCCGGAGCCCCGGAAAGCCCGCCGCGGTGATCGTCGCGAGGTCGGTCCCGGAGCCCTTCACCCACAGCGCCCGAACCTCCCGCCCAACGTGGTCGCGCACCGTCTCCTTGGCCGAGGTGTTGCCGCCGCCGACGTTCGCGAGCGCGCGGTCGGCACCGAGGAGGTTCGAGCGACGGACGAGCCCGTCGAGCACGGACAGGCCGGCCGCGGCGGACTCGTCCCAGCGGCTCACCGGGGCCGGGATCCCCTGGAGGGCGCCGACCGCGCTGCTCACGCGCTCACCTCCAGCCCGGTGCCGGCGACGAGCTGCGCGAATCGCCCTCGCGCGTCCTGCCACTCGGTCGAGGGCGCGGGCTCGTAGGTCGTCGGCTCGAAGGAGGCTCGGACCACGTCGCGCGCCTCGGCGAGCGAGGCGATCTCTCCGAGCGCGATCGCCTGCACCACGAGGTTCCCGACCAGCGTCGCCTCCTCGGGTCCCGCGACGACCGGCAGGCCGGTCGCCGCGGCAGTCCACGCGCAGAGCAGGTGGTTCCGGGCGCCGCCGCCGACAACGTGGAGCTCGGCAGGATCGGAGCCGGTGACCTCCCGCAGCACGTCGACCGTCTCGGCGTGCTTCAGCGCGAGGCTCTCGAGGACGCAGCGGACGGTCTCGCCGACTCCGGAGGGCTCGGGCTGGCCCGTCCGCCGGCAGAAGCCGTCGATCCGCCGCGGCATGTCGCCGCCCCGCTCGAGGAAGACCTCGGCGTTCGGATCGACGAACGAGCGCAACGGCGGGGCGCTCCCCGCAAGGGCGACGAGCTCGTCGAGGGCGTACTCCCGGCCTTCCTGGGCCCAGCAGCGACGGCATTCGTCCAGGAGCCAGAAGCCGGCGACGTTGCGGAGCAGCCGGAAGGTCCCGTCCACCCCGCCCTCGTTCGTCAGGTTCGCGGCGAACGTCTCGTCGCCGATCAGCGGCCTGTCGACCTCCATGCCCACGAGCGACCAGGTGCCGACGCTCAGGAAGATCGACCCCTCGCGGTCGAACGGCACGGCGGCGACGGCCGAGCCGGTGTCGTGCGTCGCGACGGCGATCGCCTCCGGCGAGCCGAGCCCCAGCTCCGCGCCCACCGGTCCGAGAAGCGTCCCAGGGGCGACGACCTCCGGGAACAGGCGCGCCGGGATCTCGAGGCGCTCCAGCAGGTCGGTCGCCCACCCGCCGCGCGCGGGGTCGAAGCACTGCGTCGTCGTCGCGTTCGTGAACTCCGTGGTGCGACTCCCACACAGCCAGTGGTGGAAGAGGTCGGGGATCAGGAGCAGCAGCTCGGCCGACTCGAGCGCCGGATCGCGCCCGGCGGCCATCGCCGCAAGCTCGAACACCGTGTTGATCGGGAGCAGCTGGATCCCGGTCCGCTCGTACAGCTCGCGCGCCGGCACGCGCGCGTAGACGTCGGCGACCGCCGCCGCACGTCTCGGGTCGCGGTAGTGGACCGGATTCTCGAGGAGCCTTCCCGAGCGGTCGAGCAGGCCGAAGTCGACCGCCCAGGAGTCGACGGCGACCGAGTCCAGAGCGGTGTCGCGCGCCGCGGCGCGCAGGCCGTCGAGCGTGTCCCGGCGAAGACGGTCGAGGTCCCAGCGAAGGGTCCCTCCGTCCTGCACCGGCTCGTTGGCGAAGCGGTGCGCCTCGTGGACGGCGAGTCGGGAGCCGTCGAAGCGGCCGACGGCGACGCGGCCGCTCTGCGCACCGAGGTCGACGGCGGCCATCACGGCCATCAGCCGGCGTCCTCCTCGTTGCGGACCGCGCGACGGAGATCGCGCGGACGGACGGGCGGAGGCTCGCGTGGCCCCGGATCCGCAGTGATCACCTCGATGCCCGCGGCGCGCCAGGCCTGGACCTCGCCCTCCGGCGCGCCCGAGTCGGTGACGATGCCGGCGAGGTCGTCCGTCGGGGCGAACGAGAGCAGCGCGCTGCGATGCCACTTCGTGCCGTCGATGATCCCGTAGACCTGCTCGCAGGCGTCGGCCATCTCCTGCTTGATCCGGACCTCGTCGGGGTTCAGGTCCATCAGGCCGCGCTCGAGGCTGACGCCGCGCGCGCCGAGGAAGCCCTTGTTGATCCGCGTCGTGCGGAGGACGTCGGTGCCGAGGTCTCCGACGAGCGACATCGCCGACAGGCGCAGGGTGCCGCCGGTGACGAGGACGGTGATGCCCGGGGCATCGGCCAGCGCCGTCGCCACGAGCAGCCCGTTCGTGACCACGACGAGCTCCCGCTTTCCCCGCAGCTGCAGCGCGAGGTAGTACGCCGTCGTGCTCGCGTCGAGCGCGACCGCCTCGCCCTCCTCCACGAGCGCCGCCGCGGCGCGCGCGATCGCCAGCTTCCGTTGCACCTCCAGCCGCAGCCGGAGGTCGAAGCCGACCTCCGACTGCCCGTGGTTGAGGGCACGGACGCCGCCGCGCACGCGGGCGACGAGGCCCTGCTTCGCGAGCGAGGAGAGATCGCTGCGGATGGTGACCGCGGAAACCGAAAACGATTCCGCAAGTTCCGCAACATGAACCGAATCGCGCGTCTCGAGGATGTGCAGCACCTGCTGCATCCGCTCCTCCTGCGAGAAACCGGGGAAATCGCGCGGCGAGTCGATCGAGCGACCTTATGCTTCTCGCGTCGGGTTTGTCAATGAGCACTTTCGAAACGGCGCAAAACGAAAGTCGATTCGCAAATAGGTGCCGGATGGTGCAGACTCCGCGACATGGACCAGACCTCCGTGCTCGAACGCCTGCGCCGGCTCGAGCTCGAGACGCCCTCGTGGGGCTACGGCAACTCGGGCACGCGCTTCCACGTCTACCCGTGGCCCGGCGCCGCGAGGACCGTGCGCGAGCGGATCGCGGACGCCGCGCTCGTGCACGAGCTCACCGGCTGCTGCCCCTCGGTCGCGCTGCACATCCCGTGGGACGCGGTCGACGACTACGCGGAGCTGCGGCGCTACGCCGAGGAGCAGGGCGTCCGCATCGGCGCGATCAACCCGAACACGTTCGGCGCGGACGAGTTCCGGCTGGGGAGCCTCTGCCACCCCGACCCGGCCGTCCGCGCGCACGCGCTCGACCACTGCCGCGAGTGCGTCGCGATCGCCGTGGAGACCGGCTCGACGATCGTCAGCCTCTGGCTGGCCGACGGCACGAACTACCCGGGCCAGGACGACCTCCGCGCGCGGCACGAGCGGCTGCTCGCCGGCCTCGAGGAGCTCTACGGCTCGCTGCCGGCCGGCATGCGGCTCCTCGTGGAGTACAAGTTCTTCGAGCCGGGCTTCTACAGCACCGACCTCCCCGACTGGGGGACTGCGGCGCTCGTCTGCCGCCGGCTCGGCCCGCAGGCGCAGGTGCTCGTCGACACCGGCCACCACCCGCAGGGGACGAACGTCGAGCAGATCGTCGCGCTCCTGCTGGCCGAGGGGCTGCTCGGCGGGTTCCACTTCAACAACCGCAAGTACGCCGACGACGACCTCATCGTCGGCTCGATCGACCCCTTCGAGCTGTTCCGGATCATGCGCGAGATCGCGCACGGGGCCGGCGCGGACGACGTCGCCTTCATGATCGACCAGTCGCACAACGTCGAGGGGAAGATCGACGCGATGCTGCAGTCGGTGATGAACATCCAGACGGCGTACGCGAAGGCGCTGCTGGTCGACGAGGAGCGGCTCGCCGACGCCCAGGCCGAGGGGGACGTGCTCGGCGGCCACCGGGTCCTGCTCGAGGCCTTCGAGACGGACGTGCGGCCGCTGCTCGCCGAGCTGAGGCGGGAAGCCGGCGTCGACGAGGACCCGGTCGCGGCGTTCCGCGGCGGCGGCTACGGCGAGGCGCTTGCCCGCGAGCGGGGCGTCTCGTCGGTCGAGAGCGCGTACGAGGCGACGTGACGGAGCGGTCGGCGTTCGTCCTGCGCGTCCGGCCCGACCGGATCGACGAGTACGTCGAGGCGCACCGCACCGTCTGGCCCGAGATGCTCGACGCGCTCCGCGGCGCCGGGATCCGCAACTACACGATCTTCCGGGCGGGGAACGAGGTGTTCGGCTACTTCGAGGCCGACGACCTCGACGCGGCCGCCGCGTACCTGGCGGAGCAGGAGGTCTGCGCGCGCTGGCAGGACGCGATGGCCGAGCTGCTCGAGGAGCGCGTCCCGGAGGCGGGGGCGCCGGCGCTCGCAGAGATCTTCCGCCTCGACTGAGGCGGGCGCCGCTAGTGGTGGAGGGACTCCTCCGGCTCCTCGTACCACTTGACCCGCTCGCCCACGCGCGCGCGCAGCTTCCAGCGCCTGGTCTTCGGCGCGTCCCCGGCGGCCTGCTCGAGCGCGTCGACCTGCCCGCGGGGGTCGAGGCGGCCTCCGGCGATCGCCGGCCGCTCGCCCGCGTCGAGGAGGCTGCGCAGCCGCTCGAGGTTCAGCGTCACGGTCCGCCACCAGCCCCAGTCGTCGCCGACGAGCTTGCGGAAGACGCGCAGGTCGATCGTCCCGGCTTCGTCGGACTCGCCGACCGGGTACGAGACCAGGAGGCGCAGGCAGTCGTCCGCGTCCTTCTCGTTGAACTTGACGATCTGGAGCTTCGACAGCAGGAGGTCGAGCGGGTCGAGGGTGTACGGCATGCGCGTGATGCGGTCCGCGAAGTCGAGCGTGTGGCACATCGCGAGCTTGTCGATCAGCACGTCGACCGCCCAGCCGTCCGGATGTGCGAAGTAGAGCTGCTTGTTGCCGTAGAGCGCGTTGAAGGTCTTGTCGGGGACGAAGCCGCGCTCCGCGAGAAGGTCGGCGAGCGCGCGCCTGGACGAGGACACCGAGCCGAAGTCGACGTCCTGGCCCGTCCGCGTCCGCGGAGGCAGGTCGGGGCAGAGCTCGCGCACCGCGATCCCGCCGAGCAGCCGCAGCACGAGCCCGCGCGCGGTCGCGAGATCGACGAGCGCGCGCCCCTCGTCGAGGAGATCGGTCGTCGTCTGCGCCTCGCTCACTGCGACACCGTAACCCCGGCGATAGGGTTGGCGCATGGCCCTGAGCGACGTCGAGCGAGGCGTCTGCGACGCGATCGGCGAGCGCCGCGACGAGCTGGTCGCGCTCGCGGCCGAGCTGATCGCCCTCGACACGACCGCGCGCACGATCGGCGAGCCGGCCCGCCAGGAGGCCGCGCTGCAGGAGCTCCTCGCCGGCCGGCTGCGCGCCACCGGCGCGGAGATCGACCTCTGGGAGCCCGACGCGGAGCAGCTCCGTGGCAAGCCGCTCGTGCCGCCGGGGCTCGACTTCGCCGGGAGGCCGCAGCTGATCGCGCGGCGGCGCGGCTCGGGCGGCGGCCGCTCGCTCGTCTTCAACGGCCACATCGACGCCGTCTCGATCGAGCCGCGCGAGCGCTGGACGAGCGACCCGTTCGCCGCCGAGGTTCGCGACGGGAGGCTCTACGGCCGCGGCTCGTGCGACATGAAGGGCGGGATCGCGGCGATGGTGCTCGCCGCCGAGGTGCTCGCGTCGAGCGGCGTCGAGCTCGCCGGCGACCTGATCGTCGCGACGAACACGGACGAGGAGTCGTCCGGCGCGGGCGGCACCGCGCTCGTCGAGCGTGGGCTCCGCGCCGACGCGGGGATCGTCACCGAGGCGACGGGCTTCGACGTCTGGGTCGCGTGCCGGGGCTCGGAGTACGGCGTCGTGCGGATCCCGGGCAGGCCGGGCCATGCCGAGGTGCGCCAGCCCGACTGGCGCGACGGCGGCGCGGTGAACGCGATCGAGAAGGCGACGGTGGTGATCGACGCTATGCGCTCGCTCCGGGCCGAGTGGGCCGCGCGGGACGGGCTCGACCACCCGTACCTCTCCCGGCCCGCCCTGCTGCCGACGGTCGCGGCCGCCGGCGAATGGCCCGTCACGTATCCGGCCGCGTGCGACCTGACGGTCGCGGTGATGTACGTGCCGCGCCAGGCCGACGCGGGCGGCTGGGGCGCCGACGTGCGCCGCGAGGTCGAGGAGTGGATCGCGCGCGAGACGGCCGCGGACGACTGGCTTGCCGAGCACCCGCCGACGATCGACTGGTGGCCGAACGGCGTGATGCCGCTCGAGATCCCCTCGACGGAGCCGATCGTGGGCGTGATGTCCGAGGCGACCGCGGACGTCGGCCGCCCGGGTGCGCTCGGCGGGCTCGACTCGTGGTACGACGGGGCGACGCTCACCCGCTTCGCCGGGATTCCCTCGATCGGCTACGGCCCGCCGGGCTTCGACGCGGACGGGCTCAGCCTCGCGCACATGGTCGACGAGTACGTGCCCGTCGACGGGCTGGTCGCGTGCGCGCAGGGGCTCGCCGTCGCCGCCATGCGATATTGCGCGGCGACATGACCCGCGTCTCGGACCTGATGTCCTCTCCGGTCGTCTCGTGCGCCGCGCGCACCACGCTCGGCGAGCTCGCGACCCTGCTCGCCGAGCGGGGTGTCCACGGCGTCGTCGTCCTCGACGAGTCGGGCGCGGCTGCCGGCGTCGTCTCGGACACCGACCTGCTCGCCGGCGAGTGGCTCGCGACGGACGAGGAGAGCCTCGCCGCGATGCGGTCGCTGACCGCGGGCGAGCTGATGACCTCGCCGCCGGTGACCATCGACGCCGACGCCCCGGTCGGCGACGCGGCCGCCCTGCTCGCCGAGCAGCGGCTCGCGCGCCTGGTCGTCGTGCGGGGCGGCGAGCCGGTCGGCGTGCTCGCCACCTCCGACCTCGTCCGCGAGCTCGGGCGAGGTCACCTCGGCAGGAGCACCGTCGCCGACGTCATGTCCCACGGGCTCGTCGCCTGCCGCGAGAGCGCCACCGCCCGTCAGGCGGCGCGCCTCATGACCGACCGCCACGCGCGCGCGCTCGTCGTCGTCCGCGCCGACGGCCGCCCGCTCGGCGTCGTCACCGGCACCGACCTGCTGCCGCTCGTCGGCACCGGGAGCGGCGGGCGGGCCGTCGCCGAGCTGATGCACCCGCCGATCACGATCGGCCCGGGCGCGAGCCTCCGCGAGGCCGCCGACCTGATGCTCGAGCACGAGATCCACCGGCTGGTCGTCGTCGACCCCGGCGACCCCGACGCCGTGCCCCTCGGGATCGTCGCGACGACCGACCTCGCGGCCGAGATGGCCGAGCCCGGCTCGGTCTGGCGCTCGCCCTAGCCCTCGACGCGCTGCACGAGCTCGATCCCGCTCTCGCCGATGTCGACGAGGTAGCCGCGGAGGATGCCGTGGTTCGCCTCGCTGCCCGGGTTGATGCAGAGCGTGGCGCCGATCCTCCGCTCGCCGCCGGACTCGTGGATGTGCCCGTGGACGGCGAGGAGCGGCTGGTAGGCCTCGATCACCTTCCGCACCGCCGTCGAGCCGACGGGCCCACGCAGGACGTCACCCGCGGAGATGGTCGGGCGGAGGTTCTCGTCGAGGATCGGTGCCGTGTCGAGGCCCGAGTCGTGCGGCGGCACGTGGATCATGAACACGGCGCGGCGCGGGTCGCGCACCTGCCGTGCGAGCGCGTCGAGCCGCGCGTACAGCTCGTCCTCGGTCTCCTCGCGCGGCGTCTTCCAGGGCGTGACGTTCGACCAGCCCGAGGCGAGGAGCTGGAGCCCGCCGGGGATGTCGAGCACCTTCCCGTCGGCGTTCACCGTCGAGTACGCGTCGCGGTCGAGCACCTGGTCGATGCCGAAGTCGTCGTCGTTCCCCGGCATCAGGTAGAGCGGCACGTCCGAGTCCGCGAGCCGCTCGGTCGCGAGCTCCAGCCACGACTCGACCCGCTCGTTCATCAGCCGGTGCAGCAGCGCGTCGCGTCCCGCCTCGTCGCCGGAGAGCCGCTCCGCCTCGTCGGCGGTCGTCACGAACGAGTAGTAGCCGACGTCGGCGATGTCCCGCTCGAGCTGGGCCAGCTCCTCGTCGCCGTGCGCCGTCCGCTTCACGCCGAACAGCTCCGTCTCGTAGCGGCCGTCGCCCTCGAGGATCGGCACGATCGCCTTCCCGGTCAGGTCGCCGGCGACGAGCGCGACGTCCGCCTTGTAGACGTCGAGCTTGATCGCGTTGACGTACTTCCGCCACGCCTTCTCGGCGGCGTGGAAGTCGCTCGCGATGTAGAGCCTGGTTGCGATACGCCCAAACCTAGTCCGGCGGGATCTCCGTGAAGAGCATCTTCGTGTCGACGCCCTTGGCCCGCGACCGGTACGCCATCACGAAGTAGATCACGACCCCGATCCCGTAGAAGACGAGCGCGTCGAGGATGCCGTTCGTCTCGAGGTAGTGCAGCTTGCCGCCGCCCGACAGCGCCTCCTTGATCGGCTTGAAGACCGCGAAGATGTAAACCCAGACCGGGAACACGATCCAGACGAGCCCGAGCCACGGCAGCGCCTTCGCGAAGGGCGCGTTGCGCACGAGGTCGGGCCTGCGCCAGCGAACGAGCATCGCGTTGATCCCGGGCATCATCCACGTGAGGATCAGCATCACGATCGAGAACCACGCGGTGCCGGCGAGGTTCAGCTTGTTGCCCGTCGTCGCGAAGATGTGCGGCAGCGCGTTGTAGCTCTGGAAGAACACGAACAGCGCCGCGAGCCCGAGCGTGGCGAGGATCGCGTTCAGCGGCGCGCGGAGCCGCTCGTTCACGTTGCCGAACCACTCGGGCGCCTGGCGGTCGAGGCTCCACGCGAGCTGCATGCGGCTGATGAAGTTGATGTAGACCGGGCACAGGAGCAGCGGGAAGAGCACCCCGCCGAGCGAGATCAGCATCCAGAGCGGCCATAAGCCCTTGTTCGCGACCGCGGCCAGGAGGGGCATCGAGTTCGGCTGGCCCATCGGCAGCGCGCTCAGGTTCGAGTTGAAGCCCCAGAAGCTCGCGCCCCAGCTCACGTTCATGCCGAAGCCGAGGTGCTTCGAGATCGTGTCCACGAAGAACGAGTTCGCGAGCACGCCGATCGCGAGCGCCCCGATCAGGGCGATCAGCACGCCGCGCTTGACGTTGCCCCGCACCTCGCCCGCGATGTAGGCCGAGTACTGGAACCCGATGTACTGGAAGAGCAGGATCGAGAGCATGAACGGGAAGACCGTCGTCGAGAAGATCGCGCCCAGGAAGTCGTGCGTCGGCCCGGGCAGGAACGCCGCCTTGCCCGAGGCGGCGATCTTGTCGGCGGTGACGCCGCCCGTGTAGGCCGGCAGGTGCGCGTTGAAGCTCGACCTCGACGTCGACGCGAGGCCGAAGATGAACATCGCGACGAAGCACGCGACGCCGAAGCCCGCGAGCGAGGTGACCACCCGGTGGAAGCTGCGGGTCGGCAGGCAGACGATCACGCCGATCACGACGAGAACGACGATCGAGGCGAAGAAGCCCGGCGAGCCCGTGATCCCGCCGGTCGAGTCGGTGAACCAGGTGTTCGCGTTGCTGAAGAAGTGGCCGCCCGGGCCGATGCCGATGATCCGCCCGGTGATCTGCAGGTTGCGCAGGACGAGCGGCACCTCGAAGGCGATGATCAGCACCGAGGCGATCACGAGGCTCCACGACTCGAGCCAGCCGACGAACGGATGGACGATCCGGCTCGAGAACACGTAGTCGCCGCCGGAGCGCGGCATCACCGAGGTGAGCGACGCGAAGATGAACGCGAGCACCACGCAGAACAGCCCGGCGAAGATCGCCGCCCAGCCGTACTCGGAGAGCGGCCCGAACGTCCAGACCGGCACGTAGGCGAGCGTGTAGAAGATCGGATAGAGCGTCAGGCCGACGCCGACGAACGCGGCGACGTTGAAGAAGAGCGCGTTCGTCACGCTCACGTTGCGCACGAGGCCCGACGACTGGCGCACGAAGAGCTTTGCGCTCGTACCGGCCTCGGCTGCGGAAGGCGTCTCGTCGGACAACGCTGACCTCCAGGCTCACGACGGGAAAACGATCGGGGGCCGATTATGTCGCGGGACGGCCCCGCTGCACAACAGTCAGGAGACGACGACCGGCAGCGGCTCCGGGAGCTGGCTCAGGTAGTCCAGGCTCTCGCTGGCCGCACCTGCGGTCCCGACCGGCACGAGGAGCAGCGACTCCTCGCCTCCCGCCTCCGCGAGCACCTCGCCCGCAGGGCCGACCGACCGGCTGCGGCCGACGAAGTCGAGCCTTCCGATCGCGCCGACGGCGTTCGCGTAGAGGTGGGGCAGCCTGTTCTCCAGCGCCCGCGCGCGCGTGGCGAGCTCGTGGTCGGGCGCGAACGGCTCCATGTTCGCCGACGAGGTCACGAGCAGCTCGGCGCCCGCGAGCGCGAGCGCGCGCACCGGCTCGGGGAACTCGATGTCGAAGCAGATCAGCGGCGCGACGGCGAGGCCGGCGAGCCGGACGACCCGGAGCTCCGCTCCCGGACGGAACACCTTCCGCTCGCCCGCGTAGAGCTGTGTCTTGCGGTAGACGCCTGCGAGCGAGCCGTCGCGGTCGATGCACGCGACCGAGTTGGAGAACGAGCCGTCCCCGTTCCGCTCCGCGAAGCCGATCACCACGGCGGTGCGGGCCCGGGCGGCGGCCTCCGCGACCGTGCCGAGCTCGTCGCAGTCGACGGAGCGTGCGGTGTCGTCGACTGCGCGCAGGTCGTAGGCGCCGAGGTAGAGCTCCGGGAAGACGGCGAGCTCGGCCTCGGGATGCGCCGCGAGCGCGGCCGCGGCGCGCTCGGCGTTCGCCCCGGGATCCCCGGGCACCGACTCGAGCTGGGCGAGCAGCGCGCGCATAGGGGAACAATACGAACCGTGCGCCCGATCCTCGTCGTCGACCACGCGGGGCCGGACGGCTCTCACGACGTCTGGAGCTTTCCGCGGGCGGGCGACGTCCGGAAAGCGGCTCTTCATGGTCGCCGACATCCGCAACTGCCGCGTCCTCCTCGTCGACCGGGCCCACCGCGCAGCGAAGCGATCTACGAGGTCACGCCGCCCTGACCCAGGGCCGGGCGGCGAGCACGCCCGCGACGTCCTCGCGCTCGTGCCCGACGATCGCGAAGCGAACCCCCGTGCCGGTGCGGCGCCAGCGCAGGGCGCCGTCGTAGACGTGGTGCGGGTGGCCGTCCGAGCTCGTGAGGGTGAACTTCGCGACGGGCCCCGAGACGACGACGTCGCCCCGGTCGACGGCGTTGCCGTAGAGGCCGCCCCTCTGGCTGAGCGTCCAGCGGCCGTTGGCGACCACGAGCGTCCAGGTGCCGGAGTCGACGATCGCGATGTCGACGGGAGTCCCCACCGCTCGGAGGTCGGCGGCCGAGACGGTCGACCGGTAGCTGCCGTCCAGGCCGGTCGAGGACGAGGCGGATCCCGCGAGCACGGCGGCTGCGACGAGAGCCGCCGCGAAGAGCCACCGGCCCATCTCGAGCCTCCTTTCGACGTGCGGTCGCCGGCGCCCGACATGATCGCACCGCACGCGGCGGGTGTGGGGCCCGGGCAGGCCGCTGCCCAGGCCCCACGCAGAAGGCCGA
>Ga0335077_10008713_pt1 | contig 12576 bp, 8 predicted proteins | sample Lox_Sample_31_FD_207151 | JGI IMG/M metagenome (GOLD analysis project Ga0335077, IMG submission 207151) | Soil microbial communities from Loxahatchee National Wildlife Refuge, Florida, United States - Lox_Sample_3.1 | ecosystem: Environmental > Terrestrial > Soil > Wetlands | place: USA: Florida...
AACCAGGAGTAGGCTGGCAGGAAAGTCCACCAGATGCTTGCGCCCGCATTTAAGAAACTACGGAATGGAAAGGACAGGAAATTTCCCGCCGCTGCAGTGATGGCAAGTGGCGGCAGGTTCGTATATTTGGCCACAATGGTATGCGGCACAGGCGATCCGTAATATGACCACGCCCACAAAAACCAAGGCAGGTAAAGCGCCGCACAAATCAACCCGGCCTTGAGCAATTTTGCCCACCCGTTTTCCGCCGGAGGACCTGCCGGCCCGCGGCGTAAAAACAGCAGCGCACCAATGGCCAGCGCCGCGATGTAAACGCAACTGTCCGGCCGCGTCCACATCAGCCCGGCCCAACCTAGGCCGATCCGCAGGGTTTGTTTCGGCCCGGATAAAAGGAGCCCGTGCAAGGTCAACGACAGAAAGAAAATCAACAAACCGGTCTCCATCCCGTTGGTGGAAAAATCCAACGTCTTGGCGTCCAGGGCCACCAGCACGAGAGCCAGCCCGATGGCCGCGGGCCTCTGGATCAGTTGTTTCAGAACGGAAAACAGCATCGTCACACCCGCCGCCAGCGCCACCAGACTGACGATCCGGAACAGCCACAATACCAGTTCCTCCGGCCCGTTCCCGGTCAACCAGCTCAAGCCCGCCGGCAACAACACACCCAGTGGCGAGGTGAAGCTATGGACGCGCTCGCCGGGCGTAAATACCAGACCCTGGCCGGTCGCCAGGTTGCGGCTGACGCGAAAGGTGATCCAATAATCTTCCCATGCGCGCTGCGTGTAAGCCACAAACGCGAAACCGACGAGAAACATGGCCAGAAAGATTTTCGTCTCCGGTTTGATCCACGAGCGCGACATTAACGGATGATGTCTGCCCATAAAGTTACTGTCAACTCGCCTCTCCCGGGCCGATTTACGTTCGTCCAAACTCACGCCGTCGGGAGATGAAGCATTTCTCGCTTTGCCTTGGATTCCGCTTTGTTGTTAACATCGGCCATGCTTTCCAAGGTCTGTTCTGCCGCACTCAACGGCATTGAGGCCTATCCGGTTGAAGTGGAAGTCAACGCCGGCTGGGGCGACACGGTAATCGTTATCGTCGGGCTGCCGGACGCTGCGGTGAAGGAATCGCGCGATCGAGTGACCACCGCACTGACCAATTCCGGCTACAAGTTTCCGATGGGCCGCACGACTATCAATCTGGCGCCCGCCGACGTGAAGAAAGAGGGACCGGCCTTTGATTTGCCGATTGCGCTCGGCATGCTGGCTGCCAGCGAACAACTCGAAACCGATCAACTCGACAACTTTGTCATCGTGGGCGAACTGGCGCTGACCGGCGCGGTGCGCTCTTCCAAAGGGGTATTGCCCGTCGCGATTCGCGCGCAAGCGGACGGCAAGACCGGAGTGCTGGTTCCGGCGGAGAATGCCTCTGAAGCCGCGGTCGTTTCCGGTTTGCAGGTTGTCCCGGTTCAAAATCTCCGCGAGGCGGCGGGTTTTCTGGAAGGCGAAATTAAAATCGCGCCGAAGAAGGTGGACATTGCCCGGATTTTCGAGCAAGCGCACGACGACGAACTCGATTTCGCTGAGGTTAAAGGCCAGGAAAACGTGAAACGCGCGCTGGAGATTGCCGCGGCGGGCGGGCACAACGCGCTGTTGATCGGCCCGCCGGGCACGGGCAAATCCATGCTGGCCAAACGGCTGCCGACGATCCTGCCGCCGCTGACCTTGGACGAGGCGCTGGAAACCACGAAGATTCACAGCATTGTTGGTTTGCTGGCGCCGGGCCAGGCGCTGGTGACGCAGCGCCCCTTCCGTTCGCCGCATCACACCGCGAGCGACGCGGGTTTGCTTGGCGGTAACATTAATCCGACGCCTGGTGAGATTTCGCTGGCGCACAACGGCGTTCTGTTTCTGGATGAACTGCCGGAATTCAAACGCAGCGTGCTGGAGACGATGCGCCAGCCATTGGAAGAAGGACGCGTCACTATTTCGCGCGCAGCGGGCACGATGACCTTTCCGTCGCAATTCATGCTGGTGGCGGCGATGAACCCGACTCCGGATGGCAAGATGCCGCACGAATCCCGCAGTTCGCCGCGCGAAATCCAGAATTATCTGGGCCGGATTTCCGGGCCGTTGCTGGACCGCATTGACTTGCACGTGGAAGTGCCACCGGTGAAATTCCGCGAGATTGCCGGGGACCGCACCGGCGAAACGTCGGCGCAAATACGCGAGCGGGTCGTGGCGGCGCGCCGGCGCCAGCACGACCGTTTCAAACACAAGCCGAAGATCACCTGCAACGCACGAATGGGCACCCGCGAGTTGAAACAATTCTGCGAGCTGGATGAGGCCACGAAGGAATTGTTGAAGAACGCGATGGCGGATTTGAACCTGAGCGCCCGCGCCTACGACCGAATTTTGAAAGTGGCGCGAACGATTGCCGATCTGGCCGGCTCGGAGAAAATTCTTAGCGACCACATCTCCGAGGCGATTCAATACCGCTCGCTCGACCGGCAGATTTGGAGTTAACGTACGCCCGGCTCAAGACGATTGCCGGACGGCCACGGCTGCGGCAAACCGGGCCTGAGCCGGGAGCGACCAGACCAGCAAACCTCCGCGGCAGTCAACCAGGCCCCAACTGGCCGGACCAACAGCAATGAAGAAAACCTGCGACGTCAAACCTTCACCCAAGGCTTTGACAGCTGCTTCCTTGCGGGTCCAGATTTCCGCGAAGGCCAGCGTGCGCGTTTCCGGCGGTAAAGTTTGGATGTGTTTCCTTTCGACCGGTGTGTAGAAGCGTTCGGCGATGGCAGGCCAGGCCGTATCCAGTGCTGTGCTCTGCAGATCAACACCAACTTCCGGTCCGGTCGTAATCGCCAACAGCGCGAATTGGCCGCAATGAGAGAGGTTGAACTGTAACCCAGCGTGATTTTCCCTGGCGACGACGCAGGGTTTGCCACGGACATTAGCCGCCAAGGGCACGTCGTGAGGAAGTTGGTTTAGATAACCCCCAAGCACGGACCGGAGCCAGGCCCGGCAGACAATGTAACGCCGACGGGGTTCTCCAAAAACAAATCGCCGGGCGCGTTCCTGTTCGGAGGGTGAAAGCGCGCTGAAGCCAGAGTCTAGATCTTCCGACAGTTCATCCAAGTCGCTTCGCCAGAGGTGGATTTCGCCTGTGCCAGGCAAGGCAACAGGTACAGCCAGTCGTTGCGGCCAATTGAGTGTAGGTGTCATGGCTCGTCCTTCCCTTCGGCGCGGTCGAGACAAACTTGCAGTTGCCGCGCCAGTTCGTCCACCGCAGGAGGGACAAACATACCAGCCCGGTTTCCAGGAATGGTGATGGTTTGTGCTTCTCTGGCGTATTTTGCCATCAGCGCTCGACGGTCTTCCTTCGGATATTTTGCCGCGGTTAGAAAGAGGGTGAGTTTGCCCGGATAAAGAACCGGACGGTACACATGCCATGCGCGAGCCGTCATCGAGGAGACAAAATGTCGGTAGGCGGGAAGCCAGCGAGGCGTGCGCTGCAAGCCCGTCAGGCACAGGATAGACCAGCGCAGGATACGGAATGCGTCCCGCACCCGATCCGTCGTCAATTCAGACCAGCGCGAGCGCTGTCCGCTGAAGGGTGGGGTTGGAGAATCGAACAAGGCAACCAAACCCACCGAACGTCCCGATTGCACCAACTGTTGCGCCATCTCAAACGCCACCACGGCTCCGGCACAGGTGCCCGCCAGCAGATAAGGGCCGGTCGGGTCGGCCGCGATAACCGCCGGCAAGTAAAAGCGGACCATGTCCGGAATCCGCAATATCGGCCAACCCTCACCATGCAGACCGCGGGCTTGAAGCGCGTAGAGGGGACGACCCGGTAAACGGCGTGCCAGTTGACCATAGGTTGAGACCTCACCCATGCCGTTGTGCATAAAAAAAAGGGGCCGGCCAGTTGTCGCCCGGCGCAAAACGACCAACGGGTTGTCGGATTGGCTGATGGTCCGTTCAGCCAACAGCAAGGCCAGCGCTTCAATCGTGCTGTGCTCGGCCAAAGTGGCCGCCGGTAAAATCACGTTGAACGCCTCTTCGATTTTCGTCAGCACCTGGGCGGATTGAAGAGACGTTCCGCCTAAATCAAAAAAGTCATGCTGGCGCCCGATTGCGGGTATGTTCAAAGCTTCCCGCCAGATTTGGGCCAGCTTTTGTTCAATATTGTAACGGGGCATAGGCCCCTTGCTGGCCGCGGACTTCACGGTGCGCGGCAGAAGAGCCAGGGCGCGGCGATCAATTTTGCCGTGCGGCGAGAGCGGAAATTTTTCAAGGAAGACGAAATGTCCGGGCACCATGTAACCGGGCAGGGTGGAGCGCAACGCGCGGCGCAACGTTTCCGCGGTGCAACTTGCGCCCGGGCGTAATATCACGCAGGCGACGAGTTGGGTGTCGTGATTCGGCGTCTCACGCGCACAGACAACAGCATCTCGCACTTCAGGCTGATGGGACAACGCATCTTCGATTTCGGACAGCTCAATGCGGTAACCATGGACCTTGACCCGAGTGTCCTTGCGTCCTAGGAATATGAGCGGGCCGTCCGCGGTGCGACGGCCCAGGTCGCCACTGTGGAAGATCCGGCCATCGCCCGGTATGGGGCCGGCGGAAAAGCGCTCGGCGGTCAGTGATTCGTTCTGCCAGTAACCCGGAGAAAGGTAACGGCTCTTTACCACGATCTCGCCGACTTCTCCATCTCGCACTGCCTGGCCACTTTCGTCCAACAGCAGAACTTCCATTCCCGTTGCCGGCCAGCCGACGGGCAGCCGGCCCTCAGCCATTTCGTCACTTTTTGCAAAGGGTTGTTGTGTGATATTGCCGGTTTCGGACGAAGAGAACGAATTAAGCAGGACACATTTATCGGGAAAATGTCTCTTGAACGAGGTGAGATCATTGGCGGTTGCCGCCTCGGAGCCGAGGCGAACCAGCCTTATATCTTGGAAAAAGTCGGTTTCCTCCAAAGATTGCGCGAAAGCGCGGAACACGGAAGCCGACGAGACAAAAACCGAGATTTCATTTTCGAGCATCCAGTTTTTGAGCGCGCTCGCGCCTTTTTCGGCGATGGGAAAAGGAAAAAGCGCCGCGCCATTCAGGAGGGCACACCATGCTGTCGCCGTGCCCTGTCCGCCACTGGGCGAGCCGAGCAAAAGGATCCGGTCCTCTGCCGTCAAATTCATGCCACGCGAAAGGCGGGATACGTTGTGCACTATGTTCCGGTGCGTCTGCATGACACCCTTTGGCCTGCCGGTTGAACCCGATGTGTAAATCAGCCAGGCGATGTCAGTTGGAGCAATCGTGGCTTCAGGACTCAGTTCCGGCCCCAAAATTTCGTTTTCAAAACAGAGGCAGCCGCGTTCTTTTTGCGCGATTTGTTCGGCAAGCTCCAGATTCGGTGAATCGGCGACAACTACCCGGGCCTGTGCATCGTCAAGAATTTGCTTCAGATGCACCGGCGGATCTGTTGGATTTAACACAACTACAATTCGGCCGGCTTTGAGAACGGCCAGCGCCGCAGCCATAAGCGGCGAGTCATGCCGCATCAACAACGCCACGCGGTCGCCCGGTTTTCCGTGGCGCGACGAAATCGCATGCGCCAACCGGTTGGCAGTCGAATTCAATTCGGCGTAAGTCGGTTGCCATGCGCTGCCGCCCAGAGCCGTTCGCAACGGATAGACGCGGGCCATTTCGCCGAAACGCGCGGGGATTGTAGTTTCCGCACTCTCCAGGGTTTCCGTTCGGGAAGTCCAGATGGTTTCAGTGGCGTTCACGGCCTTTGGCTTTGCTTCCGGCAGCGCCGGCGGCGCGGAGAGCAGGCGATCGAGTCCGACGAACTCAAACAATACGCGCGACGGATCCAGGGGTTCCGGGCGACCGGTGAATTGCACGCGACCGACGGCGAAACCGTTTGGATCGGGTGCCGCGAAAAAAGCTTCCTGGAATTTTGTCTGCCGGAAACACGTCCGGATTGCCGGAACCTGTTCGTGACCGTTGTGCAAAAAGAGATGGCGATTCCAGATCACCCAGCCGCCCGTCTGGCAAAACATCGGCAGACAGTGAATCAAGCGCGGGACATCCGCGTGACGCAAGTGACCGAGAAAACCGGAAAGCAAAACCAACCCGGCGGGAACGGCTCCGAGATAATTTTTCGCGACTGTTGCGTCGGCGTCGAGAAATCGCAGTTGAAGCTGCAAGCCGGTATTTTCAGCCGCGGCATGGCCGCGCGCGACAGATTCCGCGTTATTGTCAAGCAGCAACGCGGTGACATCGTTGCGCCGCGGGTGATTTTGCAGCGCGCTGATCAAATCGCGTCCATCCCCGGCGCAGACGCTGACAATTCGAATTTGGCCGGGAGGACACTCATTCAGCGCGGCGATGATTTGCTCGCGGACAATTCGCAGCCGTTCCTGAAGACTCGGCAGCTTGTCGTAGTACTTATACCACTCGTTCCAGTTCATAGAATTATCTCGTCTCCGGATTACGGCAGTATTTTTTGTTCAGAACCATTTTCCGCAGGCGGGAATCGGCCTCCCGAACCGGATAAATCTTCCAGGGCATGATCGCCTCGCTGAAATCCGTCCGGCACATCCCCAGATAGCCCAGCATGAGCTGGAAGCGCGGCCGGAGCGAATTGCGGCTGCCATAGTGGAAACAGCCGGAGGATTCGATGAATAAAACCGTGCCGCGCCGGCCGCAGAATTCAATGACGGCCTTGCGGTCCGCTTCGGAATAAATCTGCTCGTCACTCAAACGGTAGCCGTGCTGCTTCGTCCAATAATTGAGTTTTTGGGCAACCCGTTGTGAAATTGACCGCGGCAAAAATGTCCACGGACCGTTCTCCGGCGTCGTGTCGCGCAGGAGCACGAGGACATAAACATTGGGCAGTGAATAATAATCAATGTGGTAAAGCTGGCTGTCGTGCGGTTTGTCCGGCTGGTCGTCGAAGGCGGCGTTTGATTCCACGAAACGGATTCCCGACGGCAGCGTGGTTGAAAGCGTCGGAATGCTGCGCAAATAATGGCTCACCGTGGAAAGCACATCGCTTGAAGTGGCGAAATCAAGGAAGGACGGATACTTTTCTAAATCCGCTGGCGTCCATACGTCTTGAAAGTAACTCCGGTATTTGCCCGGCTCTGAACGCCGGACGCCGGCGCGTTCGGCGATGATCTTTTCCGAGTCCTCCAATACGCAATCCAAATGTGGAAGCGACATGGAATCGTCAATGGCCCAGCCGTCGCGCATTTCGATTCGCGGACGCGTGGGTGGGCCATTTTCATCCAGCAGCGCATCGAGTTGCGTATCATACAATTTGCGCCGCCAATTGTCCTGACGGCGGAATTTAAGTCGGTTGTAAAAATACGCCAGGCGCATCGTGTTTCTGATACCGAGACTCGCCATGTGATTCGCGTGCAACCGCTTTGCGGCCGGACGAAAAAAGGCGTCGAGTTTGGAATCATTCATAAACTGCTTGGGGTCGTGTGTAAAAGAGCCGGTCACTCTCGCCATGCTCGGGCGGCCCGAGGCCTGAGGCCTTCCAGCCGCCAAACGGCAGCGACGCATCCGCGCCCGCGGTGGCCGAGTTCAGTTTGAGAATTCCCGCCCGGGCTTCGGCGAGAAATGTTTGCTGAAGTCTGGCTGTATTGCTGAACAGCGCGGCGACCAGCCCATGACGGACGCCATTGCATAAATCCAGGGCGTGCTGGAAATCGTCGGCGCGTTGTACCACGAGCAGCGGACTCATCGTCTCTTCCTGAACCAACACGTGTTCCGGGTGGTCACAGCAAACAATCACGGGTTGCGCGTAAGCGCCGGATTTCACCCACGGCTCGCGGGCGCGCGCTTCGAAGAGCCATTCAACCCGGTGCGCCGCGCCGGAATTTTTTGCAGCGTGAACCAACGCAGTCTGTTCATCGCGTTTACCCGCATGCAGCACCGGGCCGATCTCCGTGGATTTTTTTAACGGGTCGCCCCAGGCCAGTTTTTCGGCGGCGGTCTTCAATTCACGCAGCAAATTTGCGAAGTGCTTCTTCGATACAATCACCCGCCGATTGGCTGTGCAACGCTGACCGGCGAAGCCAAAGGCGCCCCACGCGATTTGCGCGGCGGCAGACGGCAGATCGGCGTCATCCCAAACGATGGCCGCGTTGTTGCCGCTCAATTCCGCCTGCAACGGCACGAAGCGACGCGCGCAGATTTCCTGCATCGCGTATCCCGCCGCAAGCGAGCCGGTGAACGTGACCGCGCTGATGGCTTTGTTCGCGGCCAGTTGTTGTGCGGTGGTGTGGTCGCCGGTCAACAGACGCACTGCATTAACCGGCACTCCGGCCCGGCGCAGCAATTTCAAAAGAGTCCGGGCGATGTTTGTGGCTGCGGGCGCGGGCTTCCAGACAACCGTGTTGCCGTAAACCAGGGCGGGAGCGATTTTGCCAGCAGGGATGGCAACCGGATTGTTCCAGGGTGAAATGAAGGCGACCACTCCGACCGGTTGATGGCGAAGCAGACCGGCAGCCTCGCGCTTCTGCGGCTCGAAGCTTGCGGCGCGGCGAATCACGTCGCGGATATTGCCCGCCGCCCGCCGGACCTCTTCAAGTCCATGCGTGAGCGGTTTGCCAATTTCGACGGCCAGTTGCCTTGCCAAATCCGGTGCGGCGGTGTCCAGCTCCTTTGCTGCCTTTTCAAGCACAGACTGGATTGCCGGTAACGGGCATTGTCGTCGGTTCAGCTGCGCGGTTTTGGCCGCCGCCGTCGCCACCGCAATTTCATCCGGCCCGGCAACGGGCACTTCAAATAAGATTTTCCCTGTTTCGCGCGGCGACCAATGAACCAGCTTAGGCAGTGCCTTTCCGTCCAGGCACGACAACACCACCTTCACCGGTTCAAATCGAACACAGCGTTCCGCCAGCCAGCGGCGCACGGCGGCCGCGTGAACCGGGTCATTGCTGCCAGCGGCGTCTTCGGCGACAAAAACAACCAGTCCGCGTTCAAGACTTTCAGCGGCGGCAGTGCGGACACAAGTGTGAAGTTGAACGCCCGCAAGGATCACCGCGTTGCATTTCAACTGCCGCAGCGCGGCATCCAGCGTCCCGCTGGCGAACGCGTTGAAGCCGGTTTTGTGGACGACGATTTCATTCTTGCATGGCCGCAGCCGGATAGGAGGTTGATGTCCACTGGTCCCCGCGACACACATCCAGCGGCCCGTCCGCTCCCAATGTGGCAGCCGGCGGTCTTTATTCCGGCGGATCGTGGTCCACACATGAACGACCGGGATACGATGGCGACGGCACTGATCAAGCAATTCTGCCGCGCGGGTGACGACGAGATCCGCTGGCGGGTGAAGTTCAGACGCCGCCAGATAGTCGTTTTGCAGATCAACGAGCAGCAGCGCCGGTTTCATGCAAGCTGCGGGATTTCTGCCGAACGCAGGACCTGTTCGGCGACCTTCTCGGCCATGGCTTTCGTGCCCAGAATCCGGCAACCCGGCTCGGTGAGATCAGCGGTGCGCCAGCCGGCCCGCCAGACTTCGGCGAGGGATTTTTCAATCAACGCGGCGGCTTCGTCCAGGCGGAAACTTTCGCGCAACAGCATGGCCAGCGAAAGAATTTGCCCGGCCGGATTGGCGGCGTCGGTGTCGGCCAGATCGTGGGCGCAACCGTGGTTGGTTTGATAGACGCCGTGGCCGTGGGCGTCGAAGTTGCCGGAGAAAGTCACGCCGCGCGAAGAAACCAGAACGCCGGCAACGTCGGCCAGGATGTCGCCGAAAAGGTTCGGAGTGGCAATCACGTCGAACGCGGACGGGTTTTGGATCAACTCGTAGGCTGCGAGGTCAACGTTCATGAACGCGGCCTCGAGCCCGCGCCGGCGGGCTACTGCACCGCCCACCTCGCGCCAAAGCGCAGTGATGGCGGGGACACCGCCTTCCTTGATGATGATATGCAATTTGCCCCGGCGGTCGGCGGCGGCGTGCGCTGCGACTTCGACGAGCCGGTGAACTTCCGCCTCACTGTAGCTGAAAGAATGTTCGGCGAGGCGGCCTTGGTTGGTGGCGCGGTCGCCCCATTGCCCCTGATAAACGCCGCCGGTGTTGTCGCGGACAATGAGCACGTCCACCGCTTTCAGAAATTGCGGAGCGATTCTGGCGGCGCGCGCCAGCTCCGGTGCCGGCCGCACGGGGACAAACTTGCAGAACAAATCAAACCGGCGTCGCAAATCATAAACATAACGGCCGCCCCCGGGCCCATTGAGAATGGCACCGCCCACCTGGAAAATATCAGCGCAAAATTCCATAGTTTTCTCGGGCAGCCATTTGCCGCAGGACACCGCGGCTTCTTCCCCAATCAACCCGCCGCGCCGCACGTCGAATTTGAGATCCATCGCCTGTTCAACCGATTTCAAAACCTGCAAGGTGGCGTTGATAATCTCCGGCCCGATACCGGCCCCTTCCAGGATGCCGATCAGCCGTCTCGCGGGAAACGGGAAGGCCGGTGGCCCCGGATTGTTTCCAGTCAAATAGTTGGTCAGCCTGATCGGGCTGGCCGATGCGAATCGCGAACCGTTTGTTTGCGTTGTCATGATTGGCTCTTGAACTTACTATTCTTCGAATGGGGTGGCAGAAATCCCAAACCGATTCCTCTCTTCTGATTCAGTTCGGCCACGCCAACCCTTGGGTGATTTTACTTTGTGACAATCAGGTGACAATCCAAAAGAATCCAGCCGGTTTCGCCGCGCACCTGCATTCTGCTCGACCCCGCGGGGGCCAAGGGCTAATTTGGCGCCGTCTCACTCTGAGGTGAATTATGGATGAATTGTTGAAAGTGTTGCAGGCGAATGCGACCGAGTCGCGTGAAAACATCGCCAAAATGCTGAATCTCCCCGTCGCGGAAGTGAACCAGCGGATTGCCGAATACGAAAACAGCGGCGTCATCCGCGGTTATCAGGCCATCCTGAACGAGGACCGGCTTGAACTCGACACCGTCACGGCTGTTATCGAAGTCAGGGTCACACCCCAGCGCGAGGGCGGCTTCAACACCATTGCCGAGAGGATCAGCCGCTTTCCCGAAGTGCGTTCGGCGTACCTCATGAGCGGCGCCTATGATTTGCTGCTCTTCATCGAAGGCCGGAACCTGCGCGAAGTGGCTGCGTTTGTCAGCGAACGGCTCGCGCCGCTCGAAGGCGTGCTGTCCACCTCCACCCATTTCATGCTCAAAACCTACAAGCGCCTCGGGGTGTTGATGGAGTCCGGCCACGCAGAAGAAAGGCTCAGTGTCGCTCCGTAACCGTATCAACGCGACCGTGCGCGATATCCCGCGCTCGGGCATCCGCGACTTCTTCGACATCGTCAGCACGACGAAGGACGTGATCAGTCTGGGCATCGGCGAGCCGGATTTCGACGCGCCGTGGCACGTGCGCGAATCCACCGTGTTTGCGCTCGAACGCGGGGTGACGCATTACACCAGCAACTACGGTTATATCGAACTCCGCCGGGCGTTGGCCAAATACGTCGGCAAAACATTCGGCGCGGCATACAACCCGGAAAATGAAATCCTCGTTACCGTCGGCGTCAGCGAGGCCCTCGATCTTGCCCTGCGCGCCCTCGTCACACCCGGCGATGAAGTGCTTTATCACGAACCGTGCTACGTTTCGTATCGCGCCACAATTTTGTTCGCACAAGGAAAGCCGGTGGCGGTCGAGACGAAACCGGAGAACGGTTTCCGTCTCACCCGCGCCATGTTGGAGGAAAAAGTCACGCCGACAACGAGGGTGTTGATGCTGAATTTTCCGAACAATCCCACCGGCGCCATTATGGCCCGGCAGGATTTGGAGGATATAGCCGCATTCGTGCGCGAGCGCGATCTCATCGTTGTCACGGACGACATTTACGGCGAGTTGACCTACGATATGCCGCACACAAGCATCGTCAGCCTGCCGGGGATGCGCGAGCGCACGATTTTCCTGCACGGCTTTTCGAAAGCCTGGGCCATGACCGGTTATCGCCTCGGTTATGCCTGCGGGCCGGCGGAGCTCATCGAGGCGATGATGAAAATCCACCAATACACGATGCTGTGCGCCTCTTCCATGGGCCAGAAAGCCGCGCTGGAAGCGCTCGCCCGGCCGGAGTCGGACATCGGTGAGATGGTGGACGAATACCGCCGCCGCCGGAATTTCATCGCCGCCGCCTTTAGAGACATGGGCATCGAATGTCATCGTCCGCTCGGCGCGTTCTATGCGTTCCCCAGTGTGGCGAAGTTCGGCCTTAAGTCGCAGGACTTCGCATTGAAATTTCTACGCGAGGAAAAGGTGGCGGCGGTGCCGGGCACAGCGTTTGGCGAATGTGGCGAAGGCTTTATCCGCTGCGCCTATGCCACCAGCATGGACAATCTCAAGGAAGCCACGGTTCGGCTCAAACGATTTATCGGCAACTTTAAGAGCGCGGACAGCTATGCCCGGCGTTGACGGTGCGAGCGGAGCTTGCGGCCAAGGCTGTCCGCGCTCCAATCAACTCAACTTTGATTTTTCCCACTTCATCCCGTGCGCTTTGACTCTGGTAACGCGG
>Ga0335077_10008714_pt1 | contig 12576 bp, 2 predicted proteins | sample Lox_Sample_31_FD_207151 | JGI IMG/M metagenome (GOLD analysis project Ga0335077, IMG submission 207151) | Soil microbial communities from Loxahatchee National Wildlife Refuge, Florida, United States - Lox_Sample_3.1 | ecosystem: Environmental > Terrestrial > Soil > Wetlands | place: USA: Florida...
CAGCCCGTCCCACGGGCCGGACCTCACCGCCACCAGCTTCGTCGGCTCGAACTTCCCCGCGAGCACGCCGGTAAGCCTGAGCTGGATCGGAGGGTCGGTCTGCTCCACGATGACCAACGCCTCCGGAGGCTTCGCCTGCCCGTTCACGGTCCCCTCCGGGACCGCCGGCGGAGCCTACAACTTCACCGCGACGGCCGGTAGCGTCAACGCCTCGGCGCTGTTCACGGTGAGCTACCTCTCCGCCACGCCGACCGGCCTCGAGGACGGGGTTTCCGTGGCGTTGAGCGGCGGGGGCTTTGAGCCGCTCGCCGGCTTCACCATTGCCGCACCGTGGGGGACGGCGTGCACCGGCACCGCGAGCTCCGCCGGGACGATCGCCTGCTCGACGACGGTGCCGGACGACGAGGCGGCGGGCGTCTACAGCTTCGACGCGAACGACTCGCACGGGGACCTCGCGCAGGCCGGCTTCGCGGTCTTCACCCTCGGCGCCCCGATGGCCTCCCCGGGCAGCGTCGACGTCGGCTACCCGGTGACGTTCTCGGTGAGCGCGTCGGACGGCGGCGGAGCGCTCACCTACACGTGGGAGGAGCTGCCGAGCGGCTGCGCCGGCACGACCGACTCGATCGCCTGCTCGCCGAGCGCGCCGGTCAGCGACGCGTCGATCACCGTCACCGTCAACGACTCGGCCGGCTATGCGGTGACCTCCTCCGCGCTCCTGTTCAGCGTCTACGCGGACCCGAGCCAGGCCCCCCCGAGCCCGTCGGCGTCCTCGGTCGACATCGGCACCCCGGTCACCTTCACCGCGGAGGTCACCGGAGGCGCCGGCGGGGGGTCGTACGTCTGGTCGGCCTCCGCGGGCCTCGGCTGCTCCCCGAGCACCGGGCCGAGCCTCGACTGCGTCCCGACCGCCTCCGGCTCCTACCACGTCTCCTACAACTGGACGGACGCCAACGGGGTCCTCGCGAGCGGCTCGACCGCGCTCGCCTACGCGGTCGGCGGCCTCCCGACGCAGTCCCCCGCGCTCCCGTCGCAGCCGGCGGCCGACGAGAACCAGCCGATCACGTTCACCGCCCAGGTCAGCGGCGGCTCCCCGGGCGGAAGCTACGCCTGGAGCGCCTCCGCCGACCTCAACTGCGCCGCCACGACCGGCCCCGTCCTCTCGTGCCGGCCCACCGCGGCCGGAACGTTCTCCGTCTCCTACGCCTGGACCGACGGCAGCGGCGTCGCGGCGACCGGCTCGACCGCCCTCAGCTACGTCGTCAGCACCGACCCGGTCGTCGGGGCGCCGGCCGCCAGCCCGACGAGCGTGGACGTCGGGCAGACCGCGCATTTCTCCGTGAGCGCCTCCGGGGAGGCCGGGGGCCTGACCTACCTCTGGAACAACCTGCCGTCGAACTGCAGCAGCACCGCCTCCTCGTTCAGCTGCGTCCCGAGCGCCGCGGTCACCGCGGCGTCGATCACCGTGAAGGTCACCGACGCGAACGGCTACGCGGTCACCTCCTCGGTGCTCACGTTCACGGTCTTCGGCGACCCGACGATCGGGGCGCCGACCGCGACGATCGGCTCGGTCGACGTCGGCCAGCCGGTCGGCTTCTCCGTCACGGCGTTCGGGGGTTCCGGGGGCCTGACGTACAGCTGGCACAACCTCCCCGGCTGCACCGGCACCGGCGCGTCGTTCACCTGCACGCCGTCCTCGGCCGGCACGAACCTCTCGATCACCGTCACCGTCACCGACTCGAACGGCTTCTCCGTCACCTCCGCGGCGCTCCTCTACACCGTCTACGCGGACCCGACCCAGGGCCCCGCGAGCCCGTCGCGTGCCGGGGCGGACCTCGGCCAGCCGGTGTCGTTCACCGCGTCGACCCACGGCGGAGCCGGGGGCGGCTCGTTCGTCTGGACGGCGTCCGGCGGGCTCAACTGCACGGCGAGCACGGGCCGGGTCCTGAGCTGCCTACCGAACGCGGCCGGCACGTTCAGCGTCTCCTACGTCTGGACCGACGCGAACGGCGCCGTCGCGAGCGGGTCGACCGTCCTCTCCTTCACCGTCGCGACCGACCCGAGCGTCTCGGCGCCGACGCCCAACCCGCCGTCGGTCGACCTGGGCCAGAGCGTCACGTTCTCCGCGACCGGCTCGGGCGGGGCGGACGTCTATGCGTTCGCGTGGACGACCTCGACCGTCGGCCTCAACTGCAGCGCCAGCACGTCCGACGCGCTCAGCTGCTTCCCGACGATCGCCGGCACCTACACCGTCAGCGTCTCGGTCGTCGACGCGAACGGCTTTCCCTCGCCGACCACGACGAGCGCGCTCTTTACCGTCTACTCCGCCCCGAGCATCAGTTCGGTGGGCCCGAGCCGCACGAGCGTCGACATCGGGGAGACCCTCACGTTCCTCGCGAGCGCGACCGGCGGCTCCGGCTCGCCGAGCTTCACCTGGACGTACTCGAGCGAGCTCGGCTGCACCCCGACGACCGCGGCGATGCTCGTCTGCGACCCGAAGGACGTCGGGACGTTCACGGTCTCGGCGACCGTCACCGACTCGAACCGCTTCGTCTCCCCCTCGGTCTCGTCCCCGACGGTGACGGTCAGCTCCTCCCCGAGCACGACGGTCCCGTCGACCGGCCACGCGAGCACCGACGTCGGCCGGACGGTGACGTTCACGACGACCGCGAGCGGCGGCTCGGGCAGCTACCACTACGCCTGGACGGTGCCGACCGGCCTCAACTGCACGGTCGCCGACGCCCCGAGCCTCGTCTGCGTCCCCACGACCGCGGGGTCCTACACCGTCACGGTCGAGGTGACCGACACCGACGGCGCCTCGGCGACGCCCGAGACCTCCGCGACGTTCACCGTCTTCCCGCCGCCGTCGACCACGATGCCGACCCCGAAGAACCCGAACTCGGACGTCGGCCAGTCGGTCGTGTTCAACGTCACGGCGACCGGCGGTTCGGGCGTCTACACCTACACCTGGCACGCCCCGGCGCTCCTCGGGTGCATCCTGCGGACGACCGCCTCGATCCCGTGCGTCCCGACGCTCCCGGGGACCTACCGGGTCAACGTCACCGTCACCGACACGGACGGCGGCAGCTCCCCGCTGACGTTCAGCGCGCCGTACAGCGTCTACCAGAAGCCGGTGGTCGTGCTCATCGTCGTTCCGGCGAAGGTCCTCAAGGGCCACAGCGTGACGTTCACCGCGGTCGTCACCGGCGGCTCCGGCGGCCTCACCTACACGTGGAAGAACATCCCGAACGGCTGTCCGGCCACGCCGACGACCCTGGTCTTCACGTGCACGCCGACCCAGACCGGCAACACGACCGTCGCGCTGACGGTCGAGGACTCGGACCGGGGGATCGGCTTCAACAACATCACGGTCGACGTCCAGCCGGAGTTCCTCGGCCTCCCCGCGACGCTCGGCTACGAGCTCGTGGTCATCGCCGTGATCGTCGGGCTCGTCGCGGCGGTCGTCGCGGTCTCGATCTTCCGCCGGCGGCGCCACGGTCGGCGCCAGCAGCACGAGTTCTAGGCCGCCCCCCCCGTCCCGGGCCCCGGGCTCCCGCAGAGCCCAAGAACCCTCGGCCGCTGGCGCTCCCGTGAGCCGGAACGACCCGCTCGGGGCCGCCGAGAGCGTCTCGCTCGCCGGGACGGCGACGACCGTCTACCGCCTGGAGCGGCTCCGGGGCGTCGAGCCTGCGCGCCTTGGGCGCCTCCCGCGGACCACGCGGGTCCTCCTCGAGAACGCGGTCCGGCACCACGCCGGCGGGGCGGCGGAGGCGGCATTCCTGGCGGCGGTCGCGAACGGCGAGCGACCGGACGGACCCGGCGAGCTCGCCTATCGTCCCGAGCGCGTCCTGCTGCAGGATTTCACCGGCGTGCCGGTCCTGGTCGACCTCGCGACGCTCCGGGACGATGCCGCCGGCCGCGGCGTCGAGCCCGGGCGGATCGACCCGACCGTTCCGGTCGACCTGATCGTCGACCACTCCGTCCAGGTCGACAGCTACGGCTCCAGCCGCTCCCTGACGATCAACCTCGACCGGGAGTACGAGCGCAACAGCGAGCGCTACCGGTTCCTGCGCTGGGCGAAGGGCGCCTTCGGCCGGATGCGGGTCGTGCCGCCGGGCAACGGCATCTGCCACCAGGTCAACCTCGAGTACCTGGCGAGCGTTGTCCAGCAGCAGGACGGGCCGGACGGCCCGACGGCGTTCCCGGACACGGTGATCGGCACCGACTCCCACACGACGATGGTCAACGGCCTCTCCGTCCTCGGCTGGGGCGTCGGCGGGATCGAGGCCGAGGCGGTGCTGGTCGGCGAGCCGTACTTCCTTCCCCGCCCCTCCGTCGTCGGGGTCGAGCTCGCCGGCCGCCTCCCCAGCGGGGCGACGGCGACCGACCTCGTGCTCACGGTGACGCGTCGGCTCCGGGAGAAGGGGGTCGTGGACCGGTTCGTCGAGTTCCACGGCCCCGGGGTCGACCACCTCGCCGTGCCGGACCGGGCGACCGTCGCGAACATGTGCCCGGAGTACGGCGCGACGGCGGCGTTGTTCCCGATCGACGCGGCGACGATCGACTATCTCGCCGGCACCGGCAGGTCGAGCGCCCTCACGGCCCGCGTCGAGGCGTACGCCCGGCTCACGGGCCTGTGGGGCTCGCCGGCCCCGGGGGCGATCGACTACGACGAGCTGCTGCGGATCGACCTCGGTACGATCGAGCCGACCGTCGCCGGTCCGCGCCAGCCGGAGGAGAGCGTCCGGCTCGCGGACGTCCCGGGGTCGTTCCGCAAGGCCCTCGGCGCCTACCGCTCCGCCCACCCGGCCCCGTCCCTCGCGGGACCTGTCTATCCCTCCGACGACCCGCTCCGCCCGTTCGACAGCGCCTCCGAGGGAGGGCCCGCGGTGCCGAACGGCGGCGCGATCGCCGACGGCGCGGTCGTCATCGCGGCGATCACGAGCTGCACGAACACCTCGAACCCGTCGGTGATGATCGGGGCCGGTCTCCTCGCCCGGCGCGCCCTCGAGCTCGGCCTCCGGGTACCGCCGCACGTGAAGACGTCGCTCGCCCCCGGCTCGAAGGTCGTCACCGACTACCTGAAGCGGGCCGGCCTCCTCGAGCCGCTCGAGCGACTCGGCTTCGGCGTCGTCGGCTACGGCTGTACGACGTGCATCGGCAACTCCGGCCCGCTCCCTCCGGAGGTCGACCGCGCGGTGAAGGCCCGCGACCTGTTCGTCGCGGCGGTCCTCAGCGGCAACCGCAACTTCGAGGCGCGCATCCACAACGACGTCCGCGCGAACTACCTCGCCTCGCCGATCCTCGTCGTCGCCTACGCGCTCGCCGGGCGCGTCGACGTCGACCTCGCCCACGAGCCGCTCGGGCACCGGCCGGACGGGACCCCCGTATTGCTCGCCGACCTCTGGCCGGACCCGCAGGAGGTCCGACGCCTGGTCGGCTCGAGCCTCGCGCCGTCGCTGTTCGAGGAGAAGTACCGGGCGATCGAGGTCGGCGACCGGCACTGGGACGCCCTGGACGCGCCGATCGGTGCCCGCTACCCCTGGGAGGCGTCCTCGACGTACCTCGCGGAGGCCCCGTACCTGAGGCTGCCGGCGCCGTGGCTTCCCCGGGAGGGGCGCCTCGTTGACGGGGCCCGGGCGCTCCTCGTCCTCGGCGACCGGGTCTCGACCGACCACATCTCCCCCGCCGGCGAGATCCCCGAGCGCTCGGCCGCCGGCGACTACCTCGCCGCGCACGGCGTCGCCCCGGCCGAGTTCAACACCTACGGCGCCCGTCGGGGGCACCACGAGGTGCTCGTGCGCGGGACGTTCGCGAACGTTCGCCTCCGCAACGAGCTGGTCGCCCCCCGGGAGGGGGGATGGACGCGCCATCTGCCGGACGGTCAGGAGATGACCGTCTACGATGCGGCGGCCCGCTACCGCTCCGAGGGGGTCCCGCTGGTCGTGCTCGCCGGCAAGGGCTACGGACAGGGCAGCTCGCGGGACTGGGCCGCCAAGGGACCGCGGCTCCTCGGGGTCGGAGCCGTCCTCGCCGAGAGCTTCGAGCGCATCCACCGCTCGAACCTGATCGAGATGGGCGTGCTCCCCCTGACGTTCCGATCGGGGGACGGTTGGCGGTCGCTCGGGCTCACCGGTCGCGAACGCCTGCGGCTCGCGCTCGCCGACGGGACGAGCTTGGGCCCGGGCGCCCGCGTGCGGGTCGACGCCACGGGCGATGCCGGGCCCGCGGTGACGTTCGAGGTCGACGTCCGCCTCCATTCGGAGGGGGAGGTCGCCCACTACAGCGCGGGAGGGGTCCTCCCGTTCGTGATGCAGCGCCGGTTCGCCCGCTAGGGGGAGGCCCCGGGCCGCGTCGTGCAGGATCGGACCGGCCGACCGGGTCGCTCGTCGACGGCTAGGTCGCTCGCCCCCGCGCGCGCGGGGCTGCCTCCCCGGCGCCCCGCGGACTTCGCCCCCGGCCCCCGCGAGGGCGGCCGATGAGCGCAGAGCGCCGGGGGGCACCGCTCGCGCTGACGACGGACGCCTGGTACACGCTCTATTCGATCTCGACCGCCGAGCGCCGGGCGCTCGCCGAGCGGCGCCGACGGATCTGGGCGGAGCCGCTCCTCCGGCACGGATGCTCCCGGTCGGAGGCGCTCGCGCTCCTCGCCCGGCGGGACCGCTGGACCCGAGCGTGCGAGGCCCGCGGGAAGACCCCCGACCTGCTCGAGCAGGCGCGCCAGCTCGGTCGTTGGGTCGGCGCCCCGGTCGACGCGGTCCGCCTCGCCGGGCGCCTCGATCGCACGCTGCTCCGGGCGAGGTTCTCCGCGGCCCCCGGGGCGGTGCGCGCGCTGCGAGCGTTGGAGCGGGACGGGGTCCCGGTCGCGCTGGTGTCGAACGTGCTCAACGAGACCGGTCACGCCGGCCGGACGATCCTCGAGCGGCTCGGCCTGCTGCCGCTCCTGCGGGCGGTCGTCCTCTCCTGCGAGCACCCCTGGGCGAAGCCCTCGCCGGAGCCGTTCCGTCTCGCCGCGTCGTTCCTCGGGACGCCGGTCTCGCGGACCGCCCACCTCGGAGACCTCGCCTACGACATCGAGGGCGCCCGCCGTGCCGGGCTTCGCGCCTGGTGGTTCGTCGGGCTGCGTCGGCGGAACCGCTACCTTCCCGGTCAGGTCGGTCCCGGCACCGTCTCCCGGGGCGACACGATCGCCGCCTGGTCGGAGGTCCCTCCGAGGTTCTCGCGGCAGGCCGCGGGCCGATCGCCCCGGTGAAGCGGCGGAGACGGCCGTGCGGCCGTCCGAGCGAGCCCGCCGGCCGTTCCGAAGCCCGGCGCGGCGCGAGCGGGTCCTACCTCAACCAATTTATACCAACAGTAAAGGACGGAGACTGACCATGACCGAGCGCACGCGTTCGTCCAGAAGCCTCTGGGTCCTGCCGATCGTCGCCGTCGTCGCCTTCCTGATGGTGGTTCCCGCGGGGACGCTGCTGGCGGCCCATGGGGCGAGCGGCGCGTCGTCCGGCGCGACCGCCGCGACGAGCGGACCGGCCGAGTCCCGCCTCCTCCGCGAGCTCGCCGCGCGCGGCGGCTCCTCGTCCCTGCTCTCGGCCCCCGACCCCTCGGCGGGCCTGCTCTCCGCGTATCTCGCGAGCCACCCGTCCGCCTCGTCCCTCGCCTCCCGCTTCAGCTCCTTCGGTCCCTCCCCGACCGGTTCGGTCGGCGGCGGACCGTCCGTCGCGGGCCGTCTCTCCGACGGCTCGCCCAGCACCTCGAGCGCTGCGATCACCCCCGCCGAGTCCGCCGCCGCCCGGCTGGTCGCCGAGGGCCGCATCCCGGCGAGCGCCGTCTACCTGCCGAGCGCGAACCTCGTGCACGCCCCCTCCATCGGGCCGGTGACCCCGACGTACAACGACTCCCCCGCCCCGATGGGGATCGCCGACTTCGGGCTGAGCGCGAGCGGCCCCTACTCGGTCTACACGCCGGACGTCCTCGGCAGCGTGCACCTCAACAACTACAACGCGACCGGCGGCACGCTCTACCAGGACACCGGCGGCTGGTACTGGGACGGGACGAGCCCGACCGCCGAGGTGACCCCGTGGCAGTCCGGCGTGCAGCTCAACACGGTCGTCACGAACGTCTCCTACCCGGGCTCGAACCAGGGGGTCTTCTGGACCCAGAACGTCGTCGACTTCTCCGGCGACACGCTCCAGTTCGTCGACAACATCTGGAACTTCACGGGCCCGAACGCCTCCCTGAACGCCTCGACCCTGTACTCGTACGACGGCGTCTGGGTGCCGGGCGACTTCTACTACGACGAGGGCCCGATCCTGCCGCTCAGCTTCCCGCTGACGATCGACCTCTACAACAACGCCACCGTGGTCAACGGCCGCTCGACGATCCAGTTCGGCTACCGGGTCACCGAGGGCGCGAACGTCTTCACCGGGGTCTACGACTCCGTCGAGTTCAATTCGCTGCCGACCGTGCTCGACCCGCTGCTCACGCCGAACTACCTCATCGACGGGTTCGAGCCGGCGTTCACCTACGGGCCGTACCAGGGCCCGCTCTACGACGCGGAGCTCGTCTTCGGGGGCCCGGGCGACGGCTCGAACGCCGTGATCGACCAGATCAACGGCTCGCTCAACCTGAGCTACGCGAGCGGCCTCGGCTGGTCCAGCGCCCCGGCGGCGTACGACTACGGAGGGGACACGGGCGAGACCGCGATCGGCGTCGCGACGACGTGGAGCGGCAGTACCGCCTACGTCAACCAGGGCCCGTCGATCCTCTACGGGCTGTGGAACACGAGCGGCGGGGTCCCGAGCGGGTGGACGTCCCTGTCGATCCTGAACGAACCGGGCTACGCGTTCGACTTCGTCGGCTTCAACGGCACCTCCGACTGGAACCTCAGCTACGTCCCGTCGTCCGCGAGCGGCTACGCCCGCATGGTCCTGCCGCCGGTCGCGGAGGGCTACAACTACACCGTCTTCGCGGACGGCTTCGACCAGTGGAACTTCTCGCTGCCCGCGGTCTTCTCCGGCCCGGGCGACTACGTCCTGGTCTACGCGGACCTGATCGGGAACCCGAGCGAGCTGAACGCGCCGCTCTACCTGAACGGGACCGCCCTCGCCGAGGAGGCCGCCGCGAACGTCACCGGCTGGGCCGGCCAGCCGACGATGACGTTCGCCAACCTCACGCTGGACGTCAACCTGACGTTCAACCACCTCAACGACTGGGGGTTCGCGGAGTTCGACCTGTTCTGGGCCGACGGAGTCGGCTACCCGCTGAACGTCACCAACCTCTCGCAGGGCGCGGATACCGACAGCGGTCTCTGCTACGACTCGGACCTCTCGTTGCCGCAGACCTGCTACCTCTCCCAGGTCCCGTACGGCTACCTCGACCTGCCGTACTACGGCTCGCAGATCGCCGACTGGCAGAACAGCTTCGCCACGTTCAGCAACCTCACGCTGTGGGGCTACTTCATCGACGGTCTCGGACTGTCGACCGGGGGGGTCGTCTCGCTCTGGGACGACTACGCCCCGACGGTGCTCGGTGACCTGAGCGTCTACGACTCCTACGGGGTCTGGGCGGCGAGCTCGCCGTTCCTCTACGCGGCGAACGATGTCAGCGGCCTCGGCGCGGCCGCCCTGACGCTCTCGGACTCGTACGCGCCGTTCGTCTACAACGTGAGCGCCTACTACAACGCCGCAGACGTCCTCGACATCGGCAGCCAGTACGGGCTGTTCGTACAGCTGAACTCGACCTGGTCCAGCATCGCGTTCGAGGGCCAGGCCGCCAACGGCTCGGAGATCCTCTCCACGACGGTCGTCGAGGCCGACGGGATCGGGATGAACGCGAGCACGGAGGTCTACGTCTCCAACCTGGACGTCTACGACGAATCGCAGGGGCTCTTCTTCACGAACGTCACGAACAGCTCGATCTTCGCGACGAACGTCAACGACTCGTTCGGCGGGGAGCTGGTCGACACGTGGAACGTGACCGTCACGAGCCTGGACGTCTATGATGACTCGTTCGGCCTCGAGTTCGAGTACGGCTCCGCGGCGACGATCGACGACGTCTCGGCCAGCTTCGGGTCGATCGGCGGGGTCCTCGAGGAGTTCGGCAACGCGTCGGTCGCGAACGTCTACGCCTACGAGGCGATCGGGTTCGGCGTCGTCGAGAGCTGGGAAGGCACGGTCTCCGTCCAGAACGTCAACGCTACCTTCGGCGCGACGGGCCTGATCGTCCTTGACAGCGAGAACGTCGACGTCCGGAACGTCAGCGCCTACTCGGACGACTTCTTCCTTCCGGCGACCGGGGTGTCGTTCAACGGCTCCGCCTTCGACGCCGCGACCAACGTCAGCGCGGTCGACGTCGCCTTCGGCGCGAACGTCACCGACGGCTCGATCGTCATCGAACTGACCGGGCTGAACGCGACCGACGAGGCGACCGGCGCCGTGGTCCAGGACGGCTCGGAGGGGATCACCGTCCGGGACGTCTTCGCGAACGACGGCGCGGCCGGGGTCGTGCTCTTCGACACCGAGTTCGACTCGATCTACAACGTCCAGGTCGGCTGGTACGCCACCGGGACGGTGGTCTTCTCCGCCGAGTACATCTGGCAGCAGTGGACCAACGCCTACGGGCCGGAGGCGCTCGGCCTCAACGCCGGGGACGTGCAGGACCTCTACTTCACCCAGGCGAACGTCTCGGACGAGTCGATCGGCCTCGAGTCGATCGACTTCAACCACGTCTGGTCCTGGGGGCTCAACGTGACCGACTACGCCGTCGGCACGGTGCTCGTCGAGGGGAACGGCAGCTGGGTCAACGACACGAACGTCAGCTACTGGTCGATCGGGGTCGCGCTCGGCGGGGACTTCAACGCCCACGTCGTCGGCGTGAACGCGAGCGACCCGTACTGGACGCCTCCGTGGTACGACACCGTGTTCTACGGCGTTCCGATCTCGGCGGTCGTGACGGTCGACACGAACAACACCACCGTCGCCTCCGTCGACTCGGTCGGCTACCCGCTCGCGCTCTACGACAACGGCTCGACCAACCTCGACGTCCAGGGGGTCAACGCCTCCTACGGCTACGCCGCCGTGCTGTTGAACGGCACGTTCGACGGCCTGTTCGCCGGCGTCTCGGCCTACGAGGACCAGTACGGGTTCGTCCTGGCCCCGATCGTCACGGACTACTACGTCCAGCCGGCGGTCTACAACGTCCTGACGGCCAGCTCGTTCGTCAACAACACCCACTACGGGGTCGAACTGCTGCAGGATACCTTCCTCAACCTCGTCTACGACAACAGCTTCGCCGGCAACAACGGCGCGACGACGACCTACAACGCGACCCACCTGCAGGCCTACGCGGCGAACGACGAGAACTGGTTCAACGACTCCGCGGGCGTCGGCAACTACTGGGCCGACTGGCACACCTACCTGAACGGCGTCCTCGCTCCGTACTTCATCGCCAACGGGGCGTGGGACTACCATCCGCTCGGGGCGCCGGAGGGCCAGTACGACGTCACGTTCCAGGAGAGCGGCCTCGCCTCGGGGGTCTCCTGGTCGGTGACGGTCGGCGGGTCGACCTACACGACCGTCGGCAGCACGATCGTCGTCCACGAGTACCCGGGGACCTACGCGTTCTCGGTCGGCTACCCGGCCGGCTACCGCGCGGGGACCGCGAGCGGCGCGGTCGTCGTGACGAACGGCCCGCAGACGGTCAGCCTCGGCTTCTCCAAGCTGTACAACGTGACGTTCAGCGAGAGCGGCCTACCGGGCGCCACCTCTTGGGCGGTCGTGCTGAACGGCGTCGAGCAGAGCGGAACGGCCTCGAGCCTCGTCTTCAGCGAGCCGGCCGGCAGCTACGCCTACGCCGTCCTCGCGCCGAGCGGCTTCGCGGCGAGCCCGGCGAGCGGCTCGGTCAACGTCGCGGGCGACTACCTCGTTCCGGTGAGCTTCTCGTCGACGGTACCGACGACGTACACGGTGACGATCGTCGAGAGCGGCCTCGTCTCGGGGACGAGCTGGTCGGCGATCTTCGACGGCGTCCCGGCCTCCACGACCGGAACGTCGCTGACCTTCACCGTTCCCGCGGGGACGTACGCCTACCAGGTCGGCTCGGTCGCGGGCTACACGGTGAGCCCGGCGAGCGGCACGGTGCCGGTCGACGGGGACTACACCCTCGACGTCGCCTACACGTCGACCGCCGTCGCGACGGTGACGATCGCGATCCACGCCTCCGGCTACAGCGGGGCGTGGTCGGCGTACATCGACGGTACGCTCGTCTCGTCGAGCGGCGGGACCGCCACGCTCGGGGTACCGGCCGACGGCACCTACGCCTACCAGATCGTGCCGGTCGCCGGCTACACCGCTAGCCCGTCCTCCGGCTCGGTGACCGTCGGCGCGGGAGGGACGTACACGGTCGGGGTCACGTTCAGCCAGGTGACCTACGCGGTGACGTTCGGCGAGAGCGGTCTCGCCTCCGGCGCGAGCTGGTCGGTGACGGTCGGCTCGACGACGTACACCTCCTACGGGACGAGCCTGACGGTCGACCTGCCGAACGGGACGTACAGCTACACCTACGGCTCGGTGAGCGGCTACTCGG
>Ga0335077_10008715_pt1 | contig 12575 bp, 15 predicted proteins | sample Lox_Sample_31_FD_207151 | JGI IMG/M metagenome (GOLD analysis project Ga0335077, IMG submission 207151) | Soil microbial communities from Loxahatchee National Wildlife Refuge, Florida, United States - Lox_Sample_3.1 | ecosystem: Environmental > Terrestrial > Soil > Wetlands | place: USA...
TGGCCGAGGCGGAGAAATGGCTGGCGCCGATCCTCAACTACGAGCGCGCCGCGCCGCGCATCGCGGCGGCGTAGCCATTTTTGTCATTCCGGGGCGCGAGCCATAAGCGCGTTCACGCGCGTCCCGGAATGACAGAGCATAGAAAAACAAAACACCGGAGAGGGCCGCTCTCCGGTGTCGGAAACTGTCGGCCGGTTTTACACCGGCGATTTGTTGGTTGGCGTCGTCGTTGGCCGCTTGAACTTTAGAATGCCCCCAGCAGGATTGCGCCGACGAAAACGAACACGGTGCACACAGCGAGCACATCCCATTTCAAGGTTAGCTCCACGGCAGTGCCTCCCTTGTTGAGGTAAACCAAGCCTAGCAGAAAGCGCCTCTGCTCTGAAGGCATTGGCGCGCCAGAAGCGAAAAAATTGCGTCTCGCGTCATGCGCGGCGGGAATAGCGGCAGCAACCGATTGATCGCGCGCCACAAACGTCGCGGTCTTGATTTATGCGGCAGTGCAAAATCCTGGGCCAGTGCCAATTAATTGCAAATGCCGATAGACGGCGCTGGTGCAAGGACACCGTGCTGGCTAAAGTTTCCGCGCTTGTTCACAAAACCGTCACCAAAAAATCTCCGAGGAAACGCCAATGCGCCGTTCGCTGCTTCGGTTTTTCGGACTCTGTTTTGTCCTCCTTGCCGCGCTGATTTCGAGCAACGCCTCGTCGTCGGCGCAGAACTGGCCGACACGGCCGGTGCGTTTCATCGTCCCGCTCGGGCCCGGCTCTGGCGTCGACATCACCGCGCGGCTGCTGGCTGACAAGCTCTCCGCCAAATGGGGCCAGCCGGTGGTGGTGGAAAACCGCCCGGGCGGCGACGCGATCATCGCCATCACGGCGGTGATCGCCGCGCATGACGATCATGTTCTCCTGTTCGCGCCAGCCTCGACCTTCACCGCGCATCCTTATCTGCACGACAAGCTGCCCTACAACATCAACGATCTGGCGCCGATCGCGCGCGTGACCAACACCTTGATCGCGCTCGGCGTGCCGACCTCGCTTGGCGTCAACAGCATCAAGGAACTGGCCGCGAAGGTGCGAGCGGCGCCCGGCAAGTTGAATTATGCCTCGGTGACCGGCGCCAACGACCTCTTGTTCGAGGCCTTCCTGAAAACCGAAAAGCTGCAAATGGCCAAGGTGCCGTACAAGGACCCGGTGACGGCGATCAACGATCTGTCCGAGGGACGCATCCATGCTTTCGTCGGCGCCTATGCGATCATGCGGCCGCGCATTCTCGCCGGCAAAGTGAAGGCGATCGCGCTGACCAACCGCGAACACGCCGCCTCGCTCAACGATATTCCGACGGCTTCGGAGGCCGGCTTCAAGTCGCTGGAGATGGACGGGCTGGTCGGCTTGCTCGGGCCGGCCGACATGCCGGTTGCGGTGCGCGAGCGCATCGCCGCCGACATTCGCGCGGAACTCGGCGATCAAGCGGTCGTCGCCAAGCTCACCACGACCGGGCAGGTGATCAACCCGGGAACGCCGAAGGAGTTCGCCGACGCGCTCGCCGACCAGCGGGCGACCGTCGCGGCCATCGGCAAGACGCTGGGGATCAAGCCGGCGCAGTGAAGCGGCGCCGGCAACGATTCCTTATCCTTAACGAATTCGCGCGGCGTCAGCATTGATGCCTCGTTAAAGAAACTGCTCGCATTTTCGCGGGCATGACGCGTCGGGTTTATCTCACGCTTGCCGGCACCGCGGTGCTGCTGGCGCTCGCGGGCTGCGGGCGCAGTTTCCTGCAATTCGGCGAGCGTCCCGCCTGGCGGCACGACGAAGAAGTCGCCTGCCTCAAGTCGGGCCAGGTCAAGATCGGCGTCGGCGTCGAGCAGATGAAGCCGATCGAAGGCCCCGGCATGTGCGGCGCCGATTTTCCGCTCAAGGTCACGCTCCTGGGCGAAAGCCAGGCGCTGAGCTACGGCGACGATCTGCGGCCGCCGGGCGCGATCCCCAATATCCCCGGCGATCAACCGCGTTGGCCGCCGCTCGAACAACGCTACGCGCCGGCGCCGGTGCAAGGCGAGCAGTTGCGCTGGGTGCCGGGACCGCCGCCGGCGGTGCGGCCCGATGCCGCATCGGCGCCCTATACCCCGGTGCCCCCGCGAGCGGCGCCTCCGGCGCCGGCCGGCCAGCCGCTGTCGATCTATGCGCCGGGCGTGCGTCAGCCCGACGATATTCCCGACGACGCCGTGCTGCCGCCCGGGCGCGAACGCGGCCAGCCCGCCTATCAACCGCAGACGGCCGCGTATCAGCGCCAGCAGCCGGCCTATAACGCGCCGCTGTATCAGCCGCCGCCGCAGCGCGCGCTGCCTTCGCTCGGTCCGGCGCGCGGACCGAATACGCCGGTCCAGCCTGCGGCGGTGACGCCGCCCGCGACGCTGGCCTGTCCGATGGTTTCTGCGCTCGACCGCTGGGTGAGCGAAGGGGTGCAGCCGGCCGCGCTGCATTGGTTCGGCACCCAGGTGACCGAGATCCGGCAAATCGGTTCCTATTCGTGCCGCGAGATGGTCGGCTCGGGGACGTCGAGCATGTCCGAGCACGCTTTCGGCGATGCGCTCGACATCGCCGGCTTCACGTTCGCCGACGGCCGCAAGATCACGGTCAAGGACGGCTGGCACGGCACGCCGGAGGAGCAGGGCTTCCTGCACGACGTCCAGCTTTACGCCTGCCAGACATTCACCACGGTGCTGGCGCCCGGCTACAACGTCTATCACTACGACCACATTCACGTGGACCTGATGCGCCGCCGCGCCGGCTACCGGCCGTGCCGGCCGGAGGCGATCCCCGGCGAGGTGGTGGCGGCGCGCGCGCGTGCGGTCTACGCCGCCAAGCATGGGGCGCCGGCCTATACCGGCTCGATCACCAAGGCGGGCAAGCTGCCGGTCGCGGTGCCCGGCGAGGACGGCTATGTGGCGGACGCGGACAGCGACGTGACCGGATCGATCGGCGCGCCGCGCCGCGCGGGTACCGACGTGGATCACGATTTCGATCTCGTCGAGCCGAACGCCGCGCCGGCGTTGGCGCCGTCAGGCGCGGGCGGCGATGCCGCGATCCGCGCGGAAGAGCTGCGCACCAAGCCTTATTAGCGCGCGGTCCGGCGGCGGCTAAAACACCGCCTCCAGCAGCATGGCGGCGAACAGGATCAGCCCGGCGTCGCGGTTCGATTTGAACAGCTTCAGGCAGTGCGCGGAATCGTGGATGTCGAGGCGCAGCACCTGCCAGGTGAGATGCGCGGCGAAGGCGATCAACCCGAGCACGAAGATCAGCCCGCCGCCGGCCAGAAGCCCGGCGATGCCGAGCAGAACCACTGCGCCGGCATAGAATGCCGCCAGCATCGGCCGCGTGTTCTCGCCGAACAGCAAGGCGGTCGACTTGATGCCGATCAGGAGGTCGTCCTCGCGGTCCTGGTGCGCGTAGATCGTGTCATAGCCGATGACCCAGGAGATCGATCCGGCATAGAGCACGAGCGCCGGCCAGTCGAGCCGGCCGAACGCCGCCGGCCAGCCGAGCAGCGCGCCGTAGGAGAAGGCGAGGCCGAGCACGATCTGCGGCCAATAAGTGATGCGCTTCATGAACGGATAGATCGCGACCACCAGCAGCGAGCAGAGGCCAGTGATCACCGTGAAGCGGTTGAACTGGATCAGCACCAGGAAACCGATCAGCGCCTGCAGCAGCATGAAGGCGGTCGCCTCGGCGACGGTGACCTGGCCGGACGGGATCGGCCGCGAGCGCGTGCGCTCGACCAGCCGGTCGAGATCGCGGTCCACCAGATCGTTCCAGGTGCAGCCGGCGCCGCGCATGGCGAAGGCGCCGATGAAGAACAGCACGATATGCCAGAGACTGGGGAAGTGCTCGGTGCGCATGCCGGCGAGGCCCACCGACCACCAGCACGGCATCAGCAGCAGCCAGGACCCGATCGGCCGGTCGAGGCGGGCGAGCCGCAAATAGGGCCGCGCGAACGGCGGGGCGAGACCGTCAACCCAGTTTCCGGTCGCATCGGCGACGCGTCCGGCGTTCCCGCTCATCGGCCGCCGAGGGGAGTGCCGGTCAGGGTGTCGAAGGTGCCGCCGCGGCCGGGCTTGATGTTATTGGCGTCGGTGACGGGTGCGGTCAGGGCATCGCTCAGCGTCGGGCCAGCCGGCCGCGGCGGCGCCGCGGCGACTTTACAGATACGGACGCGCAGTTCCGTCGTATGGGCGTGCGACTGTTTCATCTGCTGGACGATTTGCGGGGGGATGCCGCACCACACCGCATTGGTCTCGGCATATTTCAGCATCTTCGCTTCGGCGGCCGAGAACACGTTGAACAGCGCACAGGCCTCCTTCGGCGTTGCCTTGCGTTCGCTGGCCGCACGGATCGCCTTCGCTTTGGTTTCGGCGTCGGCGCGCAGCTTGCCGAAGTCCTGAATGCAGGGCGGCTCTTGGTGCGGAGCCGCTGGCTGGAACTGCGCGGCCGCCGGCACGGCGGCGAACGGCAGCAGGCCGACGGCGATCAGCATTGCCCGTCGCAAGTCCATGAACCGATCCTCTCCCACTCTAATTGCAATATAGCAAATTCGCGCGCGCCGCGCCGCCTCCACCAACCCCGCGAATACGTCGGGATCACGGCAATCCGGCCATATTCCGCGGCTCTCGCCAAGGCCCCGCGGTTTGGCGTAAACCGGCCCGCCGCACCCCATCGTTAACGCCATGCCGCAATACGATTTCCGCACCCCGCGCGTTTATCTCGACGCCCCGCTCAGGGACGGCGAGACCGTCACTTTCGACCGCGGCCAGGCCAATTATCTGCGCAATGTCCTGCGGCTTGGCCGAGGCGACGGCGTGCTTCTGTTCAACGGCCGCGACGGCGAATGGCAGGCACTGCTCGAAGGCGTCGGCAAGCGCGAGCTGGCGGCCGTGGTCGGGCGGCGCCTGCGCGAGCAGCCCCGGCGTTATGACCTGCACTTCCTGTTTGCCCCGCTCAAGCACGCCCGGCTCGATTATCTGGTGCAGAAGGCGGTCGAGATGGGAGTCTCGCGCCTGCAGCCGGTGATCACCCGGCACACCCAGGTGGCGCGCGTCAATCTCGAGCGCATGCGCGCCAACGTGATCGAGGCGGCCCAGCAATGCGGAATTTTGGCCGTGCCGGAGGCTGCCGAGCCGGTTTCCTTTGACGATGCGATCGCCGACAGCGGAAGGTTTCTGGTGTTCTGCGACGAGGACGCCGAGGTGCAAGATCCGGTGGCGGCGCTGGCCGCGGTGCGTTCCGGCCTGCCGCTATCGGTATTGATCGGCCCGGAAGGCGGTTTTGCCGAGGACGAACGGCAGGCGCTGCTCAAGCGGGACAATATGGTGCGGATCGCGCTGGGCCCGCGCATTCTGCGTGCCGATACCGCGGCGGTGGCGGCGCTGGCTCTGGTGCAGGCCGTGTTGGGCGATTGGCGAGGCAGTCAGACTGGACTAAGCTAGCCAGAGTCGAGCGGGAGCGCGGTGATGATCGTTGCATGCATTCGGATTTTTGCGGCCGCGGCTTTGATCGGGCTCGCCATGGCGGCACCGGCCCAGGCGGCGGGCTGGCTGGAAAAGGGCATTTATCTGAGCGGGCCGAACTACGACGGCGTGCTGCCGCCGTGCGAGGCGGCGCTCGGCAAGATCGCCGCGCGGTTTGCCGAAAAGGAAGGCCGCTTCTGGAACTCGAGCCTGCAAATCCGCGACTTCGAGCGGGTCCGCGAGATCGCGTTCCGGCCCTGGGCGGCGGGAACCGTGCCGCGCCGCTTCTGCACCGCCGTCGCCGTGGTCAGCGACGGACACAAGCACCAGGTCAATTACTGGATCGGCGAAGACACCGGCATGATCGGCATGACCTGGGGCGTCGAATGGTGCGTGGTCGGCCTCGACCGCAATTGGGCCTACAACCCCCGCTGCAAAATGGCCCGGCCGTAACGCCGAGGCTAAAAATAGTCCTGCTTTGTTCTAATTTGTTCTTGATTAGTTCTAATCATTCGGTTACCGTTTTCGGGAACCGTTGCGCAATATCAATTTCCGGTTTGTTCACGGTCTCGTGAAGGGGGCGTTTCATGTCCGCCAGCTTGCTTGGTCGTCGTATGAACAGGGCGGCGCAAGCCGCCGCCGTGCGCCTGAGTTTCCTGCTTCTCTTTGCCATCGTCGCGCTGGCGCAGGACCGCCGGCAGAATGCGCCCGGCCAATTCGATTTCTATGTGCTGGCGCTGTCCTGGTCGCCCTCCTATTGCGAGGCCGCGCAGGAGCGCGCGCCCGAGCGGGCGCCCGACCAGCAATGTTCGGGACGGCCGTTTTCTTTCGTCGTGCACGGCCTTTGGCCGCAATACGAGCAGGGGTTTCCGTCCTTCTGTCAGGTGCCGGCGCCGCGGCTCGACCACGCCATCGTCAGCAGCATGCTCGATCTGATGCCGAGCCCGCGGCTCATCTTTCATGAATGGGACCGGCACGGGACCTGCTCCGGCCTGTCGCCGCGCGCCTATTTCGAGGTTGTGCGCAAGGCGCGCGCGGTGATCAAGGTCCCTGAGGAATTCATTGAGCTCGACAAGCCGATCGCGGTGAAGCCAGACGACGTGGCCGACGTCTTCGTCAAGGCGAACGCCGGAATGTCGCGCGCCGACATCGCGGTAGCCTGCGACAGCAAACGCCTGAGCGAAGTACGCGTTTGCCTGAACCGGGATTTTACCTTCCACGATTGCCCGGACGTCGCGCACCGCGCCTGCAAGCGCGAGAGTATCGCGATGCCGGCGATGCGCGGCGGATGAACGGCCTCTAAACACGATCGGCGAAACAGGGCCGTCGAATCCGCAATCGCGTTAAGCCAGCACTAACGATGGCCCTATGCGGTATGGGGATAACCCTGCCGCGTCGAGAATTGGCGCAAGATTCTCGTAAGGGAAATCCGCAATCTTCCCGTGCAGTCCGCGCGGGGGAGCGCGCCGCGATGAAGCGAGTGTGGGACTATATCGGGTTTGCGGTTTGCTTCGCCGGCCTCGGCTACGTCGTGCTGTGGCTCGTCGGCTCGCGCGACCTTTTGGCGCTGCCGCCGGCCTTGCACGCCCTCGGCGGCGGCGCGGCCGCGTTCGTGCCCGTGCGTCTGGTGATCGGCGTCATCGGCTGGCGCCGCGCCGCGAACGGCGCGTTGCACGCCGCGCCGCGCAAGCCAGCGGCGGTGTTGCGGCCGCCGCGGCGCAAGGCCACCTATCCGATCCGGCCGGTCAAGCCGCGCAGCCACTTCGGCCTGCGCGGCGTGCCGCACTGAGGCGAGTTATGGCATAAGCTCGCCCGTGCCGGCGATAAATGCCGGCGATGCGCATCATTCGAGCCCGATTGTGAACTATCGCCACGCTTTCCACGCCGGGAATTTCGCCGATGTGTTCAAGCATGCGGTGCTCTGCCGCATCCTGAATTATTTGCGTGCGAAGCCAGCGCCCTTCCGCGTGATCGATACGCACGCCGGCGCCGGTCTCTATGACCTCGCCAGTGTCGAAGCGAGCCGCGGCCGCGAATGGCAAACCGGAATCGGGCGGCTGATGGCGGTCGAGCTCGCGCCGCCGGTTGCCGCGCTGCTTGCGCCCTATCTGGAGGTGGTGGGCGCGCTCAACGAGCGTGGCCGGCTCAAGACTTATCCCGGCTCGCCGGCGCTGGTGCGCGCCTGGCTGCGCGCGCAGGACCGGCTGATCGCCTGCGAAATCGAGCCGCAGGCGGCTGCCGCGTTGCGGCAAAATCTGCGCGGCGACGTCCGCATCAAGACGCTGGACATCGACGGCTGGACTGCGCTCGGCGCCTACGTGCCGCCGAAAGAACGCCGCGGCCTGGTGCTGGTCGATCCGCCGTTCGAAGACGAAGGCGATTTCCGCCGCCTGGTGCAGGGGCTTGCCGCGGCGCACCGCAAATGGGCGACCGGCATTTATGCGCTCTGGTATCCAATTAAGGGAACGGCCGAGCGCGACGTGCTCGCCAAAAGCCTGCGCCGGCAAGGCATCGCGAAAATCCTGCGGAGCGAACTCATTGTCGCGCCGCTGAGCGATCCGGATCGGCTCAACGGCTGCGGCATGATCCTGGTCAACCCGCCGTGGACGCTGGAAAGCGAGCTTTCCGTCCTGCTGCCGGCGCTGGCCGCTGTCCTCGGGCACGATGGCAAAGGCGGCTTCCGCCTCGATTGGCTCGCCGGCGAGCCGGCGTCCGCCACTTCCTGACGTTGTAACCCCTTTCCACAGGACCGTAGTTGGTGTGTAGTTCCGTCACTGGCAGGAACGTTCCGCCTCCTCGCGGGGGCCGGCGGGGTGACTGAGGCCAACTCTGGGGCCGACGCTTTCCCCGATTGTGAATGTCCGGCCGAGCCGCCGAGCGTGGGGCTGGCGGTGGAGCAGTGCGGGGAGAGGAGTTTTCCCGATGGCGCAGACTGGTGTCGTGAAATTTTTCAATAGCGAGCGTGGCTACGGTTTCGTGAAGCCGGATGACGGCGGGCGCGATGTGTTCGTGCATATCACCGCCGTGGAAGCTGCCGGATTGAAAGGCCTCAACGAAGGCCAGAAGATCAGCTTCGACGTGGAGCCGGACAAGAAGGGCAAAGGCCCCAAGGCTGTGAACCTGGTCGTTACCGGCTGATCGTCTGACGGCTGCGCCGGCTTGAGGTCGCGCGCGGAATTGCCTGCTGTCATCACCAGCTGCGGATTGCCCCGCGTCTGTCGTGCGGAATATTTTTCGCGAATAATCCGGCGCTCGTCGCCCTTGGCAAAGGCTGAACGCGCAAAAGAAAGCCCCGGAGCGATGTCCGGGGCTTGGTATTTTTTCGCGGGCGCGCGCGTCGCTCAGAACCGGTAGTTCACGCCGGCGCGCACGATATCGCTCTTGAAGCTCGCATCGGCGCCGGGCACCGCGGTGGCGGCGCTGCCGAGGTCGACGTGCAGATATTCGACCTTGGCCGTCCACGGTCCGGCGATCGCCACTTCAAGGCCGCCGCCCGCCGTCCAGCCGGCGCGGGTCGTCGTCGTGTCGCCGAAGCCGGCGACCGAGCTTTTGATATCGCCGAAGGCCGCGCCGCCGGTCACGTAGGGCATGAAGCGGTCGAAGGCGTAGCCGAGGCGGCCGCGCGCGGTGGCAAGCCAGTTGTTGTGGATGTCGCAGGTCGTAGCGCCGCACGTGGTGCTGCCGCGAATGCCGCTCCAGTCGCCGTCGCCTTCGACGCCGAAGACGACCTGGCCCATCTGATAATTATAGCCGATCGTGCCGCCGACCAGACCGCCCGACGTATTGAGCGACGTCGAGATCGGCGCGGAGAAATCCGAATGGCCCCAGGCGCCGCCGCCGTTGATGCCGACATAGAAGCCGGTCCAGTTGTAGACCGGCAGCGGAACGTAGGCCGGCGCCTTTTCAGGCATCGCCCGATGACGCGGCAGGTCGGCAGCCGACGCCGACACGGCGCCGAGCGCCAGCAGGCCCGCGCTCGCAAGCAGTAACCTCTTCATGACGCACCTCACTGCGATTGTTGCGGACGGCCGCGAACGCGCCGTCCCCCGATTGCCCATTCAACGCGCCATACCCTGAGAAGGTTTCCGTACCATCAAGAAACCGTCGCCATGAGCGATTGGGGCAACGCTGCTTTCGCCATGATCGCGCCTCGGTTGACGGCAGGAAAAAGCCCCGGAACTTTTGTTCCGGGGCTTCGACGCAACCGACCGACGCGACTGACGGACGCAACGCTTAGAAGCGATAGTTCACGCCGCCGCGAACGATGTCGGCCGTGAAGCTGGCGCTGGCGCCGGCGACCGACGTGCCCGCGTTGCCGAGGTCGACGTGCAAATATTCGACCTTCGCGGTCCATGGTCCGGAGATCGCCGCTTCGAGGCCGCCGCCCAGCGTCCAGCCGGCGCGCGTGGTCGTGGTGTCGGGGAAGCCGGTCACCGACGTCTTCACGTCGCCGAAGGCCGCGCCGCCCGTCACGTAGGGCAGGAAGCGATCGAAGGCGTAGCCAACACGGCCGCGCGCCGTGCCGAGCCAGTCGTTACGCGTCTCGCAGCTCGTGGCGACGGCGCAAGTGGTGCTGCCGCGCAGACCGCTCCAGTCGATATCGCCTTCGACACCGAACACGGCCTGACCCATCTGGTAGTTGTAGCCGACGGTGCCGCCGGCGAGCGCGCCGGTCAGATTGGACGAGCCCGTCAGCGGCGCGGAATAATCCGAACGCCCCCAGCCGCCGCCGCCGTTGATGCCGATGTAGAAGCCGGTCCAGTTGTACGCCGGAGCGTACATCGGCGCCTTTGTTGGCATCGCCTGCCGGCGCGGCAGATCCGCCGCGTTCGCCGAACCCAACAGTGTCATCACGGCGAGTGCGCCAACGCCCGCCAATACCAAACGCTTCATTCTCGAACCTCCGAATGTGGCCCCCCACATGTCGGGAGCAAAGTATTCAAATTTGACGGAACGTCTAGTGCGTAAAAGACACACTGTAGAGTCAAGTTGAGTCATGTATAGTCGCAATTATGCCGGCCAAATGCCACGTTGTCGCCTTGATCAAGACTGTTGTCGCCGCGCAACGTGGTAAAATTTTACTTAAGACTTAAGTCGGGCATGGACCCCGTTGACCGCCGGGGCCAAATGAAAAACCCCGGGCGCGAGGGCCCGGGGTCTTCCGCCACGCGAACGGCGACGTGCCGCTCAGAAATGATAGTTGATGCCAATGCGCAACAGGTTGGCGTGCAGGCCGTTGTCGGTGCCGGTGATGGAGAAAGTGCGGCTGCCGAGATCCGCGTAGAGGTATTCGACCTTCGCCGACCAATTCTGCGCAAAGCCGTATTCCGCGCCGAGGCCGCCGGCCCAGCCGATTTCCGTCTTGGTTTCGTCGAGGCCGGCGAACTGACCTTTCAGGTCGCCATAGGCGAGGCCGAGCGTGGCGTAGAGCAGGACGTTGTTGAAGGCGACGCCGGCGCGGCCGCGCAAGGTGCCGAACCAGGGATTGGAGAACTTGTACGGCGCGAAGGTGTCGTCGGCGCCGGTGATCTGCAGGTCGGTTTCGCCGCCGAACACGAACTGGCCGCTCTGCCAATTATAGCCAAACTGACCGCCGCCGGCGGGGCCGCTCGGCGAGCCGGGTGTGTTGGTCACGCGGCCCCATTCATAACCGACGTTTACCCCGGCATAGAAACCGGTCCAGTTGTAAGTGGTGGACATCGGCGCGCCGTAATACGGCTGCGGGCCGCGCGGCAGATCGGCTGCGCCGGCCACGCCGGCGCCGATCCACATGGCGGCCAGTGATGCCGCGAGACGTGTTTTTTTCATCGGACCCTCCACATATTTTCGCGAACCGGGCGCACTGACGCGGGAATTTTGGCGCGGAGTTCGAGACTTATGGTGGAGGATTTATCGAACATTTTAAGTTAAGCGGTCATGAATCGTTCAGTAAACAGCAGTCGTTATCCCTAAAGAACTGTTGAGCGGCGGTTGGTCCGTTCAGATTTACCATATTTGCTCAGCGAACATTTACTATACGAAGTAGAGCGCGTCCGCCGCCGCGGCGGGCCGCCGGTAGCCGGGGAAACCGCGCTGGCGTATGACGGCTCTGGGCGAGGGACCATGACGGGCTCACTGACATCGCGCGCGGCGCTGATCACCGGTGCGGGGCGGCGTATCGGCGCGGCGATTGCGCGCGCGCTCGCGCGCGAAGGCTATGCGGTGGTGCTGCACGCGCATCGCTCGCGCGGCGATGCCGAAAAGGTGGCGGGCGAGATCGTGGCGGCGGGCGGCCGCGCCTCCGTGGTGCTGGCCGATCTCGCCGACGGTACGGCGCTCGCCGGGCTGATGCCGGCGGCCGCCGCGTTCGGGCCGCTCACGCTGCTGGTCAACAATGCCAGCGTCTTCGAGGGCGACGAGATCGCCACGCTCGATCGCGCCGCTTTCGAGCGCACCATGGCGGTCAATCTGACGGCGCCCTTGTTCCTGGCGCAGGCCTTTGCCGCGCAGGCGCCGGAGGGCGCCTCGATCGTCAATATCGTCGATCAGCGCGTGCTCAAGCCGACGCCGCGCTTCTTCTCCTACACGCTGAGCAAGAGCGCCTTGCAGAGCGCGACCGTCACCCTGGCGCAGGCACTCGCGCCGAAGCTGCGCGTCAACGCCGTGGCGCCCGGCCCGACGCTGCCGAGCCCGCGGCAATCGGCGAAGCAATTTGCCGCGCAGGCCGCATCCGTGCCGCTTGGACGCGGGCCGACGCCCGAGGAAATCGCCGCGGCGGTGGTCTATCTGACGCAGGCCGGAAGCGTCACCGGCACGGTGCTTGCGGTGGACGGCGGCCAGCACATCGCCTGGCGCACCCGCGACAGCGACGTCGCCGAATAGCGGCGCGTGATTGCGCGCACTATCTTTGTCCCATGAACGGCACGCCCAAAGACATCGACCCGGAAAGCGACCTGCGCGAGGACGACGAAGAGCAGGCGCTGCCCGGGCTCGAGCGCGAGAATGCAGCCGCAGGCACGCTGGCCGCCGGCCGCGACGCGATTACGCGGTTCGCCAAGCTGGCGCCGTCCGCACCCGGCGTCTACCGCAT